>ERZ1643250.3662-NODE-3662-length-10333-cov-17.355225_pt1 | contig 10333 bp, 6 predicted proteins | sample MGYA00579262_ERZ1643250 | MGnify/ENA primary metagenome ERZ1643250 (study PRJEB29033, sample SAMEA4952265) | chicken gut metagenome | biome: Broiler Chicken; feature: Gastrointestinal Tract; material: Caecum | place: Ireland | collected 2018 | study: Broiler...
GAATTTTTAGACAGAAATATTAGTCAGATAACATTGGAATTAAAGAAAGCAGGACATACAGAGCCGGATGATGAGAAAAAATATGTGATAAAGAATCAACAGGTTAGAAACAGGGAATATATATTTGATCTCAGTGATTGCCCTGTAAAAATCAAAGAAGAACTGTCTGAGATTGTGCTGGCAACTGATGCGACAGATTTTTGTGATGAAAATTGGTTGTATGCGGAGATTCTTATACAGCAAATTTCATTTGCTTAAAGGAAAGCTTATGGAAAGCCATCCGACCTTGCTGCCTGCAGCTTAGGATCGCTATACCAGTTATTTACAAAGGAGAAAATATCATGAAATTACATCTGGCAGGTAAGATTATTGTATCCATACAGATTCTGCTTTCGGCAGTACTTTTATTGCTGCTGAAAACAAGCGGATTTGTTCCTGAAACTTACTTCTGGATTCTGCTGATTATTCTTTCAGTGATGGCAGTCTTTAATATGTTCCTGCAGTTTCGGAAGAGCAGGATTTTCATACTGGGGATTGTGTTGAGTATACCGATCATCGCCTTTTCCGTCCTGGCAATAGCAGGTGTGCTGTATGCGGTCAGATTTATGGACAGGATTGCCGGCATTGACTACCAGACTTACGATATGGTAGTGGTAGTAAAAGCCGAAGACAAGGCCGAACAGCTTCAGGATATTGCCAATTATCGGTTCGGGATACAGACTGGTTCTGATACAGAAAATACGGAAAAGATGATCCAGGATATTGAGACAAATCTTGGAAGGACTGTAAAGATACAGGAATATGATAATATCCAGCAGGAGGCTGAGGCTCTGTTATCCGGCAGAGTGGAGGCGGCAGTTTATAATAATGCCTTTTCCGGAATCCTGGAAGAGTATATAGATGGATATGCGGACCAGGTAAAGGAGATTTACAGATACGGGGTGGAGGTTCCGGTGGAAGCAGATTCCCAGGAGCCTGAGGATGCTCAGGAATCTTTTAATCTTTATATAAGCGGGATCGATGTGGACGGACCTATTTCAACTACCAGCAGAAGTGATGTGAACATCATTGCCTCTGTAAATCCTCAGGAACATAAGATTCTTCTTACTTCTACCCCAAGAGATTATTACGTGACTATTCCCGGTGTATCAGGAGAACAGAGAGACAAGCTGACTCACGCGGGGATTTACGGAGTGGACAAGTCTATGGAGACTCTGGAAAATCTTTACGACATAGACATCACCTACTATGTGAAGGTGAATTTTACATCTGTTGTGGCCATCGTAGACGCCCTTGGAGGCGTAGATGTGGATTCCCCTTATGAATTTTCAACCTCTGAGTATCACTTTAATCAGGGAGTAAATCATCTGGACGGAGATATGGCTCTGGCATTTGCCAGAGAAAGATACAGCTTTACCTCAGGAGATAATCAGAGAGGCAGGAACCAGGAGATCCTTTTGACTGCTTTGATCCAGAAAGCCCTGAGCCCTGCTATTCTGCAAAATATGGGAAGTCTTATAGACACCCTGAGTAGCAGCGTAGAGACTAACATGAGCCGGGAACAGATGACGGCTTTGATCAGCCGACAGCTGGCGGAGGGAAGCCAGTGGACTATAGAATCTACAGCTGCCATAGGGGCGGGAGATACCCAGGCCTGTTATTCCTCAGGGAGCCAACCTTTGTATGTGATGTGGCCCAATGAGGACTCGGTGGAGAATATTAAGGCGAAGATAGAGGAAGTTATGAAATAAAAGATAATTTAGGGTCTTCACATTTTCCGTAGCAGACAGTAAAATAAAATTGGAATAAAAAAGAAAGCAGTGTGTTATTATAAACGCATATGAGAAAACGGTAATATGAATTCAATAATTGAAAAAATAACCCTATATGATTTTTTTGGATACTTGATTCCGGGATCTGTTTTTATGTCTCTATTGTTAGTTCGGCTTATTCAGGAGCTGGGCAGTGATGGGTTGACAGATCTTAAGGATTTTAAATCTCAGCTTACGGTGCTCTTTTTGCTGTGGAGTTTTCTGAGCGGCTTAATTTTGTCAGAACTTGCAAGAGTGATTTCAGACTTTGTCGATAAACGAGGATTGAAAGACACATATGTGAATTCAGTAAAAAAAGCTGCAAATATTGATGGATCTATGCTGAAAGAAGCTATTAAAAAAAGTAAGCTTGTGGAAAATGGAGATTTGATTCAAAATACCAACCTTTTAAACTATCTTCCAATGATCTATGGAACTATTCAGTCAGATGAAAAATATAAACGACTGCACAACTATGCTTCTTCTGAAACGATGTATAAAAATTTGACGGCGGCAGTTCTTTTAGGTGGGATACCGGAAATCCTTTTTTTGCCACAGAAACTTCAATGTGGGATTATAGCAGGTATTGTTGTGGTCTGGATTTTTTCTGTAATCCTTCTAATGCGCCGATACTATAGGTTCCGGATAAAGAAATCTGCCTATTCTTTGATTTGGTTTATTGAGAAATACCAGAGCTGCTTTACAGCAGAAGAACAGAGAGGGAATGAAGCATAATCTGTATAAAAATGAAAATATTGGATATATGTTTTTTGTGATATTATAATAAAATGATGTTTTTTACATTGTTTTTTTGTTAAAAGCGTTGAAAAAAATATTGTGATGTTTTATAATTGAATCGTCAGTTTTTGGCCTAAGAAAAAGCATAGTATAGTATTTACAGGAGACAGGCGACGAAGAAGTTGGTATACCAGCGACAGACCTGTCTTTTTTAACATTTCTCCAATTGAAAGAACATAAATTTATTCCCATAATAATATAAATTAAGAGATGCAAAAAAAATGTACTTTTTATTTGCTTATATTTGAGTGATCAGAGGCAAAGTATCGACTTTTGAGAGCTGCTTTATATTGAGACGAAAGGACGTATGCAATGAAGAATTTTAAATCCATAAAAATTATTCATAATATTGAGAATAGGATTGAATTTCTATTTTTTGCGGAGTTTTTTCGTCTATGCGGCATTTTCGTAGGGGAGTATATTTATTATGCTCCTGAATATGCAGAAAATATAAAGAGTAGGGAAATAGATGATGAAGATAGTGTCAGAGAGATTGAATATGCCAGAGAGCCTCAGGACGAATGTGATGCAGAGTTATATGTAGGATTAGATATCAGCGATTCTATGGGGATTTTTTCGAACAACACAGTTTTTCTGAGAAAGAGCTGGGATTTTGTTTTGGGGAATGAATATTCAAAACATTTTTCTGAACTGGAAAATAACATCCAAGAAGAAATACTGCGTCTTATATTAAAGGAACTTGCGGGCGTTTTGGAGGAAAAAGGTATTCCTCTGGACTTGAAAACTTTTAATAAGATTGGGTATATTTATGTGAAATATCATTTAATGAAATATTTGGCTGATATGCAGTATTTCAGGGTGTATTGCGACAGACATACAAGAGCGTTGGACGTCTTTTCTAATGTAGAATCTGAATTGCGGGAGATATGTAATAATACTCAGGAAAATAATAGGTATTATAATTACGCGAGGATATATTGCGCATCAAAGGCCAATTCGGCAGGTATATATAACAGGATAGGAATTCCATATGCTGTGGAGGAGCTGGTAAATGAGTGCAGAAAGCTTATTAATTCAGAGACCGATTTCAGCAATGCAAGTGTTTTATTAGGGCTTATATATGAAAATCTGCCTCAGTATAGTCACGAAGCAATCAAAGCATTTGAACAGGCATTAGAAACGGTAGAACCCTATCGATATGCATATCACATTTACTATTGGCTGGGAAAACGTTATGAAGTCTATGACTCAAGGCTGAAATATGCAGAAAAAATGTATTTGCGGGCCAATGACCATAAAGAGCGTTTTCGTAATTTTTATAAGCTGGGTATGATTAACTTTAAACTGGATCAATATGAAGAATCTGTAGAATACTTTAAAAAAACACTGCAGCAGTTGAACTTAAAGAAACAGAAGCAGTATTTGGATCCGTTGGAGATAAATTATTATTATAAATCCAGCAGTATGATCAGTTATATTTACTGTTTTTGCAGAGAAGATCCTGAAAAAGCAATAAAATATAGTAATAAGGCTATAAAACTTATACGAAGCTTGGAGAATAATCGTTATTTTAAGGATTTTTATAATAATGAAGCAGACACATATCAGAGCATAACCAAGGAACAGGTCAATGAAAAAAAGATATATCAGTACCTATCTAGATCTTACAGAAAGCTTGGCAAGATAGAAGAAGCAGATAAATGGAGACAGAGAGCAGGAGAAGAATAGCTGAATGAAATGAGAAAAGAAGGTAGAGATACCTTCTTTTTTTGATAAAAGGGAGGAAAAAATGAGCGATAAGTATGGAAGAGAAAGATTATTAATCATAGACGGAGAACTGGCAGAAGAAGAACAGAAACAGGAAATCCAGTATCAGTTGTATCATGACTGCTATATGTATGCGCTGAGGAGTATTTTAAAAGATACTCTCTGGAAAATTGAGGAACCACAGGAAACAGCAGAACCCTTATATCCCAGAGAGGTTAACAACATTATTTCATTTATTGGTGACAGGGGAACAGGAAAAACTACTGTACTTCGAGAATTTTGTTGGCTGCTGCAGAATTTTCGGAGCGGAAGGAAGAGCAGCTGGATCAATAGTATGCCCCTTGATGAAGAGGCAAAAGAACGCTTGCTTAGGATAGAAATTAATTTCACGGTACTTTCACCTATTGATGCCTCTCTTTTAGAAGAAAAAGAAGACCTTTTCGAGTTGATTTTGGCAGGACTGTTTGAAAAATGTGAAGAACTATGGCGGGGAGGCTCTTATACTTATGAAAACAGATATTCAAAAACAAGGGAAATGCTCCTGAAAAAGTTTGGAGAGGTATACAGAAATCATAAGAGTGTAAAACAGGGAGACAGGCAGGAAGATCCGGGCGAATCAGTTGTTACCCGGCTGCGGACAATGGCCAGCAGTAAGAAGATCCAGACTGCTTTTGGAGAATTGATTGACAGTTTTTTTCATCTGGTAGAAGGCGGAAATACAAATCGGGCGGTGGATTACCTGATCATTGTGATAGATGACCTTGATCTGAACCTGGAACACGGATTCCAGATGCTGGAAGAGCTGCAGAAATACCTGACTCATTCCAATGTCATTATTTTAACAGCTTTGTCATATAAACAGCTTTCTCTCATTACAGAAAGTCATTTTGTTAAAAATATCGGGTATTCCGCTGGAGGCAAGAATCCGGAGGAACTGGCATTACATGGCAGAGAACTGGCAAAAGATTATCTGGATAAATTAATTCCTGTAAATAACCGTATTTATATGCCGGATATTTATACAAAGTCCCAGGATATTGAGATCCGGAACGATAATGAAAAAAAATCCATACAGGCAAAAAAATATATAATGTTGAAAAATGCAGGGAAAATGCATATCTACTATGATGGTTTGGGAATAAAAAAGCATTTCGTTGAGAAAAGGACAGTCAGGACACTGCTTTCTTCTGTAGAATTTTTAAACTCTCTGGCTACAGTAGACTTTTCAGAGGCCAGAATGATAAAAGGAAAGGTTCTTTCTGGTGTATCTGAGAAGAATTTTGAAAATGTAAAAAAGTTACAGAAGAAACTGGTTCGTGCCTATGGTAGAAACTATGAGAGATATAATGCAGATATACAGGAACGGATGATATTCGAGAAAACAGATGAACAGCAACGACGATTTTTTGATGATCTGATGGGAATACAATTGACAAGAAGAGGAAGATATGTAGCGGCTCTTAAAGCGGAAAATTTTAAAAGCTTAGCGCTAAATGGGAATGCACTTTCTATTTCTTACTATTATGGTGATTTGCTGGAATGTATTTATACCTGGGGAAGAAGAAGAGAACAGGATAAACCTCTTATACATTGTATTATGGCATCTTTTACTTCAGAAATGGTTCATGAATATATCTGTTATATGTACTCACCTGATGAAACAAAGAGGAGCAAGTCAAGAAGAAAACTGGAGCATTTCCTGGGTGAGGGATTTGGCAATGATTGGACAGGAAAAATGCTTCCGGTGCGTATTTCAGAAGAGATTTTTTCTTTAGCTTTTTTCAGAACCGTAGAGTTTCAAATGATAAATTGCTATTTTCCCTTGGAAAGACTCTATACATTTCTTATGCAATTGGAGACTGCTGCATATTCTATGAGTGAAAAGACTTGGCAAGAGAAATTTATCAAAGAAGTCGGAGAGGCAGTAGCAAAGGACTTTGAAGAAAATAAAGCAATATGGAGCCTGCAATGCATGGACATGTTGTTTGAGAACGCCTGTCTGAACCAGCAGCAAATGCCGGCACTTTCCTTTTCCTTTAATATATTCGAGCGCACTTTTATTTCTCTTAGTAAGAATACTCCTCAACCGCATAGAAAGGGATTAGTGCTTCGGGTAGGAATAGATACGCAGCAGGCGGATTTTGACATATTGGGATTTGTTAAGAAGTCAATTGCGCCTCAGGAAGAGCAAAGAGAAAAGTATAAAAAAATATTCGAAGATATATCAGCGGCAATTTACAAATATGTGGCAGAATATGTTAGGCTTGAGAATGCTGTGGGGATAGAGGAAAAACTGACGAGAAAGCTTACTGCACAATTAAAGAAACAGTCTATATTTGAAAAATTTAAAACTGCGGACGCCATTGCATTTCCGTTTTATGATTTTGATCTGTCCTATAATATAATAAAACGGGTGCGGGATAAATGCAGCAGATCGTTTACACAACCAACACTTTTACAGGATATTGTAAAAAATATTGTGAAGATTTATGGATTTATTGAAGAAGAATTGACCAGTGAGGAAAATTATTATGCGGAGAAGAATCCTGGCAGTAGTTTTCCTTATCGTCGAATGTTTTCTGAGTATCCATATATTGCCGCTATGAAAAAATTAAAGGACAATGAGTTTTTTGTGAGAATTTTACAGAACAATATTAAAGCTGGAATATCTCCCAGTATACCGGAGACAGAAATAAATGATTAATCTAGCGGAGGAATCATAGTGCATAATCTTGACAGTATATTGAAAATATACTTTAAAAATACCACGGCAAAAGAGGTTCTGGAAGGAACTGTATCATATAATAAGTACCCGCCGGAAGTTTTCCAAAAAAAGGCTATGATGTATATGAAGCATTACAGTGATACGGAAAATGAAGGTTTATATGAATATGCACAGGAATATTTTCATGCCTATGCAGAGGGCGCTTTCAGACAAAGGGAAGAAAATGTATTCTGTGCATTGGCAAATCTTGCAGATAATCTGCTTATCATGCAGGAAAGCAAGGTAGTATGCAGATATGAGCGATTTGTCAGATGGAGAGATGTGACGACAGATATTGATGAAACGAATTTAATATGCGCATTTCTTGCTCAGAGAACTGCGTCTGGTATGGAGTGCTATCGGACTTTCTTATGGGACAACACAATTGGACATAATAATACGCAGCTGAACAGAATCTTGCAGAGAGGACTTGCAGATAATCATTTTCATCTGTTTGGCTCAGCCCCTGTTTTTGAATTGAGCTGGATTCAGCTTATGCAGAATGTAAATGATAAGCGAATACGGGACCATCTGAAAAAAATTGACAGAGCCAGAAGATCCAGCTATACATATAACAGTGTTCAAGACATAAGACCTTCTTTGGAATCTCAACATCTGCAGGCAGTATTGATCCGGGCTGTGTTGACATTGCTGCTTTGGGAGGAACAGGGACTGATAAGTTCGGCCAGAAATCTATTGGAGAGGTATGGGTATGCTGACCATGCGCTAGGTGCTATCCTAAGACAACAGAATTTCCTTATGGACGAAAAGAGTAATATTCAGGCGCTGACAGAGGACATTAAGAATATTGCAGCTTATGGAACGAAGCTGGGGGATTACGATTATGCATTATATGGAACGGGGTGCAATGCAGATGATCAAGAACTTCCTAACTTGATTTTCTCAGGCGATAGATGGCTTATTTATAGTCTCTTAAAAGGGTTGTACAGCGAAAAGCGTTATAATGACAGAGTCTATGATTGGTTGTATGCATATCTGCTCATCAAAGCAGATATACGTTCAGAGATCGTTCAAATAAATGATAATATAGGCCTGGATAATTTTATTGTGTACAGCAAGAGAAAATCAGGATTTCTGAACGGTAAAAATATGGTAAAAAATATGATAGAGAATGCTGTTTTTTCTGATAGAAAAAATATGAAAAGCCTGGAAATCCGCATATCGCCCCAAAACACGGCATATGAAAATGCAGTTATGATTTCAGAATACATCAGAATTATTGGCCGGACAGATGGATATAGACTTTCTTCAAAAGAATGGTTCTATTTTGTTTTCCATTTTTCAAAGTGCCAGGATCAACTGCCTGACAGAGAGAACTATACCGGCGAATCCTGCAGGCACTATCAGAAAAGGTCCAGTCTGAAAAGGCAGGCACATCAGATTATCCGATTTAGAAATCAGTACCCTGGGATTGCTGGAAAAGTTCTGGGGATTGATGCCTGCTCTCAGGAAATCGGATGCAGGCCGGAAGTCTTTGCAACGATTTTCAGAAGGCTGGGACAACATGTATGCGAAGAAGGGCTGGAATATGAAGTCCCGCAATTAAAGAAAACCTATCATGTCGGTGAAGAATTTCTGGATATAGCAGATGGTTTACGGGCCATTGAGGAATGTGTGCGCTTCCTTAATATGCAGTGCGGAGACCGTATAGGACATGGGACTGTTTTGGGAATAGACGTCCATTCCTGGTACAAAGTAAAACATAATACGATTATTATTCCTGTACAGGACTATCTGGATAATGTTGCATGGATGTATAATAAAATAATAGAGTTTCAGATAGAAGGCTGTGATATCCTCAGAGATTATCTTAATAAAGAATTTGATTTTTATTTTTCAGAACTGTATGAAAAAAATATCAGAAGCCAGCATCTGACCGGCAATAATTTTAACATATATAATTATTATAATGCATGGAAATTAAGAGGCGATGAGCCAAGCCTTTATATTGACGGCAGATTCTCAAAAGAAAGATATCAAAATGCAGGCCGATATGTTGTTGACCATTTACACAGAGAAAACAGAGTTTTGAGGCATAATGAGGAGTGCAGCCTGTTGTATTACTATTACCACTACTCCTGGGATATCCGTTCACAGGGAACAAAGAGAAAAGAGATACATATACCACAGTTCTATATTGACGGAATTGAAAAACTGCAGAAAGCTATGCAGAATTTTGTGAGTGAGAGAGGCATAGGAATAGAGACGAATCCAACTTCCAATTATCTGATCAGTGTAATGAACAGCTATGAAGAGCATCCCATATTAAGATTTTATAATAAAGGTCTGGATGCTGACTATGAAGAGAAAAATACATGTCCGCAGCTGTTTGTATCTGTCAATACAGATGATAAAGGAATATTTCGCACCTCTTTGGAAAATGAATTTTCTTATTTGGCTGCCTCTTTGGAAAGTGAGGAGAAGCCTAATGGAGAAAAGAAATATAATCGGCAAATGGTCTATCAGTGGATTGATGATATAAGGGAAATGGGGATTGAACAAAGTTTTTTAGGCAATGTTGAAGAAAATTGAAGAGTACTGGAGTTAAGGGGAAAATGATATCAGAAAAAAATAATGAACAGGAATGGGATCTGATTCTGTACCCGGGCAAATCCAATCTTATTTCAGACATAAGGGAACTCTGGCAGTACCGGGAACTGATTCTGCTCCTGGTAAAGAAAGAATTTAAGATCATGTATGCCCAGACCATGCTGGGACCTGTATGGCTGCTGCTGACACCTTTGATGTCTTCTGCCGTTCTAAGCCTGGTCTTCGGCATAGCGGCAGGAATTTCTACGGATGGTATACCACAGTTTTTGTTCTACTATCTGGGTAATATTTTGTGGCAGAATTTTTCGGGCTGTGTCGTAGGGATCTCCAGAGTTTTTATATCTAATACAGGTCTCACAGAAAAAGTATATTTTCCAAGACTGTGTATGCCTATCAGTATCGTGCTGTCCCGGCAGGTGCGTTTTGGAATACAATTTGCTTTATTCATTATTCTTTATTTTCTAGGCTTTCAAAATTCTGGGGGAATTCAGAGTATTTCTTTTATTCCACTGACATTGTGCCTTCTTTTGGAAATGATGGCTTTAAGTCTGGGCACAGGAATTTTTCTGGCGGCTTTTACTGTAAATGCTAACTTTGCATGCGAGTTACACTGTTATGAAGTGACTTTTGTCAAGAGGTAAATGCTGTATCTCACAAACTT
>ERZ1643250.3664-NODE-3664-length-10331-cov-54.149085_pt1 | contig 10331 bp, 10 predicted proteins | sample MGYA00579262_ERZ1643250 | MGnify/ENA primary metagenome ERZ1643250 (study PRJEB29033, sample SAMEA4952265) | chicken gut metagenome | biome: Broiler Chicken; feature: Gastrointestinal Tract; material: Caecum | place: Ireland | collected 2018 | study: Broiler...
ATTTCGCTCTATTCCTGCACTCATTGGACTTTACACAAAATTTGGGAGTGACCCAGTTTTAGTTCTGCATTGCTTTTTTGTTGCCGGGCGATCTTTTTTCCGTTCTGTTATCTTCCATATTATTTGTCTCTCTTACAGGGAAATCAACGCTTCAAATGTTCCAGCGTCTCACAAATCACACGCATCCCCTGCTTTTGATCTTTGATCTTGGCGGTGAAGGTGTTGTTCACCAGCGACAGCTTTATTTTGGTCTTTCCGCTTTTCGCTTTAATGATCCGCTGGGAAGGCATCAAGCCTTTTTGGATTTTCACTTCGTCAAGCCGATCAAACGGAAGGAGGATTTTTCCATAGATGCGGGAGATATCAAAAGTTTCCAGTACTGCGATAACCAATGTTTTTTCTGTCACGCCAACATAACAGGATACATTACTCAAGGCCCCCAGGGCCAGCATTTCGGCTGTTCCGGACATCAGGGTTCCCCATGCTTTTCCCTGGTATGTTTCTCCTTCCGGACAAATACTGGCCAGCATTTCATTCATATCTTTCTCGTTCATAAATAAAGTCATAAAATTCACCTCGTTGTCTGGTTCGCAGGTCTGTGAATCCAAGTGCGATTTCATTATAACACTCCGCTTGTTTTATGGTGTGAAATCAAGGTAAAACACTCGTAAATGTTAGGCAGAAAAGCCCCAACGATTGCCAAATAATTACACCATATCATAGAAAGCACGTATTTAATGGAAACAAGTTTTTGAACAGCCGTGTCCCATACTTTGCCGTGGATGAATATATAATAAAAGTGCCTCTCTTTTTCCCGGTGGCATTTCTGCCGGTACAAAGGAGAAGCACTTTACTTTATGTTTTCTAATTGTCGGTATTGTAGCTCTGAAGGATCGTTAATGTAAGCCTGTTCCCTGAGGGCACAAAAAAACTATAAGTCAGCAAACAAGGTCAATCCTTGAGCATTGCTAGACTAAATGTCCCCAAATCTTTTATAGCGGACTTTTCTCATTCATCAAGATGCGGCCTTTCAGTTCAATGGCATTGAGAGCGAGCACTGTGCTTTTCTGATTCAGGGGCAGCTCATTTCCATCCACTGTGAAAATCGCCCCTCCGGCCTCCTCCAGAATGATGCGCGCTGCATTGTGGTCCCAGGGAGAAGAGCGCATGGTCACGAATAAATCTGCCCGGCCAGCGGCCACCTCGCAAAGTTCCAAGGCCACGGAGCCGAGGCACCGAACTCCCCGCACCTTCCGGGCGAGCCGGATCATCCGCTCATGATAGGGATGCGACTCCAGGAAGGTATATTGCAACCCTGGCGTTGTCAGCAGCAGCTCCGATAGTTCCCGTCGGACGGATGTGTGGATCGGTGTCTGATCTTGCCATGCACCTCCACCGTGCCGGGCCCAGTACAGCGCATTCCGCTCTACGTCCAGTACCAAGCCAAACAATGGCTTGCTTCCGTTCCAGCATCCCACAGAGATGGCGTAGTTTTGATGCTGATTGATAAAATTCGTAGTCCCGTCGATGGGGTCAATATACCAAGTAATCGACTCGGCGCGATGCGTCTCCGGCGGATACTCTTCCCCCACAATAGCATCCTGGGGGAAAGCTGTCAGGATTTCATTTCGCAACAGTTGTTCGATCCTGCGGTCCCAACGGGTGACAAGGTCTTGATGGCTCGTTTTCTGGCAAATTTCCGTTTCTTCCAGATGACACTGCCGCAGAAGATTCCCTGCATTTTGAACAACTTTCACAGCAACATTGAATCTGTCCATCCTCCACCTTCTTTCCTCTGTTTGATTTATAAAACCATATTCCTTGTGACTTGTCAAGGAGGCTTCACCAGATTACCCGCATCTCCACGTTATGCAACTGCGGCACCGGACTGTGGGTCTGGATATAGCGGGCGGTGAGATCCGGCATTTCTACGCCGCCTCGCCAGAGGACTGGGCACACCCGCAGGATTCCATATCCACCTGTACCTGTGGCTCGGTAGTTACTGGTACACAAGCGGAACTTTCCGTTTCCCAGAGGAGAACCATCCAATTTTGTCAGCCGAACCACCCGGCTCCCCACAGGGCGGCGCAGATCAAAGGTATAGGCCAGGCCAGCGTAGAAGTCGTAATTGTAGTGCTCCACCTTGGGAAGCAGGAACTCCTCTGAGATTTGGGGCTGGTCACCCACTAACGTGAAGTAGGCGGCGCACCGCTCCAAGGTCTGCCGCAAAACCTCCTCCGTCACCTCCAGTACCACCAGGGTGTTGGCAAAAAGATAGGCCGCCGTCACCCCTCGCATGGTCACTGGGGAGGCCAGCCCCACCGGGTCGTTTCCCAAGCTGGTGCAGGAGAAATCCGCCCCGGTCTCGGCCAACTGCACCTGGTTGAACAGGGCGGCCACCTGGCTGCCGTAGAGGGCGGCGTCCAGCTTCCCCTCCGGGGAAATCGGATAGGCCAACTCCCCGATGGGCTGGTCCAGCCAGACCTGCACCGCCTGTTCCAGGGGCAGTAAGCTCTGATAAGGCTCCGTGCCGTGCGTTGCACCCACTGGCGTCAGTTTGGAATGAAAACAGAAGTTTCTCCCGTCTTGCTGTCCAGTGATACGAAGAAAGTGCCCGGCGTTAGCGGGGGGCTGAACCGCATAGGTGCCAGACAACTCTACCCCTTCCACCGCCATGTGTTGGTGGCCTGTGAGGAGAAGGTCGAAGTCCAGTTCCCGAGCGATTTTACAGGCAATATTCTCTCCGCTGTCCGAGAGCACTCGACCCGTTTCCAACTCCTCCTCGAAACCTCCGTGGTAGATGCACACCCGCACGTCACACTGGTCCCGGAGGGCAGAACAGGCCGTCAGGGCAGCTTGAAAGGCATCGGTGATCCGCAGTCGCTCCAAGTTCTGCGGTTGTTCCCACACGTTCACAAAGTCGGTGACCACGCCGGTGATTCCCACCCGCAGGCCGTTGGCCAGGGTATGTACCGTCCAAGGGCAGATGGGCAGCTCACCACCCAGATCCTCTACATTGGCGCACAGGCATACGCCGTTCATGGCCCGCAGATAATCCCGAAGGGCCTCATAACCGAAGTTGAAGTCGTGATTGCCCAAGGTAAAATAGTCAAGGCCCATCGCGTTGAAGGCCGCAGCTACCGGGTGGACAGGCCACTGCTCCTGATTTTCCAGGTAATATTGTGTCAGAGGCGTTCCCTGCAAAGAATCTCCGCCGTCCAGCACAAGGGTGTTCCCGTCCTTTTCTATCTGTACAGCCATATTCAGAAGGCCGGATTTTTCCGGGCAGTTAGCGGCGTAATTGACCGGGAAGATGTGTCCGTGGGTGTCCGAGGTATAGTAGATCTGAAATGTTTTTGCCATGTTTACCCCCTGGCCAGTTTGACGCGGATCTTGGTGGAAATCCATTCCACAATCAACACCAGCACGATGAGACCTGCCAAGATAGCACCGGCCTCTTCCCAGCGGTAAGAGTTCATGGCAAAGATCAGCGGCGCACCGATACCGCCCGCTCCCACCAGGCCCAGCACGGTGGCGTCCCGCAGGTTGATGTCAAAGCGGTAGATGGCGGTGGAGGCGAAGTTGGGCATCAGCTGAGGCAGAATGCCGTAGCGGATCTTCTGCCAGGTCGTGCAGCCTGCTGCATCCAGGGACTCCAGCACACGCACATCCAAGTCCTCAATGGCTTCGATGTACATTTTGCTTACCATACCCACCGAGCACAGGGACATGGTCAGCAGACCTGCAAAGGCGCCGGGGCCGGTGACCCGGATAAACATGAGTCCATAGACGAAGGCGGGAACGGTGCGGACGGCCATAATGATGATACGCCCCACAAAAGCTACCGGCTTGGGGGTCAGGTTTGAGGCTGAGAGGAAAGCCAGGGGGATGGAGATGATGGCCCCCACGATCGTACCCAAAAATGCGATGCAGATGGTCTCCAACAACAAATAAGGCACACCCTGGGTAGTGAAATTGAACAGCAGGTCCGTATCCGGATGGAAGATGCCCGCCAGGATATTCCAGGCAATCACCGCTCCATTTTGTGTGGTGCCCGCCGTCTCCACGGCAGAGCCGCTCCAGATCAGCAGAGCTACGACCACCACAGCCACGGCCAGCTCAAAGACCCAGCGGCGGGGCCGCTGTTCATAAGCCGCTTCGATTCGTTTGTTCATGGCAGCTCCTCCTATACCAGCCGTTTCCGGGCGGCCCGGCTGATGGTTTCAATGATAAATACAGTGACGAACAGTGCCAGCAGAATCATGCCAACGCTGGCATACTCCCGCCAGCCAATCTTCTCGTTCAGGATCAGGCCCAGGCCGCCAGCGCCTACATATCCCAGAATGGAGGCGTAGCGCACGTTGCCCTCAAAACAGAACAGGCAGTTGGAGAGGTAGGAGGGCAGTACCTGGGGGACGATGGCGCTGATAAAGGAGCGCACCTTGGTGGCTCCCATAGCCTCCATAGCTTCAAAAGGTCCCATGTCCACCGTCTCGATCTCTTCATAGAGAATCTTGCCGATGTAAGCGAAGGTAAAGATGGCGATGGCTGTGGTGCCCGCCAGGGTACCCAGGCCGAAAATGTAGGTGGCGATCAGGGCGGAGACCAGGGTAGGCAAAGTACGGATGATGCTCAACAACAGGCGCATGGCCGCCACGACCACCCGGCTGTGAATGATGTTGGTGGAAGCCAGCATGGCAAAGGGCACCACCAGGATGGAGCCGATGAAGGAGCCCAGCAGGGACATCTTGATGGTGTCGAACAGGGGCTGCCAAATCTGGGGCATATAGTCCCACTGCGGTGGAATCATGTCTCCCAGAATGACAAAAAACTCCTTAATCCGACTGACCAGGACCCCCATATCAAAGCCGGTGACCTCCACCGAAAGAAGCGTCATGGCTACCAAAATCACCGCTGCCAACGGAGCACGAGATCTGGGTTTGGAAACCTGCTTTCCGTTGGGTAGGGTAAGCAATCTGGGTGGGAAGATTTTGTCGTATATACTCATACTCATGCCGGTTCCTCCTGCTTTCCCTGATAGATGGAGTCTAGCACCGCCTGATCCACCTGATTGGCCGGGCCGTCATAAACGATCTCACCGGCCCGGATACCAATCACCCGGGTGGCGTACTGGAGGGCCAACTCCACATGGTGGATGTTGATGAGTACCGTGATGTGCATATCCCGGTTGATCCGTTGGAAATCATCCATCACCTGCTTGGCGGTCACCGGGTCCAGAGAGGCCACAGGTTCATCCGCCAGGATAATCTGGGGATTCTGTGCAAGAGTTCGAGCCAGGGCCACCCGTTGCTGTTGGCCGCCGGAGAGCTGATCCGCCCGGACAAAGGCTTTGTCCAGAATTCCCATCTGATCCAGGGCTTCCAGCGCCTTCATCTTTTCCTCCTTCGTGAAGATGCCAAAAGTTGCCCGCCACCAGGGCAGATCAGGGACAAAGGCGGTGAGCACATTCTTGATAACAGTGGTGCGGGTAATCAGGTTGAAGGACTGGAAAATCATGCCGATCCGGCGGCGAAATTTCCGCAGGCTTTTTCCGTGTAGGGTCATCACATCGGTGCCGTCTACCGTCAGCTGGCCTTGGGTGATGTCGTGCATCCGGTTGATGGTACGAATCAGGGTGGACTTGCCCGCGCCGGACAGGCCGATGATAGCCACAAACTCTCCTTGGTCAATGGTCAGGTTGATGTGCTTCAGGGCCTCGAATCCATTCGGATAACGCTTTTCTACTTCTTTGAATTCTATCATTATACTCTCCCTATTCCAAACGAGGGAGGAAAGCCTCGGCCTCCCTCCCTCGTTTATGGTTCATGTTTGATCGGTTTTAACCCGCGCTGTTCAGAGACTGAATCATCTCCTGCGCAGCCCGCTCAGAGTCGTAATCTTCGGACTTCGCCCACTGATAGCCGTTGTGGCTGTAGATGGCGATGACCTCTTTGCCTTCCTCGGTATTGCCGATGTTGATGAAGGCCTGACCCAAAGCCTGCTTGAAATCATCGTCCATGATGGGCGAGGTCTTGCTGACGCTGATGGTGTCATTGTAAATAGCGGGAGTGACGCCAACCACAGCGGTGTCATCCCAGATGCTGTTGGTCATGCCGTATTCGGTTGTCCACTCATCTTCATAGTCCCGGCGGGCGTCGGCATAGGTGCAGACGATGTCCACCTGACCGGAGGCCAGACGGGCGAAGGCACTGCCGTAGGAGTCAGACTGCACCGCGTGGGGCAGGTCGGTGATATTCTTGTCGAAGTTCTCCTGGAGCCACAGAGAGGGGTAGATGTATCCGGCAGGAGAGGAGGAATTGGCCACACTCCAGTTGGCACTGCTCACGTCCTCCCAGGTGAGGGCCTCGCCAGCGTTGACCTTGGCGGCCAGTTCCTTGCCCTTCTCAGAGGGACCGGCAATCATCAGGGCGCGGTAGCTGGTGACCTGCTCGGTGGTAGGCTCGGTGGGGGCGTTGTCGTTCCAGTCCTTGGCACTGTCAGAGTCGATGGACAGGCCGTCTCGGGTAGCCGTCAGCAGCACGTCGCAGCCGTCATCGTAGAGTACGTAGGTGCCACCGGGGATCAGGCCCACATCGGCGGTACCGGCGGCCAGAGCCTCGCCCACCGCCTCGTAGCTAGTACCCACGGTGATGTCCACTTCGCCCACATCGTACCCCAGTGTCGCCAGCTCATCGGTGAGCATCTGCTTCAGGGGTTCAGTAGCGGTAATGATTTCCTCTGGCTCACGGGATGGAACAAAAGCGATCCGCAAGGTATCAATCTTTTTGTTGCTGGATTCAGAAGTCTCTGTGGTACTTGCGCTATCGTCTGTAGAACTTGTGCTGCTGGTGCTGCTCTGGGTCTCGCTGTTTTGGCCGCCGCAGCCTGCCAGTAGGCCAACACACATCATACTAGCCAGCAGGAGAGAAAACGCTTTCTTCATTTTGTGATCCTCCTTGTTGTTTCTGTAAATCTTTCTGGGGTTACTATTGAATCTATCTGTTATAGAGGAAAGAACCTCTGATAACCACTTCAGTAAGTTAGGCTGTGTCGCCAATCTTCAGGTGAGTAGGCACAGTAACGGTCACTGCCTGGGAACGACGCTGGCTGATCCGGCCAAAGAGCAGTTCCAGGGCGTTTTCCCACACATAGTCCGGGAACATCTCCAGGCAGGTGCCGGTGGGCCACTTGCTCTCCAAAGTCTGAATATCCTGATAGATGATGACAGCCACATCTTTCGGCACACGGACACCCAGTTCCCGGAAAGCCTCCAAAGCGCCCTCAGCCACCTCATCGCTGCCCAACAGGACCGCTTCCGCCAAGGTGTGATCTTCCACTGCCTTCTTGGCCAGCGCATAACCACTCTCTCGGCTGATCTCCCCCACATGGAAAGTTCGGGGGTCGTACTGGCCGCGCTTCTCCAAGATGCGCCGGATGGCGGCCAGACGGTGGGTGCCGATGCGGCCATTGGCCCCGTCGTAAATACCGCCGATATACCCCAGGCCGGTGTACCGCTTCTGATCCAGCAAATAGGACACCATCTGCTCCTGGCCCCGCTCAAAGTCCACCTGCACCTGGTCGAACTCGTAGTTGTGCTGGTTGGAGTTCACAAAGACGATGGCGAAGGACAGGGAGCGTAGAAAGTCGATTTCCTTCTCGCTGAACACCCCCAAGGCGATAATGCCATCTACCTTTTGAGGCTCACCGAAAGTCAACCGAACAAAGGTTACCTCGTACTGGTCGGTCATCATCTGTACCAGACAGGACAGGGACGAGAGGCGTACATTGTGCCGGTCTGGGCGGATGATCCGCCAGTCCGCCACCCCAATGACCAGGTGAGTTTTATGCTCTGCCGCCTTTCTCTGGCGAGGAGATACATAGCCCAAGACGTGGGCCGCCTGAAAAATCCGGGCCCGCACCTCCGGTGAGACAGAGATGTTGTCGTCCTTGTTCAAAACCCGTGAGACCGCCGCAGTCGAGACCTGAGCGGCCTGGGCCACATCCTTGATTGTCGCCATGAGGCTCCTCCTTTCGTATCGTTCCAAGCTCATTATATAGTACCTTCTGTCGAAGTCAACATACTTTACTAAAATTTTACTAAAATACGAACCGTTTATAACATGGAGTAGTCCTGCAATGTATCGAAAGGGCAAAAAGGTATCACGACCATCATAAGCCACGCCGTCTTTCTCGTTATCGCTCCTGCCCCGGCCTCCGTTTGCGGTTGGGCTGTGACATGGATTTGTGCCATTGCTTCGCCAACTGACGGACAGCGTATTCCTCCGCCGAATCGTTGGTCAGCCGTATCTGTGCCTGTTTGGCGTCCATCCACCGCAGCGGCGAATACTTATCGCCAAACACCTGCTCCAGCTTTTCGTTGGCGGTTGCTTCATATTCGGGCCGGATGGACTGCCGGGCCTCATAGAGTTCCGCTGGGTCGAGGTCAGCGGCCTGCGATTTTACTTTGGCGTATTCATGCAGCGTGGTTTCCAACTCGGCAGAATATTTCTGCTCCTGCTCGTCCAGTTTTTGCAGGTTGGATTCCAGCGTGGCGATGTCTTTTCGGAAGGTCTCGGCCCCGGCGTCCTCGGCATACTTATGAGATGGCCTGCTGTATCATGTCCAGGATGAAAGGCAGGGATCCAAATGTGCTGTCGTTGCGCAGCGGGATAGGATTGAGATTCAAACTGTCAAATGCCTGGTAAAGTGCCTGGATAGTCCGATCATCTCGGATGCTGTACTCTTTTCGGAGCTCGTCCAGCGCAGAGTTCCATCCGTTCTTTCCATCGCTAATCTTGCGCACAAAAAAGCACATCTTCTCTTTTTGCTTTTCCTTGAGATCAGAAGCCTGGATACAGCGGATGGCCTCGTTAAAGGATAGATGCCGGCCTGTGCAAGGGAACAATTTATGCAGATAGTCCAGTATGATATCTTCCATTGCGTCATAGCCGGCCTTGAGCATGGTGTGCAGATCGTCGGTGCGGTTCAGTCTCAGTTTCTTCACAAAAGCTTCCCGCTTAAGGCTCACCTCGATGCGCAGCAGCTTTTTGCCCGCCAGTTTGGCCGGGCAGCGTCCATCCTGCTGCAATTCATAGATCTTGTCGTAAGCTTTGAAGGCAACGGTGTGGCAGTTCATGACAAAACAATGCCGGTTTATTTCTCGGTTTTTGCCTTTGCAGCGCTTGAAGCCCGGGGGTAGTTTGGCCTTTTTGAACAGACGGATCAGCTCGGGAAGGTCGGCATCATTGCTGAGCCATAGATTCATGGTCAGGTCCATCTGGCTGAGGCTGAGTTCTTCAGGCTGAACGACCAGTTTTCGGGGATGGGCATTGTCCTCCAGACGCAGCTCATGCAGTATCTCCTCTGTCTGAAGCAGCACTTCCCCGCAGGCTTTCTTTTTGGGATGGAACAGCTGGGTGGGTTGGTAACTGCCTGCCAGCAGGGAGCTGGGATTGATGACCAAACCCAGTCCATTGGATTTGTCGTGTGACTGATAGATATGGATCCGCACACCAGAAGCAATCAAAAAGTCGCTTTTGGCGTGGCGGTCAATATTGAGGAAATCGCGCTGGACGATCTGCAGCTGTTTTTCTTCAGCCAGCCAATCCATGACTTTCTGTACTTGTTCATATTTGAGATTGCAAGCATACAGTTCAATGGTATGGACGCCCCGCTCAATCTTTTGAATCTTCATAATGGGTTACCTCCGTGCCCGCTGGCAGTTGGTGCAGCGGTTGCAGTTGGTGGAAGATTCTTCTCCCAGTGCACCCAGGACCTGTCGCACCATACAGGAATCGCTGGCTGCAACATTGGCCATCTCGTCCAGACGGCAGTGCAGCCATTTCTCCAATTTTGGGGCATAGCCGCCATGGTCCAGGATGTGCCGGTTCAGATCAATATCCTCTTTGGCATAGAGAAGGACCGCGTGCGCCGGATTTCCATCCCGTCCTGCCCGTCCAATCTGTTGGTAGTAGTCAATGACATTCAGAGGCAAGTTGAAGTGAAGCACCAGACGAATGTCGGAAACATCCACACCCATACCAAAAGCCGTGGTGGCAACCATGATACGCTTATCTCCACGGATGAAGCGCAGTTCATGCTGTTCCCGCTTGTCCGGTTCCATGTAAGCATGACACTTAACGATCTCATGAGGGAACATTTCGCTCAGATAGTTGGCTACCAGGTCCGTATATTTGCGCGAAGAACAGTACACGACCACCCTGCCCTCCTGGCCGTACTTCCGAATGAAATGTCTCGTCCGCTTGAGCCTCTGTTTGACTTTCAGCCCGGAACAGTCTTCCTTTAGTAAGGTAATATTCTTTCGGTAGAGG
>ERZ1643250.3671-NODE-3671-length-10308-cov-3.337852_pt1 | contig 10308 bp, 7 predicted proteins | sample MGYA00579262_ERZ1643250 | MGnify/ENA primary metagenome ERZ1643250 (study PRJEB29033, sample SAMEA4952265) | chicken gut metagenome | biome: Broiler Chicken; feature: Gastrointestinal Tract; material: Caecum | place: Ireland | collected 2018 | study: Broiler...
ACCTGCAGATAAGGGAGGAGCACCTGCCGCGCATCTGCGAGGAGTACGAGGTGCTGTGCGAAAAATACCTTGATGCGTATAAGGCGGGCAGGGGCTTCAACTTTTTCCACTTCAACATCGATCTCGAAGGCGGCCCCTGCCTTTCCAAGCGCGTCTCGGCGTGCGGCGCGGGCAACGAATACTTTTCTGTGGTGCCCGACGGCGACATCTACCCCTGCCACCAGTTTGCGGGCAATAAGGACTTTTACATGGGCAACGTATTCGAAGGCAGGCTCAACGGCGACATCCGCTCGAAGTTTGCCTCGTCCTGTCTGTTCACCCGCAGGAAGTGCGAAGGCTGCTTTGCCAAATTCATATGCAGCGGCGGCTGCAGCGCCAACAACTACAACTTTACCGGCGATATCGAGCAGCCCTACGCCATAACCTGCGCAATGATGAAAAAGCGCATAGAGTGCGCAATGCACATCCTTGCCGAAAAGCGCAGGATGGCGGCGGCCGAATGAGCGCTTTTTTCAACTTTTAGCCGTTACGGACATAAAATTCACCTAAATTTTGCCTTTATAAATAGGTAATTGATTGACGGCGCGCTTATTTTTTAATATAATGAAGAAGTTGATTTAATACAACCGTTAAAACCAACGTTCGTCTGTGTGCGGCAGCGCAAATGCCGTTCGGACGATAAGGAGTAATGCAGATGGGCAAGATAAGATCTGCCATAATAACTGCCATAGTGGCTCTCGCAACGCTCGCGCTCTTCTTTTTCGGCGTGGTGTCGTTCGATCTGCCCGGCAATATCGACAGGTATAATTCCATACTTGCAAACATCGGGCTCGGAAGCGAGCTTTCGGGCGATGTTTACACCGTTCTTCTTCCCGACGGCGTAATAACCGCAGAGGAGTATGACTTCACCGTAGCGGAAGAAAGCTCTGTCGCCGACGAGTATGCCGACACCTACGTCGCCGCTCCCGGCGGGGCATACTATGTGGACAAGGCCGTGCTCGACGTTTATGCCGAGGACGACATAGCCGACACCGAAGCCGAACAGCAGCAGGCGCTCGGGCAGCTTGCCGAAGACATAAGCCGCGATGCGGAAGTGCTCGCCGGCAGGCTTGCAAACCGCAACCTCACCTCTTTCACGGTGGGCGTTCTGGGCGGCTACGGGCTGCGCGTCTCGGTGCCTTCCGGATATGACTTTGCGACCTATGCCGGTTACGACCTCGATTCCCGCTCTGTCGGCCTCAATGCCGCAAGCAGCATAATAGGCTATCTTTCGCGCGGCGGCGAACTCACGCTGAGGAACAACGACTACGGCAACCGCGACGCCGTGACTTCGGCGCAGACGGCCGACGGCGGCCAGGTGACCTACAACATCCTGGGCACCAGCCTCGAAGCCGGGGACGTGTTCAAAAGCGTAAAATATTTTGCTATGGGCGGCGTCTACGGCATAAGGATAACGCTCACCTCCGAAGGCAGAGACGTGATAAGCGAGGCCTCCGCAGCCATAGCCGATACCAACCAGAGTTCCGACCAGACGATCCGCTTCTATGTGGGCGAGAGCGAGGTGATCAGTCTCACCTGCGAAAGCGCCATAACTTCCGCAAGTTTCGATATCTCCGTCGGCGACGAGGCTACGGCGCGCAACTACGCCGCGCTGCTCAACTCCGCTGCCTCGGGCGATACGCTCAGTTTTGTATATGATTATGACGAGGTGGTTAACGCCACCGTGGCGGGCGGCGAAAATACCGCGCTCTTCCTTGCGGTCGCAGCGCTCGTCGTGCTCGCGGCGGTAATAGCGTTCTCCGTAGCGCGCTACCGTCTGCTCGGCCTCACTTTCTCGCTCATGGCAGTGCTCTTCTCGGGCATAATGATAGCCGTCGTATATCTCGTCGGCATAACGCTCACCGTGGCGGGCGTGTTTACCGCTATGCTTACCCTCGCGCTCTTCACCGGCTGCAACTTCTGGTCGTTTGAACAGATCCGCAGGGAGAGCGACGCGGGCAGAACGCTCCAGGCGTCTGTAAAGACGGGCTATAAAAAGACCTTCTCCGGCATACTCGACCTGCACATCGTGTTGCTCGTGGTGTCCGTTCTGCTCACGCTGGTGTGCCGCGGCGCCCTGTCCGGATGCGGCATGATCCTGCTCATAGGCACGCTTGCTTCCTATATTCTGCACTGGTTCACGCGGTTCATGTGGTACGCGACCATGTCGCCCGCGCGCGATAAATATAAATTCTGCGGATTCAGCAGGGAGGCGTTCGACGACTATGAATAAGTTAAGATTTTCCTCCGGGATGCACCTCTATATAATAATCTCTGCGGCGGTCATCGCAGTCGGGCTCATACTCGGTCTCGTGATGCATTTCACCGCGGGCGCCTTCTTCAACTGGGGCGGCGACTATGCGGGCTACCGCAGCATAGAGGTTAAGTATTCCACTTACGACATAAAGGAAGAACAGGTAAGGGAAATTGCCGAAGACGCGTTCGCCGATAACGGCATAGCCTATTACACGTTTGTTACGGCCGGCGAATCCACCAACAGCAGGATAGAATACAGGTTCGCCTCCTCGCAGGATTCCGACGCCATAGTAACTGCCGCCGAAACTATCGACGCGGCGGTGGGCATAGGCAGTAATTTCACCGGCTACGCGCAGGCACACCGAACTTGCAGCCGAGCGCAACGCCTCCGTAGACATAACCTACGCCGCCATAGGCGTGTCGGTCGCGGTGGTGTTCCAGTTCCTTTATTTCCTCATAAGGTATAAGCTCACGATGGCTGCCGCGGCATTCATTGCCGACGTGCACAACCTCGCGCTGTTCTATGCGTTGCTCGCCATAACGCGCGTGCAGGTCACCCCCGCGATAATCGCCGTTTCCGCGTTCGTCGTGCTGGTGACGATGATCGGCTGCGCTATGCTGTTCGACAGGATGCGCAAGCTCTTCCGCACCGACGAATACAAGGAGATGTCCTCGTTCGATCAGGTCGACGGCGCTTCGCGTTCGGCGTTCCCCCTTGTAACGCTCGTAAACGCCATCGTGTTTGCGGCAGTGCTGATAATGCTCGTCTTCACGGCGATAGCGGGCGGCACGGTATTCGGCCTGTTCATGCCCTGCGTATGCGCGCTGCTCGGCGTGCTCGCCTCGTGGTACGGCACCATGTTCTTCACGCCTTCGGTATATTCAAGGCTCAAGGCCGGCGCAGACAGGCGCGCTGCCGAAAAGCAGATAAAGTACGTGGGCGCAAAAAAATCGGAAAAGTCTGCCGAATAAATATCGCTTCGGTAAAGGGCGGGGATTTCCCCGCCCTTATTTATTTGTTTTTTTTGCCGCCATGCTGTATAATATAATTATATAATGCACTCGTATACCGTCCGCGTGCGATATTTTCAGCGGCGGCGGTCAATAATGAAATGAAGAGAATTTTACCGGAATTTGAATTTAGCGACGAACAGAAACGAAAGATAATAGAACTTGCAAGGGGATGCGGCCTCACATACACCGCCGCGTCCGTGCTCTACGGCAGGGGCGTCGACACGCCCGAAAAGGTGCAGGCGTTCATGCACCCGTCGCAATCGCACTTCATCTCGCCGTTCAAGATGAGCGGAATGCAGGAGGCTGCGGAACTCATAACCCGCGCCAGGGACGAGGAGTGGGATGTGCTCGTCTACGGCGACTACGATGCCGACGGCGTTTGCGCCGCAACGATAATGAGCCGTGCGCTCAGGGATTTCGGCGTCAACGTGCGGGTATTCGTGCCCGAACGCTGCAACGGCTACGGCGTCACGGTAAGCTCGCTCGAAGGCATATTCGAGGACTACCTGCCTCAGCTCGTGATTACGGTAGACTGCGGCATATCCAACGCCGAAGAGGTGGAATACCTCAAAGAGAGCGGGTGCGAGGTGATAGTCACCGACCATCACGAACTGCCCGAACGCCTCCCCGACTGCATCTGCATCAACCCCAAATTTCAGGACGGCTACCCCTACGACAATCTCTGCGGCGCGGGTGTGGCGTTCAAAGTGGCGTGCGCGCTCATGGGCAAGGCGGCCTATGCGTATCTCGATTTCGCAGCCCTCGCCACCGTTGCCGACAGCGTTCCGCTCACGGGCGAAAACCGCGACATTGTGGCGGAGGGACTCAGACTCATCAACGGCTCGCCCCGCAAGTGCTTTTCAAACTTCCTCACGCGCTCGCAGGAGGCAGCCACGGCGCACACTCTCGCTTTCACGATAGCGCCCAAGGTAAACGCTGCGGGCAGGATGGGCGACGCCTCCTCGGCGCTTGCACTGTTTGCCGAAACTGACGAAAAGTCGGTGTTCGAACTTTCGGCACGCCTTACCGCCTACAATCAGGAGCGCCAGCTGCGCTGCGACGAACTGTACGGCCAGGCAAAAGCCAAGCTCGCCTCGGGCGGGGCATACGGCAGGATAATAATGCTGTGGGACGATAGCTGGAATTCCGGTTTCGTGGGCATAGTGGCCGCCAGGCTTGCGGAGGAGTACGGCAGGCCGGTGATAACGAAGGCAAGCTCAAGGGCAGCGCCCGCAGCATAGAGGGCGTGAACATATACGAGGCGCTCAAAGCGTGCTCGGAATTTATAAGCGAATTCGGCGGCCATTCCCAGGCTGCGGGCGTCAACGTCGCCGAAGAGAACTTTTCCCTGCTCGAAGGCGCGCTCAACGACTACATGGAGCGTACCTATACCGCCGACGATTTTATACCCACGCTGCACGTGAACGAGGCCACCGGCGAGGACTTTGCCCGCGTTGCAAGGGAGCTTGAAAGTTTTGAACCGTACGGCGTAGGCAACAAGCGCCCGCTGTTCTGCACCGAGGTCGGCGCGTGCTCCCCGCGCAGGCTCAAACCGCAGTCTTCGCACCTCACGTTCAGGTGCGGCGGGGTGGAGATGATGTTCTTCGGCGGCGCAAAATACTTTGAACTGCTCAGCTGTGCCGCGCCCAAAAAGCTGGTGTTCGAATACAACGTCTCCCGCTTCCGCGGCAGGGAATATGTGCGCGGCTTTGTGCGCGACGTGATATATTCGTCCGACTGCGGCAGCTATGCCGCCGACTATATTTCGGCAAACGCCGTGCTGCGCGCCTGCCTGCCCGCGGCGGATGTGCGGCCCGAATACATGCCCGCGCGGCAGATAGAGCGGCTGATGGAAGAGGACGACGGCGGTTACGGCACCCTGTATGTCGCCTCCGACTACGACACGCTGAAAAAGTACCCCGCGGCGGCAGATCTGCCCGTGGATATCTTCAATCTCTCGGCGCGCAATCTGATCAACACCATACTCGTCGCCCCGCGGACGGACGTCGATCTGTCGGGGTTCAGAAGGGTCGTGTGGCTGGACAGGCCGCACGCCGTAACGCTCCCCGTCGCCGCGCGCTGCAGGCTCATCGTCTGCTCGGACACGGAGGGCGGCGCGCCCCTCGGCAGTATAGACGGTTCGCGCGAACATATGCTGAAAATATTTGCATGGGCCTCGGCGAATGCCGGCAATCTCGAGGGAGCTTCCGCCGAAGAGGCTGCGTTCGCGGCAGAGAGCCCTTTCAAGGTCTCCGAGCTGCTGTTCGCATTCAAGGTATTCGAACAGCTGGGGCTCATGTCGTTCGGAATGCGGCCCCTGGTCTACCGCGGGGTAAAGACCGATCTCAACAATTCGGCGCTCTACCGCCTCGTAGCGGGAGGGGCGCAGGCCGGTTTGGTGTAATATGAAGAACGTTTTGGATAAGATAACCGAAAATTATTCCGAAGATGACAGGCAGATGCTGTTTTCGGCATACAACTATGCCGAACAGATGCACGTCAACCAGAAGCGTGCCTCGGGCGAACCCTACTTCACTCACCCGTGCGCCGTCGCCGAAATACTCATCGACCTCGGGCTGGACGCGCCCACCGTGGCCGCGGCCTTCCTTCACGACGTCATCGAGGACACTCCCGCCACCAAGGACGATATAATCTCCCGCTTCGGCAACGAGGTATACACCCTCGTCGACGGCGTCACCAAGCTCGACAAGATCCACTACCAGACGCACGAAGAGGAGGACATAGAAAATTTCCGCAAGATCTTCGTGGCGATGGCAAACGACGTCCGCGTGATAATAATCAAGCTGGCCGACAGATTGCACAACATGCGTTCGCTCAATTTTCTCTCCGACGAGCGTCAGCAGAGGATAGCCAAGGAGACGCTGGAGATATACACTCCGCTTGCCGGCCGCCTGGGTATTTCGCAGATGAAGTGCGAACTTGAAGACCTTTGCCTCAAATACCTCGACCCCAAGGCATACGAATACCTCGTCACCAATATCCACCAGAAGTTGGAAGAGCGCCGTTCGTTCATAGACGCGTGCGTGTCCGAGCTCAAAGAGATGCTCGAAGAGAGCGGCATAAAGGGCGAGGTGTTCGGCAGGCCCAAGCACTTTTTCTCCATCTACAAAAAGATGAAGAACACCGGAAAGACGCTCGACCAGATCTACGATCTCTCCGCCGTGCGCGTCATAGTCAACACCACAGAGGAGTGTTACGAGGTGCTGGGCAAGATCCACAAGAAGTGGAAGCCCGTGCCCGGCAGGATAAAGGACTACATCGCCATGCCCAAGCGCAACATGTATCAGTCGCTCCACACGACGGTAGTCACCGACTTCGGCAAGGTGTTTGAAATTCAGATACGAACGTTCGAAATGCACCACATGGCCGAATACGGTATCGCGGCGCACTGGCGCTATAAGGAGCAGAAGGGCGGGCAGGACAACAACTTCGACGCGCGCCTCGCGTGGATACGCGACGTAATGGACTGGGAGGGCAGCACGGGCAGCGCCAAGGAGTTCGTCGAAAGCCTCAAAACCGACCTGTACACCACCGAACTGCTCGTGTTCACCCCGCACGGCAAGGTCATCTCGCTCCCGCTCGAAGCCACGCCCATCGACTTTGCCTACGCCATCCATTCCGAGGTGGGCAACAAGTGCGTGGGCGCAAAGGTAAATTCCCGCATAGTCCCGCTCAACTCCGTGCTGCACACGGGCGACGTGGTGGAGATACTCACCTCGCCAAACAGTAAGGGGCCTTCGTGGGACTGGCTCAAATACGTAAAATCCGGTTCGGCGCGCGCCAAGATAAGGCAGTTCTTCAAGCGCGAGATGAAGGAGGAGAACGCCCGCACCGGCAGGGCCATGCTCGAGGCCGAGGCCAGGCGCAGGGGCTATTCCTTAAACGATCTTTTAACTGCCGAATCGTTCGAAAAACTTTCACAGAAGCTGGTGTTTGCCTCTCAGGAGGAGATGTTCGCCTCCGTAGGCTACGGCGCAGTAAGCGTCAATCAGATAATATTCAAGCTCATCGACTACTATAAAAAGGTAGTCCCCAAGGCGCCCGTACTGCCCGACAAGGGCGGAAACGTTTCCGAATCGGGAGTCACGATCCGCGGCATGGGCGGGCTTATGGTGCGCTTTGCGCACTGCTGCAACCCCGTGCCCGGCGACGACATCGTGGGCTTCGTCTCCCGCGGCAGGGGCGTGATAGTCCACCGCAAGGACTGCCCCAACTTAAAGGACTACGACCCCGACCGCATCCAGCCCGCGCAATGGACGGCGGAGACCGGCTCGGAATTTATAGTGGGGCTGCGCGTCGTCGCCGACAACTGCGACGGAATAGTCGCCTTCGTCACGGCGGAGATCTCTGCAATGCACCTCTCGCTGCAACAGATAGTGGGCAGGCTCGACAAAAACAAGCAGACGGTGGTCGACATAAGCGTGCGCCTCAACAAGCGTTCAGACCTCGACCTTCTCATCAACCATATCAAGAGGGATAAGAGGATAATCGACGTCTACCGCACTTCGAATTGAACTCACGAAAAATCTTTTGCCTGCGGCAAAATCTTTTTCCGTGAAGGTAAAGTGGTCGTAACGCGGCTATACGCCCGAACTAAATTCGTGCTGCCGCGTTTCGTCATAACTTATATATGTTTTCCTCGCGCGCCTTGTCTTGGCGGCGGTCACGGCATATAATCGGAGCAACTCTATGCTTACTGTATACAAAATTTATCCGCAGGGGTTTGCGGCCAACTCATATATCGTCACGGCAGACGGCAAAACGTGCGTCGTTATAGACCCCGGCCAGCCGCGCGTGCGCGACAAGTGTGCCGAACTCGGGCTCGAACCCCGCGGCGTGCTGCTCACGCACGGCCACTACGACCACACAGGCGGCTGTGCCCGCTTCGCGCGGGAAGGCGTCCCCGTATATGCGAGTGCGGAGGAGATCGCCCACATGTTCACGCCCGCATATGCCGCGCTCGGCTATCCCGTGCAGCCGTTCGATCCGCTGCCGGCAGGCGATAAGGTATCTGTTGCGGGCATAGATTTCGGTGTGATACCTACTCCCGGGCATACATCGGGCGGGGTATGCTACCTCGCGGAGGACTGTCTCTTCACGGGCGACACCCTCTTCTGCGAGGGCGTAGGCAGGACCGACCTGCCCACGGGCAGCGCGGCGCAGATAATCTCCTCCGTAAAAAAACTGTACTCGCTGCCCGGCGACTATAAGGTGTATTGCGGGCACGAGGAGGACACTACCCTCTCGCACGAACGCGAATGCAATCCTTTTGTAAGGGGCTGAAATGCTTATAACCGACACAGCATATCTGAATGCAGAGCTGATGGACGTGGTGCGCCTGTTCGGCGCCGAAGATGCCGGAATAGTGCACACGTTCAGGCGCGACGGCGAAAACTACATAAACACCGTCCGTTCGGGCGGGGTATGCCGCACCTACACGGACGTATGGCAGGCGGAGGGAGAGCTTGCGCTCAGGCGGTGCGCAAAGCGTTCGGCAAAGCTGGCGCTCTATCTGTTCCTTTCGGAACTCACCGGCAAAACTTTTCCGTGGGGCGCGCTCACCGGCATCAGGCCTACCAAGATGGCGTATGCCGAGCTTTCAGAGGGGCGGGACTTTGCTCCGCTGTTCAGAAAGTTCTGCGTCAGCGAAGAGAATATCGCCATGATCCGCCGCGTGCTCGCCGCGCAGGGCGAAATTTACCGAAAAAACAGAGGAATGGGCGCCGATCTGTTCGTCGGCCTGCCGTTCTGCCCCACAAAGTGCGAATACTGTTCGTTTATCACCGCGCCCATGCCCGCCGTGCAGAGGTACGCCGGCGAATATACCGACTGCGTGATAAGCGAGCTTGAAAGCCTTAAAGGCATGGATATAAAATTCAATTCCGTCTACATAGGAGGCGGTACGCCTTTCTGCCTTGAAAATGAGCAGTTGACCCGCATATATGCCGCGATCAACGCCCTCGGGGCGGACGGCGCGGAGTTCACGGTGGAGGCGGGCAGGCCCGATACGTTCACCGATGAAAAGCTCGCCGCCTGCAAAGAGGCCGGCGTCACAAGGATATGCGTCAACCCTCAGACATTCTCCGACGAAACGCTCGCGCGGATAGGCCGCAGGCACACCGCCGAGCAGGTGATCGACGCGTATTATATGGCGGAAAAGTACGGCTTCGACATAAACATAGACCTCATTGCCGGCCTCCCTGGCGAAGATCCAGGCGATTTCCGTAATTCGCTCTCCCTGGCGGTGCAGCTGCAGCCCGAAAACATCACCGTTCATTCGCTGTGCCTCAAATCAGGCTCGCGCCTCAAAGAGCATGTCTCGCGCATAGACGGCGGCGAGATCGACGAAATGATAGCCTTCTCGCGCGAAATGCTAACCTCGGCGGGGTACGAGCCATACTATCTCTACCGCCAGAAGTACCAGGCGGGCGCAAACGAAAACACCGGCTGGTGCAGGCCGGGCAAGGCGTGCGCCTACAACATAGGCACCATGGAGGAGATCTGCTCAAACATAGCCGTCGGGGCGGGCGCCATTTCAAAGCGCGTGTTCGGCGGCGGCAGCAGGATAGAGCGGCTGGCTTCCCCCAAGGATATCCCCTCATACCTTGCAAAGTGCGCCGCCATTATCCGCGAACGGCTGAAACTGTTTGAATGACTGCAAATATTTATCATTTTGTAACATTTGAGCGTGTAAAAAAGAAAAGGCGCCGCAACCCGATCAATTTAGTTGCATTTATGCGCGCGCTATGCTAAAATAACCATGTTACGGCTACAAGGTGGTGCGAATACTCCACGCCCGTGCTTTGTTGTCCGCAGATAATTTCCATTACAGGAGGATAATTTAAGATGGAAAAGCAGGAAATCATTGCAAAATTCGCAACTAAGGAAGGCGACACCGGTTCGCCCGAGGTTCAGATAGCTCTCCTCACCGAGCGCATCAATCACCTCAACGAGCACCTCAAAGTTCACATTCACGAC
>ERZ1643250.3673-NODE-3673-length-10303-cov-5.821233_pt1 | contig 10303 bp, 13 predicted proteins | sample MGYA00579262_ERZ1643250 | MGnify/ENA primary metagenome ERZ1643250 (study PRJEB29033, sample SAMEA4952265) | chicken gut metagenome | biome: Broiler Chicken; feature: Gastrointestinal Tract; material: Caecum | place: Ireland | collected 2018 | study: Broiler...
ACCCGTGTTTCCGTGACATCATTAAGTGATGGGATCGGCTGCGCCTTGATTTTGGCACGGCAGTATTTTTTGATTTCTCTAAGTTTATAGACCTCCCGGCCTACCACGAAACTGAACGCCATACCCGCCTTTCCGGCACGTCCGGTTCTTCCGATTCTGTGAACGTAATACTCTTCATCCTGCGGCAGATCATAGTTGAACACCGCGTCCACATCATCCACGTCGATTCCGCGGGCAGCCACGTCCGTCGCCACCAGAATATCTGTCTTTCCGTTCCGGAAACTGCGCATGACTCTGTCGCGCATGGTCTGTTTCATATCGCCGTGGAGGCCTTCCGCAAAATATCCCCGGCCCTGCAGTTCCTGCACCAGCTCGTCAACTCCTTTCTTGGTGTTGCAGAATACCACCGACAGCTTTGGATCGTAAATGTCCAGAAGACGGGAAAGTACTTCGCTCTTGTTCTTCGGGCGCACTTCATAATAATATTGGGTAATATTCGGCACCGTCAGTTCTTTGCGCACTACTTTGATAGTCTGCGGGCTGTGCTGATATTTTTTGGTCAGTTCCAGAATCGGTCTCGGCATAGTGGCGGAAAAAAGCAGCGTCTGCCGGTCTTCCCGGATATCGCTTAGGATTGTCTCGATGTCCTCCCGGAATCCCATATCCAGCATTTCGTCCGCCTCGTCCAGTACCACTGTGCTGATCTCGTCAAACTTTACCGTTTTTCTTCTCATATGGTCCATAATCCGTCCCGGCGTACCGATGATCACCTGCACCCCTGCTTTCAGCGAACGAATCTGTTTGGAAATCTCCTGTCCGCCGTAGATTGGCAGAACTTTTACCGACGGCATATATTTGGCAAGCTTCCGGATTTCGTCCGCCACCTGAATGGCCAGCTCTCTGGTCGGGCAGATAACCATAGCCTGTGGTTTTTTCAGCTTCGGATGAATCTTCTGAAGAATCGGGATGGCGAAGGCCGCGGTTTTACCCGTTCCTGTCTGCGCCTGACCGACCACATCCGCCCCGGAAAGCTCCACCGGAATCGCCCTCGCCTGAATCGGCGTCATCTCCTCAAACCCCATATGGGCGATGGCTTTTAAAATCTCCGGTTTAATATCTAATTCCATAAACTGTAATGAATCCATGTATGTCTCTCTTTCTATTTCGTATATTTTCTTTTTACAGTGTTTTTGCCATAATTTTTCGGATTTGTCTGCCGTGCAATATAGAAGCACTCCCATTGCACAAAAATAGAGCCCGGACACTCTCCGGACTCCATAATCCGTTCATATGTAAATTCTACTGATAAAAGATAACATAGGCTGTTCAGAAAGTCAAACAATAAACGAAATTCCGCCCCTTCTCCGGCTCTCTTTCCAATACACATCTTCTCTTCTGTCTTTTTTCACAGGAAAAACTTCTCTGCACTTTCGTACTTCAGCAGGGTCAATATCCCCAATGAGCAGGCTCTCTTCCTCGCAGAATCGGGTCAGCCGCTCTCCCCGCGGACCGTAGAGGGCGGAATGTCCGTTATAGGCGATGCCGCCGCCTTCTCCCTCCCGGTTGATACCCGCCACGAAAGCCTGATTCTCGATGGCTCTTACTTTCAGCAGGCAGTCCCAGTCGTCGATTCTGCTGACCGGCCAGTTGGCGATGACGAAAATCACCTCGCTGTCCGCTGAACTGATCTGAAAGATCTCCGGGAAACGGAGATCGTAGCATACGAATCCTCCCAACACCGTATCCTTCCACGGCAGGGTGTCTATCTTTTCTCCTCCCTGGAAATAATCTCCTTCCTGACCAAAAGTAAAAGGATGAATCTTAGCGTAACTCATACGGATTTCTCCTTTTTCCGCTGCAGCAAGCCAATTCTGATACTTCTTCCAGCCGGGATGCCTGAGCAGTTCCTGTTGTTCCACCGGCGCAGGATATCCAAATACCAGAGTTATTTCATATTTCAGACTCATTTTCTTAAAAAACTGTACCTGTTCCTGCCAGTTTTCTGTGGTTTTTTCCACATTCATGGAAAAACCGGTCAGACTCATTTCAGGAAACGCCAAAAGCTCCACCTGATGCTCTTTTGCCTTTTTTATAAATTTCTCTGCTTTTTCCTTATTCTTCTGTACATTTTCCCAAATGATATCCATCTGCGCCAATCCAATTCTCATAAAACTCTCCTTATTTTTCTGCGGCCGTTTTATTCGCTGTCATATATACACGAATCCACAGCCGCTTTCCCGAAAATATACGTAAAACCAGGGGTTGCATTTTCGCTATTGATGTGATAGTATTTAAACACTTGATACATAGTTTTTAAAACTACATCATATAATATTTGTATGTTATTATATCTTCTGATGTACTGACACATTTCTTTTAGATGGAAACGTACCGGCGCATCGGGCTGCGTTTTTTTCATAATAACACAGCCGGGAAGAAAACAGTAGTATAAAGGAGGTATTTTCATGAATACACGTTTAAAAGATCCTGGAAGCGCAATTACACATCTGATCGCCATGGGCGGCGCTGTCATCTGCTCTTTCCCGCTGATTTTCAAGGCGGCCCAGAGCGACAGTACAGTTGCTGTTGTTTCTATGGCCGTGTTTATCGGAAGTATGATTCTTCTTTATGGCGCCAGCAGCCTGTATCATTCCCTGGATATTTCCGCCAAGGTGAATCTGCTGTTCCGCCGCATCGACCACGCCATGATATTTGTATTGATCGCCGGTTCCTATACGCCGGTATGTCTGCTGGCTCTGCCGGCAAGCACCGGTATCCCGCTTCTGATTCTTGTATGGTCAGCTGCAGTCATCGGCATCGGCCTTAAAATATTTATCATCAATTGTCCGCACTGGGTAAGCTCCATCATCTATATCGCCATGGGCTGGACCTGTGTGCTGGTATTTAAACCATTGGTAACCGCTCTTCCTGCCGCAGCTTTCGGATGGCTTCTGGCAGGCGGCATCATTTACACTATCGGAGGCGTCCTTTACGGTCTTAAGCTGCCTGTATTTGACAAGCTTCCAAAAAGTTTCGGCAGTCATGAGATTTTCCATCTGTTTGTGATGGGCGGCAGCTTCTGCCATTTCATTTTCATGTATGTTTATATGCTGTAACGCTTACACACTGCGCACAGAGAGCCGTCCTGGCGGCGGCTCTCTGTGCTGGTAGTTTGTAATAGATTTACATCCTTAATCATTTTTTGCGCGAACCGGTTCGGATTCAAGGGCTTATGGTCCTGGATCAGGGCCGGTTTTTTTATGAAGGGCTGCGCATAACCGGAGAAGTTATCTCGTTTTACTCTGAATCAGCGCAAGCTTCTCCTTCTTTGTCAACTGTTTGATGGCATATTCCCGTTTCAGGGCTTCCTGCTTTGTCTCGTATTCCTCATAGTATACGAGACGCACAGGAGCCCTGTTCTTCGTGTATTTTGCACCTTTACCCGCATTATGTGCTTTGATTCTTTTTTCAAGATCTGTCGTCCACCCGGTATAAAGGGTTCCGTCACGACATTCTACAATGTATGTATACTGCATTTGTATTCCTTTCTGCATTTTTCCCTTTGTATTCTTTCCGGGAGGGCCGCTGCCGGTCCTCCCTATCTTATCAGCCGGAGACTTCTTGTATATTATCTGTGGAATCATACAAAGGATATTGTTTCTGCAATTGTATCATAAATCCGGCTGTATTTTTCACAGGTTTTTACACCTTGTTTATTTTATGCAGAAATGCGACGGAGGTTACAAAGGGATGCGGATGCGCCGGCGGCATTATGCGCGGTGTGCCGGGCGAAACTCTGACTTTTTTCAGCGCTGGCTCCTGCTCTTCACCGGGCCCCGGCTTTTTACGTCTCCAGATAATCTGTCGGATTCACCGTCTCGCCCTTGTAGGTCATTTTGAAAAACAGGTGCGGGCCTTCCAGCGTAAAAGACCTTGTCGGTTCCGCCACTGTGGCGATGACATCGCCTTCTTTTACTTCATCACCGATCTCATAGTTGACATTTTCCACCTGCGAATAGGATACTTCATAATACTCCCCGATCACCATGGTCACTGTAGTCCCATAGCGATCAGATTTTGCAATGTTGACGATTCTTCCGTCCGCCGTGGCGATCACATCCTCGCCTTTTTTAGCGCCGATGAGAATACCATCGTTGCAGGCGTACTGATCAAGTGTTGTGTAATAAACCGTGGTATCCATGCTGTATGGAAGAATCACATTTCCCATCACCGGCCATGGCATCTTACTGCTTCCGTCATAGCTGAAATGACTAAGATCCGCTTCCTGTCCATCCTCCTCTGATGTATCCGAAACATTTTCTTCGTCGTCCCGGTCTTCATTATCCCGGTCTCCTCCCACCTGGCTCTGATCATTTCCGCCGTTTTCGGCTTCCTCATCTGCCGGCCGGCTTTCTCCAGTATCAGCGCCGGTATTGTCCCCGCCGATTCCGGTGCGGGAATCACTGTTGTCGTCCAATCTTCCTTCCTCACCGTTTTCCACGCGGGCTTCTCCCGAACTTATGACGTCATCATTGTTTCCAATGGTCTCTGTCACATCTGTATCCTTTTTCTCCTGCCGGTTATTTCCAAATTGAATATTATAGGCCGTGAGAACGGATAGAATCAAAAATGCTGCAATAACCAAACTTGAAATATATTTTTTGTTTAAAAGTTTATTTGGTCTTTTCATATCATCACCTCTGGCTATAGCTTTGCCAGCGGATGAAAATTTATACATTTTTTCTTATTTTTTCTCCGAATCCGTTTTCTTCTCTGCCGCCATATCAGAATTCATATCGCGGATTTCCGTACCCGGATAATAATAGGAAAGAATCGTTGCAGCGGATAAATCCTTTTCCGCCAGTGCATTTGCTCCGTAAAGGCTCATTCCCATACTATGCCCTTTCCCTATGGTCACGATGCGGAGCCGGTCCCCGTAGTTTTCCAGATAAAAATTAGTGGAATTCAGATCAAAGATATCTTTCCATTCTTCTCCTGTCCACTCGTTATCCTTGGTCTTTACCTTCTGCACGAATCCGTTTTCCGTCTGCTTCGCAATCTTAAGATTGTTCTTGCAGTCATCCTCGTTTTCCTCGTACCCGGCGTCCGATAGTTTCGCGGCGCAGTCTTTATAGGACATGATTTTTACATCCATGTAATCGGAAGATTCCACGTCCTGACTGCTGTCCACACTGATCAGGTAAGGTACATCCACCTCATAAATCTCGCTGGCGGAAACTGTCTTTCCTATACTGACCGGGTGGTACAGGGCATCAATAAGACCATTCCCGTAACAGATCACCTGACCGAAGGTCTCCTCAGAAGCTTCCTCCAGACGACTGTTGATTTCCAGCCAGGCCTTTCTTCCATTATTCTGCTCCAGTTCTTCTCTGGAAATGTAATCCAGCGACAGGTCTCCCTCTTTGACTTCCTTTTTGTCTCCCACTGCCTTCACAAAATTTGTTCTGCACACGATCATCCACGCTTTTAATGCTTCCTCCTCCCTGGCGTAAGATAATTCTGAGGCAGCCATGCCGACGACAAAGTCTTCTCCGTCAATCTGTTCCCCGTTTTCCAGGGTCACTGTCACTCCCATCTTTTTCTGATTTCCGCTGGTTCTGCCGGTGATGAGCATCGTGCAGATGCCCGGCAGTAAAATACTGAGACTCAAAATCAGAATTGCCTGTATTATTTTTTTCATCTTACATTATATGGCCGCCCGGCCGGCTTTATGCCTTCCGGATCCCGTTCTTTCATCCGCCCTGACGCTTTTGACATAAGATTCCCTCTTGTGCACGGCGCTTCAAAAGATTTTCCTTCCCTGTCTGCAAAATCGCAAAAGAATACTTGTACTTTATGGCTAATTTGCATTTACTTTCCCCTTCTTTATTTATATAATATATGCAATAGAGTTTAAAATTTGGATACGTATGCGCTTTTGTAGAAAGGAGCGAGTATGGCGAGAGATATGATTAACAACGGGATCAATGCAGAAGATAAATCCCGTATGATACAGGAATACGTTCCCGGCAAACAGATCACTCTGGCGCACATGGTTACCCGGCCGAAGGCTTCCGTTTATAAAAAACTGGGGCTTCCTGATGATTACCACGATGCCATCGGCATCATGACCATTACCCCGTCAGAAGCTACGATCATAGCAGCTGATATCTGCACGAAAGCTGCTTCCATTAAACTTGGATTCGTCGATCGTTTTTCCGGCTCTGTTATTATTGTCGGTTCCACAGCTAATGTGGAATCTGCGCTCAACAGCGTGATAACTACATTTTATAACAAGCTGGGCTTTGACACAGTTGCCATCACCAAAACGTGACAGGGGACGTAGATTATGAAGATTATGCTAATCGGCCCTTCAGCTGCCGGAAAGACAACATTGATTCAGCGCCTTATTGATAAGGAGATTAAATATGATAAGACGCAGACTGTAGAATATGTGGGGAATTTCATTGATACCCCCGGTGAATATATGCAGCAGCGCGGATACTGGGGTTCTCTGACCATCACGTCGCACGATGCAGATATCATTGGACTCGTACAGGATTCCACCAGTGAGGACTGCTGGTTTTCCGGCGGTCTTACCACAAAGTTTGAGAAACCTGTGGTCGGCATTCTCACAAAGATTGACCGGAAAGATTCCAACCAGAGTCAGGCGCGCTCTTATCTGGAACTGGCAGGATGCAGAGATATCTTTGCCGTCAGTTCTTATACCGGCGAGGGTGTGGATGAACTTTCAGACAGTCTTCATGCGATGGTTGAGAGATATAAAAAGGAGAATGCCCGTCGTTACGAAGCAGATTATTTTGATTAAATAACACAATAGACGCTTATTTCAAATCAGAGAGTACCCGAAAAAGGAGGAGGTGACACCTTGATTATACTGACCAAAGAGAATGTGACCGACTATGTAAAATCAAGGCTTGATTTTTTTAATACAGACGGCGGTCCTGTGACGGTTTCCGCCATCGGGGAGGGTTCTGTCGAAGAGGATGGAGACGGTTTTATCAATATGGTTTTCCGCGTCTCCGATGGGAAGTATTTCCTTATAGTCAAACAGTCCACAGCAGAGCCTCGCTGCAAGGGGGATTTCGTACTGGACGTCAACCGTTTCAAACTGGAATATGAATCCATGCAGATTCGCAAGGCGATTATTCCGGATTTGATTCCTGATTTGTACGATTGCGATGATGAAAACCGGATTTTTATCACAGAGGATGTATCCCGTCTTAGAATATCCCGTTTTCAGCTTTTAAAGGGGGTTACTTATCCTCTCCTGGCAGAACAGGTTGCCCGCTATATGGCTGCCAATAATTTCTACACATCAGAATTCTATCTGGACGGAAAAACATTCCGCGATCTGTCCGTACATTTTATGAATTCTACCATGCGTGATATTATGGATGTGGGCATGTTCCTTACCAGTGTTTCTCCGGAAGATACGGTAGGCCGTCCTCTGGATCCGGATTTTGTCACATTTTCAAAAAGAATCTGTGCCGATCCGGCTGTACAGCTTTCCAGGCAAAAGCTCCGTCATCTTTTTATGACTAAGGGCGAATGTCTAATTCATGGAGATTTACATACATCCAATATTTTTGCCAGCCAGACTGAGGCCAAAATTATTGATATGGAATATACATTCTGCGGACCATTTTCTTATGACATGGGATATTTCCTTGCAAACTTTATCGCACAATATGCAGCGGCGCTTTTCCGTCCGTATAAGACGGAGCAGGCACGTGTTATGTTCAAGGATTATTGTCTGTTCATGATCAGGGAAACATACTGCAAGTTCTGTGATTATTTCTGCCGCTACTGGGATGAAGACGCCAAACAGGTATATCAGCATGTTCCGGGACTGCAGCAGGATTTCCGCCTGACCACACTGAGAGAGTTTATCGGCTTTGCCGCTTCTGCTATGCTGGGGCGGATCGCAGGAGATATTCCTTATCCGGATTATGACGACATTGATGATTATGTGCAGCGGCATAACGCCAAATGCTACTCCATTATCCTCAATCGTCAGATGCTGGTTAAATGGGAACAGTATAATACCATCGACGAATTTATCTCAGACATGCTTACCGTGGAGGAAATCTACTGCCGGTATGCAAAAGAATATGACGAACAGCGGGCTGACGCCGGTTCCACGGCCGGACAGAACAGAAAATAGAAGGGAGGATTTTCATTATGATAATTTTAACAAAAGAAAATATTGTTTCTTATATTAATGACAATGTCCCTTCCATCAAACTGGAGGAACCTGTCCAGGTAAATGTTATTGGTGACGGAGAGCTCAGCGAGGATGTGGAAGGCGACGGCTACTGCAATTTTGTATTCCGTGTTGCAGACGCCCACTCTTCTTATATCGTAAAGCAGTCCACCAGCCATCTGCGCCGTCGGGGACAGCCGATCACACCGAAGCGCAACCGCTATGAATATGAGATCATGCAGCTTCGTTCCAAGATCGTTCCTCAGTATGTACCGTCTCTTTACCATGGAGATTTTGAAAATAATATTTTTATCATGGAAGACGTTTCTAATCTGAAACTGGTTCGCTATCAGATGAATGAGAACCACCGGCTGCCGGAGCTGGCCAGCCAGGCCGCCCAGTATCTTGCCGCTACTCATTTTTATACATCAGAGTTTTATCTGGATTCCGAGGAGTTCCGCAGTCTTCTCTCCTATTTTATGAACGCCGAGATCCGGCATGTCATGGAAGACGGCATCTTTCTTGGTATCTTTGGTTCCGATGAGTTTGACCCAGCCTGCGGCCCGGACTTTGAGGAATACTGCCGCAATATTTATAAGGATACAGAGATTACCTTCCAGCGTTTTAAACTGCGTCATCTGTTCATGAGCAAGTCAGAGACTCTGATTCACGGCGACTTCCACACATCCAATATGTTTGCGGATGATACGCATTTGAAGGTCATTGATATGGAATATACTTTCGGAGCTCCTTTCTCCTATGATTTAGGGTTTATTCTGGCCAATATCATCAGCCAGTTTTGTTCCGCTGCTTTCCGTCCTTTTGAAGAAGAAAGCGAGAGAAAGGTCTGTCTCTCATATCTGATTTCAATTATGCATCTGCTCTATACTGATTACATTCAGTATTTCTTTGAATACTGGGAAAAGGACGCCAAACTGGAGTATAAGCTGGCAAAAGGCTACAAAGAATCTCTTGCCCTGGATATTCTCCGGGAATGCTTTGGATTCGCTGCCTGCGCTAATCTCTGCCGTGTCTGCGGCACCATGCAGACTGCCGACTTTGATCATATCACGGATAATCATCTTCGTACTCAGGCGAAGTTCCTTTCCATTGAGATTGACGAACTTCTTTTCCGCAAGTGGTTCACTTATAATACTATTGAAGAACCGCTTGATGATATGATCACTTTACTAAAAAAACGCAGAGAACTTTTATAGACAGCCGTCAATCTTTTTCGGAAGTTATTAATTACGGAAGTCATTAAAATTTTTTTACAAAAAAAGATATCCCTCAAAGCCTTCTGCTTTTCAGCACGTCGTTTTTTGAGGGATATTTCTTTTTGCAGTTTTTTCGAAAAACTTTTTATTGTTGATTCTATGGGATTTATTATAAATAATATTGTATGTTTTTATCTGTCAGACTCCTCAATCCTATCTCCAGGAAAAAACATTAAACTTGGACGTTTTGTGTTCCAATTCCAGGGAGTCCTTCGCTATTTTGTAGGAATCGAGGTAGCAGTAGGTTGCTCCTTCTTCTTCCGGCTGATCGTCATGGAAACGTTTCTCAGAATCCACCTTTACCGTCATGCTCCAGCATGGCTCCAGGACATTTGTGCTCCGGTAAAAGAGGTCGAACATAACCACTCCGATTCCTTCTCTCGGATCTTTGAATGTAAAAGACGGCTCACCGTTCTCTTCCAGACCGTTCATCCGGCACATTCCGATAAAATTTAAAATGATTTTCTTATTTTTCTCACCAATTGGGATATATGTTTCTGCCATAATAGTCTCCTTTTTTCAGCTCAAAAAGGCTGCCCGGATAGAGCAGCCTTTTTTATTTTTGTTATTATGCCTTGCACGGTTTCTCACGCCATGCTGCCTTCGCTTTGCAACGGCGTGGCGACAAATCCGCGTCGTTATTTCAGCAGGTTTTCCACGATTGATGGGTGTGGACGTGGAATGATGGATGTGGAGGTTACTTCTCCGCTGATGCTCAGCTTAGCAAGACAGGCGTTTACTGCCGATCTTACGGAAGATACTTCACCGGTGATAACCAGGTATCCTTTTCCACCTAAAC
>ERZ1643250.3674-NODE-3674-length-10302-cov-5.013858_pt1 | contig 10302 bp, 8 predicted proteins | sample MGYA00579262_ERZ1643250 | MGnify/ENA primary metagenome ERZ1643250 (study PRJEB29033, sample SAMEA4952265) | chicken gut metagenome | biome: Broiler Chicken; feature: Gastrointestinal Tract; material: Caecum | place: Ireland | collected 2018 | study: Broiler...
CCCGTGTTCTGATTTGTCCGTCCGCCGCCAAAATAGAGACTTTTGTAAAAGGCCGGGTAGAGCTGGTGGAGGTGACGCTGAACGAAAAAAGCGTGATTGCCGGAGTACCTTTAAGCGGGCTTTATAAAAAATATCAGATCAAGATGCTGATCTGCGCGGTACAGCGGAGACAGAAGGTATATATTCCGGACGGCAGTTTCGTTCTGGAAGCAGGAGACAAAATCAATATCGCGGCGTCTCACAGAGAGATCGAAAAGTTTTTCCGCCTGACAAATTCCATGCGGAACAAGGCAAAGAATGTCATGATCTGCGGAGGAGGCCGGGTGGCTTATTATCTTGCCCGGCAGCTTCTGGCCCTTGGCATGCAGGTGAAGATTGTAGAGCAGAGTGAAGCGCGCTGTACAGAACTCTGTGAGCTGCTGCCCAAGGCGACTATCATTCATGGAAATGCCACGGAGCATGAGCTTCTGGAAGAAGAAGGGGTCGCAAAGGCGGATGCGTTTGTGACGCTGACCGGCATGGATGAGGAGAATATCATCATGTCCATGTACGCAAAGATGCGGGGCGTGCCCAAAATTGTCACGAAGGTCAATGATGAAGGTCTGGAGAGCATGGTGGAGCAGCTTGGCATCGAAAGCGTGGTTTCGGCGAAAAACGTTACAGCCAATGCGATTACCAGTTATGTGCGCGCCATGAAGAACTCCATGGGAAGCAGCAATGTGGAGACCGTCTACAAGCTGATCGGCGGAAAGATAGAGGCTCTGGAATTTCTGATACGGGAGAAAGCGAAGTATACGGGGATTCCGCTGAAAAACCTGACGCTGAAGGAAAATCATCTCGTGGCCTGTATTGTAAGGAAAAACCGGATCATCATACCGGGCGGCGATGATACACTGGAAGTAGGCGACAGCGTTATCGTGGTATCTATGGCGCAGGGCCTTGAGGATTTGGAGGATATTCTGCGGTAGCCGTTTCGAAAAACGGCAGCCGTTTAAAAACTGTATTTTACAGTTTCAGAGGGACAGATATGAATTACGGGATAATAAGATATATCGTAGGGAAGATGCTGCTGATGGAAGGCGTGCTGCTGCTGATTCCCACTTTTGTGTCGCTGCTCTATCAGGAGAGCAGCGGCGTATATTTTCTGATTGTAATAGCCATTTTAACAGTGTTGTCGCTGCTGCTTTCCAAAAAGCCGGAAGATATGACGCTTTACGCAAAGGAGGGCTTTGTGATCGTTGCGCTGGCGTGGATACTTTGGTCTGTGTTCGGCGCCCTGCCTTTTGTGTTCAGCGGCTGTATTCCCAGATTTGACAATGCTTTTTTTGAAATTGTGTCCGGGTTTACGACCACAGGTTCCACGATACTGACGGACATCGAGGCGCTTCCCATGGGTATGAATTTCTGGCGCTGCTTTACGCACTGGATCGGAGGCATGGGCGTGCTGGTGTTTGTCATGAGCATCCTGCCGCTGAGCCCGAAGAACTCCATGTTCCTGATGCGGGCGGAGATGCCGGGACCTACCTGTGACAAGCTGGTTCCGAAAGCCCGTTCTACGGCGCGGATTCTGTATGGAATGTATATTGTGCTGTCACTGGCGGAAGTGATCCTGCTTCTGGCAGGCGGGATGAATCTCTATGATGCGCTTGTACATACCTTCAGTACGGCCGGCACAGGCGGATTTGACAACCGGAATGCCAACGTGGCCTTTTACGACAGCGCTTATATAGACGGAGTGATTACGGTTTTCATGCTGCTGTTCGGCGTGAATTTCAGCCTGTATTACCTGCTGCTGCTGAAGGAGTTTAAAGCTGTATTTAAGAGCGAGGAGCTGCGTACCTATCTGGGGATTGTGGCGGCCTCCATCGCCCTGATTACCATAAATATCACGCATATTTACGGGACTGCGCTGAAGGCTTTCCGCTATGCGGCTTTTCAGGTGGCCTCTGTCATCACGACGACAGGATTCGTGACGGCAAACTTTGATTTGTGGCCGGAGTTTTCCAAAACCATACTTCTGATTATAATGGCCATTGGCGCCTGCGCGGGAAGCACGGGAGGCGGCATCAAGGTCTCGCGTATTATCATTCTGGCGAGGACTGTCACAAGAGAGGTCAGACAGGTGCTGCATCCCAAGTCGGTCAATGTGGTGAAGCTGGACGGAAAGCGGCTGACAGACGAGAATACCAGGGGCGTCTATGTATATATGATCTGCTATATTGCGATTCTGGCTGTTTCCGTACTGCTGATTTCTGTGGATAATTTCGATTTTACCACAAATTTCACAGCGGTGCTGACTACCCTGAACAATGTGGGACCCGGCCTTGCGAAAGTAGGTCCTGTGGAGAATTTCGCCGCGTATTCCTGCTTTTCCAAGATTGTTCTGAGTCTGGACATGCTGCTTGGGCGGCTTGAGATTCTGCCGCTTCTGATGCTGTTTGCTCCACAGACCTGGAGAAAGAAATTTTAAATCCGCTGTCTGCGGCAGAAGCGGCGCGCAAAAACTCCGGCAGAATCCGGAAGGCGGCCGCCCATATGCCGTCTGCGATAGAATAAAAGAGAGATGAGGTAAGGATACATGAGTGAGAAAGCATGTAACAACAGCAGCTGCGATAAGACAAGCTGCGAAGGATGTCCGAGCCGGGAGAAGAAGCCGGCAAGTTTTCAGGTGGACGCCAATGAATACAGCTGCATCCGCCGCGTGATCGGCGTGGTCAGCGGCAAAGGAGGCGTAGGCAAGTCCATGGTGACGGCCTCCATCGCCAATGAGCTGGCTGCGAAGGGCTATCAGGTGGGAATTCTGGACGCGGACATTACCGGACCGTCCATTCCCCGTATGTACGGAATCCACGGCCCTGCAGAGGCCAGCGACATGGGAATCGAACCCCGTGTTACCAAAAACGGGATTAAGCTTATGTCCATGAATCTTCTGCTTCCGGCAGAGGATACGCCAGTCATCTGGCGCGGACCGATCATTGCCAACATTGTAAAGCAGTTCTGGACCGATGTGATCTGGGGCGATCTGGACTATCTGCTGGTAGATATGCCGCCCGGAACCGGCGACGTGCCGCTGACAGTCTTCCAGTCTCTGCCGGTCAATGAGATTGTGGTGGTGACTTCTCCGCAGGATCTGGTACAGATGATTGTGAAGAAGGCGCTGAGCATGGCGGAGCAGATGAAGATTCCGGTGAAGGGCGTCGTGGAGAATTATTCCTATCTTCAGTGTCCGGACTGCGGAAAGAAGCTCTATCCCTTCGGACAGAGCCATCTGGATGAGATTGCCGAAAAGGAAAATCTGAAGGTGCTTGGAAGGATTCCGATGGACCCGGCTTATGCCGAGGCGGCGGACGCAGGTGAGTTTGACAAGGTCAGAAATCCGTGGATTGAGGCGGAGTTTTAATGAGATAACAGTTCAAAAAAGAGGCCTTCCGTGGGCGGAGATAGAGATATCCGCTTCCGGAAGGCTTTTTGACATTAGAGGATTCTGTACAATGTTTTGCCATGAATGAAAAGTTCTTGCAATCCGGGAAAGAGTATGATACACTAAATACAAACATATGTTCGATTTTATGCATTTGCGAATAACAGAGATGAAGTGACAGAAAGAAGAGACCGCCATGCAGCAGCACAAAATTCCGGAACAGCTCCCGGTTATGGAAAAACTGAAAATATTGTCAGACGCGGCCAAGTACGATGTGGCCTGCACTTCCAGCGGCACTTCCCGGGGAAATAACGGAAAAGGAATCGGGAACTGCTTTGACGCCGGTATCTGCCACAGTTTTGCGGCGGATGGCCGGTGTATTTCCCTGCTGAAGATTCTTTTTACCAACGAGTGTATTTTTAACTGCCGCTACTGCCTGAACCGTTCTTCCAACGATGTGCCGAGGGCAACTTTTACGCCGGATGAAATCTGTGAACTGGTTATCGGCTTTTACCGGAGAAATTATATTGAGGGCCTGTTCTTAAGCTCCGGGATTCTGAAGAGTCCGGATTACACCATGGAGCTTTTGTACCAGACTCTTTTGAAACTGAGGACGCAGTACCAGTTCGGGGGCTATATTCATGTGAAAGCGATTCCGGGAGCCGATCCGCTTTTGATTGAAAAGACAGGTTTTCTGGCGGACCGTATGAGTGTGAATCTGGAGCTGCCTACGGCGGAAGGCCTGAAGAAGCTGGCTCCGGCAAAGACCAGAGAAAAGATTCTAAAGCCCATGAGACAGGTGCAGAACCGTATGGAAGAGAACAGGCAGGAGCTGGTGCTCTACCGGAACGCGCCCCATTTTGTTCCGGCAGGCCAGTCCACGCAGATGATTATCGGAGCCACGCCGGAGAATGATTTCCAAATCATGTCCGTGGCAGAATCCCTGTATCAGAAATTCGATCTGAAGCGGGTGTTTTATTCTGCGTTTGTGAGGGTGAATGAAGACAGCGCCCTCCCGGCTCTGCCGGGAGGGCCGCCGCTCCTTCGGGAGCACCGACTGTATCAGGCAGACTGGCTTCTGCGGTTTTACGGGTTTGAAGCCGGAGAACTTCTCTCGGAGGACAGGCCGAATTTCAATATGGTCTTTGACCCCAAATGTGACTGGGCGCTCCGGCACCTGGAGCACTTTCCGGTGGAGATTAACCGGGCGTCTTACCAGACGCTTCTGCGTGTGCCGGGGATCGGAGTGAAGTCGGCTCAGCGGATTGTAAAGGCGAGGAGGCATGGAAGCCTGGATTTTCCGGATTTAAAGAAGATGGGCGTAGTGTTGAAAAGAGCTCTTTATTTCATTACCTGCAGAGGCAGGACCATGTATCCCATCCGGATAGACGAGGACTATATTACGAGAAATCTTCTGTATGTAAAGGAAAAACTGCCGCCGGAGCTCCGGGGAGATGTAAGCTACCGGCAGCTTTCCCTTTTTGACGACGGAATGCCCCTGTCTGCGGAGGAACAGCAGCTTCTGATAACCTGATGATAAAAATGCGGGCGCTCCTGCATGAAAATGGGAGAAAGAGAGAAAGAGTGTAATGATGACAGTATTTTTATGTGAGGACAGTCTGGACGGAATTCTGACAGGAGTATATGAGGCCTGGGACAGCAGGCTGGGGCACAGGAATGTGAAGCTTAAGACAGATACAGAAGATACGATGGAGCTGTTCTGTGAATACCGCACGGTTTCCACGGAACTGGAGAAAGCGGAAAAGGTTCTGCGGACCGTCAGATGCAGAATGGGAGTAAAGGCGGAAGAAGCTGTCTGTTACGCGGCCGCCTGTCCTGATGAAAGAAAGGCAGACGCTATATACCGTCTGATTGTGCTGGGGCTATCCATGCGCGATGGGAGAAAGGCGGTCAACTGCCTTCAGGACCCATCGGTTCTTCTGGTGGAGCAGCTCCGGTATAAGGCGTGGCATGAAGCGGAACGGATGCTGGGATTCCTGCGGTTTGAAGAACTGCCCGGAGCCATCCTTTATGCCCGGATGGAACCGCCTTACGCGGTGCTGTCCCTAATTGCGCCGCATTTTGCGGACCGGCTTCGTCAGGAGAACTGGATCATTCATGATGTGGGACGGGGGCAGATTGCTGTCCATAGAAAGGATAGTCCCTGGTTTCTTGCAGATGCCCGGATGCTGGATCTGCGGCAGATGGAAAGACGATCGGACGCGGAAGCGGAATTTCAGTCTCTGTGGAGAGCCTTCTGTAAAAGTATTGCCATTGAAGAACGGAGAAATCCCAGATGCCAGCAGAATCTTCTGCCGCTCCGGTTCCGTCCGTGCATGACAGAATTTCAGCAGTAAAAAGAGTCGGAAAGCATTCAAACAGCGGCTTTCGGATTTGACAGGCCCGGAAAATCATAGTACACTGAAAAAAGAAGACATGGGCAGAGGCATGGAGTCTCTGCCCATGCGGTTAGATCATTGGTAAAGACAGGAGAAAAGAAGATGAACAGTGTTCCGGTGATAAAAGCCGCGCTTCTGGGTGCGGGAACAGTAGGAGGGGGCGTCTGCCAGATTCTTGAGTGGCAGAAGGAGGAGATGCCCCAAAAGCTCGGGGTTTCTATAGAACTGAAAAAAATACTGGTGCGTGATACAGCGAAAAAGAGAGAAGGAATTGACAGCGCGCTGCTGACAGACAGCTGGCAGGAGATACTGGAAGATCCGGAGATTCAGATAGTGGTAGAAGTAATGGGAGGCATAGAACCTGCCAAAACTTATATTCTGGAGGCGCTCCGCGCCGGTAAAAATGTAGTGACGGCAAATAAGGATCTCCTGGCGGAATACGGGCGGGAAATTCTGGATACGGCGGAGGAGTATGGACGGGATCTGATGTTTGAGGCGGCTGTGGCAGGGGGGATTCCCATTATCCGCCCGCTCAAGCAGTGCCTGGCGGCCAATCATATCACGGAAGTGATGGGAATCGTCAATGGGACCACGAATTATATCCTGACCCGGATGACAGCAGATCATATGGAGTTTTCCGAGGCTCTGGCTCTGGCTGCAGAGCTGGGATATGCGGAGGCAGATCCTACGGCAGACATCGAGGGCTTTGACGCGGCCCGGAAGGTGGCGATTCTGGCATCTATCGCCTTTAATTCCAGGGTGACCTTTCAGGATGTGGCTACGGAAGGAATTACAAAGATTACGGCGGCGGATATCAGTTACGCGTCTGAGCTTGGCATGGTGATTAAGCTGCTGGGCGTGGCGAGAAACACGGCAGACGGTATTGAAGTAGGGGTTTACCCCATGCTGCTTGAGGCCTCTCATCCCCTTGCGACAGTAAACGATTCTTTTAACGCGGTGTTTGTGCATGGAGACGCGGTGGATGACGCCATGTTCCTTGGAAGAGGAGCAGGAAAGCTTCCCACAGGCAGCGCGGTTGTGGGAGATATGTTTGAGATTGCCAGAAATATTCAGGCGGGCTGTACGGGGAAAATCAGCTGTACCTGCTATAAGAATCTTCCGGTAAAGCCGGCGGAAGAGATGCAGAGCCGGTATTTCCTGAGGCTCAGCGTTGAGGATCGCCCCGGTGTTTTGGCAGGAATTGCTTCTGTATTTGGAAACAATAATGTAAGCATTTCCCAGGTGATTCAGAAAAATGTGGCAGAGGGAACAGCGGAGATCGTGGTAATCACGGATCTGGTGCTGGAGCGTCATTTCCGCGACGCGCTGCTGGTGATGAAAGAGATGTCAATGGTAAAGGAGATATCCTCTGTACTGCGGGTTCACGGATAACAGGACAGAAAGGGAAACAGAACGCCCGGCAGCAGATTTTCAGGAACAGCTGGCCGGTGAGGACAGAAGTGAAGGAGACAAATGGAAAATAAGACACTGACGTTACTGGACCACGCGATTATTTTTGCTACGAAGGCACATTCCGGCACGACCCGCAAAGGCACGAATGTTCCTTATATTGTGCATCCTATTGAAGCGGCTGCGATTGTTTCGGCTATGACGGATGATGAAGAGGTGATTGCGGCCGCTGTACTTCATGATGTGATTGAAGACACGGAGGCCACCAGAGAGGATCTGCTTGCCAGATTTGGGCGGAGAATTACTGATTTAGTAATGAACGAAAGCGAGGACAAGAGAAGAAATCTTCCGGCGGCGCTGACCTGGAAGACCCGCAAGCAGGAGACGATTACTTTTCTGGAGACTGAGGCAGATACCGACGCCAAGATGCTGGCCCTGGCGGACAAGCTTGCCAATCTCCGGGCAATATACAGGGATCAGTGTATCATAGGAGACAAGGTCTGGGAACGGTTTAATGAGAAGGACAAGAACATGCATGCCTGGATGTACCGCTCTATCGCGGCGGCGCTGGAGGAGCTTCGGGATCATCCCATGTGGCAGGAGTACAACCGGCTGGTAGAGGAGGTTTTTGGAAAAGAAACGGGCGAATCAGCAGAAAACGGTGAAAATGAAGCTTGACAAACCCTCTGAGAAAGGATAATCTGCTATAGAGAAAAACGCAAAGAGGAGGAAAATTATGAAACCATACCGTGAAATGAGTAAGGAAGAACTGCTTGCGCTGAAAGCGGAGCTGGATGCCCGGTATCGTGAGGTACAGGCAAAGGATCTCCATCTGGATATGTCCCGGGGAAAGCCCAGCGCAGAGCAGCTGGATCTGTCCATGGGAATGATGGATGTGCTGAACAGCGGCACAGATCTGAAGGATTCTGAGGGCGTAGACTGCCGGAACTATGGTGTTCTGGATGGTGTAAAGGAAGCAAAGGAGCTTCTGGGCCAGATGTCCGAGGTATCCCCGGATAAGATTATTATCTATGGAAACTCCAGTTTGAATGTGATGTACGACACTGTAGCCAGATCCATGACTCACGGTGTGATGGGCAGCACTCCCTGGTGCAAGCTGGATAAGGTGAAATTCCTCTGCCCGGTGCCGGGATATGACCGCCACTTTACTATTACGGAGTATTTTGGAATCGAGATGATCAATGTCCCGATGACGCCTGCCGGCCCCGATATGGATATGGTGGAAGAACTGGTAAGCTCTGATCCGGCCATCAAGGGAATCTGGTGCGTGCCGAAATATTCCAATCCCCAGGGAATCACTTACTCAGATGAGACGGTACGCCGTTTTGCCAGATTAAAGCCTGCTGCGGAAGATTTCCGCATTTACTGGGATAACGCTTATTGTGTGCACCATCTCTATGACGATGATCAGGATTTCCTGATTGAGATTCTCGGAGAATGTGAGAGAGCCGGAAATCCGGATATGGTATATAAATTCTGTTCCACTTCCAAAATCACCTTCCCGGGTTCCGGTGTAGCCTGCATTGCGGCTTCTCCCAATAACCTGAAGGATATCAGAAAGCAGCTGACGGTGCAGACCATCGGACATGATAAGGTAAACCAGCTTCGACATGTGCGTTTCTTCAAGAATCTGGATGGAATTCATGAGCACATGCGCAAACATGCCGATATCATGCGTCCGAAGTTCGAGGCAGTGCTGGATACTCTGGACAGAGAGCTGGGCGGTTTGGAGATTGGAAGCTGGATACGTCCCAAGGGAGGCTATTTCATTTCCTTCGATGCCATGGAGGGCTGCGCAAAGTCTATCGTGGCGAAATGTAAGGAGGCAGGCGTAGTGCTTACCGGAGCTGGAGCTACCTATCCCTACGGCAAAGACCCGAAGGACAGCAACATTCGTATTGCTCCTTCCTATCCGACGAAGGAAGAGCTGGCCATGGCAACAGATCTGTTTGTGCTTTGCGTGAAGCTGGCAAGCGTGGAGAAGCTTCTGGAAACCATGTAAAAGCATTTTGAAAAGATAGACAGCAGATATTCAGATATGTCAGAGAGAATCTGGAAGATTTAGAGAACTGCAGAAGGGCCGGCCGGTCATCTGATTCATATGACCGGCCGGCCCTTTATAGAAATCGGAATTTTATTCCTGCGGGCATTGTGCCAGGCAGGCGCGGCTCAGTCCGCAAATACAAAATAGAGAATCACAAGGATTCCGAGGACGATACGGTACCAGCCGAAAGCCTTGAAATCATTTTTCTTAATATAGCTCATCAGGAACTTAATAGCCAGAATCGATACTACAAAGGCAGTCAGCATTCCGACCAGCAGAATCGCGATTTCCGTCCCGGTAAAGTTAAAACCGAATTTCACAAGCTTCAGAAGGCTGGCTCCGAACATGACCGGAATTGCCAGAAAGAAGCTGAACTCCGCGGCTATGTAGCGGGAAGTTCCCAAAAGCATGGCTCCCAGAATCGTAGCGCCGGAGCGGGAGGTTCCGGGAATCAGGGAAAGTACCTGGAAGGCGCCGATCAGAAGAGCGGTAGAATAGCTCAGCTCCTGAAAGGTGGTGATAACCGGCGTGCGGTGTCTGTTGCGGTTTTCGATTATAATAAATAGAACGCCGTAAATGATCAGCGTGGCTGCTACAGTCTGGTAATTGTAGAACAGGGCGTCAATCTGATCGTCAAATGGAATTCCGATCAGGGCTGCCGGAAGTACAGCCACGATTACCTTAAACCAGAGAGACCAGGTGTCTTTTTTAATCCAGCCTTTGGAAGGGGTGGTAAAGGGCCACAGTTTCCAGAAATAAAGGACTACGACAGCGAGAATCGCTCCCAGCTGAATGACAACCAGGAACATTTCCATAAATTCCTTGCTTACATTCAATTGAATGAATTCATTAACGAGAATCATATGTCCTGTACTGCTGATGGGAAGCCATTCGGTCAGACCTTCTACGATACCGAGCAGCAGAACCTTCAGCCATTCCAAAATATTCATGTTTTCAAACCTCATTTCCCGGCGCTCAGACTCCCGTTTGAAAGGAGAAGGCCGTTA
>ERZ1643250.3677-NODE-3677-length-10295-cov-3.162598_pt1 | contig 10295 bp, 11 predicted proteins | sample MGYA00579262_ERZ1643250 | MGnify/ENA primary metagenome ERZ1643250 (study PRJEB29033, sample SAMEA4952265) | chicken gut metagenome | biome: Broiler Chicken; feature: Gastrointestinal Tract; material: Caecum | place: Ireland | collected 2018 | study: Broiler...
CGCATCCGCAAAGGCTTCCGGTACCTGGCCGCCTTCCGGCAGCACCAGATACCTGCCGCTTTCCTTAACCGAAATCACAGCGCTGCCGTCCGGGTAGCAGTCCACGGAAAACTGGTCTGCATAAAGGAGAGGCATGGGGGATGCCTGTGCCTCTCCGGATGCCGCAGATGCCGGGATGCCGTCACCGATTCCGGTGTTTTCATCTGAGGCTGCTCCGGCGGTTCCATCCGCAGCTGTCCCGGCGATTTCGTCCGCAATGCTCCCGGCGGCTCCGCTCGCCGCAGCTCCAGCACCTCCGTCACCGCAGCCGCCCAGGGTCCAGACAGCCGCCAGCATCAAAACTGCCCCTGCCATCAGGCGCAGAATCTTTCGTTCCTTCTGCCTGATCCAGGCCCCGTGCCGCCCCGTCACTGTACTGCCTCCTTTATGGTTCCGGAGTCAAAAAACAGGGTATATTCGATCTCATGGGGTTCACTCATGGCCACCGTATCGGCCCAAACGGTCAGTTTCCGGTCAAATGCCGAAACCGGAATCGTAAAAGAAGAAGATTCCCCTTCACCTGACCATAAATATTTCTCTTCTCCGATCCGCATATAATCGTAATTGGAACTGCTCCAGACAATTTCCGCATAAGCCGTGCCGTCCCGCACTTCTATGGATGCCGGCGACTGTACCGACGCCCTTCCGGATCCGCCTTCCAGTATTACCTCTGCGGTATAAAAACCGTCCTCCAGTCCAAGACTTTCTGCCGTGGCAATCACCCCGTCGGCAAAAGCCTCCTGGGGAAGGGAATCGGAGCGGAATACCAGCACCCGGTCATACCACATTTCCTTTCTCCGGCTGAAGGCGCTGCAGTCAATTCCCATATCCAGCGCAGCCACCGGAACGGAAAACCGGCTGACACCGCCTTCTCCTGTCTGCGCCTCAATCATCCCGGATTCCGCCTGGGCCGCCTCCTGAGCCGTTCCCATATAAAGCTTTGTGTATCCGTCGCCGCTCATGGTCATCCAGGCCGTCATCTCTCCGTCCTTCACCGTAAGGCTGCATTCCGTAACCCGAAACATGCTGGAACTGGAATCCACCTGGATATCGTAGGTTCCATCCTTTAATGACTTCCCATAAACCGGCTCCATCCCTTCCTGAACCACCGAAGAAGGTGCCACCGTCTCATCACCGGAAGCAACCAGCTGGGCCGTTATCTCTGTTTCCACTGCGGTTTCCCCGCTTTTTTCTCCGCCGCATCCTGCACATCCTAACGCGCAAATCAGAACCAGGAGCGACAGCATATTCTTTCTCTTCTTCATTGCTTCTGTCCTCCAGCCCGCAGGCTTCTTTCCGTTTCCATTTTTATGTTTTCTGCCGCTGAAACGGTTCTGATCTTATTCACTGAGGCTGTCCATGGCAGCCTGGGCATGTTCCGCGAAAATCTGCTGGATCTCTTCCAGTTCGCCAAGGCCCTTAAGGATACAGGTCACCTGGTAGCCGGCATCCTCAAATGTCCGTTTCCAGGAACCTTCTTCATCGCCGGCCATATCATTATTGGCATGGTCGCCGGCTACGATCATTAAGGGCATCAGGACCACATTCTCATACTCGCCTTCTTTCACTGCTGCCATCACATCATCCAGGCTGGGGCTGGCCTCCACAGTCCCTACGTAGTAATTGGCATAACCAGCCTCTTTAAACATCTCCTGCATCTTTCCGTAGACCTGATTGGACTCCGCCTCGGTGCCGTGTCCCATAAGACAGATGGCCGTCTGCCCGTCATCATACTCAGCAGTGCTGTTCACAACAGCCTGGATCACCTTCTGAAAATCCTCATCGGATGTAAGCAGCGGCTCCCCTACTGTAACTTCCTGAAAAGCATCGGAGTAAGCGGCCACTTCATCCACCAGGTCATTATACTCCAGCCCGTTCATCAGGTGGGTCGGCTGAACCACCAGGCGCTTTACGCCGTTTGATGCAGCCCGCTCCAGTGCCTGGGTTACATTGTCAATCTCGATCTGGTCCCGTGATTTCACACGGTCAATGATGATCTGGCTGGTAAAACCTCTTCTTACCGAATATTCCGGAAATGCTTCTTCCAGGGCATCCTCAATGGCCCCGATGGTCCGTCTCCGGCTGTCATTATAGCTGGTGCCGAAGCTTACTGCCAAAAGTTCGTTTTCCCCGATTCCGTCCTGATTTCTCGGATTATCCAATGACGCGTCCCCCGTATCGTAATTTTCTTCTTCATTTTCTGCCTGATCGTCCGTCTCTCCGGCCTGTTCCTCACCGGCCGCTTCCGTCAGAGTCTCCCTTTCAGAAGCTGTAACTTCCGTCTCCTCTGCCAGATTCACAGCCGCCTCCGTACCGGACGCGCTTTCTTTGCCGGAACAGCCCGCCAGAACCGCTGCCGCCGCTGCCGCTGCCAAAATCACTGCCATTTTCCGCTTCATGTTTCATTTCCTCCTGTTTTGCTTATTTTTACCAAGCCGGCAGGATTGGAAAGCAGACTTACGGAAGACACGTTTTCAGGCAGGAATCTCCATGCCGGATACAGCAAAGCCAGACCAGCACATTCTGCTGTATGCTCTGCGGCATGTTTGGAGTCTTTATAATCGCGGAGATTTTCCCAATCTCCGTTTTCCCGTCCTGAGTCAGAAATTTCCGGCAGAAACTGCCGCAAATCGGTACGACCAATTACTCGTGATCCGGAATCCGCTTCCAGTACCCACAGCTGGCAGGTTTCCTGACTTGTCCCTCTCCGCACATAACCGCCTTCCCGATTTTCATCAGTGACCGCACGCAGCCTGGTCATGTGCTCCGGACTTACAGTGACGAGATCGCACAGGACTTTCACCTGTTTCCCTTTTACCCTTCGCCGGCCCCAGAAAGAATACCTATCCCGGTAATCTGCCCCAGGTCCGCCGCCGGCACCAGCCATTCTTAACTCGATATGCACATATCCTATCATTTATCCTTGAAAAACACAACCCCCTTCCGGACAGCCAAGGCATCTTCCCTTCTCCCCGGCAGTCTGTCCAGAATGTGTTTTATCCCAGGCAAGAAGTTCCCGTAAACAGAAAAAATCCGGCAAAACACAATATTTCAGCGTTCTGCCGGATGCTCTGCAATGAAATTTGCAGCAGATTCCTTAATCCATATTCTGGCCGCTTCTCCCGTAAAACGTAAAAAGATACAGGCCGCACAGGCCTACGATGGCATAAATCACCCGGGCCAGCCAGCTGGTTCCAAAAAGAAATGCCACCAGATTAAAACCGAAAAAACCGATCAGCCCCCAGTTTATGGCACCAATAATTCCGATGGTCAGGGCTGTGGCATCAAGCGCCTTGTTCATAAGAGAAAACCTCCTTTTCCCAATTAGTCTTCTAAGGAAAAGTTTTCCCCAGACATCTAGAAATTATACGCCTTTATCCACAAAACCCATCTGGTTTTTCAACAGGTCTTCCTCTTCGTCAAACAAAAGCCGTTTATTGTACTCATAATATCTGGGGCAGTCATACTCCTTTAAGAATCCGGCACAGTAAAAATTGGAATTCAGTTCCGTAAGGAAGATCACCATCTCCTGCCCGTCGCCAAAGGCCGCCTCCATAAAATCAAATCCATGTTCCAGCATAGCCGCAGCTTCATCAAACTGCTCCTCATACCGGTCGCTGTCCGCCCCAAACTGTTCCCGCAGAAAGTCCCAGGCAGCAGCAACCCCATGTTCTGTATTTTCTTCCCGGTGTTCTGCCTCCCAGCGGTTCAATGATGTTCCATATGCCTCCAGCATGGAAAGGACTTTTCCATACACCAGCTCCTCCTGCCTGGTCAGCAGTTCCTGCTGCTTTAACTGGTCCCGTTCCTTTTCTGTCTCGCCAATCAGCTGCGCAAGCCTTGCAAAGGGACTGAAATCCTGAATCTCCCGGGGCGTCCCATCCCCGGTCTGGTCCGGCCTTCCGCCAGGCCCAACCTTCTGAAACCGCCGCAGGATCCCGGTCAGCCGCTCCATCACCTTTTCCTGCAAGAGTACCTGTCCGAACCGGCCGCTTAATCTGGACAAAAGAAGCCCGGTCATGCTGAGCCGCTCATCAAAGGGCGCTTTCTCCGCCCGCAGGCAAAGGCTTTCGTTCCACTGGCCCGCCAGGATCCGGTCCACCTGGTAATCATTCTGGTACTTATAGAAAAGCTCCAGATAATTGGCAAAATCCTTGGAGATCTGTGGCAAAGATACTGCCGTTTTATGTTCAGGTATCCGATCACAGCCGGATGGATCTCCATCTGGTATGCGTATTCCTTCCACACATCAAAATCCGGCTCCACCTGGATCATCTTGATCCGGTCCAGAGTCACCACATCAAACTCCCGGACGGATTTATTGTATTCCGGCGGATTACCTGCCGCTATTATGATCCAGCCCTCAGGAATCCGGTGCGTTCCAAAAGTTTTGCACTGAAGAAACTGGAGCATGGCCGGAGCAAGGGTCTCCGACACGCAGTTGATCTCATCAATAAAAAGAATTCCTTCCTTAAGTCCCGTCTCTTCAATCTTATCGTAAATGGAGGCCACGATCTCGCTCATGGTGTACTCCGTCACGGAATACTCCTTTCCTCCATAATTTTTCTTCTCAATAAAGGGCAGGCCCACTGCGCTCTGCCTGGTATGATGGGTAATGGTATAAGCCACCAGGCCAATCCGGCACTCTCTGGCCACCTGCTCCATGATCTGGGTCTTTCCCACGCCAGGCGGTCCGATCAAAAGCACCGGCCGCTGCCGGATGGCCGGAATGGCGTATGCGCCGGTTTCATCCCGGTACAGATATGCTTCAATGGTATCCTTTATCTCTTCCTTGGCCCGTTTAATGTTCATGTCTTCTGCTCCTTCCCTGTTCCGCCGCTTTTTGTCTCCCCTGCGCCGATTCTATACTCCCGCGTACCTTTACCACTGCATGCCGTCCCTGGGAATCTCCTCTTCCGGCCAGTCTGCATCCGGATTTTCTTCCATTCTGCCGTTTTGGCGGACTCCATCAGGATGCGCCGCTCCCGGCTCCGACGGCAGTTCTGTTCCGGATGCCGGTCCTGCGGAGGTTTCTCCGGGGCCATAGGAAATATGCGGTTCTCCCATCAGATCTTCTGCAGAAAGGATCACCTTCATGGCCCAGCCCGGCACGGAAATATCCGTATAATTGTCTTCCAGAAAAACAAAGACCGTATCATAGGGCGGTTTCTTCACCGGGTATACGCCCCGCCCGTCGGTAAAATAAATCAGTCCCCGAAGGCGGCTGAATTCCCCCCGCGTCCGCAGTTCCTCCACATACTGAAAAGCCGGACGAAAATCCGTTCCGCCGAATCCGGAGATGGTAAAATTCTTCATATAAGCCTGGAACTCTTCTTCATTATGAATGGCCGTATCGGAACGGATCTTTTCATCGCACTGAATAATATGAATATTTACCTTCCGGAAATAGCTCTCTGACGCAGAAAGCACCGAACAGGTCTCCTCCAGAAACCGCCGGATCAGCGAGCCGGAACAGGACATGGAAGTATCCAAAACGATGGCAAATTCCTCGATCCTGCGCACTTCTTTGGTCTCCAGCGGCTCAATCAGCGGAAGATTTCCGTACATGGAAAGCCCCAGGGTATAAAAAATCGGATCAAAAGAATCGGGATCCGTCTGCATCTCCTCGCGAAGGACGGAAAATTTCCGCAGAAATGCCCGGTAATCATACCTTTCCCGATTTTCTGCCTGGACCTGCTCCAAAAGATCCCGGTCGGATTCCCCCGGATCCTTCTGTCCGTCCGTCTCAAGGGCCGTCTGGAGCCGTTCCCGATTCTCCTTCCACTGGTTCTGCCGCCGCACCATGCGGCTTTTGGGCATCTCCTGCTCCCAGAGATCATGGTCATCTACCCTGAATTCCTGTATCAGCCGGTCGATCTGCTTCTCCTTAAGCTCCATCGAAACAAGCTCCCGGTAAATCCCCTCTGCCGTAAAGACAGAAAGTCCCCGATTTTTCAGGCGCAGATATGTCTCCCGGCGCAGCATGGAAGGCGGAATGCGGACGCATTTCTGATAGAGACCGTCAATTACCGATTCCATGGCAATGTCGCAGGCCAGATCCCACAGCCGTTTCTCCCGTTTTCCCCGGCCGTCCATATGGCCGAACAGGCAGTGAAACAGCATATGAAGGTACAGGCGGTTCACCAAGACCCGGCCCTTCTGATACTGTTCCAGAAGAAAATCCGGCCCGTAATAAATCAGGAAGCCGTTGCAGGCCGCCCCCCGCCGTCCCCAGTCCGCCTGAAATCCCAGGCTGCTTAAGGCCACATCCAGATACCGCATGTTCAGATACAATTCACTTCTGGAGCTGTTCAGGATCCTTACGCATAATTCCACCTGATCAAGCTCCTCCAGCTGCCTCTGCCTTGTGGGATCAATCATCCTCGTTCCCTTCCTTCCGGGGCGCATGCATCCTGGCATGCTCTTCTTTCAATTCTTCGTAAAGCTGGTAAAAGGTCCATTCTGCATTGCTGGGCGTAAGCACCGCCTTCAGCGGGATGGGCGGAACGCCGCTTTTTCTCAGGTTATACAGAAGATAATCCAGCCGTCCTCCGGAAAAATTGCGCATAATGAGGACACTTTCCTGAATCTTCGGCACCGGATTTTCCGCCGCTTCTTCCCCCTGCTTTGCCGGGGTATATCCCGGCAGCCCGGCCAGATAACCGACCTTTTCCATCACCTGGTCCGGTTCCACCCGCCGGATCCGGATGCCCAGACGGACAAATACACTTAAAACCTTTCCGGCGCTTTTGGCATCACCATTATGATAATATAAAACGGATTCCTGTATTTTCTGCATGTTGTTCTCCTTTATTTTCTTCCAAAACCTGTGCAGGTATAATGCCTGCTTCGCACACATTATACCTTGCCCGCGCCCGCAAATCAATGGGAGGCGGGGGAGATGGCGGAGAATTTCCGGCATTCTCTGTTGCTATCCGCCGCTCTTCATTCTATACTGAATAATAAGATGCCGGGGCAGGCAAATGCCTTCAGCCCATTAACAAGTCTCTGCATTCCGAAAAAGAAAGGAGGTCCTTCCCATGGACAGCCCTGTATCCAAAAAACAGAATCCGGCATTTCGTACTCTTAGCTACATTCTTCCTTACTGGTACCTGATCCTTGCCGCTACCATCGGAGGCGTGCTGAAACTTACCCTCCCCCTGGTGGTGCCGCAAATGCTCCGGTATTTTACCGACAATCTGCTGCCGCCAGAAAATCCCATGCCGGTTTCCCAGAAGATGCGCATCGTATTCTGGTCCATGATCCTGATCCTGGCCATTTACCTGTTTGTGTACATTCCTGCCACCTACATACGGGAAGTGGGATCCCTGCGGGTGTCCAACCACATCATCCACAAAATGCGCTGTCAGCTGTATGACCGGCTGATCCGCATGTCTGCCGGCTTTCACAATGAAAATGCCTCCGGTCAGCTGGTAAGCCGCATCAACAGCGATGTAGAAAAAGTCCATGATTTTATCTGGAGCGTGGCTACCAATGTCTGGATCGACTCCTTTATGTTCGCCATTTATATGGCCCTGATGATCCCCATTAATCCCGGCCTGACCCTGCTTGTCTGCGCCGTCACCTTAAGTTCCATCCTCATTACCCGAAAGATCCGGGAACAGATCCGAAAAAGCGGCCGGAAGCGCCAGGAAGAGCTTTCCTTCCTCTCCGGCTATTTTCAGGAAAGGATGGCCGGCTTCGGCGCAATCCGCCTGTTCCACATGGAAGACTGGGAAAATAACCGTTTCCGGCAGCTCTCCCAAAAGGTTTTCCGGCAGACCAAACGCCAGGATACCTTTTCCTCCCTGGGAACCGCCGTTAACGCCACCTTTTATCTGTTCAATGAAGCTTTGGTGGTGGGCCTCTGCCTGCTTTCCGTTCTCCGGGGAAACATGACTCTGGGAGAAATGCTGGTATTTTATTCCTATATGGGCTACCTTCGAACACCTCTGAATCGTTTTATTGAGCTGAATGTTACCTATGCCAAAAGTATGGCCGGCATTGAACGTGTTTATGAGATCCTGGATATGCCTCCGGATATTGAGGAAAAGGAAAACGCGCTCACCCTTTCCGATGATGCTCCATTAAATCTCACCTTTCAGCATGTAAGCTTCCGTTACCGCAGGGAAAGTGATGAAAAGGCGCTGAATGATGTAACTTTTACCATTGAGGACGGGCAGAAAGTGGCCCTTGTGGGAAGCAGCGGCTGCGGAAAAACCACAGCAGTCAATCTGATCACCCGGTTTTACGATCCCGATGAAGGCTGCATCCTCCTCTCCGGCCATGATCTGAGGGATTATTCTCTGGCTTCCCTTTACCGCCAGATGGGAATGGTCTTTCAGGACACGGTCCTTTTCTCTGAAACCATCGGCGACAACTTAAAATACGGAAAGCCCGATGCCACCCTCCAGGAAATGGAACAGGCCGCAAAGGCAGCCAACGCATACGAGTTCATTATGAAAACGCCGAAACAGTGGGATACGCTCCTTGGCGAGCGGGGCATCGGCCTTTCCGGCGGCCAGCGGCAGCGTCTGGCTATCGCCCGGGTATTTTTATGCAATCCCCGTTTCCTGATCCTGGACGAGGCCACCAGCGCACTGGACTCCGAATCCGAAGAGCAGGTCCAGGCCGCTCTGGACAATCTGATGGAAGGGAGAACTTCCGTCGTCATCGCCCACCGCCTTTCCACCATTGTAAATGCAGACAAGATCATTGTTATGGATCAGGGCCGCGTCGTGGAAACCGGGACCCACCATGAACTTCTGGAACGAAACGGAAGATATGCGGAACTTTATCAGAAACAATTTAAAGATGTGTTAGGAGATGCCCATGAGTTTTGAAAACCGTTTTTACACCACGAAAGAAATGTATGCCGAATACGTCCATAAAATCCTGTGCCGCCGGATTTACCACATGGGGATCCCTCTGACGGTCCTGGCTTTTCTGGGCTGTATCCTGAGTTTTCGCCAAAGGCCGTCCATCGCTGCAGTGGAAGCCGTGTGCGGTATTATCATTCTGGCGGTGCTTCTGGCCGCTCCTCCCATGATGGTCCGGCAGCTGCTGGAAACGGACCGTTCTCTCCACCAGGGAGAACGGCCGGAATGTGTGATCACCTTTGACGAAACTTCCATCCACATGGCGGAAGGAAAGCAGTCCCTTACCCTGGAATACGGCCAGATCAAAGAAGTGTTCCATCTGAAACACAGTACTGCCCTGATGTTTTCCCGTCAGAACGGCATTCTTTATTCGGAAGAAGGATTTACTGTGGGAAATAAAGAAACCTTTGACCAGTTTATCCGGAACAAATGCCCTGATGCACGGTTTCATTGATCTTTGGTTCAAAGAAAGGAGACCCTCTTATGGCGAAAGAAGTTATCCACATCTATGGCGCTTCCGGCTCCGGAACGTCCACGCTGGGAAGGTATCTTGGGGATAAGCTTGGATATTTTTTCATGGACACCGATGACTATTTCTGGCTCCCCACAGATCCGCCTTACACCAAAAAGAGAGACAAGGCTCTCCGGCTGGAAATGATGAAACACGACTTGGCCCAAACTGATAAGGCTGTAATTTCCGGTTCCCTGGTGGACTGGGGAGATGAATTGATTCCGCTCTTTACCCTGGCCCTCCGCCTGAAAACGAATACAGAGCTCCGCATTAAACGCCTGAAACAAAGAGAACGGGAGCACTTCGGCTCCCGCATTGATATAGGCGGAGATATGTACGAGAATCATCAGGAATTTCTCCAATGGGCTGCTGCATATGACAGCGGCGGCCTTGAGATGCGAAGCAGCGCAAAACATGATGACTGGGAAAAACTGCTGCAATGCAAAAAAGTCGTCCTGGATGGAAGCCGGCCTTTGGATGAGAACCTGGAGATTATCAGAAACTGCCTGAGGTAAGATGATCACAGTTCAAACCGTCTTCTCCGCTTTCCTGCGCCTGCCCCATCTTCTTTCTTCTCCTGAAAGGATCCTCTCTCCGCTGTCTTTCTGGCATACCGGGCATCCATCAAAATCCCGGTAAACTGTGCCAGCCCTCTCCCGGCCGCCTCAGAGAGCATATCTTCCATGGCAGATTCACTGCACCAGGCAGCCGAAGCTGCAAAAGATAAAAGTTCCGTATCCTGTTCTTCTTCCGCAGCCTGAACGATCTCTTTTCCGTGTTCCGCCAGATACTTTTCATAGGTCTCCCTGGCTCCCGGCGAAAGCTGGCAGGGGTAACGAAGCCGGTTTAAGGCCAGCTTTGCCACC
>ERZ1643250.3681-NODE-3681-length-10287-cov-6.835516_pt1 | contig 10287 bp, 9 predicted proteins | sample MGYA00579262_ERZ1643250 | MGnify/ENA primary metagenome ERZ1643250 (study PRJEB29033, sample SAMEA4952265) | chicken gut metagenome | biome: Broiler Chicken; feature: Gastrointestinal Tract; material: Caecum | place: Ireland | collected 2018 | study: Broiler...
TCCATGCGTAAAAGAAAGATGTATTTGTCAGTGGAAGACGTAGCGGAAGTATTTGGTATCTCGGTCTCTTTTGCTTACATCATAACCAGATGCAGGAATTAAAAGGAAAAATCAATATCGGAGATGGAAACGGCGGTATTGTGAGCCAGTTGAAGAACCAGAATGAAATGAAGCTGCATGATGAAAGCTGGCTGAATTACCAGAAGGCAAAGGGCGAAGAATCATTTCAAGCATATATGACAGACCTTACGGATATGCAGGAGCATGTGCTGCCATATTTGCAAAGTTTTTGCAGTTTGGAAGAAAAAGCACCTGAACGAGTAGAAGGAGCAGTTCAATCATCGGTGGATGGAGAAAAGAAGTTGGCTGAAAGAGCAGTATCTGATAAGGGCGCCCTAAAACAGGGCTCCTTTTTTGAGAGCAAAAAAACAATGGAGAAAAAGGAAAAGAAATCTATTCATGAGCGGTTGAAAATCAATAAGGAGATTATTGCGAAACAGCAGGGAAAAGATAGCAAAGAGAAAGGGGTTGAGCTGGCATGAAATAATTATGGCTTTATACATGCATTGGCACAAAGATGTGATACAGGAGAGATTGCCTTTTATGGGGTGGTCTCTCTTTTTTTTGGTTTAAAATGTCGCCTGGTATGCGACCAAGAAAGGACTGGGGATTGATAAATTTGTATATAGAGAACATTTGTTATGCAAATGTATTCGATGAAGGATGAGCCATTATGATGAATGAAAATAGCTGTGAAAAAGTCAAATTTGGTTTATAATGAGAACATGAAATAGTAAGGCAGGTATAAAGTATATGGCAAGCAAAGAATTGATTGAGGAAGTTGGAAAGTATATTGACAAATACTACGAGCCAGGAACCGATGATATTAAGATGGATGAAGAAATGAAATCCATCTTTGATAAAATAACAAGCTTCCGGAAAAAGAGAAAGGAACAGAAGAAGCAGGAAGCACCTGCTGACTATGAGATAGATATGTCTGCTCCCGCAGAATTTGATGTGGGCAGCATGAAAAAAACGAAGATTACCAAAGAAATGTCGCAGACAATGGCGACGAACCGGAATATAGATGATCTGATGAATCAGATGGAAGAGACATTTTCTCAGCGCCTTCTTCGTATGATTGATGAGAGGGGATTGACAGATTCGGAAGTTTATACAAAAGCATATGTTGACCGGAGACATTTTTCAAAGATTCGAAAAGATATCAACTATGCTCCAAATAAGAAAACAGTGCTGGCTTTTACAATAGCATTGGAGTTATCCCTGGATGAAGCAAAGGATTTGCTCCGCAGTGCCGGGTTTGCGCTATCCAGAAGTTCCAAAACAGATATTATAGTGGCGTATTTTTTGCAGAATAAAATCTATGATATGTTTGAAATCAATGATGTACTATATGCTTATGGGCAGCCGGTACTTGGTTAAGTGAAAAGAAAAGGCAAAATTTCAATGTCGCCTGGTATGCGACCAACTCAGTTGGTTCTGTATATAAAATGTGATTATAAACGATTGAAGGAGGTAATCCCGCAAGGGGATACCATTATGACCTGAAAAACAGGTCAAGAAGGAGGTAATCACATGAATACAGGATTAACTGAGTTGGTTTTTATTTTAGACAGAAGTGGTTCCATGGGAGGTCTTGAGAGCGATACAATCGGTGGATTTAATGGAATGATTGAGAGACAGAAGTCAGAAGGTAAGCAGGTAAATGTGACAACAGTGTTGTTTGATGATCAGGTGGAGATTATTCATGATCGGTTTCCGATTGAGATTATCGAACCTTTGACAGAAAAAGAATACTATGTTCGAGGATGTACGGCACTTCTGGATGCAGTGGGAGCTGCGATTGAAAAGATTGATAATGTCCAGAAACATCTCCCGGAAGCACACAAAGCCGGAAAAGTCATTTTCGTTATTACTACGGATGGATTGGAAAATTCCAGTGAGAATTTTACATATGAACAGATCCGGAGAATGACCAGTGCAAAAAAAGAGTGTGGATGGGAATTCTTATTCCTTGGTGCCAATATTGATGCAGGGAAAGAAGCGGAAAAAATCGGTATTGCCCGTAACCGTTCGGTGACATATGAAAATGACCCGGAAGGTGTTGCTATCAATTTCAAAGCTGTGGGCAGAGCAGTGTCAAAAGCAGTACAGGCAGAAAGCATGGAAGAAGTATTTGATGGTAACTGGTCAGAGGAAATTGTAGAGCATAAGAAAAACAGCCGAGGCAGAAAGAGAGGATAGGGTATGTATTTTCTGGTGGATTTTGAAAATGTAAGAAGTGGCGGACTTCGGGGTGTGGACTATCTGGAAGAAAGTGATTATCTTACGATATTCTTCAGTAATGCTGCCCACAGCTGTGAAAACAGATACCTGGAGGATATTGAAAGATCGGGCTGCCATTTCGATACATGTAAACTGAAAAACACAGGAAAGAATGGCTTAGATTTCTATATTGCATCAAGAGTGGGGGAATTTTATGGTACTGGTCATAAAGAAAGGGTCGCAATCATCAGTAAAGATCAGGGGTACAAGGCAGTGCGTGATTATTGGGATGTGAGGTTGCCATCCAATCATAAGATTATAATTTCACCATCAGTAGAGAGAAGTCTGATAGCCAGCAATGACAATAGCAACAGGGTAAAACGACTAAAGGAAAAACTAACAGGCGTAGATATTGATGTGTTTCAGGCAAGATATGAGGAGCGGATGAGATTACAGGAGATTTTGAAACAAATATTCGGCGGAACAGATTATGCCAGTAAAATGCCGGAAATACAGAATATGATGGAAACGGCTAAGACCCCGAAGGTCGTTTACCTGGATTCTCTGCATCGGTTTGGAAAGAGGCAGGGGCTTGAGATATATAGACGGATAAAACCAGTGTTACATCAAAATGTTGCACTGGCATAATCATAAAAATAAATTACACGGAGGAAAAAAATATGGCAATGATGGAGTGCCCGAATTGTGGCGAACAGGTATCAGATAAGGCGAAAAAATGTGTGCATTGCGGAGCAGTTCTGATACCGGAAGAAAAAAGATACTGTCAGGAATGTGGAGCTGAATTGGATGCTGAGGCAGATGTATGTCCGAAATGTGGATGCCCTGTCGAAAATGTGAAAGACAGTGAAGCTACACCACAGCAGGTGGAAGTAACAGGAGTAAAGATAGCCAAAAAATTAAAGAAAATCATAGCGATTGCGGCAGTAGTGATATTAATGGTAGCTTTGATTGCAGTTGCTGTTGTGCAGGGACAAAAGAAAAAAGAGGCAGAGGAAGCAGCAAAGAGAATTGAAGAATATTCGGCTAATCTGGAACTTGTAACGTATTCCATGCTATCCGGAGCTGGCGATGCGGAAACCTGTGGAAATCTGATAAAAAAAGTCTGGTACAACGCAATTTATGAGGAACGGGATGATTCGACTGATAAATATACCAGACCAAGCGGCTATTTTGTATCGGATTTTAATGATGCATTACAGAATTTATATTCCGATTCTTCTTTCAGTCTGCAGATAAGCAGCATTGAGGATAATCAGGATACAGTAAATTCACTGATGAAGAAGTTGAAAAATCCACCGGATGAATATGAGGATGCGTATGAAGCGGTTACGGAGTTGTACGATGCGTATCTCACGTTGACAAATCTGGCAACAGATCCTTCCGGCAGTCTTCAGACATTTTCCTCCAATTTCAATGATGCAGATTCAGAGGCACTGAAGTGTTTTAATGCAGTAAAAATGTATCTGGAGGATTAATCTTACCAGAATATTGGAAAGCATGGCATGAGAAGGAGTTTGAATATCATTTTCAAACTCCTTCGCTGTGAAAAAATTGAAAAACGATGAAAAATCACTCGAACACCACTTTTTTCGATACCCAAAGAAAGAATTCTATGCTACAATGATATACGTAACATGAGAAGATAAAAAGTACGTGAATAATGAGGTATCAGGTATGGCAGTATCTTATAAAAAGCTTTTCAAAATGCTGATAGATAGGGATATGAAAAAGAAAGATTTCAGGGAACTGACGGGCATAAGCAGCAATACCGTTACGAAACTTGCGAATAATGAAAATGTTACTATGGAAGTAATCGAAAAGATTTGTATTCATATGGGCTGCACAGTCGATGAAATCGTAGATATTATTCCTGATGATCAAGTAGATGAGAATAGAGAAAAGACAGTGGAATAGAGAGGTTTTTCATATGGAATGTAAGAAATATAGCGCAGGTCTTATGTCTCAGTCATTCTGGTTTCTGGAATTTAAGAAGGCAGTGAAAATGCGACAGGAAGGAATGGCATATGACGATATAAAGAAAAAATGTGTGGAGGAAAACCTCTTCGGAGCAGCAAAGGAGTACCGTGCACTGCGTATGGCAGGATATATCATTACCCGTGTGAAAGCAATGGATGATACTCTTGTGGATTTGTTCTGTACTTCTGATCTGGCGACACAGAAACTGATCAACCTGGTTACAATATTAAGAACAGACAGGCTGTTTTTTGAGTTTGTATATGAAATCTATCGGGAAAAAGTGATTCTTGGTGTAGAGGTTATGGAAGAATCAGATGTGAATGTGTTCTTTACCAGAAAAGAAGCACAGAGTGAGCTGATTGCCGGATGGAAGGACAGTACAAAACGCCATCTTCGTTCCTGTTATTTAAACTTTATGACAGATGCCAATTTGCTGACCGTGATTGATAAAAAGAAAATAATCACACCGCCGATCCTGGACATTGCGCTGGAAAGGCATTTGCAGTCAGTTGGTGAAGAAGTGCTGGTAAAGGCTCTGGCGGGGGTAAACTAACATGAATACATTGGAAGAAAGATTGGATAAGGCAGAAGCCATGATAAAAAAGCCTTCATTCCGGAAAAATAAAGGTCTGGGGAATGAAGTTGGATATTATATTTTTGACTATCCTTCGGAGCAGGAATTGTTGGTACGTGAAAGGGTCGAATATATTCGGAAAAAGAATGAGCAGTCAGATGACGAATATCGTATTGTGGTATTTGACCTTTATGAGATTATCATAGAAATTCTAAAAGAAAAAGGTTATCTGGAAAAATGCTATGAATTTGAGAAAAAGAGAGGATTTGACCGGATTACAAAAGCCGTGGGAAACATGCTACGCATCACGGCAAAAGACAGTTTGATTGTAAATTATATCAGGGAACGCACACCGGAAAAGGCGATTGTGTTTCTTGTAGGAATAGGAAAGTGTTATCCGATCCTTCGGTCACATACCGTTCTGAATAATCTTCATCAGGTCATTGACAATGTACCGGTGGTGATGTTTTATCCAGGAAAGTATGATGGACAGGAACTGATTCTTTTTGGGGAAATTAAGGATGACAATTATTATCGGGCGTTTAAGCTGGTAGAGTAAAGGAGTACGCAAGATGAAAATAGGGCAGATGTTTGCAAAACCGATTGACCGTGACCTGAAAGGCGTTATTAAGGTGGGTCAGGATGATGACAGAAATATCCAGCAGGAATTGGAAGAGTATGTAGTAACTCGTGAGTTACAGAAACATTTTCGTGATTTTTTTGATAGTTATAAGCGTGGGATTACCGGAACAACAGATAAAATGGGCGTGTGGATTTCAGGTTTCTTTGGAAGTGGTAAATCCCACTTCCTGAAAATCCTGTCTTATCTTCTGGAAAATAAAGCAGTCAATGGAAAGACTGCTTTGGAATATTTTGAGGAAGATGAAAAAATCAAAGACCGTATGGTGCTGGCGGATATGAGGCTGGCAGCTACGGTTCCGACGGATGTAGCTCTTTTTAACATTGACTCTAAAAGTGAGATGAATGGAAAAGAGAATAAAGAAGCCATCCTCTCTGTATTCCTGAAAGTGTTTAACGAAATGCAGGGATTTTATGGTGCAATACCGGCACTGGCAGATGTGGAACGGAACCTGACAGAAGTTGGAAGGTACGAAGAATTTGAAGAGACGTTTGAGGAGTCCTTTGGTACGCCTTGGAAAGAAGCCCGCAGCGATTTTGACTTTATTCAGGATGATTTTGTAGATGTGCTGGTAGAAATGGGATATATGAGTGAAGCAGCAGCCCGTAACATATGCGAAAAAGCAACCAGACCATATTCCATTACCATTGAAGAATTTGCGTCTATGGTAAAGAAATATCTGGATAGAAAGGGTAACAACCACCATATTGTATTCCTTGTGGATGAGATCGGACAGTACATTGGCGATAACTCCAGCCTGATGTTGAACTTGCAGACTGTAGTGGAGAATCTGGGAACCACCTGCCATGGAAAAGCATGGGTCATTGTAACCAGCCAGCAGGATATTGATTCGATTACAAAAACAAAAGGAAATGATTTTTCAAAGATTCAGGGACGTTTTGATACCAGATTGTCTCTGTCTTCCGCCAATGTTGATGAGGTTATCCGTGAGAGGGTTTTGAAGAAAACGGAAACGGCTGCTCAGACGTTGGAATTATACTATGATGAAAAAGAGATCATTGCAAAGAATCTGATTCTGTTTAATGATGGCGTGGAGAAAAAGCTGTATGCAGACCGGAATAACTTTGCTGAAGTTTATCCGTTTATTCCATACCAGTTTAATCTGTTAGGAAGTGTTTTGACATCCATCCGTACCCATGGAGCATCCGGCAAGCACCTAGCAGAAGGAGAGCGTTCCATGCTGGCATTGTTCAAAGAGTCTGCCATGCGTGTGATGAATGAAGAAACCGGTACGATTGTACCATTCCATATGTTTTATGACGCTCTGGAGCAGTTTTTGGACCACTCCCACAAGGGCGTTATTTCCCGTGCCTTGGATAATGATTATCTGAATCCGGATCATGCCGAGGAATGCTTTGATGTGAATGTACTCAAGACACTCTTTATGATTAAGTACGTGAAAGAAATCAAAGCCAACATTGAGAATATTACCAGTCTGATGGTAGACCATATGGATAATGACCGTATGGAACTGTCACAGAAAGTAGAAGATGTCCTGAAACGGCTCATCCGTCAGACACTGGTGCAGAAAAATGGGGATATTTACGTATTCCTGACCAATGAAGAACAGGAGATCAATCGGGCAATCGAAGCCCAGCCTGTGGATGCAGGAGAGATTACAGCCAAGGTATCGGAACTGATTTTTGACGGTTTATTTGATGAAAAGAAATACCGTCATCCTGCTTTCAATGGCCGTTATGCCTTTGGATTTAATCAGGTAGTGGACGATAAGCCATATAAAGCTGGTCAGAATTATGATATTACCTTAAAAATCCTGACACCAAACAGCGATGAAGTTGCAGATGATACAACCATGCGTTTACTGTCTGCACAAAGTCACTGTGTATTAGTGGTGCTCCCGGATGACCGTGCATTTTTGGATGAAATCCGTTCTTCCTTGCAGATAGAAAAGTTTATCCGTTTCGATGCAACCAATACGGTGACAAAGTATGAGCAGATCAAGGAAGCAAAAAAGGTGGAACTGCGTGAGAGAAGTGCAGCTGCACGTCTGTTTTTGGAGGAATCTTTAAAATCGGCAGTGATTTATGTAAATGGTGATCAGGTTCAGACAACGGCAAAAGAGGTTTCTTCCCGTATCAATGATGCCATCGGGAAACTGGTTGCTTCCGTGTATCATAAACTTTCCTATATTGATACGGCCATGAATGAAGCGGATATTAAGAAGTTGTTTAACAATACCAGTCAGCAGCTGTCTTTAGCAGGAACGAATACGACACCGAACAGTCTTGCCTTGCATGATGTGAATGATTATATTGCGGTGAATACGTCCCGTCATACGAAGACTTCCATGAAGTCTCTGCTGGATCGATTTATGAAAGCACCATATGGATTTGTGGAAGCAGACATCCAGTGGCTGGTTGCAAAACTGTTCAAGGACGGAGAGATTGCGTTCTTTGCAAACAGTGAATCTGTGACCTTTCTGTCAAAGAGTGTGGATGAGATTGTCCGGTTTATTACACGGAAAGAATTTAATGAGCGTTTGATGACAGAGAAACGTGTCCGTGCCAGCGAGAAGCAGAAAAAAGCGGTGCGGGAGGTTATGAAAGAGCTGTTTGGAGTATCTCCGTCCAGCGATGACGATGATGCGGTCATGAGCAGCTTTATCGGATATGCAGGAAGATTAAAGACTGATCTGGAAAAACTGGAGATCCGCTATCAGAGCCAGCCACTGTATCCAGGAAAATCTCTGGTACAGCAAGGGAAAAAGTTGATGAATAACGTGTCTCAGTTAAAGAATGCCAATGAATTCTTTGCTTCCGTTGACAGTGACAGGGATGATTATCTCGATTTTGCGGAAGATTATGAACCAGTGAAAAAATTCTTCTCCGGGGATCAGATCACCATATTTGACCGTGCAATCCGTCTGATGGCTATTTATGATGACAGCCGTACCTTTATCGTGAATAAAGAGATCGAATCCATCGTGGAGCAGGTGAAAACTATTATGAAAAAGGCTGTTCCATACAGTGATATTTTTAAACTGCCGGGATTATTGGATGAGTTCTCGAATACCTACAGTAAGCTGTTGGATGAAATGGAAGCCCCGATAGAAGAAGCTATTGATGAGGCAAGAAAGCGTGTATTACAGGAACTGGAAGGAAAGCTGTGCGAACGACAGCTTCGCAGCAGATATACGGATCGCTTCCAGGAACTGCATGAAAAAGCTAGCCATTGTAATAATGTGGCGACACTTCAGAATATTAAAATAGAAGCGGATGCCTTAAAGGTTCGCTGTCTGAATGAGATTGCTGATATGGAAAGCAGATTGCAGGCTCAGAAAATATCAGAGGGAGAGAAAAAAGAAGAACGGAAACACCCACAGCCGGATGTAATCCGTGATGGCGGAAACTCTTATGGAACAGGAAGAGCGGATGAACAACAAGCCGGATCGGTACCAAAACAGAAGAAGCAACGTACAATTAGCATTAAGTCAATTAACACCGAAACAACATGGCAGCTGGAAACAGAGGAAGATGTGAAAAGATATGTTGCAGATTTAGAAAAAAAATTATTGAAACAACTTGAAGACGATACGGTAATTCATGTTGAGTTTTAATAAATGGAGATAACGTTATGAATAAAACAGCGATTAAAAATTTTGCGGTATGGGCAAGAAATAAGCTCATTGCCGACATTACATATAAAGCTGGACTGATTGGCGTGAGCGAGAAAGGCATCGTTCAGCCCCTTCCTCAGTCCTCTAAGGACTTACAGTTCTTTGATATTGGCACAAAGGACTATGCGCAGGTCGCCGGTGCTGACATTGAACAGAGAAAAGCTCTGGTAAGAGCCATTCAGGACAAAGAGAGCACAAGCGATTACAAGACTGCTTTCAAAGCGGTCATTGAAGAAGTTGCCTACACTTGGTTTAACCGGCTGATTGCTATTCGATTCATGGAAGTTAATGACTACCTTCCTTCTAGAATCCGTGTGCTTTCTTCTGAAAATCCTGCTAAAAATGAGCCTGATTTCGTGACCACTCCTTTCGACACCGATATGGAATTCACGATGGCTGAACAGGATAGAATCATGCAGCTGAAGGATGAAAACAAGTTGGATGAGCTGTTCCGTATGCTTTTTATCAAGCAGTGTAACAAGCTTCATGAGATTCTTCCTGAATTGTTCGAGGAAACCAGCAACTACACCGAGCTACTTCTCAGCACATCCTTCACGGATAGCGATGGTGTGGTTTATCATCTTGTACATGACATTCCTGAGGACGACTTCAACGTTGAAAAAGAAGGACAGGTTGAGGTCATCGGTTGGATGTACCAGTATTACAATATTGAGCCGAAAGACGAGACATTTGCTCTGCTGAAAAAGAATGTGAAGATTACCAAGGAGCGTATCCCTGCGGCAACGCAGCTGTTCACACCGGACTGGATTGTGCGTTATATGGTGGAGAACAGCCTTGGGCGTCTTTGGGTGGAAGGTCATCCCAACGACAGCCTGAAAGAAAACTGGAAATACTATCTGGAAGAAGCTGAACAGGAAGCGAGTGTGCAGGCACAGCTGAAAGAAATTCGTGCAGAATACCGCAATCTGAACCCGGAAGACATTAAGGTTATTGACCCTTGTATGGGTTCCGGTCATATTCTGGTGTACTGCTTTGATGTGCTGATGCAGATTTATGAGTCTCAGGGCTATACCCAGAGAGATGCCGCACAGTCCGTTCTGGAAAACAACCTGTTCGGTCTGGATATTGATAAGCGAGCTGCACAGCTGGCATACTTTGCCGTTATGATGA
>ERZ1643250.3682-NODE-3682-length-10284-cov-6.814645_pt1 | contig 10284 bp, 8 predicted proteins | sample MGYA00579262_ERZ1643250 | MGnify/ENA primary metagenome ERZ1643250 (study PRJEB29033, sample SAMEA4952265) | chicken gut metagenome | biome: Broiler Chicken; feature: Gastrointestinal Tract; material: Caecum | place: Ireland | collected 2018 | study: Broiler...
AAAGCCCCGAAAACCTACGTTTTCAGGGCTTTTTTGGCGGAGAGAACAGGATTTGAACCTGCGGAGGCTGTTAACCTCGCACGCTTTCCAAGCGTGTGCCTTAAACCGCTCGACCATCTCTCCATCGGTTTTTCTTGAGGTAAAAAAGGAACTTTCGCACCACTTTTCTTACCTGCCCAAATAGAATACCAAAAATTTGCAAATAAGTCAATTGATATTGCCAATTTTAACGTATTTTTTGTTTTTTGTGTTTTAGCCAAAATGCATTTGATGTGTTTTACAATGGCTAGTACTGTTTTTTTCTTCACACAAGAAAAAAATTAACCTTTGCTATTGCAAATACAGTGCAATTTGGATGAATGCACAATTTGCAAATTAGTGCAATTTGGGGCAAATCGGATGTACGTTGAAAGTAGCAAATTGTTTGCACAATACCATTTACGACTATTTCGTGATTTGCAATGATGTTTTGACGTTGCATTTAATTTCTGCGTTTTTGACCTGTTATTTGATGAGATAATTTAACAATATAAACAACTATTTGTGCAGTACAGTGCAATTTGGATGAATGCACAATTTGCAAATTAGTGCAATTTTGGGCAAATCGCATGTACGTTGAAAGTAGCAAATTGTTTACACAATACAATTACCACTATTTCGTGATTTGCAATGATGTTTTGACGTTGCATTTAATTTCTGCGCTTTTGACCTGTTATTTGATGACATAATTTAACAATATAAACAACTATTTGTGCAGTACAGTGCAATTTGGATGAATGCACAATTTGCAAATTAGTGCAATTTTGGGCAAATCGCATGTACGTTGAAAGTAGCAAATTGTTTACACAATATAATTTACGACTATTTAATTATTTGCAATGATATTTTTGACGTTGCATTTTGGTTACTGTTAAGATAAACGACAGGTTTGTCGGTTTTTTTGAAACTTCTACTTTTGAAGTGTTTTTGTGCGTAAAATTTGTTTTTGAAAGCAAGGTTTTACCGTTGGTGTATTGGCGAAAGTGTTTTGTTTCACAGTTGTTTTGAAATTTGCACAGTTTGCTTATTTTGCATTACTTCGTACCGAAAAAACACAAAAAAACGACGGGCAAAAACCCGTCGTTTTATTTGTTTGTGAAAATTGCAAAAGTTTGTTGAAACTTTGCCAGGTGCAACACTGTTGTGTGAAATAGTACATGCACTGCACTGCTTTGCACTTGCCTTTACAAAAGTTTTGTGCAATTTGGGCAGGCATTTAATTTTCGGCAGAAATTTTTGCACCAGACTGCTGCTTTTGCAATTATTCGGCAGGCACGTAGGCTGTTACCACAACGCCGTTGATTTCCAAAATCATGTAGGCAGTGTCGTCACCGTTGTTTCCGCTACCGTCCTTTTTGTAAGTGAAGGAAAGTGTTGCACCTTGTTGAAGCATAAATTCTCCGACCTGTGCTTCCTCCTGCGTGTAGTTGCTGCCTTTGGTGTTGATGCTTGCACCTTCCACCGTTCCGCTGACAACGGAGGACAGATAGTCGTAGTTCTTTTCGGAACTGATCCAATAGGTAACCTTTACCTGTACGGGACCGTCGATAGCGGCAATTTTGATGGAAGCGCTGGAATTGTGTGCGCCCTGGTTGTTGTTTGCCCAATAACCGCCTTCGGCATTGTATTCGAAACCGTAGGAACCTTCGGAAACAAGCGTATAGTTGCCTGCGTCAGTCCACTTGACGTAAACCGTTTTGAAAAATTCGTAAAATTGCTGTCGCTATCGGTGTTTTAAGGCAATCACTTTTTTGCAACAAGTTGTTTTGCCTTTGCCACGATATCCGTTGCAGTCAGTTTGTAATCTTTTTTCAAGTCGGCAAGACTTCCCACCTGACTGATTGCGTCCCTGATGGCAACGGCGTCGCACAACGTGGGATTGTTGGCGGAAAGCGTTTCGCACACGGCGGAGTACAAACCCCCGTGAATACTGTGATTTTCCACAACCAAAACGGCATGCGTCTTTTGTGCGGAGGTCAAAACTGCCTCTTCGTCCAGAGGTTTTATTGTGTGTACGGCAAGGAAGTCGGCGTTTATGCCATCTTCCGCCAACTGCCGCACCGCCTGACGGGCGTCAAACAGCAACGCACCGCTTGCAATGATTGTAATGTCCTTGCCGTCGGAAAGTTTGTCTGCCTTCATGGGGTGGAATTGATAGTCGGCATCGAAAAAACTTTCCGATTGCTTGCGCATCATGCGAACGTACACGCTTCCGTTGTGTTGCGCTATGAAAGGCAACGCTTTGGCAATCTGCACGTCGTCCACGATGTCCATGACCACAATGTTGGGAAGGGCACGCATCATTGCAACGTCTTCGAAACTCATGTGTGTGCCTCCGTTGCTAGTAGCGGTGATGCCCGGGTCCCAACCGACAATTTTTACGTTGAGTTGCGAGTAACTGACGGAAACGGCAATCTGGTCGAAAACTCTGCGTGAAGAGAAGGGGGCAAAACTGTGAATAAAGGGAATGTAGCCCGATGCGGAAAGACCTGCCGCAATGCACGTCATGTTTGCCTCGGCAATACCGCAGTTGATGCATCTATCGGGAAATTCCTTGTAAAGAGGTTTTGTGCCACCTGCTCCAGCAAGGTCGGCGTCAAGAACGACTATTTTTCCGTTTTCTTTCATCAGGCGGGAAAGTTCCGCTGCGTAAGATTTTCTCAGTTCCATTTGTCCTGCCTCCTACTTCAATTCTTCAAGAGCAAGTTTGTACTGCTCATCCGTTACCGTGGTGCTGTGTACGCCTGCACCCATCTGCTCGTAGAAACTTACGCCTTTGCCCTTTACGGTGTCCATAACTATGCAATGTGGCGCACCTTTTTCCTGCTTTGCCTTGGAGATGGCTTTGTCCAAGGCATCGTGGTCGTGTCCGTTTACACGGGTGGAAATAAACCCGAATGCCTCAAATTTGCGCTGAATATCACCCAAATCGCACACTTCCGCAGTTGTGCCGTCAATTTGCAATTTGTTGCAATCCACAAACACAATCATATTGTCCAACTTGTGGCTGGCGGCAAACATTGCCGCTTCCCAGTTTTGTCCTTCTTGCAATTCGCCGTCGCCCGTGATGACGTACACAAAGTGATTGTCGCCGTCCATTCTTTTTGCCAAAGCAAGTCCGCATGCGCAGGAAAGTCCCTGTCCGAGACTGCCTGCCGTCATATCCACACCCGGCGTGAGATTGAGGTTGGCGTGGCTTGGCAAACGTGTGCCCAATTTATTGAGGGTATCCAACCAATCAAGCGGGAAAAATCCCTTAAGCGCAAGCGTTGCGTACCATGCGGGGCCTGCGTGTCCTTTGCTCAACACAAGACAGTCCCTGTTGGGACGTTTGGGATTTTTGGGGTCGACATCCATATGCTTGGAATACAACACCGCCAACACGTCCACAATGGACAGGCTTCCTCCGACGTGACCGCTTCCCTGACTGTGCAGGCAGCGAAGCAGTTCTCGTCTTATTTGCTTACTGAATTGTACAGTATCCATAATTCTTCACCTCGAATTTTATTTTACAAAATGTTGCGGGAATGTTTCCCGAATTTGCGCTTTTGCCGTTTCGGCATCAAAAACTTGCTACCGTATTTAGGTTTTGAGGTTTCCCAACCTGTTGTGACAGGTGAAATACACTACCTGTGTTCCACGTTTGCACAGGTTTTTTACAACGTCCGTCGCCCTGACGAAATTGTCTTCGTCAAAGTTGACGAAAGCGTCGTCTATTATCAAAAAGGGAACGTCTATTCCAAAAAGCAATTCCGAAAGGGCAATGCGGAAACACAGCAAGGTTATTTCTCTCACGCCACGGGAAAAGTATTCCAGCGGTTGCGTTACGCCCTTTTCACACAGTTTTACGGAGAAATTTCTGTCGCAAACAACCTGAAAATCGTTTGCCGTAACTTCGCAAAGCAGTTGCCGACATCTTTGAGAAAGCACGGGCAGGTAACTTGTGGAAAGATTGTCTTTCGCCTGTTCCAACAGTTGCAAAGTCTTTTGTGCCACAAGATAGTTGTGCTGTTCGGCTTTTATTTTCAGTTGAACGTTGCCAAGTTCTTCTTCAATGGAAACAATATCTACATTGAGATTTTTGTTTTCCTCGGCAAGGCTGCCTCGTTGAACGTTGAGTTCCGACAATCTTCGGCGCTTTTCCTCCTGAGTTTGCTTTACGCTGTCCAACCTTTGCTGAGGTTCCGACGAATCGTTGCTTTTGGGCAGTGCCTCTTCCAACGCTTTTGCCACCTGTATGGCGGTACGGTACTTGACATACGCTTCGCCCAAATCGGTTTGAACCTCTTCAAACGACTTGTTTTGGCAATTTATATGTCTGCCCGCAATACGGAAGTAGTCGGTTTGCAAATGTTCCCTTTCCCCCGCCTGCAAAGTCAGCACGCCTTTAGTCGGTCGGTAACAAAATGCCAAAGCAATTACTCCCGCAATGCAAATTCCAATACCTGCGTAAATGTTGGCAAAACACACGCCGACGCCTGCACACAACAAAAGTATGCCCACAATAAGCAGCGGCAACAGCAATTTCCCCTGCGGTTTTGCCGTAACGGGAGTTTCGGACCATTTTTCCGCTATTTCGTCGCACTGTTTTTTGTCGGCTTCGAAATTGCCCTGACTTGCAATGGACTGTTTGAGAGTGCGGTAGTTTTCCAGTTGCTCCTGTTGCCGTGCCGTCAGTTGCGTGTGCGCCAGTTGCCCGTGCAACTTTTCCTTTTCCTTTTCCAATGCGGAAATGCTTTCCTCCAAAGAGGTCATTTCTTTGGCAATGGATTGAAGTTGCTTTTCTATTGCGTCTTTGCGGTTGAGTTGTGCCTGAGCCTGACTAAACTTGCGCTGCAAATCCTGCTGCCGCAGTTGCAGTTGATAGATAGTACCGCCGTTGCCACGCTCTGCCTTGCGTTCCTTCATAAATTTGCGCAATCTTTCCGTGACTTTGTCGGTGTTTTCCGTATTGTTTACAAGACCTGCAAGTTTGGCGTCGAAGTTCTGATTGGATTCCATCTCCACGCTTTCCTGCGGAAAATACGCCGATCTGTCGTAACTTTCCGCAGTCAGCCCGAGCAGATATTCTCCAACTTCCAGCGTTGTGTCCACGGCTTTACCCGTTTTTTGCTCTGTAAAGGAAAGGTAGTCTTCCCTGGCGGAAGCACCGAAATGCCTTTCGATGCGGTAGATTACGCCATCTTTTTCCACCACCATTTCTCCGCCCGCCTTGCTGTTGCTTGACCAGTCCGTCCACTTGTTTACCGTTTGACAGGCGGACTGTGTACGCCCCCTCTTCAAGCCGTACAGCATTGCACGCACAAAACTTGCCACGGTGGTTTTGCCGAAACCGTTTTGCTTTTGAATAATGTTGACGTCGGGATAAAAATTTATTGTGCAATTGTGCAATTTGCCGAAAGATTGGATGTTTAGGGAAATGATTTTCATCTACAACACCCCCTTCAAAGCGGCAAATCCCATTTTCAGCACTTCCTCTTTGATTTTTTCGTCCTGTATTTCCTCCGCCAACTTGACAAATTCGCCTCGCAAAGAAACTTCCTTGGCAATTTTTTGCAAGTCCAGTCGGATGCCCGTGTTATCGTCGATTCGCAAAGCGAAAAATTTACCGTCAAGTCGTTCCTGCGCTATCTGACGGACGTTAAGACCCTCTTCGACGTTGCCTTCAAGTTGCAAGTTTATGTAGTTGTCGACATTGACCCCTGCAACGCCGTCCAGAACAAGTCTTTCGACGTCCAACTGATTTTGGGCGGAAGACAAATCCACTTTGACGTTTTCCACACGTCGTATGTAACGTGGAATAAACTTGTAGGTGTCGGTATCGGTATCCAAAACCACAAAACCGCTGGAAGTTTCGTCGAAGCCACGTATTTCCGGCACGCCGCTGTAACAGGCGACGGTTCTGCCCCATTTGAAAACTTCAAAAGCGTGGCGGTGTCCCAAAGCGACGTAGTTGACGCCACTTGCCGCAATAGCCTTTTTGTCTATCAAACCGTAGTCGGCATTTGCAACGTCGCCGTGCAGAGTAAGAACGGTGTAGCAATTTGCGGGAGGGGAAAAGGTGCGCCAATATTCCGCATCGTTGTCGCCAAGTTCACGCCCTACGATACACACTCCGTCAAGTTGATAGGCAGTCCACTGCCTGCCGAAAAGATGCACGTTTTGGCACCGTTTTTCCAACATGCGGTAGGGTTCGGCATTGCCGTGATTGCCCTGCAACAAATACCATTGCGCAGCGCTGTTGTTTATAATCTGCGCCACGGTTTCCACGGTAATTGGCATAGTGAATTTGTCGTCAAACAAATCGCCTGCAACAATTACCGCCCCGATACCGTTGTTGTCGCAATATTTAGCCATTTCCAAAAAGGCTTTAAGTAATTCTCTGCGACGCACGTTGCCCTGCGCCACTCCCGTAAGGGGAGAATCGAGGTGTACGTCGGCGGTGTGTAAAATTTTCATTTTTCACCTACGTTATTTTGTAGCATAATTTTACCACAGTTGCAAAAAAGTTTCAATGCTTTGTTTTTTCCTTTTGAAAATTTGTAAAAATTGCGCCGAAGCAAACAGACAGTCGGTAATTACCGTGTAACGTCAAACGCCTGTTTTATTTGTAAAATTGTCGGCAAAAAGTAATTTCAATCACAAATTTGTGCAAGTTTTTTACATACGTATGCAAAAATACGCTACAAATTGAAAATCTGCACCGTTGCCAATTTACACAACAAAAAAGCCCGAAGAAAACTTCGGGCGGGTTTTTACGCTTCGGCAAACGGCACGACTTTTTGCAAATGTTCGGCAAGCGATTTGCGTTTTCTGAAAAGCAACAGAAAGCACGCCAGATGCACCAAAGCCGTAACTACCCATGAAACGGGGTAGGATATCGTAAGCCCCTGCAAAGTGTGGAACTGCTCCAACGTGAATATGGTGTAAATCCACAAAATACGCAATCCGCACACGCCGCACAGTGAAACGACGGTAGGCAAAACGGAATAGCCGATACCTCGCAAAGAATAGGCAAACACGTCCATCAGTCCGCATGTAAAATAGGTAAGGCAAATAAGCACCAATCTGCTGTAACCGGCGGTAATTGCCTCTTCGTGAGATATGTACACTTTAAGAAGGGGATCGCCGAAAATTACCGCAACAACGCCTACCGCTATGCCGAAAGTAACAACAAACAGCGACGTGTACGCCACAACACGCTTGATGTTTTTCCAGTTGCCTGCGCCGAAGTTGGCGGAAACGAAAGCAATGCAGGCCTGTGCAACGGAGTTCATCGCAGCATAGACAAATCCCTCGATGGAAACGGATGCGCCGTTACCGTCCACGGTGTTTGTGCCAAGGCTGTTGATGCTGGACTGGATAAGCACGTTGGAAAGAGAGAAAATTGCTCCCTGCAAACCGGCGGGCAATCCTATGCGCACCATTTCCAATGCTTCCTGCTTGTAAAAACGCATTTCCTTGAAGGAAAAATGGAAAAATCCTTTGTTTTTAACAAGGCACACAACAATGCACGCTGCGGAAATTGCCTGCGACAAAATTGTGCCCAATGCCACACCGGCAACGTCCATTTTGAACACAATTACAAACAGCAGGTTGAACATGACGTTGAACACGCCTGCCGCCGCCAAAAAGTAAAAGGGACGCTTGGTGTCGCCGACGGCACGCATCAGCGATGCGCCGAAGTTGTAAATCAGTGAAAAGGGCAAGCCGCAAAAGTAAATTGCAAGATATTGCGTGGAAAGGTCGATGATGTCATCGGTAGTTTTCATCCATTCCAGAAAGTAACGTGAGCACAATGCGCCGAAGGCACCAAGCAAAATGCCTATAACTACCGACAGAATCATTGCCGTGTACACCACCCGTTGCGCCTTTTCCTTTTCTTTTGTGCCGAAGTAACGTGCCATAAGCACGTTTGCGCCCACACTCAGCCCCATGAACAACTGAATAATAAGGTTTATCAGCGAGTTTGTTGCAGAAACCGCTCCGACGGAGTGGGCGGAACCGAACTGTCCGCAAACAATAAGGTCGGCGGCATTGTACAACAACTGCAATACGCTGGAAAATATTATCGGAAGAGAAAACACCAGTATCTTTTTGAAAAGATTTCCCGATGTCATGTCAATTTCGTTTTTACTTACTTTGGTAACCATAACTGCTCCCTAACAAACAAAACAATTATATACCCAATTACATTTTTGCACAATCAAATACAACGCACCTGCCGTAAAGATTTTGTGTTGTTTTACTGCACGAAAGTGTCGGTAACGCACACGCTCAACGGCAATTTCCGCCAAAGCAGAAACTCTCTGCAATTTGGCATGCGGGCATTGAATGTAACGTTTCCTGCATGCAGTGCATTTTTACGGCACGACAAAACATTCAAAACGTATTTCTACTGCGCAAGCACTTTTTAGCAAACAAAAAGCAATTTGAAAAAAGCCCCCCGAAGAAACCTTCGAGGGGCGCTGCGTTTTGATTTGACATTAAACTTGCAAGAAATTGACACCAAACAAAACAATATAGAATGTCGTTACTTACCCTGACGCAAAATGATGCTGGTCAAAATCATGTAATAAACGGCTTGTTTTTGGTTTTCCATTTCGTCGCAGTAGTTAAATTGTTTGTCAAATTCTGTCTTAAATCCGAACATAATTACTACCTCCAAATTTTTTTTGGAAAACTTTTGTTTTCCGTGCATATTATATTTTACTTTCGGCGAAATGTATTATATAATTTTGTCAGAAACTAACACAATGCTGTTATTATCGAGGTAAATTATGGCAGATTCCAACACTTTTAAGACAGAAAACAGCGATTTTCAAAAATTGAAGGAAAAAACGGTGCATGGCACGCCACTGCTTCCCTTTGCCAAATATCACACCGACATTTCCGAAATGCTTCCCTTCTACCCCATTCATTGGCACGAAGAAATGGAAGTAATAAAGGTTCAGTCGGGCAAGGGCAGTTTTTGCATAGACGGCAAGTGGTATGTAGGCGAAGAAGGGGATATACTTATTCTGCGCCCATTTGTTATGCATTCCATAAACAGGCTCGGAGAAAACGACATGACCATTGACGCCATTGTTTTCAACCTGCGTCTGCTCAGTCTGGAAAAAAACGACATATGCACGCTGAAATACTTTGCTCCGCTGCTAAACGAAAAACATTCTCTTCCCTGCATTGTGCATCCGACAGACAGTTGGTACCATTCTTTCGACCAATGCGTTACCTCCCTTTTCATGGGTGACGAAAATGCCGAAGGGGCGGAACTCGGCATAAAGGCAAATTTGTACTGGATGTTTTACCACATTTATGCCAACAGGCTGATCAACGTCAAACCAAACATTTCCGAGGACAAACGCTGTTACACCGTGCGCCGTGCGTTGGAATACATTCGCACGGAATACATGAACGATATTTCCATTCAGCAAATTGCCAAATATTGCGGTTACAGCGAGTTTTACACCATGAAACTTTTCAAGCAGTTTACGGGATGTTCCTGCGTGGATTACATCAACAACTACCGACTTACTATCGCAGGCAATCAACTGCGTGACACTTCCGACGAAGTTTCCTCCATCGCCTATCAGGTGGGATTCAACAACGTGTCCTACTTCAACCGACAGTTCAAAAAACAGTACGGCGTAACCCCGAAAGAATTTCGCACGCAGTGGTCGGGAAATTGATGACCCTTGTAGGCGACGACCTCTTGCAGACAAAACCACAGGACAAACAGGACAATATTAAGACACACAAGCGTAAAAAGGCAAAGATTAAAACGCACAAGTGTAAACAGGTAAAAATTAAAATATGTACATTGTCTTTTTGTGCATTGCCGTCGGTTTGACGAATTAAGCGAGGGCGGCTTTGACACGCAAACCTTGCGCTGCGCAAATTTGCTTTTTCCACAACGCAACAAAAAAAACGGTTGGACAAAATGGACACTGTTTGTGTTGAAAAACCGCTTGTCTGCCGTAATTTTTGAAAAGGATGACTTGGCGAACACAACAAATCGTTTTTTTACGAAACAGTGTTGGCTAAACGTTGCACAAAATGCAATAAAAACAGTACACCGTATCAATCTTTTCGGTACACGAGAGTCATATTTGCTTTTGCCGACACATACGGGTTGCCGTGTTTCAAACACAACACGGGTCGGTTTTGACACGCAAACCTTGCACTGCACCAATTTGCTTTTCCCACAACACAACAAAAAAAAACGGTTGGACAAAATGGACACCG
>ERZ1643250.3686-NODE-3686-length-10276-cov-5.608845_pt1 | contig 10276 bp, 12 predicted proteins | sample MGYA00579262_ERZ1643250 | MGnify/ENA primary metagenome ERZ1643250 (study PRJEB29033, sample SAMEA4952265) | chicken gut metagenome | biome: Broiler Chicken; feature: Gastrointestinal Tract; material: Caecum | place: Ireland | collected 2018 | study: Broiler...
ATCTTTAAGACATTGGAATCATTATACAATATTTTGTGGGTATGTTACAATAATGTCAAGGAGGTCAAATATGAAAAAAGAATTGGATATGATTCATATTTATGAAAACGGTCAATGTATTGGCTATGGGGGTAATCAGGAATGGTTTTTAGATGATTGGGCCAAAAAGGCTGGTTGTGCCAGTGTTTTAGCAAGTCATCTTTATACATATTATTTATCTATCACACAAATGTCAAAGTCAGAATTTTTAGAAATTATGAATCAGATGTTTCAACGCTTTACTCCAGGAAAAATGGGTTATCCATTTTTATATAAATTTGCAAGAACATTTTGTCAGATGATGCAAGAAAAGCAGGTGTTCTTGAAACCTGTTTACATGAAACAGCCTAAAAGTTATTGGCAGGCTATGAAATTTATTGAAAAGAGTATAGATGAAGGTAATCCAGTAAGCTTACTGATTTTATCTCATCAGGCCAAAGAACTTGAAGATGATAATTGGCATTGGGTTTGTATCACAGGGTATAAACATAGTTGTGATGGAGAATGGATTGTGTTTTCTGATTGTGGTATACGTCGTGAAATAGATGCTCATATCTTATTTGATATAAATGAAAAGAATGTTATAAAAATGGTCAGTATGAAAAAGAATCCTCAAAATTGAGGACCCATTTTTTTTATAAGTTTCAACATATCTGATGGAGGCTGACAAGTGAAGGTCAGTTTTTCTTTGGTAATAGGATGAATGCATTCTATTTGATAAGCGTGCAACGCCTGATGATTCAACAGGGCAGAAGAGTGACCATAAAGATGATCTGATAAAATAGGATGTCCAATAGCAGACATATGGACTCTAATCTGATGTTTTCTGCCGCTATCTAAAACACATTCTATCAAAGAAAGATGATTCTTGTTGGAAAGGCAACGATAATGTGTACATGCCTTTTTACCATGAGGATGCACAATCATGCGTTGTTGATGGTGACGGTCTTTACCAATCGGTTTATCAATGGTATGCCATTGATGATCATGAAAAGTCCCCTCAACAATAGCCAAATAATGACGATGAATGTCTTTTATAGACAATTGATAATCTAATAAAGGCTGTACAAATGCACATTTCACAAAAATCATCAATCCACTTGTTTCATAATCTAAACGATGAATAAAACGAACGGGAAGATTATAACCCTGTTGATGATAATAGCCACTGACACGGTGCGCCAAAGAATTTGTATCATCTGGTTTAGCTGGAAAGACTTGAAGAAAAGGTGGTTTATTCACAATCAATAAAAACTCATCTTCATAAACAATATCTAAATCTTCATATACGGGTGGATACATCCCATCATCTTCTTGAAAAGCTTTGAATGTCAATTGATCACCTTTGACTAATACTGTTGAAGGTGAAACATAACGATTGTTGACAAGATATGATTTATTTTGTTTCATAAGATGAATTGTTTTTTTAGATAAATGAAACTGTTGAAATAAATCAATGATGGATATAGGTGAATCAATAAAGAGTGTTAAATAAGAGTGCCGAATCTGATATCAATAGTCACATCAAATTCACCTAAAGTATCTAAAACATGACGACGTTCTTTTTTAATATGATAAAAATGGGGTGTCATTTGTAAAAGATTGAGTGTATCTTCTTTTGTCTGTAAATGAATGGTCTGTTTATAATCATAACTTTCAACAACTGAAAAAGGTAGACGTATATGCTGATCAGATTTGATTTTAATTTCATCATAAATCAGTTCTTTGAATTCCACAAGATGATAGGGATTAGCTGTAACATGAATGATATAGCCATTTTTCTTTAGACAACGTTCTATTTCCTGTGCATTAACAACCGTAAATAAAGCTGTTATAACATCCAAAGAATGATCATCAATAGGAATGTTTTTAGAATTACCTACAATCCAATAAATATCTTTAGTATATTTTGTAGCCATTTGAATACCAATTTTAGAAATATCTAAACCATAAATTGTTGAATCATCATTTAATAGTTCTTTGATACGATATGTATAATAGCCTTCACCACATCCTAAATCTAATAATTGACGTGGAGAAGATGTATATTTTGTTAGACAGTGCATAACTTCATTTAAAATACCATCATAATAACCTTTATTTAAATGATGTTGACGACATAGAAGACTTTCTTTATTATCACCAGGATTATTTGTGGCTTTATCTGGATTTAATAAGAGATTGATATATTTTTGTTTCGCAAGATCATAACAATGACCATTTTGACAACGATAACTTTTACCATCGAGAATAAGTGGTTCATGACATTTGGGACAAGCAAGATGATGCATAAACTTCCTCCTTTTTTGTGCATTATATCATGTTTATATATATTTGAAAATACAAAGCATCCTAAGAATGTATGCGAATGAATAAAACATGTTTATTATTTTGAAAGGACTTATCAAAAAGAAAAGAGGCATGTTATAATGGGAAAAAGGGAGTGAAGGCTATGAATATCATTGATTTGTTAGACAATGAAACTTTATTTACAAAAAATGAATTAGAGATTGTCCATTACATCAAAGAAAATCCACAGGCTGTCATCAACATGACGATTAAAGAATTAGCACAGGTAACTTTTTCTTCGAATGCAAGTATTATTAGACTATGTAGAAAACTAGGCTATAAAGGCTTTCGTGATTTTAAAATAGACTTTATGCGTTATATGGAGTCTTTAAAATATGTCAGGCAGGATATTGATTTTTCATTTCCTTTTCAAAGTGATGAACCGACCTGGCAGATTATTAATAGCTTAGCGCATGTCTATAAGGAAAGTATTGACTTGATTAATAGTCAGTTAGATATAGATGAACTCGAAAAAATTGTGGATTTACTTGATCGTAGTCAAAGAGTCTTTATTTATGCGACTGGAGATTCCAAGATTACTGCTATGGGTTTTACCAATAAACTCATCAAAATAGGGAAATTCTTTTATATCGCAACAGAAAATAAAGAAGAAGTTTCTTTTTCTAAGGCTGCTACACCTCAAGATGTGGCCTTATTTATCACTTATTCTAAGCAGGATGTTTATCGTGAATCGCTTAGAATATTATTATATAATCATGTGCCTATCATCACAATTACCTCTAATCATGATGATATTCTATTTAAATACAGTCGCTATCATATATTGATTCCTCATAAAGAAAAAAATGAAAAAATAGCTACATTTTATTCGCAGATATCTTTTCAATATGTTTTGAGTATTCTTTATTCCTTGTTGTATAAAAAGCAGAAAAAGTCTATAGACAATAGACAATCATAAAAAGAGATTTCACAATAGGAAATCTCTTTTATTTTAAATTTTGAACTCCTTTTTCTAACATTTCCATTTGTAAAAGGGTTTGTTCATGTGTAATAATTTGCGGTTTTCCATTGACTATACAATCATAGATACCATCATAAACTCTCGCATAATCACCATCAACACTAGGAACTTTTTCTTCGTGATATTGACCTTGATCATCTACATATGTTAATACACCATAATGTGCAGGAGTATCCTTTCCAAAATCTTCATGATCAGGCATATAGAATAATTTCAGATGTTCTTCCTGACGATCTTTTGTTTGTTTGACAAACATTCCTTTTTTTCCATAAACAATGAAACTTGGTCTTTCTTTGATTCTAAAATAACTTGATTTGACAGAAACTTTTAAAGTCCCATAATAAAGGTCCAAATCAAAATAATCATTCATTCTTCCTTCACCAAGCAATTGTCTGACATCATAATGAACATGATCAGCTCGACCAAAATAAGAAATCACTTGATCTAAAGTATGACATCCATGACCATATAAGTAAGAATGGGCTGGATCAAAGTGATCAACATTTTCTGGAACTTCAGGACGATAATAATCAAAATGCATTTCTAATTCTAATAAATCACCTAATTTTCCACTTTCAATGACTTTTTGAACAGTTAAAAAATCACTGTCATAACGTCTATTTTGATAAGCTGAACAATATAATCCTTTTTGATTCGCTAAATCAAAGATTTCTTTTGCCTGTTTTGAATTTTCCATAAATGGTTTTTCTACTAAACAGTGCTTACCTGCTTCTAGTACCATTTTGGCATAATTGTAATGAAAATGATGTGTTGTACACACAACAATCATATCAATGTCAGGATCTTGTAGTAATGCATTGACATCTTCACAATATTCTACACCATCAATGGCCTTCCATATATCATGACGAACGTGAATATCAAAAATCTTTTTAATCATAAATTTGTTTTGTCTTTGTAAAACAAATGGAATATGGTAACGATTGGCACTTTTTCCGTTTCCAATATAACCTAATACTAATTTATTGTTGATCATTGTCAAAAATAACTCCTTCCTGTTGTCTACCTTTTTCCATAACTTGAGCAACCTGTAAACTTAATTCTATCATGGCTTGTGCTTTTTCAAAATCTTTTTCATTAATGATTCTGATAAATTCTTCAAATTCATAGTATAAACGATGCTGATCTTGAGGGAATTCATATTTTGTCTGATGTCCTTTATTATCAATGAATGTATATTCAGTCATCTGATTCATAGGTTTATCAATCACAATAACGCCCTGATCTCCCTGAAGAGTTGAAGTAATAGGTGCTTTACAGTCTTTAGCTCCAATAGAAATCGCTTTTAAATGAGGATACTCTAAAACCATAATACCGCTTGTATCAATACCTTTTTCAATATTAGCAAAGTAATGCTGATTTTCAGGCTGTCCCATCAACCCTATAATAGCATGTAAGTTATAAACATTTAAATCCATTAAAGCACCACCAGCTTTATGATAATCAAAAGCAGGTAAAATACGACCTTCTTTAAAAGCGTCATAACGTGATGAATATTGACTATAATTAAAGTTTAAGATTTTGATTTGTCCTAATTTGGATAAATGTGTTTTTAAAGATTGATAGGCTGGTAAATAATGGATATTCATAGCTTCTAAAATGATGACATGATGTTCATGACTTAAATCAATTAAATCTTGTAATTCATGCGCATTGGCACAAATAGGCTTTTCAATAATCACATGCTTTCCTTTTAATATCGCTTTTTTCGCAAAACTATAATGCAAATGATTAGGTAATGCTATATAGACTGTATCAATATCACTGTCTAATAATTGATCATAGTCATAAAAGATTTGATCTAAGTGATACTTTTGACATAATTCTTCAGCTTCTTGTTGAGTTTGTGTCGTTGCCAGTAAATATGTTTTTTCAATATCGAACTTTGAGTAAGTTGTCATTAAATCTTTGACAATCATTCCGGTTCCTAAAATTCCTAATTTCATGATTGCTCCTTCTTTCTTTTTAGTTTTTGTAGACAATGGACGATGATTTGATGATCTTGATCATGTTCTAATCCTGAAACAATACAACATCCTATTCTTTGATTTTGGACCATTAATGGAAAACCACCACCACATATCGCAAACTGGGAATCTTGGAGATAATGATCATATTGATGTGTTTGTTCATTCTGTGTCCAGATATAATATGAGGAATGACCAAATGTTTCAACTGTTTTTTGTTTACGATTCAGCCATTCATCACCTGTTTTTCCATTCATCAGGTATTGAAAAACAATATCATGATGCAAAACAATACGGATACGAATGTTTTTGAGATGATCTTGTTTCACTTTTTCAACAAGCATCTGTCCTAAAATATAGGCATCTTCATGATCGAAAGACTGAAAAGATAAGTCCTTTTCTAATTGTAATAAATCATCCATATTTTCACCTCAATGAAATTATCTCATAAAATCTAAAAAAGGGAAATTATTTATAGAATTTTGAAAATAAAGTTCATGATTTATATGGATAATGAAAAAAAGTTGAACTTTTTTATCAAAATGATGAAAATCAAAAAAGGGCTTTATTTTTTTAAGAAATCAAGTAGAATAATGTTAAGAGTGATGAAAGGAGAAGTTTATGGGATTATTTAAAAAGAAAAAAACGGTCATTGATTATGATGCCATGTTTAAAGAACAATATAAGTCTATTAATCAAATCACACAACAGGCTCATAATGAATTGGATTATGTGATTAAAGAATCTTTATATGAAGTGATTGTAGAAAAATATAATGAATTGATTGATTTTATTGATCAGGGTGCTCATTTTGATAAAGCACATTTTGAAGCACTACGAGAAAATGCGAAAAAAGAATTACAATCAATTCATCAGATTAATCAAAGTGAATAAATGAATATTCAGATTATTGAAAAGGTTATAGATGTCTTTAATCGCTATGGAGATGGATTAAGGTTTCAGATTGAACGTTTTGAGGAAGTTTTAAATGATGAAGCACCAGATATGATGGATGAATGTTATTTGGTTGTTTTAGGAATGAAAATGGGTGTTTTTGAAGCTATTATATTTGATGAGGATTTTGAAATCTCTCGATATGTTCGCTATTTATGTGAATTTGCTTCATTAAGTGAGGAAGAAGCTTTATTTATGGTGAGTGTATTTTCTCAAGTGATTGATGAAATAGGTTATTATTTTGAAATACCTGATGTTGAAGAATTTTTAAAAACAGCTTATCAACAAAATAATGATTCACATCTCTATGTTCTGGCAAGAACTTATTTTTTAGGTTTTGGAATCAAACAGGATTATGAGAAAGCTTTTGAAATCTTTTCTTATTTATATCAGCATGGATATCATGAATGTTGTTATTATATCGGTTATATGTATGAACATGGATATGGTGTTGAACAGGATGTTGCACAGGCATTCAATTACTACAAACAAAATGTTGACAGCTTATCAGCTTTAAGGTTGGGGCTGTTTTATATGTATGGACGCTATGTGACTCAAGATAAACAAAAAGCAATCCAGTATTTATCACAAAGTCAACAAAAAGAAGCATATCTTTATAAAGGAATTTTATTAGAAAAACAGAGAGAATATTCTGAAGCTTTTCAATCTTATTTATTAGGAGCAAAGCATTTTCAAAAAGAATGTATGTATAAGGTTGGACTGTTATTGAAGTTAGGTATAGGTGTGGATTTGGATTTAAAAGAAGCCATGCATTATTTTATATATGGATATTATCTGTTGCAGGAAGATTGTGCCTATGAACTGGCTATGATTTACTTTGATGGTATTGTTGTGGATAAAAATCAAAAGAAAGCATTAGATTATTTACATCAGTCAGCACGATTAAATAGTTATGATGCTTGCTTATTGTTAAGCCAATTATATGAACTTGGACGTTATGTAGAAAAGAATCATCGCTTTGCTTTGTCATATTATCAGCAGGCACAAATCATCAGGAAGGAAAAAGAAGGAGAATATGAAATTATATAAAAAAGGAAATGATCAGTCTTATACTTTAGGTGTTTTTCCAACGATTGAACTGTTAAAACATAGACCACAGGATGTCGTCAGAGTGGTTGTTCATTCATCCATTCATCAAAATAGGGGATATCCTATGATTCAAGAATTATGCCAACAATATCATATTCCGATTGATGTACATGATCGTACGATTGAAAAATTAAGTCCTAAGAATAATTGTTATGCGATTGGCGTTTTTAAAATCTATACATCCCCCTTACAACATGCTCATCATGTTGTTTTGGAACATCCCATGGATATGGGAAATATGGGAACAATTATGCGTACAATGTTAGGATTTGGATATAAAAACTTAGCTATTATTAAACCGGCTGTTGATATTTTTGATCCTAAAGTCATTAGAGCGTCAATGGGAGCCATCTTTCATTTGAATGTTGCTTACTATGACTCATTTGAAGAATATTATCATGCATTTTCTGATCATGAGTTCTATCCTTTTATGTTGAAAGGGGCTAAAAATATTCATCAGGTTCATTCTCATCAATGTCATAGTTTGGTTTTTGGTAATGAAAGTCATGGTTTGGATGATACATATTTAAATTATGGTCAAAGTGTTTTTATTCCTCATCATGAGGAAATTGATTCATTAAATTTGTCAATGGCATTAGGAATAGCATTATTTCATTTTTCAAAAGCAGAATTTGAAGGAAAAGAGGTATTAAGAGAAGATGTATGATTTTGATAAAGTGATTGAAAGAAAAGGAACAAACAGTGTGAAATATGATGGTGAAAAAATGCAAGATTCACATATGATTCCAATGTGGGTAGCAGATATGGACTTTGAAACTCTTCCAGAAGTCAAAGAAGCTTTGGTTAAGCGTGCCAGTCATGGCGTTTTTGGATATGCTACACCAACTGAAAGTTATTATCAGTCTGTCATTAACTGGATGAAGACACGTCATCATTTTGATATTCAAAAAGAATGGATTGTCACAACTTCAGGTGTTGTAGGTGCTTTAAAATTAGCGGTAAGAGCCTATACACAAAAAGGTGATGCCATTATGGTAATGAAACCTGTTTATTATCCTTTTGATGCATCTATCCATTTAAATGAAAGAAAGGTTGTAGAATGCCCACTTGTATTTCAGGATGATCATTATGAATGTGATTTTGAAGTGTTTGAAAAACAGATTGTTGATCATGATGTCAAGATGTTTATCTTATGTAATCCACATAATCCCATTGGTAAAGTCTGGACACGTGATGAATTGTATCAGATAGGTAAAATTTGTCAAAAACATCATGTTTATGTGATTAGTGATGAAATTCATATGGACTTTATTTATGATGGAAATGAACATGTTCCTTTCTATAATGTAGATCCATCATTTGGTGAATTCAGCATTATCTGTACAGCGCCATCTAAAACATTTAACTTAGCGGCTCTACAGACATCTAATATTATTATTAAAAATGAAGATCTACGTGAAAAATTTCAAAAAGAAAAAAATGCTTCAGGTATGAGTGATCCTAATATTTTTGGATTAGAAGCCTGTGAAGCAGCTTATACATATGGAGCTCAGTGGGTTGATGAATTGGTAGATTATTTATCTGGAAATATAGCTTATATGAAAGAATTCTTTGCTGAAAGACTACCAGAAATTAAGGTGATTGATCCACAGGGATTGTATCTTGTCTGGGTAGATATGCGAAGCTTAGGTATGAATAAAGATGAATTAGAAACATTTATGTTGGAAAAAGCACATTTATGGCTGGATGAAGGTTATATCTTTGGAACAGGTGGAGAAGGATTTGAAAGATTTAATGTCGCTTGTCCACGTTCAACATTAAAACAAGCTTTAGAACAATTAGAAAAAGCAATAAAAGAATGATAAAAAAGAGAATATTTATGGAAATTTTCATAAAATCAGTGTATGATATATGTGTAAAAAAAATGTAAAGGAGATTTGAATTATGGGATTAGTTTCAGCTAAAGAAATGCTTGATAAAGCAAAAGCAGGTCACTATGCTGTTGGTCAATTTAACATCAACAACTTAGAATGGACTAAATCAATTTTATTAACTGCGGAAGAATTAAAAGCACCAGTTATTTTAGGAGTTTCTGAAGGAGCTGCTAAATACATGACTGGATATAAAACAGTTTCTGCAATGGTGAAAGCAATGGTTGAATCTTTAAATATTACTGTACCAGTTGCTTTACACTTAGATCATGGTAGTTATGAAGGAGCTAAAGCTGCATTAGAAGCTGGTTTCTCTTCAATTATGTTTGATGGTTCTCATTATGGAATCGAAGAAAACATTGAAAAAACAAAAGAAATCGTAGCTTTATGTCATTCAAAAGGTGTATCAGTTGAAGCAGAAGTTGGTTCAATTGGTGGAGAAGAAGACGGAGTTATCGGTAAAGGTGAAGTTGCTGACCCTAAAGAATGTAAAATGATTGCTGATTTAGGTGTAGATTTCTTAGCAGCAGGTATTGGAAATATTCATGGTAAATATCCTGCTAACTGGGAAGGTTTAGATTTTGATGCATTAGATGCTATTCAACAAGAAACAGGAACTTTACCATTAGTATTACATGGTGGTACAGGAATTCCTGCTGATATGATTAAAAAAGCTATCACATTAGGAGTTTCTAAAATCAACGTTAATACTGAATGTCAATTATATTTCCAAGAAGCTACTCGTAAATATATTGAAGCTGGTAAAGATTTAGAAGGTAAAGGATTCGATCCTCGTAAATTATTAGCTCCAGGTGCTGAAGCTATTAAAACTTGTGTTAAAGAAAAAATGGAATTATTCGGATGCATTGGTAAAGCTTAATTTCATGTGAAGCAAAGTCAACTCATTGAGTTGGCTTTTTTCTGTATAAAAATACATATTCATTCATCTTTGATTATATGTA
>ERZ1643250.3687-NODE-3687-length-10276-cov-5.385579_pt1 | contig 10276 bp, 5 predicted proteins | sample MGYA00579262_ERZ1643250 | MGnify/ENA primary metagenome ERZ1643250 (study PRJEB29033, sample SAMEA4952265) | chicken gut metagenome | biome: Broiler Chicken; feature: Gastrointestinal Tract; material: Caecum | place: Ireland | collected 2018 | study: Broiler...
TGATTCCCTTGTGAGAATCTTTCTCGCAGATGATCGTCGCGTCGATATCGCAGATGCAGCCGTCTTTTCTCTCCTTCATCTGGTCGATGGACACGGCGATTCCGTGGGGAATCTCTTCATCCAGGCAGCGCAGGGCTTTCTCCCGTATCAGCTCCGCCACAATCTGGCGCATGGGCTGATCTGTCACGGTATCCTCATCATAATACTGCGGGCCATAGGGCAGATACTTGAAAATCTGCTCAATCAGCGTGTCTGTATTGTCTCCATTCAGGGCCGATACCGGCACAATCTCATCAAAATCATACAGCTTCCGGTAGGTATCGATAAAAACCAGAATCTCTTCCCGCTTTACTGTATCCGTTTTGTTAATAACAAGAATCACCGGAGTCTTCGCCTTTTTAAGCTGTTCCGCGATGTGGCGCTCCCCCGCTCCGATAAAGGTGCTCGGCTCCACCAGCCAGAGAATCACATCTACCTCCCTAAGCGTGCGCTCCGCCACATTGACCATGTATTCTCCCAGCTTGTTCTTCGCCTTGTGAATGCCCGGCGTATCCAGGAAAATGATCTGCCCCTGATCACAGGTATACACAGTCTGAATCCGGTTTCGCGTAGTCTGGGGCTTATTGGAAGTAATCGCAATCTTCTGTCCAATCAGCCTGTTCATCAGTGTGGATTTTCCTACGTTCGGCCTGCCAATCAGAGTGGCAAAGCCTGATTTCTGCATTTGTTCCATTCAGTATCCTTTCTTCTCAGTGGAACAGGCTTTCCAGCGTTCCAAACATGTCCTTCTGCTCTTCCAGCTTCTCCTCGTTTCCAATAACGCAAAGACAGTTCTGTGAAAGAACAGCCTTCAGATAAGGCGCAAGTGCGCGGATCTCCGCGCAGCCGCAGGAGAGCACCTCATCCCGCTCCTTCTGTACATCCTCGAAAGCAAGTCCGGTCATCCACGCGCTCATGGAGCGTGCCCCTTTCGCGTTCGGGGTCAGCGGCGTATCCATGGAGCTGATGGTTCCGATGATATATTTCGTCATATCACGGTCAGAGACGTCAAAATTCTCCGTATAATCCACGCTCTTCTCAAAAATCTCATTGGTCTTTTCCAGATTCGGGTCCCGGTAAGATACCAGATAAGCGCTTCCGGTGCGGGTGTAATTGTTCATACAGCCGTAGGCTCCGCCCTTGACACGGATGTTGTTCCACAGATAATCATAGCTCATGATAACGCGCAGCACTTTCAGCGCTCCCGTATACGGCAGTCCTGCCTTCCGGAAGTTTCCTGCCCGGCATACATACTGAATCTGCGCTGAAGTCTTTAAGCCCTCATTCTTCTTCTCCGGCACAATCGTCCAGGCAGGCGCTTTGCTGCCGCCGTCCTGATACAGTTCTGTCTTCAGGATTTCCACCTGCTCCGTCAGCGCGTCCAGGCTCTTTCTCTCTGCCGTATAGCCTGCAATCAGATTTTCCGGCCGGAACAGTACGGCGGCCAGTTCGATAAGCTTCGCGGAGACCTCTGCCTGTCTCTCCTCAAATTCCGCGTCCAGCTTCTCCATAAAATGATAGAAATCCACGCCGCCTGTCATATCTGAAAAGGCCGCGCTTGCGGAGAAATAGGACATGGCGCGCAGGGCTGCCATGGAATGTCCTGATGTCTGGAAGGCCATCTGCAGTCTGGACTTTGTCTCAGACACAATCTCCCTGAGCCTCTTGGGATCGTCCATTTTGGAAGTCCGGAGCATTTCGCGCATCATGGAAAACGCCACGGGCAGTTCCTCATACAGCGCCTTGCTGTGCACTTCAAATACAGCCGTATAGCGGTCTGTCTCCCTGACATCGTCATAACTGCCCACACTGCAGGAGATTCCGCCTGTATGCAGATTCAGCTCTTTGGCAAACTCTCCGTAAGTGTAGTTTTCCGTATCTACTTTTCCAAGCACTGCCTTCAGAAGGCCCAGATAGGGAATCAGCTCCTGTGGGATGCTGTCTGCCCGGAAAATCAGATTCACATAACCGATTCCGTTTGTAAACAGATCGTGGTACACGACCTTCACGCCGCCTGCCTCATGTTCCTCATTCTGGAACGGCAGGGCCTTCTTATCAATATCCTCCCGCTCAAGAAGCGGAATTTTTTCCAGATCCTCCTGGGGAGAGGGCTCGCTCTGGTATTCTTTCAGATGCTTTGTAAAATCCACGATCCGCTTCCGCTCTTCCGCCGTAAGCCCCTCTTTATAAGCCGCCAGTTTCTTTTTCAGCTTTTCATCCTGAAGCGCGGTCAGACCTCTCTTCGGACGGATAATCACCAGAGAGCCATGGGGATTCTCCAGCAGATATTTCACAATCAGTCCCTCAAAATATCCCTCCGCCACCTGCTCCTTCAGGAACGAAAAGGTATCCAGGGCCTCCAGATGGAGAAACGCAGAATCATCCTTATAAAGCCAGCTGTCAAAGGCCTGCAGCCCATACATCAGGCCGGCAGGATAATTTCCGAAATCAGCCTCCCGGTAACGGAATTCAAAATAGTTGATGCCTGCCCGCAGAGCTTTCTCATCCAGCCCTTCGGCCGCCAGGCGGGCCAGCGTGGTCTCGATGGTTTCCACAAAAGCTTCTTTCTGGTCCTCATTTGCATTTTTTGCAATGATGGAAAAAATCGGCTGCTTTACTCCATTGTCATAAGAGCTCATGATATCGTGGCCGATTCCGGCGTCCAGAAGCGCCTGCTTCAGCGGCGCTCCCGGCATGGAAAGAAGCACATACTCCAGTACCTGCATTCCCAGATACAGCTTCTCATCCAGAGTATCTCCCACCGATTTATTGTAGGACAGATAGGTATTGTCTTCCTCGCTCTCCTCCGCGGAAATGGAGTAATCTTTCACCACCTCTGCCATCTTCTCAAAAGGCGCCTGGGTGCGCACTTCCGAATCAATGGGCAGATAATCGTATTTGGAAAGATAGTTCTCATCCAGCCAGGTCAGCTTCTCCGCCATATCGCAGTCTCCGTACAGGTAGATGTAGCTGTTGGACGGATGATAATAACGGCTGTGGAAATCCAGAAACTCGCTGTAAGAAAGCTCCGGGATAGCCTCCGGATCTCCTCCGGACTCATTTGCGTAAGTGGTATCCGGATAAAGAGAGCTTAAAACCTCCCGCTCCAGCACTCCCTCCGGGGATGAGAATGCTCCCTTCATCTCATTGTAAACCACGCCGTTCAGCGTCAGCTCGTCGTCCTCGGACTCCATCTCATAATGCCAGCCCTCCTGACGGAAGATCTCTTCCTTTTCATAAATATTCGGATAGAATACCGCGTCCATATACACATGAATCAGATTCTGAAAATCCTTGTCATTGCAGCTGGCTACCGGATATACCGTCTTATCCGGGTAGGTCATGGCGTTCAGGAAGGTATTCAGGGAACCCTTCGCCAGTTCCACAAAGGGGTCCTTCACCGGGAACTCCCTGGAACCGCAGAGCACCGAATGCTCCATAATATGCGGCACGCCTGTATCATCAGGCGCAGGCGTCCGGAAACCGATATAGAACACCTTATTATTGTCTTCATTGGAAAGCAGGCAGATCTTCGCGCCTGTTTTCTTATGCTTCAGGTAATAACCTGTGGAATTCAATTCCGCGATTTCACGCTTTTCTATCAGTTCATATGCCTGTAATTCTTCTACTGTCATAGCTCTCTCCTGTCTTTTTTATTTGCCTCCATAGGTTCTGTTCCGGAAACGCAGAACTTCCGGCTCCGGTATCCTTCTGTTCCGAAGCCGCAGAATTTCCGGCTCCGGAAATGATTCTGCTTTAAAAACCCGGACATACGGCCAGGGGCAAAAAACACCGCTGCGTCCTGCCCCTGGAAGTCTGTGGCATCTGCCACATAGTATATCACTTTTTTCCTGCATTTAAAAGCAGAAAACAGAAGTTACTGCCTGCTTGAAAATCAGAAAGTTTATGGTTCCCTGCGTTCACCGTTATCCGAAATGTACTTATGTCTGCAGATTCGCCTGAACGCAGAACTGCTCCAGACTTTCTGCCTTCGCCGCCAGCTTCGCCCATGTTTTCAGTACCTCCAAGTCCTGCTCGGCTATAATTCTGGACTTCAGCTTATCTGATACCGTTCCCAGCTCCCCGAGAAACTCCAGTATGAGTTCCCTGGCTCCTTCTGCTTTTCCTTCCGCTTTTCCTTCCGCTTTTCCTTCTGCCCTGCTTATCCGCCGGGTTTCCTGCACGTCATATGCCTCAAAACTATCAAACAGCATCTGAAATTCGCCTCCTTTGATCTGATCCGTGAACTGCTCCACTTCTTTGCGGGGCACATTCAGGCGGTACAGAAAGACAGCTATGATTTTGCTGATCAGCTCCAGCAGATACTCCGGCGTCTTGTCGGACAGCTCATCAAAATATTCTGCCGGGATTCCCTGAAGACTCTTAAAATCTTCTGATTTTCTCAGCTTGTTAATCAGCATAATCAATGACAGCTCGTCTTTCTTTTCTATCAGTTCCTCATTCGTATAAGAAGCCACCGGCACCACAAGATATTCGAAATCCGGTATGTACTGCCCCAGTATCTCATTCAGATAGACCCGTTCTTTAAAATTCCGCGCCGCAGTCCAGCGGTTCGTTCCTTCATAATATACAATCGGCAGAATCGGCGGATACCGGAACTCCTTCGTCCGGGTGATACCCGGCCTCTTCTTTTCCTCTTCTCTTTCGTAATCCGTCAGCACCATGACCATGTAGCGCAGCAGCTTAAACGCCATGTCATAATGCACTTTTGACTGATGTTCCACAATAGCAATCAGAAATAAATCACCGTCTTTGAGGCGTACTCTCTTGACCGAATCGGAATCCCGCCCTTCCTGCCACATAGGCAGAAACCGTTCTGAGATATCTTCGATGTCCTCCGGCTGCACGTCTTTCAGAAGCTCAATATTTGTGTAGCCGCGCAGAAACTGTGCACACAGAATAGGATCATCAAAAATGAGCTTCGCACCATTGTCATGAATTTTCGTGTTGTTCCGTCCTGTTTTCATAGCCTTTCCTCCTTTTTGAGGAAATATGAAAAGCGGACCTCTGCTGCTGATTTTATTATAGCAAGCATGCCAGAGAATGACAACGAAAATCCCTTTTCATATCTCCGCATTATTTTGTTTTGTTTCTGGGGAATTTTGATTTCAGATCGAAATCAGGAAATTTTATCCTGTGTGAAAATACCACCAGCGGAAAGCGAATTTTATCCGCTGATGGTATGATCTTATACATCATTTTGCTTTTCGTCAAGCATTTTCTGCTGCCGGTATTATTTATAAGGCACACGACAGGACTCGATAGAGTCTGAGGGCAGACATGGCCTGCCCTCAACTCTCTTCTCTTCTGCTTTTTGATATTTTTATACGACAATCACCGAATCACAGCACCGAAAATCTGTGTCAATCGTATGCGCGATCACCCGGGCCTTTAAGTTTCTGTCTGAACACATCATGCCGGGAATTCCGCATGATACATTCAGATCTTCCGGCAGTACAAATTTGATACATTTCACCTGCACATCCCGGCAGCCGGGATACTGATGGGCCGGAATCGTGATTGTCTTGAGACCTCTCTGGTACTCTGTCCCATTGCAGTCTACCTCGGTCAGGATGACCGCCAGCGCCACCCGCCTGTTCGGACAGACATTTTTCACTGTCACATCCAGCTGGACGATCCGTCCCTGAGATTCCAGACAGGCGTCTCCCAGATCAATCACAAGAGAATCCTGACATCCTCTCACTGTCAGTTCCACCGGCACAGGGCACGGTTCAGGTGTGACTGTAATCCCACAGTCTACTCTCACAGACGGCTCCGGGAAGGTAACCGCGTTTCCTTCCGTATCCGAATAGGCGATCGACTGGTTGACCAGTTTCGTTCCCCCATTCTGGCCAATATGCCTTATGAAAAATTCCAGCGACGCTCCCTCGTTTCCGGAAACACCCAGCTCGGAGATTTTCCACTGCAGCGTATTGGAATCAAGCATCATGGCCGTTCCTCTGTTAGGCGGAATCACACTGATAATGTTGAAATCCGGATTTACGATTTCATCAATCACAATATTAGTTGCGCCCGGTTTCGAGATATTTGCCGCAAGATCCGCAAACAAATCCTCCAGTTCCGCGTCATCCGGCGTGACCGCCACATGAGAAGCGTCCGGATCTGTCGCCCAGTCATTGAGCACATTTACGTCGATACCGTCCGCTCCAATCAGCCCGATACAGTAAATAATGATTCCCGAAGCTCTCGCTGCTGCCGCCACCGGAGCCGGAGGAATTCCCGCTGTGGTTTTTCCGTCCGTAAATATCACGATTACCTTTGCGTTCGAAGAAGCCGGGTCGAAAAGCTGTACAGCCTTTGCGAAAGCATCCGCATGGTTCGTGGAACCGCCCGCTGTAAGAGCGTCCACAGCAGTTTTCAGAACCGCCACGGATGTAATGAGCTGAGTATCTGCCACAGCTGTATCGGCAAAACTCACAATGCCGATACGGCTGCCTGAGCCAATTGTCCCATCCTGGGAGCTGTCCGTCGCCTCGTCAATAATGTCGATAAAGGTTTTCGCTCCTGTCTTCATACTGGCCAGCGGACTTCCCGCCATACTGCCCGAGCGGTCCAGCACAAGCACGATATCCGTCGGATTTGACGAAATGTCCGGCGCAGCCGCAAGAGCCAGCGTCACCTTTAAGGTTCCCTCACAGTCTATCTGTGTCATATCTATCTGTTTGTTTGAGTTTGTAGATACCTCCATATAAATAGAATGAGGATTCTCTCCTCATTCTATCATATGTCCAATATCAGAAAATGGTACTTGCCGGATTGTCTTTTTAAAGCTATGAATCCTCTGTCCTGTGTCTGCCAGATTTTAAAGCTTTGACAGCTGCTCATAAAGCGGCAGCATACAGGTATAAGCCTCATCAAATACAGGTTTCAGTTTCTCATAAACCTGCTGATTTTCCTTATTGGGTTCCACCTGCTTTTCAAACTTCAGGAAACGTCTGATCTCCTCAAAACCGTCGAACACTCCGACTCCGACTCCCGCGATCACAGCGGCTCCGATGGCCGTGGCTGCTTCCACGCAGTCCGGCATCTGGAAACGGACTCCCAGTACGTCCGCAAGAATCTGCGCTACAATCTGGCCCTTTGCTCCTCCTCCAGTCAGATTCATCGTCTCTATTTTGGCCTGTTTCCTGTATGCCTTCAGAATCAGCTCCATGTTCATGGCGATGCCTTCTATCACCGCCCGCACATAATCCTTTTTTTCATGCTCAGGCTTGATCCCCAGAAAGGCCGCGCTCGTATTCGGATTCCACCTAGGGCTTCTCTCCCCCAGCAGGTACGGCAGGAAAATCAGATTCTCAGCCCCCGCCGGCGATTTTTCAATCAGTTCATTCAGCTTTTCATAAGGCATATCATCGCAGAGGGCATGACGAATATACGAATAAGAGCTGCCCGCCGCCTGCATGGTTCCGCAGGGCATATATTTCCCCGGAATCACATGAGCAAAGCAGAAAACAGTCTTATCTTCATCAATAAACGGTTCTGTGGTCGTACCGCCGATCCAGGCTGACGTCCCGAAGGTCAGATAGAATTCTCCATCACGGATACAGGCAGCTCCCACCGCGGAAACCGGACCGTCGCCGCCGCCGCAGACTACCGGCGTTCCGGCCGGAAGTCCGATCTCTCCCGCCACACGTTCCTGAATATATCCCGCAACGTCTGTGGATTTCTTAAGCTCTGGCAGCTTATCCTTATCAATATCCGCCGCCTTCAGGATCTCGTCAGACCATTCCAGCTTTCTCAGGTTCAGGGCCTGAGTCCCGGAAGCGTCCGAATAGTCCGTCACAAAATTTCCGGTTGCTCTCTGAATAATATAATCCTTGGCCTGAAGCATCTTATAGGTCTTCTTATACACCTCCGGCTCATGCTTCTTCAGCCACATCAGCTTCTCGATGCTGTAGCTTGCGCTGACTCTGTGTCCCGTAATCCGGTAAATGCGATCCGCCCCCAGCTCTTTTTCCAGATGCTTCGCTTCCTTAACCGCCCTCTGGTCGGCCCAGATCATGGAATTGCGCAGCGGTCTTCCGTGCTTATCCACCGGCAGACAGCCCTGCATCTGCGCGCTGAAGGACATGGCCGCCACTTTGTTTTCGTCCTCTCCTTCCAGAACAGCTCTGGTAGCCTCACAGACAGCATCCCACCAGTTCTCCGGGTCCTGCTCCGCATAATTTCCGTTAAAAAAATGCACATCATATGACGCTGTATAACTCCTTATCAGTCTGCCGTCCGTCGTAAACAATGTGGCCTTATCCCCCGATGTACCCAAATCATGTGATATCAGAAACTGCTCCATTTGCTCTCCTCCTTGTCACTCTTCTCCTGCGCCGCCGCAGCGTTTCTTTTTCTGTTTTTAATTATACTGCGCGTTTTTTAAGCGCGCAAGATTAGATGGAAAATCCCTCTGAGTTCCGTGGGAAAGCTCCCGGGATTCAAAACACAAAAAAATCGCTGTACTTATTCAGAAATCTGATAAATACAACGATTCTCGAATGTTCAATGCGGAAGATGGGACTTGAACCCACACGGCACGAATGCCACAAGATCCTTAGTCTTGCTCGTCTGCCAGTTCCGACACTTCCGCATCTGTTTTATCTGCGCCGTTCTCAGCGCGCTCATATATAGTATCATCTTCACTCTGAAAAGTCAAGCTGTTTTTTCAAAAAAAAGTTTTCGCAAATGTTAAAAAAAGTGTTGACATTTTACCTGAAGTTCGATAGAATACTATTTGTTCGCAGGAGTGGCGGAATGGCAGACGCGCAGGCTTCAGGTGCCTGTAGTCGCAAGGCTGTGTGGGTTCAAGTCCCATCTCCTGCACTGGAAAAACTCTTCCGGAAATACCGAAGAGTTTTTCTATGTCACGAGTATCCCGAAGAACCGGACAGACCGTTTTTCAGGTATTTCTGACAGAACATTTTAATATTTATATCTACTGTTTACGCAGGAGTGGCGGAATGGCAGACGCGCAGGCTTCAGGTGCCTGTAGTCGCAAGGCTGTGTGGGTTCAAGTCCCATCTCCTGCATGACAAAACAAAAGGAGTTGTGCTTACAGCTCCTTTTTGTTTTTCATTATTCTGACAGATAAATCCGCAGAAGCTCTATGGCTTTCTTTCGTTTCTTTTCTCCGCAGTTCCCCAGATAAAACAGAATGCTGCTCGAATCCTCAGTCAGTTCCTCTCTGTCATTTCTCCCAAAAACAAGATAATCCAGCGTGATCCCAAGGCAGCCGGCTATATCAATCATGGTATCCAGTGACATTCCGCAGTAACCGCGCTCTATATCTGCATAATATTTTTCTGTTTTTCCTATCTGAGAAGCCAGCTCCTGCCTGGAGATACCCAGTTCTTTTCTGCGGCCCCGGATTCTCCTGCCGACCGCCAGTTTGTCATAAATCTGTTTTGCCTGATACATTGCTTTCGTTCCTTTATCTCCTGTTTCCTGTTATCTGTGCCATATATATCCGTAAATTGAACGCAAAGAAGGAACCGCCGCGGGGAAAGATATCTTTTCCCCCGCAGCAGCTCCGTTTTCAGACTACTGTCTGACAAACATCTTCCTATTTAATATGATCTTTTAATATGCTCTGTTAATATGCTCTGTTTCACTTCATCAGCTTCAGCTTCTTTTTCTTCTGTAAACAACAAGGCATACTGTCAGTGCTGCTGCCGCAATGACAACCACTGCTATCGGAAGCAGAAGATTGGTGTTATCTCCGGTCTGCGCGCTTGTCACAGTCTGGCTGCTGGATGAGCCGCTTCCAGAAGAGCTTCCTCCGCCGGTGCTGCCGCCTCCATTACTGCCGCCTCCCTGATTTCCAGAAGCAACCTGCTTATTTGTAATCGTAACGCTGCCGGTCGGCGCGCTTTCAGATACCGTTACCATGCTTCCCTCGATACCGATCTGATAGCCGAAGCTCTCGCCTCCGGTGATGACATTTCCATTCTTATCGGTCTCGGTCACATAGTAGCTGCGGCTGCTTCCGTCTGCAGGAGCCTCTACTGTCACAGATACGGTTACCTGGCTGGTACCATTCAGCTTCAGTTCTACCACGTCGCCGAATCTGTTCGTGAACTGCGGATCTGTGAAGACTGCCGCATAGAAGGTTGCGTTTACATTTGTGGCTGCTCCGCTGCTGTTCTGCACCTTCTTGGTGATGTTGATGGTAGCGGGATGATCCACTACGGTGTAGCTGACGGTAGGT
>ERZ1643250.3688-NODE-3688-length-10276-cov-4.599550_pt1 | contig 10276 bp, 10 predicted proteins | sample MGYA00579262_ERZ1643250 | MGnify/ENA primary metagenome ERZ1643250 (study PRJEB29033, sample SAMEA4952265) | chicken gut metagenome | biome: Broiler Chicken; feature: Gastrointestinal Tract; material: Caecum | place: Ireland | collected 2018 | study: Broiler...
TTGCCAGGGAGAAAAAGATTGATTTTATCCTTGCAGTGGGCGGCGGCTCAGTCATTGACTGCTGCAAGATTATCGCAGCACAGGCCAGGACTGAACAGGATCTTTGGGAGATGGAGATGACCAAGCATCAGTTCCCAAAATGCAGGTGCTTTCAGGAGCTTTCGATACGTTAAGCCATGCTATGGAGACTTATTTCGGCAATTCCGATGAGGATAACGTATCCGATGATGTGGCTCTGGCAATTATGAAAAATACGGTCAGAAATATGAAACGGCTGCTGAAAAACATCGACGATATCCAGGCCAGAGGAAATCTGATGTGGGATTCTGCCATGGCGGAAAACGGCATTTTGAAAGTGGGAAGGGCAACGGATTTTCAAGCTCATCAAATAGAACATCAGCTTGGCGCCTACACAGACTGTAATCATGGACAGGGGCTGGCCGTGATCCATCCGGCTTATTACCGTCATATTGTAAAGGATGCCAGGGGAAAATTCACAAGGTTTGCAAAAGAAGTTTTTCAGGCAGAAACCCCGGAAGAAGGGGTGGATGCGCTGACTGACTTTATTAAAGCCTGCGGATTGCCGACGAAAATGGGAGAACTTAAATCCAAAGTGGAGATTACTCCCGGGATTTTAAGAAAAGTGGCGGATACCTGCAATGTGATCAGATGCAATCCAAGAGAATTAAGTCGTGATGAGATCTATGATATTTTAATGGAATGCATGTAAATAAAGAAATTTTCTTAAGCGCAGGCTGCCTTACCGTCTGCGCTTAAGTTTTTAATAGGAGGTGTATTGCCATGGGAACATGGCTGATTACAGGCTGTTCCAGCGGATTGGGAAAGGGAATTGCCCAGGCGGCCCTAAAACGGGGAGAATGTGTAGCGGTTACGGCACGCAATCTGGAAAAGATTCATGAACTGACAGAACAATATCCGGATCAGGCGCTGGGTCTTTTGCTGGATTTGAACGACAAAAGGAGTATGGAGCTGGCCGTAAAAGATACAGTGAGAAAATTCGGAGGAATCGATGTGCTGGTCAACAACGCCGGACATGGGTATCGGGCGGCGGTGGAAGAAAGTGAGCCGGAAAAGATACCGGAACTTTTTCATACCAATTTTTTTGCTCCGGTTCAGCTGATTACAATGGTTCTGCCCCTTATGCGGTCGAAGAAAAAGGGAATGATCGTGAATGTGACTTCCATTGGAGCAGTTCGGGGCGCTCTTGGAAACGGCTATTATTCTGCTGCCAAGGGAGCCATGGAGCTGCTTACAGAAGCTTTGGCAAAGGAGACGGAACATCTGGGCATTTGTACCATGCTGGTGGAACCGGGAGCCTTCCGGACAAACTTTTATGGGGAAGGGCTTAAGGAAACGCAAAACCGTATTGTAGATTACGATATACTTGCAGATAAATACAGAAAGGAAAATATGGCCGGCCGTCATGATCAGCCGGGAGATCCGGTAAAAGGCGGTGAGATAATTGTAGAAACGATCCTGAGTAAAAAAGGACCCTTTCGTCTCCTTCTGGGAAGTGATGCGGCAGGGACGGCGGAAAAAATATTAAAGGACCGCCTGGAGGAGGTCAGAGAATGGATGGAGATAAGCAAAAAATCAGATTTTGAATAGAAATCAAGGGGAAAGAGGGAAAAAGAATGAAAAAAAATATATCTGAGAAGGAGCTGTTTGAGACCATACCTGTTCCAAGAGCAGTGGCGACACTGGCAATTCCCACCATTATCAGTCAGGTGGTGACGATGATCTACAATCTGGCTGATACGTTTTTTGTGGGGCAGCTCGGCAATCCTTATATGGTCGCAGCGGTATCCCTGGTTTCTCCCTGGTTTAATCTGCTGACGGCGCTGGGCAATCTGTTCGGTCTTGGAGGCGGAAGTCTGATCTCCAGGATGATGGGGAAACAAAATCATAAAGACATCAGGAACGTTTCTGCATTCAGTGTGTGGGGTGGGACGGCGGCTACCCTTTTCTTTTCTCTTCTGACCTTTCTTTTCCGCGGTCCCCTTCTTAATTTCCTGGGGGCCAGTCCGGATACTTATTCATATGCAGAAAGTTATCTCAACTGGGTTGTGGTGGCCGGCGGGATTCCCACCATGCTGAGTCTGTCTTTGGGACATCTTCTGAGAAGCGAAGGCCATGCCCGTCCGGCAAGCATGGGAATGATGTTTGGGGGAATTCTCAATGTGGTGCTGGATCCCATTTTGATTTTCGGGTTTAATCTGAATGTGGCGGGAGCCGCCATAGCTACAGCATGTTCCAATCTGGCGTCTGTGGTATTTTTTATCATTATGTATGCCGGACTGAAGGGCAGAACAAGCGTATCTCTCCATCCCAAAGACTTTACTTTCCGATTTAGCCGCCAGGTATTTTCCGTAGGTCTTGCTTCAGCCCTTGCCACGACTCTTGGAAATGCATCCAATATGGTGATTGTAAAACTGTCTGCCGGATACGGGGACATACCGGTGGCGGCTTACGGCATTGTAAAAAGGATCGACCAGTTCCCGTTAAACGTGTCCATGGGACTGTGTCAGGGCTTTATGCCCTTGGTGGGGTATAATTATGCGTCCGGCAATTATAAGAGGATGAGAAAAGTTTCCTATTTTTCATGGAAAACCGCGCTGATTATGTCGGCCTGTTTCATCGCCGTTTTTGCTACTTTTGCTCCTCAGATTCTTCATTTGTTTATCCCGGAGGCAAAGACCAGCGCACTGGGAGCGGTTTTTTTGAGGATTGCCTGTCTTGCTGTTCCCCTGACATCGGTTAACTTTCTGATCAGCTACACCCTTCAGGCTATGGGAAAAGGAGTTCAGTCGGCAATCCTTACGTTCAGCCGTCAGGGACTTTTGAATATTCCTCTGCTGATTGTGATGAATCTGACCATAGGTCTCTACGGCATGATCTGGACTCAACTGGCAGTGGAAGTGATTATGCTTCCCATATCTTTCGGCATGTATCGACACACATTGAAAGGATTAAAAACGAGGTGAACACAGTATGAAAAAAAGAATAACCGGCATTTTACTGATGGGGCTGATTCTGGCCCTGTGGGGATGCGGCAGAACAGATACAGCAGTATCTGAAGCGTCCGTGACAGAAAGCAGGGAGGAATATCGGGGATTTCATCTTGATCATGTTCTTCATTCCAGCGACAACGGGGATATCCATTACAACCTGTATGTACCGGACAGTTACGACGGCAGTGAGCCTTATGCCCTGTTTTTTACTCTGCCAGGATACGAAGGATTATATTTTCAGGGGGTGGGCGAGAATCTTTACCGTGAAGATTTTGGATTTACAGCGCAGGAGTACGTACAGGACATGATCATTGTGGCACCCCAGCTTTCTGACTGGGGAGAAACGTCGGCAAATCAGACTATCGCCCTTGTGGAATACTTTCTTGCCAACTACAACATTGATACGTCAAGAGTGTTTGCAGAGGGATATTCCGGCGGCGGAGAAACCATGTCCCTCGTAATGGGAAAACGACCGGAACTGTTCAACGCTTATCTTCAGTGCAGTTCCAAGTGGGACGGAGCATATGATCCGGTAATAGAAAGCCGGACGCCGGTATATTTTGTCATTGGCGAGGATGATGAATACTACGGATCGGAACCGACAAAAGAAGCTTACGAGACGCTTTATGAAGGTTATCGTCAGGAAGGAATGTCGGAAGAGGAGATCAGGGAAATCCTCGTATTGGATATCAAGGATAAAGACTATTTTGAGAGCCAGGGTGTAACGGTTCAGCATGGAGGAGGCGGGCTTTTTGCCCGGGATGAAAAAATAATGGGATGGCTTTTTGACAGATAGCCGTATTGACAGACTTTTTTTGCTGCGGTATAGTTTTAATCAAAAAGATAAGAATGTGGCAAAAGGAGGAGACTGTTTATGTATAACCTGCAGCTTGAAACTTTTATTGTTGTGGCCGATCTGGGAAGCTTTAATAAAGCGGCGGAAGCGCTTTATATCACACCGCCGGCGGTTACAAAACAGATTAATCTCCTCGAAAAGGATCTGGAACTTCAGCTTTTTATCCGGACCCACAGAGGGCTTTCTCTTACGGAAGCCGGAAAATCTCTGTACCGGGATGCAAAATATATTATTCAATACTGCAAAGATTCTGTGGAACGGGCAAAGAAGGCGATGGAAGAAAAGGACAACGTCATCCGGATCGGAACTTCCCCCATGACGCCTGCAGCGCCGCTGGTTCAGGTCTGGTCCAGAATTCAGAAAGATTACCCCGATATCCGGCTGCAGATGATTCCTTACATGAATAACCAGGAGAGCGCCCGGGAAATTTTGAAGAATCTGGGCACCAATATTGACGTGGTGGGAGGAATCTTTGACGAAACGATGCTGAAGCTTCGTCAATGTCAGGGTTTGGAACTTTCCAGACAGAGAATCTGCTGCGCCGTATCGATCAATCACCGTCTGGCAAAAAAGGAAATTCTCACTTTCCAGGATTTGTACGGTGAGAATTTCCTGATGATGCACCGGGGCTGGAGCAATTACGTAGACGAGCTGAGGGATGATATCTGGAAAAATCATCCCCAGATCCAGGTGGTGGATTTTGACATTTACAGTATGGAAATTTTTAATCAGTGTGAAAACAGCAATGAAATTTTGATGGCGGTGGAAAACTGGAAAGACGCCCACCCTCTTCTGAAGATTATTCCGGTAGAGTGGAAATATACGATTCCCTTTGGAATTCTTTATTCCACGGACCCCTCTGATCTGGTGAAACGGTTTTTAAAAGCAATAAAAAAAGCGGTATAAAACGAAAGGTATTAACTGCAAAACTAATGGAGACTTCTGTAGGGAGTCTCTTTTTTTTATAATAAAAACAGAAAGTGTAACAGGAGGCCTTTCAAAGTATGAATAACTTTATCTATGAAAACAGGACAAAGGTTTATTTCGGACCTGGATGTGTAAAGGAGTTCCTGGCCAGTCTGGTAAGCGGCTATGATACGGTCATGTTGGCTTACGGACAGGGATCGGTGAAAAGAAACGGCGTTTATGATGAGATCTTGAATATCCTGAGGAAAGCAGGAAAGAATGTGATGGAATTTTCCGGCATCATGCCCAACCCGACTTACCAAAAAGTTATGGAAGGAGCCCGTCTGGCAAGGAACAGCGGCGCACAGATCATTCTCGGAGTGGGCGGAGGCTCCGTTATGGACTGCTGTAAGGCAGTCGCTCTGGCCGCCTGCTGTGAGGGTGATCCCTGGGAAAATTACTGGGAAAGAAAAGGCATCATTGATTTTGAACCGATACCTGTTGGAGTGGTCGTCACCATGGCGGGAACAGGGAGTGAATGCAACGGAGCCGCTGTCATAACCAATGAGGAAAAAAAGAGAAAGACAGGGTATGATTATCCGGCATGCAATCCCAAGTTTGCGCTGATGGATCCCACTTATACCTTCACAGTGAAAAAGGAGCAGATGGCGGCAGGAGCTTTCGACAGTCTGTCCCATATTATGGAGACTTACTTCAGCAAACCTGACGAACCAAATGTGTCCGATGAGATTTCAGAAGCGCTGATGCGTAATATCATTAAAAATACCAGGATGGCTCTGGCAGATCCCAGGGATTATACGGCCAGAAGCAATCTCCTGTGGGATTCTACTTTGTCAGAAAACCGGCTGGTCAAGCTGGGAAAGCAGTGTGATTTCACCTGCCACCTGATGGCCCATCAACTGGGAGCTTATACCGGCTGCAGCCATGGACAGGCGGTGGCCGTACTTCATCCGGTTTATTATCATCACATATATGAAAACGGACTGAACAAGTTTTCAAGGTTTGCGCGAAACGTATGGCTGATTTCCGAAGAAGGACGGACGGATACTCAGATGGCTGAAGCCGGTCTTAACGCCCTTGCTGATTTCATCCGGGAGGCAAAACTGCCTGCTACATTGAAAGAATTGGGAGTAAAAGATAAACATGAGCTGAAACAGATAGCTGATTCCTGCCGTTACTCTCCCGGAAGTTATCGGAGAATGATGCCGGAAGAGATTCTGGAAATATTTACGGAATGTTTTTAATCAGAGAAAAGAAAGGACAGTGAAAAACATGAAAACACGTATTTTGGGAAAAGATTTAAAGGTATCCTCCATAGGTCTGGGCTGTATGGGGATGAGCCACGCCTATGGCCCGGCGGCGGACAAAAAAGAAATGCGGGAGCTTTTGGCAGAGGCCGTTGACAGGGGATATACTTTCTTTGACACAGCGGAAATCTACGGCACGCCAGAGAATCCCCATGACAACGAAGAATTTCTTGGAGATGCGCTGAAACCCTATCGTGACAGGATTGTTCTGGCGACCAAATGCGGCATTCGTTTTGACGAATCTTCTGCAGAAGTCAATAAGCCTCTGATTCCCGACGGAAGACCGGAAACCATTAAATTGTCGGCGGAAGGTTCGCTGAAACGGCTGCAGACAGACCATCTGGATCTATACTATATTCATCGGATTGACCCCACCGTTCCCATTGAAGAAACTGCAGGGGTGATGAAAGAACTTATGCAGGAAGGAAAGATCACCCATTGGGGAATTTCAGAAGCCGATGAGACCACCCTGAGGCAAAGCGAAAGTTTATCCGAGAAAGTTTCATAACCCCATCGGTGCCTTTCGCAGAAAGGTGGTTTATAACGATGAAAGTATTGATGATTAACGGAAGTCCCCACAAGGAGGGGAACACTTACCTTGCGCTGAAAGAAATGGAAAATATCTTTTTACAGGAAGGAATTGAATGTGAAATTGTTCAGGTGGGGAATAAACCGGTTCGGGGATGTATCGGATGCCGTGCCTGTGGAGAAAAGGGAAAATGTGTTTTTGACGACTGCGTCAATGAGACTGCGCCAAAATTCCAGGAATGTGACGGACTGGTTATCGGAAGCCCTGTTTATTATGCATCAGCAAACGGCACATTGGTTTCCTTCCTTGACCGTCTGTTCTTCAGCACGCCCTTTGATAAAACCATGAAAGTGGGAGCCAGCATCGTAGCGGCGAGAAGAGGCGGTTTGTCGGCCACTTTTGACGAACTGAACAAGTATTTCACCATCTGCGGCATGCCGGTGGCTTCTGGGCAGTACTGGAACAGTGTGCACGGCAGGGAGATCGGGGAAGCCGCTCAGGATAAGGAAGGACTGCAGGGAATGCGGACTTTGGAGAGAAATATGACTTTTCTGATGAGATCCATAGAACTGGGAAAAGCACGTTACGGACTGCCGGAACGGGAACCCTTTGAACGAACCAATTTCATTCGCTGATGGGGAAGATCGATGGAAATGTTATCAAATATCATGAGAATAAGAATACTGTCAGCATCCCTCTTTTTAGCAGCATTTCTTGTTCTGCTGCTGTCTGGATGCAGCAGCCAGAGGGGAGATGACAGCGTAAGCGAAAGATCGGAAACAGCGGCGGATACTAAGGCAAATGATATGCAGGAAAGGGAAGAACAAAATAATTACACAGGGGAAACGAAAGTGGCGGATGTCATCAGCGATCCGGTTTTTGAAGATTACGGCAGACTGATTTTCCCCGTAGATCAGCCCATCGATGAAGAGCTGGAACTGCAGGACGTAGATGAAATTCTGACCTGGTATAACAATGTCAATTCAGAACGTACAGTGGAAATCGTAAACTATTTAAAAGATCAGGCAGAGTCGGGACAGCAGATCTTTTACGATATCTATACGGACGAAGAAAAGGCGCAGGATCCGGACAAGGAAAATACAGGTCTCTTTTTCTTCCGGGGAAATCCAGGGGCTAAAACGGCCATCGTCAACGCCGGCGGCGGATTCGTCTATGTAGCGGCCATGCATGACAGTTTTCCCCAGGCAATGGAGCTGTCTAAAAAGGGATACAATGGATTTGCGCTGATTTATCGTCCTGGAGGAGATACGGCCTGTGAAGATTTGGCAAGGGCAATTGCATTCCTTTATGAAAATGCAGATGAATTACAAATTGATATGACAGATTACTCTCTGTGGGGAGGTTCTGCCGGAGCACGTATGGCGGCATGGCTTGGTTCTTATGGGACGGCAGCCTTTGGTGAAGACGAATACCCGGCGCCGGCGGCGGTGATCATGCAGTACACTGGATTGTCCCAGGTGACCGGAAATGAACCGCCTATTTACGCCTGTGTAGGAACCAGCGACGGCATCGCTTCCTACCGTTCCATGGAAAACTATATCAGCCGTATACAGGATAACGGAACAGATGGTGAAATTGAAATATTTGAAGGACTGCGTCACGGCTTCGGCCTTGGAGAAGGAACTGCTGCGGAAGGCTGGATAGACCGGGCAGTCAGCTTCTGGGAAAGAAATATGGAAAATTAGAGCAAAGAAATATGGATGTAAAGAGAGTTAAAATTGGTATTGATATATTGTTGACGGCAGCGCTTCTGCTCCTTATGCCCTATGGAATGGTAGGTGAGGCGGCTCATGAATGGATCGGAACCGCAATGTTTCTGCTTTTTGTCATTCATCATATTCTGAATCGAAAATGGATCAGCCATATCAGGAAAGGGAAGTATACAGCTTTTCGTATGGTTCAGACTGTGCTGGCCTTCCTGATTCTGATTTGTATTTTGGGGTCCATGGTAAGCGGTATTATCCTTTCGCGTCATGTGTTTTCTTTTATTGATATCCGCGGAATCAGTGTTCTGGCAGGCAGGATTCATATGATATGCGCTTACTGGGGTTTTGTATTGATGTCACTCCATCTGGGAATTCACTGGGGAATGATACAGAAAATGGCGGGAAAACTGTGGAAAGAACCTTCTAAAGCACGGACCTGGACAGCAAAAACGGCAGGAGCGGCGTTCGCATTATATGGGCTTTATGCTTTTATAAAAAAAGATATTTTAAATTATCTGCTGATGCAGGTTCACTTTGTGTATTTTGATTATTCGGAACCTGTCGTCTTTTTTGTTTTCGATTATCTGGCTGTGATGGGCATGTTTATTTTTATCGGATATTATTGTGCGGACAAGGGATTGAAGGCCATCGGCAGAAAGACAAAATGAACAAGTATTTACTGAAAGGTTTAAGCTGGATAACAAAGGGAAAATTCCCCAAAAATATATTTTCAGATATACTTAACATGTAACAGGAAACAGGAATCATTAATCGAAAGGAAATGTGATAAACATGAAAGCAAAAAAATTTCTCTCTATGATATTAATTGGTGTGACGGCAGTAAGCCTTCTGGCCGGATGCGGCAATTCCAACACAGCGGAAAGTCAGACGGACACTGCGGATGATGCTTCACAGGCTGAAGAAGAAACTACTTCGGAACCGGCGGAAACACAGGATGCTGCCGAGGATACAGAGGATGCTCAGAGCAGCGATACAGATGCTGCCGATATAGTTTCTGGAGAAGGAAACGTACTGGTTGTATATTATTCGGCAACGGGAAACACGGAAGAAGTAGCCAATTATATCGCAGACGCTGCAGGCGGAGATCTTTTCCAGGTTGAACCGGCTGAGCCTTATACTGACGATGATCTGAACTGGACGGACGAGAACAGCCGTGTGTCTCAGGAACATGAAGATGAAAGTTTAAGAGATGTGGAACTTGTATCGACGGAAGTAGAAAACTGGGATTCTTACGATACGGTGTTTATCGGATATCCTAAACTGGAGCAGGGGTTTACCCGTGTATAGAGTGTATAGCGTTTGAAAAATGAGGTAGAAAACTACGCTATACACAAATAGAAAGACATACTGTGTATAGCGATGATATAAATCAAGAAAGAGTGAAAGGAGACTCTAAGCATGAAAAAGAGATTATTATCATTACTTATTGCAGGTGTTATGGCAGCGGGTTTGCTGAGTGGATGTGGTGCTTCAGAAGATACTCAGGATCAGAGTGATAGTGCAGCACAGTCAGACCAGGCTACAGATGAATCAAGTTCAGATACAGAAACAAATGCGGAGGATACGTCAGACGGCGGTGCATCAGCTGGAAAAACGCTGGTGGTATATTATTCCGCAACAGGAAATACCGAAGCAGTGGCAAATTACATTGCGGATGCTACAGGAGGAGATTTATTTGAATTGGAGCCGGTAGAGCCGTATACAGATGAGGATCTGAATTATAATGATGAGAACAGTCGTGTGTCTCAGGAATATGCAGATGAGAGCCTGAGAGATGTGGAACTTGTCTCTACGACAGTAGATGGATTTGATGAGTACGAATATATTTTTGTGGGTTATCCTATCTGGTGGCAAGTAGCTGCATGGCCGGTAAATCA
>ERZ1643250.3690-NODE-3690-length-10269-cov-6.845115_pt1 | contig 10269 bp, 11 predicted proteins | sample MGYA00579262_ERZ1643250 | MGnify/ENA primary metagenome ERZ1643250 (study PRJEB29033, sample SAMEA4952265) | chicken gut metagenome | biome: Broiler Chicken; feature: Gastrointestinal Tract; material: Caecum | place: Ireland | collected 2018 | study: Broiler...
ACGACACGTGCGCCGCAGCGGTGTTACCGTCCATGGACTTCATTTTTCTTGCCATGTTGTGAAATCCTCCTTGATGAAAATTACGGATTGACGAAAAAAGCAGAACGGCGCAGGATGGACTGCGTGCATTCCAAAGGCAATAATATGTTACCGTGTGTATTCTATCACAATTGGCATGCCAATGTAAACCATCCATTGTGAGTTTTTTGCAATTTTTCCGGATAATCTGGAAAAAGATTGGCAAGGAAGGCAAAAGTGTATTATATTAGTAGTATATAGACGGCGCCGCTTCAGAGGAGGTTTTCCTATGGTTTCCCTGGTCCATTCGGCCGGCCTGACCGGCATTGAAGGATATATTGTGACGGTTGAGTGCTTTTTTTCCGGCGGCCTGCCGCGGCTGGACATCGTCGGGCTGCCGGGCAAGGCGGTTTCCGAGGCGGGTGAGCGCGTGCGCGCGGCCATCAAGTGCGCGGGCTTTGACTGGCCGGTGTCGCGCGTGACGGTCAACCTGGCGCCGGCCGATGTGCGCAAGGAAGGGCCGGTGTATGACCTGCCCATCCTGCTGTCCATCCTGGCGGCCGCCGGGCAGATCGAGCCGCTGCCAGAGGACGCGCTGTTTTTGGGGGAGGTCTCGCTGACGGGCGCGCTGCGGCCGGTGGCCGGGGCGCTGTCCATGGCGCTGGCCGCGCGGGACGCGGGCTTCCGCCGGGTCTATCTGCCGGCCGGCAACGCCGACGAGGCCGCTTATGCTGACGGGATCACGGTCTATCCGGTGCCCGCGCTCGGGCCGCTTTTGGCGCACCTGACCCACGGGCAGCCGCTCACACCCTGCCCGCCGCCCGCCCCGCCAGCCCCGGCCGACGCGGCGCTGGATTTCTGCCACGTGCTGGGGCAGCAGGCGGTCAAGCGCGCGCTGGAGATCGCGGCGGCGGGCGGGCACAACGTGCTGCTGTCCGGTCCGCCCGGCTCGGGCAAGAGCATGATGGCCGGGCGCTTTGCCGGCATCCTGCCGCCGCTGTCCGCGGAGGAACGGCTGGAGGTCGTGCGCGTGTGGTCGGCGGTGGGCCGTGGGGCCGAGGCTGCCCGCATGCCGGGCAGGCCGGTGCGCGCGCCCCATCACACCACCTCGGCCCAGGCCATGGCCGGCGGCGCGGCCCGCGCCGGGCGGCCGCCCCTGCCGGGCGAGATCTCGCTCGCGCACAATGGCGTGCTGTTTTTGGACGAGTTCCCCGAGTTCCACAAGGATGTGCTCGAGGTGCTGCGCCAGCCGCTTGAGGACGGTGTCGTCACGATCTCGCGCGCGGCCGGCCGGGTGACCTATCCGGCCAGGTTCCAGCTCATTGCGGCAATGAACCCGTGCAAGTGCGGCTGGTATGGCACGCCGCGCTGCACCTGCTCGCCGCGCGAGGTGCGGCAATACCTGCACCGCCTGTCCGGCCCGCTTTTGGACCGCATCGACTTGCAGGTCGCCGTGCAGCCGGTCTCCTATGCCGCGCTCGCCGCGCGCGGCGAACGGTCCGAGGAATCCTCGGCTGACATCCGCAGGCGTGTGCTGGACGCCCGGGCGCGCCAGGCCGCGCGCTTTGCGGGCCTGGGCCTGCGCGTCAACGCGGACATCCCACCGGCCTATATGGCCGAATTCTGCCCAGTGGACGCGGCCGGGCAGGCCATGCTCCGGGCGGCGTTTGACCGCCTGGGCCTGACCGCGCGGGCCTATGACCGGCTGCTGCGCGTGGCGCGCACGGCCGCCGACCTGGCCGGGCAGGAGGTCATCGGCGCGGCGCAGATCGCCGAGGCCCTGAGCTATCGGACGCTCGACCGCATGGGCTGAGCTGATTACACCGCGTTATCCCCAAGTTATCCCAAGGCGCTGTGGATAATCTTGTGGATGGTGTGCATAACTTCCCCGGGCGCGCGTTTCGACAGTCCTTTCCACAAAAAAGTTTTGCTTTTTGACCAAATCCTCCCGCTTTCGCCCGGCGGCCCTGTAATCACAATCCACCGCGCGCACAGACTTATCCACAAGGCGCGCAGATCCCGCCGCCGGCGGCGACCGACAGTTGGAAAACCGGCTGATTCATGCGAAAGAGATTGACATATCTGGCAAAATGTGGTCTAATGGCTTTGTAACCATATTGTAATTTTACGGTTTCAGCCAGTTCCCGGAAAGGAGTCTTTTGTGTCATGAGGCATTTCCGCGCGCTCTGCGCGCTTTTGACGGCGGCGATGGCCGCCTCCTTTGCCGGTCCGGCCGGCGCTTTGACCGGCGTCTCCTCCTGGGCGGAGCCAGACGTTGTGGCGGCCACGTCGGCCGGCCTGACGCCGGACACGTTTGCCGCGCTCTCGGCCAAGTCCTCGGTTTCCCGCGCCGAGTTCTGCGCGGTCGCGCTCAAGCTATATGAGGCCGAGCGCGAGACCCAGGTGCCCCGCACGGATCAGGTCTATTTTGACGACTGCGACGATCCGGATGTCAACACGGCCTACGAGATGGACCTGATCTCGGGCCGGGGCAGCGGCGTGTTTGCCCCGGAGGAGTCGGTCAGCCGGCAGGACCTGTGCGTCATCCTGGACAGCGTGCGCGAAAAATGTGAGGTGGAAAAGCCCGAGACCACGGTGTCGGCCGATTCCTTCCCGGACGGCGGCGAGCTGCGCGACTATGCGGTGGACGCGACCGAGACCATGCTCTCGACCGGCATCATCAAGGGCGTGGAGACCTCGCTCTCCAACGACCCCGAGCAGGCCGGCGAGACCGTCACCCTGCTGGAGCCGCAGGGCACCGCGACACGCGAGCAGGCCCTGATTATGGCGAGCCGCTTTTTGGATACCTTTGATGCCGAGCCGCTGACGCCCTCCGACCTGATGGAGGACGGCGCGCTGCTGGCCGGGCCGGACGACCCGGAGACCGAGCAGCCCGCGGACGAGCCGGACGCGGACGAGGCAACCGACCGCGCCGAGGAAGCCGAGGCGGAAGAACCCGAGGAGCCGGAAGAGGCCGAAGAGCCCGAGCCGGACGATGACGAGACGCTCAACCTGACCATGGGCGAGCCGGTCCCGGTCGCGGGCACGGTGGAAGAAAAGATGGAGGAAGTCTTTGGCGCGGGCGGCGGATACTATACCGACCAGGCCGATGCCGAGTCACACATGGTGGACGTCACGGTCCAGGTGTGGTCGCTGCTGTCCAGCGGGCAGAAGACCCCGGCCTTTAAGACCATCACGGTCAATGAGGCCATCGCGGACGAGGTCCAGGCGGTGTTCCAGGAGATCTTTGAGGGCGACGAGAAGTTCCCGATCAAGGATGTGGGCGGCTATGCCTGGCGTTCCAGCGAGAAGTCCGAGCACCGGCAGGGCACGGCCATCGACATCAACTATATGGAGAACATGGAGTGCACGATCGACGCGGACGGCAACGTGGTCCGCATCACGACCGGCACGCACTGGACCCCGGAGACCGACCCCTATTCCATCCCGGCGGGCGGCGACGTGGTGCGTGCGTTCGCCGCGCATGGCTTTGCCTGGGGCGGCGACGCCTGGAGCTCCAAGCGCGACTACATGCATTTCTCCTACTTTGGTACCTGAGTTTTTTTGCGAGCTGCTCCCCCACGGGGCGGCTCTTTTTTTTAAGATTTTCTTGGGTTCTCTTATCTTTTTTAAGGTTCGTTTTAGATTTCTATAAGGTTTGTATAAGATTGCTCGGACGGCCTTGACGGCGGCAGATTGCCCTGATACAATGGCCGGGCATTCTAAAAAACCCAGGAGGAACCGATGAAACCAACCTGCAATGCCTTTCAGCTCAAGCTGTTTGCCGCCAGCTGGATGGTGCTCGACCATATTGACCACATCCCCGGCCTGCTGCCGCCCGCGGCTGCCGCGGCCCTGCACGTGCTGACCCGCTGTGTCGGCCCGCTGTTCGCCTTTCTGGCCGTGGAGGGCTTTCGCTATACGCACGACCGCCGGCGCTACGTCCTGCGCCTGTTCGGCTGGGCCGCGGTCATGGCCGCGGGCAGCGCGGCCTACAACTACATCGCGGACGACCCCGCCCTGGCGCTGCACAACAATATCATCCTGACCCTGGCCCTGGGCGTGCTCATGCTGTGCGTGCTCGCGGGGTTTGGCCGGGACACGGCGGTAGGCCACCGGCCGCTGCGCATCGCGGGTGCCGCGCTCCTTGCGCTCGCGGCTGCCATGTGCGCCGAGGGCGGCGCTGTCCTTCTGCCCTTCATGCTCATCACCTACGCATGCCGCGCACGCCCCCACCTGCGCGCCGGGCTGTACCTGGGGTTCGCACTCGCGCTGTTTGCGGTGGATTTTGTGCCCTATCCCACGCTGCATGAGACGCTGTACATGCTGGCCTTCAATTCTGACTTCCTGTTCGTGCTTGCCCTGCCGCTCATCGCGTGCTATGACGGCACCCGCGGCCCAGGCACCGCCTTTGCCAAATATTTCTTTTATCTGTTCTATCCGCTTCACCTGTGGGGCATTGGCCTTTTGGCCCTGCTCACGCGCGGATAAAAAAATACCCGAGGCGGTGCCTGTCTGCATCGCTTCGGGCTTTTCTTTCTGGAATCAGCCTTGTCCGGACGTTCCCATTTCAATATCGTTAAAAAGAAAAATCTTTTGGATAGATAAAAGAAAACCACGCCTGGACGAAATCCTGCCAGCGTGGAAAGTGCCATTGCGGCGAAACCGCCTTCCGTTTTACTTGGTGCTCTGTGCGGACTCTGTGCCGTAGATCAGGTCATCAATATCGGGCGTATCCGGACGCTGGGGGCGAATCTTGGTCATCAGCATGTCGATCATGCCTCCTCTCTGCTATGTAAAATATTCGGATGGCGCGCGGGTGTTTCCACGGCCCTCCGTCCTTGTATAGTATAACAGAAATGCATGTCGAAATCAAATGAATTTTATGTAAACTTTATAAGAAATTTAGAGGGAATGCTGTAAAAGTTGCAGAAAAAACCGAAAGATTTGCGGCAAGATGTCGAAAATAGATTGCAAAAAGTATAGAAAAGATGAAAAAAGGCAAAAAAGAAAGGCCGTTCCCGGCCAGCAGATTAGAGAAGAAAGGGCCCGCAAAAAGAGTCCATGCAAAAAAAAAAGAGCCCCCGCTTTGCCGATGCAGCCCATTATAATAACCTGCACGACTCGAGCAGGTGGGCTTCCTATCCCAGGCCGCTGTGCTTCCAACTTCCGCTTTTGATTCGCGGGAGGCCTGCGCTTGGCAAGGGAGATATTCGGAATCCCTTATACATAATGTGGGTTTAAAACGGGCCGCTGTCAAACATTGCAGGGGGGTCTTCCAGGGAAAGAGGGGGACGGGGGATTACTCGCCGGCGTCGTCGTACATGTCCTCGACGCGCTCCATAACGATCTGGAAGATGCGGTCGGCCTCGTCGTCGTCATCGACTGAGACCAAGATCTCCTCGCCGTCCTCGTCGTCAACCCGCAGGATGACGACCTCGGCCTCCTCGTCCACAGCGAGCTCCGCCGGGATAAAGGCCATATACAGGTTGCCGTCAACCTCTACGGTGTCGATATGTTCAAATTCGACCTCGTTGCCGTCCTCATCGGTCAGGACAACGTAGTCGTTGCCGAACGTTTCGCTCATAACTTGCGTGAACCTCCGTGATAGTAAGATTCTATGCCGCGCGGCGGCGGTGTATTCCTGTTAACATCAGGATAACGGAAAGCGGGGGAATTTTCAATGGCTTTTTTGGAAAAAGACGTAAAAAATTTCACGGCTGGATGCGTACCCGCCGGCAATCCCGCCCGGCTTAGGGTACTACTGTACGATATTTGCGGGCATTTGTCAAGCAAAAGCGCGGTTTTCTGCAAGATTTAAAAATTTTACATACAGCCCACTTGACAAACGCGGAAAGAGCGGTTATACTAACAAAGCAACAAAAAAGTAAGGCCCGCGGCCTGCCGCGTCCGGCCTTCACCCGCCGCTTTCCGCAAACGGGTTCACATCGTTCCTCCGCCGGCGCGTCCGCCGCATGCGGCCACGCATGCCGGGAAAATTGGCGCCGCCTGGGCGGCTTTCGGGGACAGTGACCATGTACGGACAGCGCGGCTGTCCTTTTTTTGTGCCCGAAAAAATTTCCCGTGAAAACCGCTAGGAGGTGCGTTCGCTATTAGCAGCATGGAACATCAGATCAACGAAGAAATCCGCGACAAGGAAGTCCGCCTGATCGACGCGGGCGGCGAGCAGCTCGGCATCATGTCCGCGCAGAAGGCGCTTGAGGTCGCCATTGAGCGCGGTATGGACCTCGTCAAGATCGCGCCGCAGGCCCAGCCGCCGGTCTGCCGCATCATGGACTACGGCAAGTTCCGCTTTGAGCAGGCCAAGCGCGAGAAAGAGGCGCGCAAAAACCAGCGCGTGATGGAGATCAAGGAGATCCGCCTGTCCCCCGGCATCGATGTCAACGACCTGAACGTCAAGGTTGGGCATGCGCGCAGATTCCTCAAGGGCGGCGACAAGGTCAAGGTGTCCGTCCGCTTCCGCGGCCGCGAAGTCACCCATTCTTCCATCGGTCTGGAGCTGCTCAAGCGCTTCGCGGAACAGTGCAGCGAGTTTGGCACCATCGAAAAGCAGCCCAAGCTGGAGGGCCGCCACATGCACATGTTCCTGGCCCCCATCAAAAAGGAAAAGTAAACCCAAGGTGCATCCCCTTTATTCCACGGATGCGACATACAGAGAGGAGTTTAAACGAATATGCCTAAGATCAAGACGCACAGCGGTGCAAAGAAGAGATTCAAGGTTTCCAAGAGCGGCAAGATCAAGCGCGCTCATGTTGGCCGCCGCCACATCCTGACCAAGAAGAACACCAAGCGCCTGCGCCACCTGCGCAAGGAAGGCTTCGCGGACAAGACCAACGTTGCAGAGGTCAAGCGCCTGCTGCCGTACGCGTAAATTCTTTTTCATCAGAGACTATAACAGGAGGCTAACATACTATGGCAAGAGTTAAGGGCGCGATGATGTCGCGCAAGAGAAGAAAGAAGATTCTGAAGCGCGCCAAGGGCTATTTCGGCGCCAAGTCCACCCATTTTAGAACTGCCAACCAGGCGGTCATGAAGTCCCTCAAGTACGCTTACATCGGCCGTAAGCACAAGAAGCGCGACTTCCGCCGCCTGTGGATCACCCGTATTTCCGCGGCCTGCAAGGCTTGCGACATCAACTACAGCCGCTTTATGAACGGCCTGAAGAAGGCTGGCATCGAGATCAACCGCAAGATGCTCTCCGAGCTGGCTGTCGGCGACAGCGCGGCGTTCGCGGCGCTGGTTGAGAAGGCAAAGGCTGCCCTCTAAGAGCCCCGTTTTCACATGATCCCGAGGGGGGACGCTGCGGCGTCTCCCTTTTTTTGCGGGCTTGCCCGGACTGGTTGACAAACCAAAGCCCGATTTGCTATAATAATTGAGCCGTGATGCGCCGCCATGGTGGAACTGGTAGACACAAGGGACTTAAAATCCCTCGGTAGAAATACTGTGCGGGTTCGATTCCCGCTGGCGGCACCACGAAAAAAGCCCCGTATCTTTCGATACGGGGCTTTTTTGTCCTTTTGGAAGGGGTTGGAATTTTTTGGGGTGCGCCGCACAGCCGCATTTCTAACAAAATTCTAACAAATTGCAGATGGATGGCTTTTACGCCAGCGCTGGGGTATAGCGCTCGGCATAGCGCAGAACGGCACGCGCAGTGTCCAGACCGATCTTCTTGGGATCTCGATTCTTGAGCCACGCGTTGACGTTTGCGTTATTGAGCTGCAAATCCTTGCACATGCGATAGGTCGAAAGACCTTTTTGCTGCTGGATGGCAGTGATCTTGTCCGCCATCAACTGCTTGACGCGATCATCACGCTCGCCCTGCCGCTTGACCGCACAAAAGCTGTTCCACACCTTCTGGTACTCGGGCGGCAAGGTGTCGGATGACCATTTCACATCCTCATTCTTGTTTAACATCTCGTACAGCGCGGTGTACTCGGCGAAAACCGCCTGATTCTCACGGCAGACGTTGAGCAGCGTGTGCAGCTTGCCGCTCTCGACTGCGTACGCAAACAGCGGGGCTTTCAGGCGGGCGTTTTGGGTGGTCATCTCCTCAAACAGCTTGCTCAGGCTGAGTGTCCCTGTGAGGGACAGGGACTGTACATACTGTGTTACGAATCCACGGAATGTCAGTTGCCGCACGGGCGGTATCTCCTTTCATACTCGGAAAAATCATACAGAAAGTCGCGATAAGACCGGTCACTGAGGACATTTGCCATCACTTCATCGGGTGCATAGGCGATCTGGTGCAGGTGCTCCCAGTCAAGCCGGGCAAGGACGGCCGGAGAAATGATGTCCTCCCGATCCTGCGGCCGAATGGAAAACAGCTTTGCAATGACGATATCTTCCAGCGAAGCCGTGTAAAAATCGATTACCTGACCGTCAATCGGCAGTTTTTGCAGACGGCTCTCATAATTGTAGGCAAAATTACAGCTGTACGCCTGCACATCACAGTTGATATCATAATCGGCCAGCAGCGACCTGAGCTGCGGCGACACCGCGAGCGCATCAATATCATGGGTACTTCGCGCGATGACCTCCATCAAAATGAGTGCGCCGCCGCCCACGATGACCAGCCGCAGCCGCTGGCTATCAGGCAGTAAAAGCGCTGCCTCCTCGTCCAGATCGCGCAGTCTGCGCAGCATATCTTCTTTGAGCATATCCCATTTTCTCTTTTCCATACTATTGTTATTCAAAAATATTATATGTGTTTTGGGCTGTTTTGTCAACCAATCACGTCATTTTGCTTGCGTAAAGCAAAGCACGGTGTCACGCTTAACACACAAGCGATGCTGCCGCTTTGTCCGGAATCATCACCGTTTACTTGCGCTTGCAGTAGTCGCATCGCTTTTTACAGCGTTTGCCCGGCTGTTCTCCGAAAAATTCGCGGATCATCTGCCAGCGGCAGCGATCTTCGGTCTGTGCGTACGCCTGCAGGGCATGCAGTGCAGCCAGACGCTGTTTGAGTTCCTTGCCGGTCAGGTCCAGCGCGTTCTTGCGAATCAGACGCTCGCAGATGGTAAAGTCATAGCTGTGCCAGAGCAGCACGGCCTTGGACTTCTTACCGTCACGCCCGGCTCGTCCGACCTCCTGGGTGTAATCGTCCAGTCCAATCAGCGGGGCGTGATGAATGACCAGCCGGAGGAAGAGCCTGAGCCGGAAGAACCCGGCGGTGGCGCATATCATCCAGAGTATAAGCCAAATGATGAGGATGATAAGCCGGATGAAGAACCTGAAGAATCTGAAGAGATCATTGAGGAGGACGTTCCGTTGGCAGAGACACCCTGGCTGAACACGGAAGATCACTACGCTTACATCGTCGGTTACTCCGAGGATGGAACTGTTCGTCCGAACGCCAACATCACCCGCGCGGAAGTTGCAACCATCTTCTTCCGTCTGCTGACTGACGAGGCACGTGATCAGTTCTGGTCGACATCCAACAACTTTACAGATGTTGCAGCCGATGCATGGTATAACAACGCCATCTCGACCATGGTCAACGCAGGCATCATTCAGGGTTACGAAGATGGTACCTTCCGCCCGAATGCAAACATCACCCGTGCGGAGTTCGCGGCGATCGCGTCACGCTTCATGTCCTCGGGTTACGATGTCGAAGAGGATCTCTTCACCGACATTGCAAACCACTGGGCACGCGATAATATCAATGATGCAGCTATGACAAAGTGGATCAATGGCTATCCAGACGGCACCTTCCTTCCGGATAAGGTAATTACCCGTGCGGAAGCAGTCACCTTGGTTAACAATGTACTCCAGCGCAAGCCGGATAAGGATCATATGTTTGATACCATGATCAAATGGCCGGACAACATGGATGCTTCTGCTTGGTACTACGAGGCCATTCAGGAGGCAACCAACTCGCACGACTACGACCTCTTTGAGGGCGCAGAATACGAGATCTGGACCTCCCTGCTGGAAAACCGTGACTGGGCAGCGCTGGAAAAGGATTGGGTAAACGCCCACCGTACCGGTGGTGAAGTCATGTAAACTGTCAGTCAAACGATTGATAGAGCACAAAATGGAAAGAGGCTGACCTCGGGTCAGCCTCTTTTGCTTGGAACTTCAATAACGGTGAAAAATCAAATAGAACTAGCAGTCAAATGGTTGCCAATGATATGTGAAGACGGTGCGGAGTGGGTTGATTTAGTATGTTCTCGGAGCGTTGTTGGAGCCGGGAGATCGCGACCATATTTTGTCGGGAGTATTTAACCAATT
>ERZ1643250.3691-NODE-3691-length-10269-cov-5.907872_pt1 | contig 10269 bp, 10 predicted proteins | sample MGYA00579262_ERZ1643250 | MGnify/ENA primary metagenome ERZ1643250 (study PRJEB29033, sample SAMEA4952265) | chicken gut metagenome | biome: Broiler Chicken; feature: Gastrointestinal Tract; material: Caecum | place: Ireland | collected 2018 | study: Broiler...
CCCTATTCTAAATGATTTATCCGGATTTTTAAATCCCCTTCATAAATACCTGCAGGAACTTCCTGTGCAAAGGAGTACGTATTCATATCTTCACGTTCAAAATCATAAACCGTAACCTGTGTTTTGTCAGGATCCACAATCCAATATTCTTTCACTCCTGCCGTACGGTACTTAAACAGCTTTACGAAATAATCCATCCTTCTGCTGCCGGGAGAAACAATTTCAATAATCCAGTCCGGCGCACCATTGCATCCTTTTTCATCCAGTTTCTTCTTATCGCATATAACGGAAATATCCGGTTCCACATACGTGCGATCATCCCCATTGAGAAATACTGCAAATGGCGCTGCCAAGGCTGAACAGTCCCCTTTTTTCCCTTTAATATAAGAATAGATTGTGCTGTGCAAAAAGGCTGAAATATTCTGATGCATAAAATTAGGCGGAGCCATCATATACAGTTCTCCGTCAATTAACTCTGCCCTCGTTCCTTCCGGCAGCGCATAAATGTCATCGATGGTATGAATTTTTCCTTTTGGCAATGCCATAGGCAATCCCTCCTTTTCTGAAATTATATCACAGCAGTTCTTATGAAACAATCGGATTATCCATCGCATCCACAGCGGAGCGATTTTTATGTAATAGGAAATCCGACGGAATTTCCTATTACATAAACGGATGCCGTCTGTACAACCCAGAAGGCATCCATTTCTGTTATGCCGGAATCAGCACCTCCATATACTTTTTAGCTGACAAAATTGCCTTTTCTACCTGTTCCCGGGAATCCTCAAATGCCCGATCTTCAATTTCCAGGCAGGCACATCCCCGATACCCTATATCGGTCAGCGCTGAGACAAAGTGATTCCAGTTTACATCTCCAAGCCCCGGCAGTTTCGGCAGCATATAGGAAAGAGGCAGGGCCATCACTCCCACTTCCTTTCGTCTGTTGTGCAGAATTTTAATGTCCTTAAAGTGCACATGGAAGATTTTCTCTTTAAATTCATACAGCGGTTCGATGTAGTCCATTTCCTGCCAGATAAAGTGAGAAGGATCAAAGTTCAGACCCAGATTGGGACTTGGCACTCTCTTAAAAATCTCTCTCCAGATTTCCGGAGTGGAGGCCAGATTCTTTCCGCCCGGCCATTCATCCTCTGTAAAAAGCATCGGGCAGTTTTCAATCCCGATTTTTACCTGGTTCTCCTCTGCAAATTTCATAATGGGATTCCAGATTTCCTCGCAGAGCTTCAGATTTTCTTCCACCGTCCACTGAGGAATCCTTCCAATAAAAGTATTTACAAGGCCGATGCCCAAGTCCTTCGCCGCCACAATTAATTTTTTCAAATGCCGGATATTTTCTTCACGCTTTGTCAGATCTTCTTCCATCATATTCGGATAGAAAGCCAGCGCCGAGATTTCAACCTTCTTCTTCGCACAGTAGTCCTTTATCTCCTGTATCTTTTGTTTATCCAGTGCATCCACATCCAGATGACTGACCCCCGCGTATCTTCTGTCTGCCTCCTGTTTCGGCCAGCAGGCCAGCTCCACACAGGCAAACCCCTGTTCTGATGCAAAGTCGATTACTTCATGAAAAGATGCCTTCTCCATAATTGCGCTTACAAAACCCAGTTTCATTTTTCATCCCCCTGACCTAAAGATACTGTTCTTTTTTCCTTTGCCGACTGTTCCATGGCAAAAATCACATCCATTACTTTTGCAGCCTCTTCTCCTGACAGTTCTAAAGCGGCTCCCTGTCCGATACTTTCCAGAAACAAATCAATCACTCCGGAACTTGTCTGGCTGGTATTGGTCTGGATGGCGTCCATCTGATAATTAACAACCGTACCGTCTTTTTTCTGAATGGTAACTGAATACCGGGGATCCGAAAAGATTTTCATTACGCCTTTGGTTCCGTAAATTACAGTGGAATTATCTTCCTCTCCATAATTGGTCCAGCCTGTAGTAACACTTCCCACAGCTCCGTTTTCCATTTTCAGAACAGAAATGGAATTATCGTCAATTTCAATCAGACTGCCGTCCTCATATCTCTTATCTTCCGTAAATAAAGCGGAAGTTACCTCTTTTACTTCGCTTTGCAGCAGCCACCGGATTAAGTCCACTTTGTGGATGCCCAAATCCGCCAGAGAGCCCAGTCCTGCCGCTCCTTTCTGAAAAAACCAGGTGCTTTTGCTTTTATCTGCACTCCAGCTCTCCGGCCCTGCATGGCAGAAAGTGGTGCGAAACGTAAGAATTTTTCCCAGTTCTCCCTGCCCGATAAGCTTTTTTGCCATCTGATGAGCCGAAACCAGCCGCTGGTTATGGCCAATCATCAGAATGCGGTTTTGCTTTCCGGCCTCGTCTACCATTTCTCTGGTCTCTTCTTTTGTCAGAGCCATCGGTTTTTCACACAGAACATGTTTTCCAGCTTTTAAAGCCTGTACTGTCATCCTGCAGTGAAATGCATTGGCCGTGCAGATACTGACCGCATCAATGGAAGGGTCGTTTAGCATTTCTTCATATGTGGGATATACCTTCCCTCCAAATGTCTCTGCCATTTCGTTGGCTCTTTCTGTTTTATAATCATAAAAACCCGCGATTTCCGCCTGGGGATTCTGTCTGTATTCCGGCGCGTGTCTGAATTTCGTAATCGATCCGCAGCCGGCTATCCCAACCCTGTACATAAATACCTCCTGTCCTTTTTCCTAATCCGCCCTTAAAGGATGTCTCACCCCATCAGACACTTTTTAAGGTGGATTCTCTTATCAGCAATTCATATTCAAATATCAGTTCTTCATTGGCAATGGTTTCATTGTGCATTTTCTGAATCAGCAGTTCCATCGCCGCACACCCCATTTCGTAATTGGGCTGCTTGATGGTAGTCAGACCGGGAACGGAAACGGCAGAATATTCAATTCCGTCAAACCCGGCCACTGCCATCTCCTGGGGCACCCGGATTCCCTTTTTATGGAGGGCTTTTAAGGCGCCGATTGCCATAATATCCGACATACTGAAGATTGCAGTGGGAGCGCTTTTATACAAAAGGGTTTCCACCGCTCTCTGCCCCATCTGAAAACTGCTTTCACTGCTTTGAAAAATAAAGTTGTCCTCCATTGCGATTCCATGTTCTTTTAAAGCATCCGCATACCCATTATAACGAAGCATGGTGGATTCCAGATGTCTGTCTCCGCAGATTAATCCGATTTTCCGATGTCCGAACCCAATCAGATGTTCCACAATGGTTTTCGCCGCCCGGTAATTATCGATCATCACGTGGGGGACGTTCACCCCTTTTCTGTATTCACAGCATAATACAAGAGAATTATTCTCCGCCAGTTCATTGAGCTGTTCCGTGGACATTTCTGTATCCAGGAATATGGCTCCCTGAACCATTTTCTTATAAAGAAGAGTCAGATACTCTTTCTCTCTTTCCAGATCCGAATCTGTATTGCACAGCATGATGCTGTATCCATGTCTTCTGGCCACATCCTCAATCCCTCTTACGATCGTGGCATAAAATGGATTGGAAATGGTCTGCAGAAGCACCAGAATCCGGTTGGATTCTGCTTTTCTTAAATCTCTCGCCAGAAAATTAGGATGGTAGTCCAGTTCCCTTATGGCTCTTTCTACTTTTAACGCGGACTTTTGTGTCACTTTCTGATTTTTATTAAGGACTCTTGATACGGTAGCTACAGACACCCCGGCCTTCTTCGCTACATCCTGTATGGTTGCCATTTATGTACCTCTTTTCGTTTTCATTCAGGGATTCTTTTGTCGAATCCCCGAATCAATTATAGCATAATCTTTATACAGAAGTAGCAGCCTCCAGCATTTTTATGTAAGATATGGAAATTTCGGCATATTTATCCATAAGACTTTTATGGGTTCCCATTTCTTTTGCCGCATAGGGATTTGCAATTCTCGGCAGAAATTCCATGGTCAGGGCTCCCTGATAGCCGATTTCCTTCAAAGTCATGAGAACTTCCTTAAAATCCGTTCCTCCCATGCCGGGCGCTTCTCTTGTATTATCCGCCAGATGAACGTGCCGCAGCCAGGGAGCAATTTTCCTCAGACTCTGCCCGATGTTTCGCTCTTCAATTCCCATATGAAACAGATCGGCCATCAGTCCTACGGACGGATGATTGATTTCTTTCACAAACTCCAATGCTTTCTCCAGATTATTTACCAGATAGGTTTCATAGCGGTTGATGGCTTCAATCACGAAGCAGATCCCCTTTTCCTGTGCATAATCTGCAGCAGTTCGTATATTATTTACAGCCTGTTTCCACGCCTCTTCATATCCGTACTCCTCCGGCGGCTGGGTTCTTCCCACCGGGGAGGGCACAACGATTAGACACGCCGCTCCTACTTCCACGGCAAAGTCTACGCTGTCCTTTAAATACTGGATTGCCTTTTCTGCTTTTTTTGGTTCCCCTGCCGTTAAATCTCTCTCATCGTTAAAAATCCCGCACAGGGAGGTACAGATGAGCTGATAGTCGTTCATCAGCCTTCTCATCTTTTCTCCTTCCAGACTGTAGGGTTCTGCCGCAAACTCTATTCCGTCATATCCGTATTTCTGTAATCTCTGAAAACTCTCTTCTATATTTTCATTTCCCACAATCCACTGGGTCATGCTGTACTTGTACATATCTGATTCCCCTTCCCATTATTTCTGAGGATAAAGTACCACTTCCAATGCCTCTCCCTTTCTCATTGCTTCCAGGCCTTTTCCAAAGTCTTCTAAAGGAAGCCTGTGGGTAATGATCTTTTCCAGGGGAAGAAGGTCTGAGGACAGCATTTTCACTGTGGGGGTCATGCTGTACAGACCGATATAATTCCCATAAACCGTCAGTCCGTTTCTGGTAATATCGTTCTGGCAGATTTTCTCTGTCACAGCCCCGTTTTGTCCGAAAAGGACAATCTTCCCTGCCCTTCTGGTGCAGGCAATGGCATCCGGAGACAACACGCCCACCGCGTCTACGGTTACGTCCGCTCCCAGCCCCTGCGTCAGTTCTTTCACTTTCTGGGACAAATCCTCTTTTATGGGATTAATCACAACATCTGCGCCGCATTCCAGGGCATATTTTGCCCGGTATTCTGATGGTTCTGAGACAATGACCTTACCGGCTCCATTGCTCTTTAACAGCATGACAAAATATAATCCGATGGGGCCTGCTCCCAGTACTAAAACCGTCTCTCCCGGCAGAAGCCGGATCTTATTGACCGCCCCCATGACACAGTTGACCGGTTCTGCGAAAACAGCAATGTCCGCCGGCAGGTCCTGAGGGATTTTGGTCAGCGCTTTTTCCGGAGCAACGAAATATTCTGCAAAAACCCCGTCTGCCGTAACACCCAGTATCACGTCGTTTTCACACATATTGGGAACTCCCGTCTTGCAGTAATGACAGTATCCGCAGGCAACATTTGGTTCCAGCACCACTCTGTCTCCCGCCTTTAAGCCGGATACTCCCTCTCCTACAGATTCCACTGTGCCCACACACTCGTGTCCCAGGACGATTCCTTTGGTTCCGATAAATCCCGGAGGATCGTTTAATAAATGAACGTCTGTTCCGCAAATGCTGGCTGCCTCAACGGCTACTCTTACTTCATCCGGTCTGGTAATCTCCGGTACCGCCCGCTTTCCAATCTCATAAGTCGCAATATCTTTAAATGTAACTGCTGTCATTTCTTTCTTCATACGATGCAGTCCTCCTTCCTACTCTTCTTTCGCTGCTTTCATGTCAAATAATACTGCAATCAGAATAATGATTCCTTTTACCACCTGCTGCCAGTAAGTGGATAAATTCATCATGGTAAGTCCGTTTGTAAGCACGCCGATTACAAATACGCCGGTGATAACGCCCCACAGCTTGCCTTTTCCGCCGTTTAAGCTGGTTCCTCCAAGGATTACCGTGGTAATCACATCCAGTTCGGAACCGTTTCCGGTTCCCGGCAGTCCTCCGCCCAGACGGCCTGCCAGTATGAGGGAACTTAATCCCACGAAACATCCGGAAATGGTAAAGACTGCAATCCGAATCCGATCCGTCTTAATTCCCGACCACCGGCTGGCCTGTTCATTACCGCCGCTGGCATAAATGTACCTTCCGAACCTGGTAAAACCCGTCAGGAAAAATCCGATAGCGAAAACCACAATCATCAGTACCACAGGAACCGGGATCCTTCCGAATAAGTATCCGGCTCCCAGATACGTAAACTTGGGATTCACAATTCCAATGGGCGTACCGTCTGTTAAAATATAAGCCACTCCTCTGCAGATACTCATTACAGACAGTGTCGTCACAAAAGCCGGTATCTTCCCTTTTGCGGTAACAAACCCGCTGGCAAATCCGATAAAGGTTCCAAGAGCCAAAGCAGCAATTACTGTTATCACCGCACTTTCGGTTCCCTGAAATACGTAGGCACAAAGCACGCCGATCAGGGCATATACGGATCCCACAGACAAATCAATGTCTCCCAGAAGGATAATCATAAACATCCCCACCGCAGAAATGGCCGTTACCGATGTCTGGCGCAAAACGTTTACCAGGTTTGAACCGGTTAAAAAGCTGTCTGATAAAGCAGTAAAAAGAATCATTTCTAACACTAAGACGATAATCAGGGTTCCCTGCCTGATAATATCTGCATTTTTTAATACATTTTTCTTCATTTTTTCACCTCTAGCTAATGGCTGCATGCATAATTTTTTCCTGATCCAGATTCTCTGTCTTTTCATTCAGACGTATCCCGCCGTCGTGCATAACCAGAACCCGACTGCTGACCCGTAAGATCTCCGGCAAATCGGAAGAAATCATAATAATACTCATGCCTTTCTCTGTCAGTTCTCTCATGATTTCGTATATTTCTGCCTTGGCGCCTACATCTACGCCTCTTGTGGGTTCGTCCAGAATTAATACGTCCAGATTCATCGCCAGCCATTTGGCAATGGCCACCTTCTGCTGGTTGCCACCGCTTAGCCGTTCTGCTTTCTGTGCAGAGCTCTGATAGACAATGGATAACAGCCTGCCATATTGCTCTGTCAGCTTTTCCTCTCTTTCATGGGACTTTAAAACCCAGGGCATATCCCTTAATTTCGCCAGCGCCAGATTATCCCGGATACTCATCTTAGTAATCAGTCCCAGCTGCTTCCGATCCTCCGGAACCATGCCAATCCCATTTTCAATTGCATCCTGTGGACAGGAAATCTTTAATCTCTTTCCGTTTTTATACAGATTTCCCTCTTTCGTTTTATCAATTCCAAAAAGAATTCTGGCCAGTTCTGTCCTGCCCGCTCCCACTAAGCCGAAGATTCCCAGGATTTCTCCTTTATAAAGCTGAAAGTTCACCTTCTCCTTAAACTTTCTGATTTGAAGATCTTTTCCTTCCAGAATCATTTCACCGGATATTCTGCCCTGTCCATAGGTCTCAGAAGGGTCAAATTCTCTTCCGATAATCAGCTTCACCAGTTCTTTTTCTGAGGTGTCCTTAACATTCAAGGTGTCAATATACTGTCCATCCCGAAAGACAGTAATCCGATCCCCCAGTTTGAAAATTTCTTCCATTCTGTGAGAAATGTAAACGATACTGACTCCCTGCTTTTTCAAATCTTCAATAAGATGAAACAGATTGGCAACCTCTTTTTCCGACAAACTGGAAGTAGGCTCGTCCAGAATCAGTATTCTGGCATGATGGGACAGACATTTGGCAATCTCCACACACTGCTTCTGGGCAACTGTCAGGGAGCTTACGGTCTTTCCCGGAGATACGTTCAGACCTGCCATTTTCATATATTTCTCTGCATGCCGATTCATGGCCTTTCTGTCTAAGATACCTGCTTTATTCACCGGTTCGGCTCCGATGCAGATGTTTTCTGCAATTGTCATATTCTCCATCAGATTAAATTCCTGGAAAACCATACTGATTCCTTTATCCAGCGCATCCTTGGGCGAATGAAACTCGATGGTCTGCATACTTCCGTCTTCCTCTGCCAGCCGTATCTGCCCTTGGTCTTTCTGATAAATACCCGTTAAAATTTTCATCAGCGTGGATTTTCCCGCGCCGTTTTCACCGATTAAAACATGAACTTCTCCTTTTTTTAACCGAAATTCCACGTTATCGAGTACAGTAACTCCGGAAAACTTTTTGGTTATATTTTCCATTTCTAAAATAAAGGTCCCCATGAATTTTTCTGCCTCCAATTTTTTATCTCTGTCCGTTACGGATTCAGAAATGCCTCATCTCTGTCGATAATTTCCTGTACGTTTTCGGAGGTAACAAGCTCCGCCTCAATGGCAGCATCTTCTACCTCTTCTCCATTTAATGAAGCAATGGCTGTCTCCATGGCCTTATGTCCCATCTCATAGGGATTCTGTGCGATCGTCGCTTTCAGGTTTGTCTCTCCTTTGATGGCCTCCATTACTTCGCTGTCTGAATCCACTGCCACAATATTAATATCTGTCCGATTCACTGACTGTGTGGCATTGTATGCGCCCAGAGCACACTCTGCATTGCATCCGAAAATAGCATTAATATCACTGTTGGACTGAATAATGTTTTCGCAGGTCTCCAGAGATTTGGTTCTGTCGCCGCCCACATCCTGGGAGGTGATAATCTCAATATCCGGATATTTTTCTGTCAGTGTATCCGTAAATCCGTCTTCTCTGTCTTTCGTAGCTGAAGCAGAAGCCCATCCTACAATGGCAATCTTTCCTTCTCCTCCTAACATTTCTCCCATGTATTCTGCAGCCATGGTTCCGATTTTGTAATTATCCGACGCTACGTGGGCAACGACTTCTGTTCCGGTAATTCCAATATCGCTTGTCATGACCGGAATTCCTTTTTCTTTCAGTTCATTTACTGTAGGAACAATTCCTTCGGAATTACAGGGACCTACAATCAGCATATCAATTCCCATCTCTACCATATTTTCAATATCCTGAATCTGCTTTTGCTGATCGCCATTGGCAAACTGATAAATCATCTCTACCCCTGCCTCGTCTGCTGCTGCCTGCGCGCCGCCGATTTCCAGTTCCCAGTGCTGTACCTTACTGTAACCGGCTGAGAAACCAACTTTATATGCAGAATCATCGCTTTCCCCGGAATCTGCGCTTTCTTCCGATGCGGTCTGCTCTTCCTTAGCCGTCTGTTCCTGGTTCCCTTCTTCGCTCTGGCATCCCATCAGTGTCATTCCCATAAGCGCCGCCATAAAAATCCCCAAATACCTTTTTTTCATCTTTTTATTCCTTTCTCTAGCGTATCTTATCAAACAGTTTCCTTAAATAATCAACGGATTCTCTCGAATACTGGTCATAAAATTCTTCGCAAATCTTTCCCCCGAAAGGATCTGCTGCCGCCGGCAGTAATTCCATGGCAACCCATCCTTCATAGTGAATATCTCTTAAAGCCCAGGCAATTTCTTCAAAATCAATATGCCCTCTTCCCGGCGCCGCCCGGTTACTGTCTGCAATATGAAGATAATAAAGTTTGTCTCCCAGCTTCCGGATGGCATCTCCCATATGTATTTCTTCGATGTTCATATGATAGGTATCCCCCATCACACCCACACTGGGAAGATTAATTTCATTTACCATCTGCAGCGCCTGTTCCACCCGGTTAATCAGATACGTCTCATACCGGTTCCATGCCTCTAAAGTAAGACGGATTCCCTTTTCCTGTGCATAAAGTCCGGATTCCCTTAATCCTTCCACCGCCCATTTCCATTCCTGTTCCAAATCCGCTTCCGGATTAATTTTCATACAGGCCGTTGCCTGTACAGAGATAAATTTCGCGCCCACCCCAACAGCAAAATCCACACATCGTTTCACATAATCAACTGCCTGTCTGCGGATTTTCGGATTACTGGAAACAAAGTCTCTCTCTTCATTAAAAACTGCACAGATCGAAGATGCTTCTATCCGGTATTCTTCCAGCCACTTGCAGATTTCTGTCACATCATACTTGTCCGGCTCTCCTACAAAATCCACACCGTCATATCCGTATTTCGCTAACCTTGCGATCCCTTTTTCAATGGGTTCTTCTCCGTAAACCAGTGTGTTGTAGGATATTTTAATCTCACCCATAAGTTGTACCTCCTCATTTATTTTGTAATCGATTACATTTTTAATCTTATCATATAGTTAACTAAAGTCAATACATTTTCTTCTTTCATTTATATATTCTGTACATTTTAACAGTATTTGTGTTTACTTTTTGTTTGTTATTACATTTCCTCTTTTTCGAAAATGTAATCTATTACATTTTTTTACCACTTTACTTTTTACA
>ERZ1643250.3692-NODE-3692-length-10268-cov-12.516792_pt1 | contig 10268 bp, 14 predicted proteins | sample MGYA00579262_ERZ1643250 | MGnify/ENA primary metagenome ERZ1643250 (study PRJEB29033, sample SAMEA4952265) | chicken gut metagenome | biome: Broiler Chicken; feature: Gastrointestinal Tract; material: Caecum | place: Ireland | collected 2018 | study: Broiler...
TTTTATGTAGAACACTTCAAAGATCGGGTTATCTGCTGTTTCATACTGCCCTTTTACGATAGGGTTGTTCATAGCCCCTTCTTTTACGGCCATGTTGTCTTCAAAAACTGCTGTTCCGTGGATACGGATCCATGCATAAGTGGGATCCGACACACATACTTCAACTTCAGGATTTGCCTGCATATCTTTGTAAACATCTTTTGTGTTATTCGTGCAAAACCAGAGTTTTCCCTCCTGCTCAAAGAGAAACATAAAGGGCCTTACCTTTGCCTTGTTATCCCTTCCCACGGTTGCCAGATACTGTACTGGGTTTGCCTGTAAAAATTCTACTACTTTGCTCATAATGAATTCTCCTTTTCTTTTTGTTGTAATATTCGTTGTTTCATCTTGCAATATTAAAATAGCATTCTTTTATTGTAATGTCAATGGTTACATTAAGGTTTTTATTATTTTTTGAGCAAATGTATATACCCCCAGTATAAAAAGACCAAATGTCTCTTTATACTGAGGGTATATAATAGATCAGCAATATGCTGACTGTTAATATTTCCTTGAAGAATCCCTTCCAGGCAATAATGGCAATAACCTATCACCGTGTCTGTTTTATATTGTCTACAGGTTTCCGAGCCTGCAGTTCAACGAGTCAGTCAAACTGCCGGATCACTCTGCAGGGATTGCCAACTGCAACACTGTTTTCAGGAATGGAACGTGTGACAACGCTACCGGCTCCAATCACACTGTTTTTTCCAATGGTGACTCCCGGAAGTATAATGCATCCTCCGCCAATCCACACATTATCTTGTATTTCAACAGGACGTGCAAATGTCTTGAAAAAACATTCAGGTCCTGTTGTATTCTCAAAAATCAATCTTTCCTGAGGCAATACCGGGTGAGAAGATGTATAAATCTGTACATTAGAAGCAATTAACACATAGTTGCCTATTGTTATCTCTTTGTTATCTACAAATGTACAATTCATATTGATGATCACATGATTGCCAATATAAATATTCTTCCCATAGTCACAATGAAACGGCGTATCAATGGCAACATTCTCTCCTATGCCGCCTAATAATTCGGCAAGAATAGCCCGTCTTTCCTCTGTATCTTTATAGTCGGTAGAATAATACATTCTAGTTAATTTTCTTGCATTTGCAATACGATTTAAATCTTCCTCTCTTGCGGTATCAACAAAATCTTCTTGTGTGTAATACATAGTCATTCTCCTTTTTTATTTAAAAGTATTTTCGACTACTCCAGGGAGCTGTTTATAAATAGAGCCACCTATTTTTTCTTCAAACAGCATTTTGATTTCTAAGATTTTTTTCCAACGCGCAACGGTGGAAGGGGGCGTTCCGTAGCGGATCGCAACATCCACAAAGCGTTTTTCCAAAAGACAAAATCCAGATGGAAGCGCCAGTGCATCGCACAGCTGTACAAGTCGGTCATAATCATCGTAAACGGCATTTTTTATAAAATGCTTCATAAATAAATAGTCCTGGTCAGATACGTCAAATGTTCCAATAGAGGTTTCTATATCCTGTATCATAAAGGCATGGGAAATACAGATCTGTGCCGCCTTTTCCCAGCCCCGTTCCATGCAAAAGTGATATCCGTCTATTAAATGCTTCTCCGAAGTAACTCCGGCATATCTCCCGATGTCATGAAGCAATCCAAAGCAATAGGCCTGATCCGCAGATAAATCTTCACATTGTGCGGCAATATTTTTACAGGCAAGGGCCACAAAACGGGAATGTTCTATCCATTTTCCCGGATTTAATTTCCCTGCCCATTCTAATTCTGTTTCTGCTATTCTACAATTCAGTTCCAATTTCATACTCCTTTCTGGCAACCATCTACCTGTAATCATTATAACGCCTGTGATATATCGTATAATATATTTATTCTGTCTTTTTTTCTCTCTATTCTGCCGTTTTTACCAGACAACGTCCCGATTATACCAGGATTCCCCAGAGCCGGGAATCCTGGTTTACAATGGACCTGTAAAGAAGTTCAGAGTCAGGAACGGAAGAGAGGAGGAAGAAGACCTGGATAAAAATGAAAAAAACAAAAAGAAGCTGTTCTACAGGGAGGCCATAGGTGCCGCAGGGCTTTTGCTGATCCTGGCGGCGGATATTTTTACAAAACTCCATTTTGTAGTACTTTTTTCCATGGCTGCCTGGATTCTCCTGGAACTCTGGATCATCTATGATTACAGAAAAAACAGACAGCAGGTATCTATTGAAATCGTAGATGCAGAGACCTTTAAAAGACAATATGAGAACACAGAAATAAGAAGCTATGAAGGAAGAGAAACAGAGAGGAGGGGATAGATTGAATAACAGAAAAAAATTGGATGCAGTAATGGCGGTTCTGATGATTTGCGCCATGTCTTACCAGGCCACGGGAAACCTGTTCCACGAGGCGGCAGGAGTGATCCTTCTTCTGTTGTTTATCATCCATAATGTACTGAACAGGAAGTGGTACAGGAGCCTTCCCAGAGGAAAATATTCCAGATACCGAAAAGTGCTGCTGGGAGTCAACCTGCTGACCCTTTTGTCTATGCTGGCAGCCATGGGAACAGGAATCTATCTTTCACAGAGTATTTTTGCACCTCTGTGGGGAATGCGGGAAGCCTATCTTCTCAGACCAATCCATGTGGCGGCAGGTTCCTGGGGGACCATTCTGGTAGCTGTCCATGGAGGCATGCACATCCGTTTCCCGGCACAGAGAAAGGCCATTTTGACAGTAGTAGGACTGGCAGTTGGGATTTTGGGGATCTGGGCCTTTGTGGCTTTAGATATGCCTGCCAGACTGTTTTTCCAGGACAGAGGTCTTTACTGGAGTTATCCTGCTCTTGTACTGTTTTTGGCAAACGCAGGAGTCATGGCCCTTTTTGCCGGGCTGGCTTCAGCAGGGGCAGCCTGGTTGAAAAAAGAAAGAAAAGAAAAATCTACGAGGAGTGTATATTCATGAAAAAATCAAAAATCGCAGCAATGCTGCTGGTAACTTTTACAGCCCTTTCTTTAGGTGCCTGCGGCGGACAGAGTTCGGGACAGGGAAATAGTTCAGAAGCAACGGCATCCGGAGATTCCGGACAGGAGCAGAGTACTGCTTCTGACAGCGGAAATGGCGGAACCCAGGACAATACAGAGGCCTCAGCAGAAGGAACTACAGGAGGCGGCAATGTCCTGATCGCATACTTTTCCGTGCCGGAAACAGACGGAGTGGATACCGTATCAGGAGCCAGCCGGGTGGCTGTAGATGGAGAGGTTCTGGGAAATAATGAATACATTGCCAGAATGATCCAGGAAAACGTGGGAGGAGACCTGTTCCCTATTGAAACAGTCCAGGAATATCCGGGAACCCATGACGCCTTGCTGGAGTTTGCCTACAATGAAATGCAGGAAGACGCCAGACCGGAGCTTGCCGCACAGATTGAAAACTTTGACAGTTATGATACTGTTTTCCTGGGCTATCCTAACTGGAATGCAGATCTGCCCATGCCTCTTTATACTTTCCTGGAGTCTTATGATTTCAGCGGGAAAACTATCATTCCCTTTACCACTCACGGAGGAAGCGGCTTCTCCGGCACCATCCGTACCATCGAAAGCCTTCAGCCTGACGCTGACGTTATAGAAGATGGTCTTTCCATTTCCAGAAGAAATGTACCGGACGCCCAGCAGGAGGTGGCTGACTGGACGGCAGGTCTGGGATTCTGAACAAGGAACCAGTCATAAGCTATAAAAGCTATAGTAAAAAAGGGAGGATAAGCGCATGCGCATTTGGAAAAAAATAACAGGAGTTTTTCTTACAGGGATGCTGGTCTTTTCTCTTACAGCCTGTGGGAACAGCGGAACTCAGAGTACCGGAAATCAGGACCAGGGTGCAGAGAGCACAGCAGACAGTACAACTGAAAATGATGCCCAGAACAGTCAGGACAATGGAACAGAAAGTGATACACAGAACGGCGCAGACAATACGGCACAAGAAGGTACTATAAGCGGGGAGAATACTCTGATCGCATATTTTTCCCATACAGGAAATACCGAGGAAGTAGCCGGACTCATTGCTGATTATACTGGCGGCACCCTGGTACAGATTGAAAGGGCAGAACCTTATGATGATGTAAACGCTCAGGGAGAAGAAGAACTGAACAGCAACGCCCGCCCGGAAATCACCGTGAATCTGGACAGCATTGAAAATTATGATCATATTTTTATCGGATACCCTATCTGGTGGGATGAAGCCCCTATGGTCATCGACACCTTTTTGGAGTCCTATGATTTCAGCGGTAAGACCATAATCCCCTTCTGCACCAGCGCTAGCGATCCTATTGACAACAGTCTTCATATATTCCAGGAGCTGGCTCCTGATGCAGTAATAGAGGAAGGATTTACCGCAAACGATACGGCGGATATCCAGCCGTGGCTGGAAAGTCTGGGCTATGCTGCAGGACAGTAAAATCAAAAAAATTTCATAACGAGAATATCAATGCTCTGGACAAGGGTCTCTAGAATATTTTCTTAGTAAAAAGATACAGCAGCCATTACGGTTACTGTATCTTTTTATTCCTATATGTGGGCTTCCTCCTCCAGATAATATCTGGGTTTTCCCTGGGTCTTTTTCCCATATTCTATGGCTTCTTCCGGACAGCCTGCGATGCAGGCCATACAATGGGTACATTCCGTTCCCCATACAGGCATGTTATTTTTCAGTTTTACATTGTTCATAGGACAGCACTGCTCACATTTTCCGCAGCCGATACATTTCTCAGTGACGGTAAAACCTTTGGCACTGATCATCAGAGAATACATCAGGGGATTGATAAATTTTGACATCACTGCACTGCCTGGCTTTTCCTTTGGAAGAATCTGTCTGTCTCGTATGGTTTCTGCAATCTTCTGGATTTTCGGCTCTGCTTCTTTCAGAATCTTTTTATTTACTTCCTGGGGCTGGGTACCTCCTCCGGCCACATAGCCCTGGGGCATTACCACTGACTGGAAGCCAAGAAGAGAAAAGTCTTTTTTGGCACAAAGCTTTTTCACATAGTTTACCGTCTGCCAGGGGGTCTGAGCGCAGGTGGCGATAAAATAAGCTTTGCTCGTCCCTTCGAACTGAACTTTCTGAATATAGTCCTCCATGACCTTTGGCAGCCTGCCTGCATATACCGGCCCCACAAAAACAAGGGCCTTTTCTGATTTGACCGGGCTGTAGTCTCTCTCTTTCAGCCGTTGATTGATTGAAATGATCTGATCACCGGAAACCTCCGCAATTTTTTTAGCCGCGTACCGGCTGTTGCCTGTTCCGCTGAAATATAAAACCATAATGCTTACCTCCTGTACCTGTTTTCACAAGTTTTCAGGTATTGTAGCACAGAAAGAAAAACTCACGATAAACTTCCCCTGGCAAAACTGTCTGGCGTTTTAGGCAGGGAGACGGTAAATGTACTTCCCTTGCCGGGAAGGCTTTCCACCTGAATGCTCCCTTTGCATAAATCCAGTATCCTTTTCACCAGTGCCAGGCCAAGGCCGCTGCCTTCTGTCTCATGGGATTTGTCCTCCTGATAGAATTTTTCAAATATATGTCTTTGTACCTCTTGGGTCATTCCTTCCCCATCATCGGAAATGGACACGGTAACTGTCTGGAACGTCTCCGCCACCAGAATCCTGATACTGCTTTTTTCCGGAGAATGTTTAATGGCATTATCAATGAGATTTGTCCAAACTTGTTCCAGAAGGGGCGCGCTTCCATAATAGTTCTGCCTGGGCAGATCCATGTCAAACTCAATCTCTTTTGCTGTCCATTTATTCTCCAGCATAAGGATACACTGGCGGATCTGTTCGTCTAAACGGTACCTGGTTTTATCTATGATCATTTTAACGAAAAGGCTGATGAAGAGGCCCGCATCACTTATACAGACTATGTAGCCATGCTGACATCTTCTGTTACCACCATTATCGACGGTATTTCCTATGTGCTGATTGCCTTTGTGGGGATTTCTCTTCTCGTTTCCTGCATTATGATCGGTATTATTACCCATATCTCTGTTATGGAGCGGACAAAAGAAATTGGTATTTTACGTGCTCTCGGAGCTTCCAAGCGTAATATCTCACAGGTATTCAATGCAGAAACCTTCATCATTGGCTGTTGTGCCGGACTGTTGGGCATCGGTCTCTCTATGCTGGCCCTGGTTCCCATTAATTCCATGATTGAAAAACTATCTGGCATTACCGGACTGAACGCTCAGCTTCCCATAGCTTCCTCTTTCGTCCTCATCGTCATCAGTATCGCTATTACCATACTGGGAGGACTGCTGCCTGCGAAAAAAGCAGCCAAAAAAGATCCGGTTGTCGCTCTTAGGACAGAATAAAATCAGCTCTACCCGTCTAACACAGTATCATAAACTTAAAAGGAGTTGTTTTGAAATAGGCAGGTTTCCTTTTGTATCCAGGGATAATTACCGCCGAGAATCTAAGAATTGGGAAGTGAGTGGTATTCTAGAAGTGAAAACTACGGCCAGGAATTCAAAAATCGCAAAACGAGTGGTACTCTGGAGGTAAATACTACCGCCAGAAATTGCAAAATCCCAAAATCGCAAAATGAGCGGTGCTCTAGGTGATAATACTGCGGCTAAAAATCCAAGCATTGTAAGATAGGCGGCACTCTCCAGATAATACTACCGTCAGGAATCCACAAATCAAAAACCAGTGGTATTTTACGGTCTGGTACAGTTGACGTCTCAAAGTTCGAATTCTCGAAGTTTATGATGTTGCACATAGCAAATGGTTTTCCGTTTTGTGTGACTCCATTTTTCGGAACAGGAAAAATGGAGTCACCTTTTTTCATTTACCCTTTAGCACCAGACGGGCAAAATCCTCAAAGCTGTCCCCCTGTCTTTCTTCACTTCCCGGAATCTTGTGGAAGAAGCATTCTGGGATTTCTCCCAGCCGGAGATTTTTGGAAATGCAGGGCGTACAGCCTTTGTCATGTCTGGTCGGATGCAGATGGCATTCCAGATTTGTGCAGGTACAGAATGTGTTACTCATTTTGTCAGCTCTTCAAAAACAGAAACCACATATTCTGCAATGGCACAGTCCTCTTCTTCTGTTCCTCCGCCTACGCCGATGCCTCCTGCGATCTTTCCCTTTACAAATAAGGGGTAGCCTCCTGCCACCAGTGTGATCCTTGGATCATTGGTCTGAATTGCCATAAGAGAAGCTCCCTCTGCGGCACAGGCGGCTACATCTTTGGTCTTACACTGGGTAACAGCTGCGGTGTAGGCCTTTCCCGGCACCAGGGTAATGCTTAAAACCAGAGCTTCCCCATAGCGGCGGTATACTCTTGGCAGTCCATTTTCATCACTTACGGCAAAGCTGATGTCAATTCCCAGTTCCTTACTTTTTTCTCTGGCTGCTGCACAGAGTCTGTCGCATAATTCGTCTGTTAAAATCATACAAAATTCCTCCATTATACAAAGTTTTCCTGTTCAGACCTTTCTGCCATTTGCAGAAGTCCTGTTCTTTTCAGGTCCTGTATATTTTAACAGCCGGATTACATCTTTTTCTTGCCCATTTCTTCAAAAAAATTCCATGATTCTCCAGACATGAGCTCTGAAAGCCTAAGGTCAGAAGCATCTGGAGACGCTGAGCAATATGAAATCAGATACTCAGCAAAGATACCCTCAGTGTACAAGGGGCCAAACGCCTCTGCCATGTAATTTTGCCCATTTTCGGCGTTATCCTCAGTCGGCGTACGTCCAGTACGCCTCTTTCGTCTGCCTTGAAAATGGGCAAAATTCCTATGGCAGAGGTCGGAGAGTCAGAAGGAGCTAAATTTGCAGTTCTGCAAGGCACTTGAATGAGGCGTACTGGATGTACGCCGATTGAAAGTAACGCAGCAGAACTGTAAATTTAGCCGTTCTGACCGTTTGGTCCCTTGTACACTGAGGGTAGATAATGAATACAAGTTTATCATAAAATATGGGGTTCGATAAATCTTTGATAACGGTCAAAAACACTAACACAAGACCGCCATTTGATATGCAGCAGAACAGCCGTCGGTTTCTTCTCCGGCGGCTGTTCTGCATAAAAAATTTATTTTCTCTCTTGACAAAACCCTTAATTCTCATTTAAGATAAAAAACAAGAGAAATGGGTTTTTTGCCAAGTAGAGTCTTAAGACTAGAAAGGGTTGCTCGTTTCTTTTTTTATGTCTAAAACGTCATACAAATAGTATTTCCCATCTTTCCCATGACGGATCAGCATAGAAGCATGATAGACATTGTAGCGATCCACTGTTCCCTGCTCGTTATATACGGGCAATGCAAATCTGGAATCATATCTATACCATCCATTCCATAGCCTTATACATTTTACAGGGCAGGTCTGCCTACAGCCCTGCCCCCTTAAAGTCTGTAATAAAAATTCCATCTTCTACCTGGTGTTCCGGCCTGTAAGGATGATTTGCGATATTGTTTCCCATAGTCATGAAGGAACAATGGCCTCCATCCAGATTATAGGCAGCTTTACATCCCAAATCCTGGAAGACCTTGGCCAGTTCTTCCAGGAACATGCCTCTGGTGGTACTCTGTCTTCCATCTACCACCACCAGACAGTAATGTCCCGGCTCATAATAGCCTATAGCAGTTCTGGGATGGGACTCCCGGATATAGCTCCAGGTAAGAAAAGAATCTTTTGCTTTTCCCTGGTCATCCAGGAGACTGGGCCCGAAAATCCAGCTTTGATAAGCGCCTTCCTCAATAAGCTGCTGGGTATTCAGTTCCTGAGGACTGTAAATTTTCATTGTTCCGTCCCAATTCAGGACACAGGTTTCCATATCTGTGGATTTTGCCCGATAAATTACCCCATTGCGGATAATAGTGCCATTGTCTGCATGACGGCTGTTGCTGTAGGAATCTCCGTTTACGCCCAGCACAGATTTCATTCGGGAGGACATAGAAGTCATCATTTCCGTGTATCCTACCCCATAGGTATCCTGGGCAAAGCAGGTCTGGAGACAGGTGATATCGCCTACATAAATATCTGCTATTACATAAGAAATTCCCTTTCCATATTTCCTGTGATTTCCATTTCCCGTAGTATCCAGCCGGTCAGACTGATAGGAATGATAGGACAACTCAACAGATAAGTCCGGGCTTGTGTAGGAGGTATCTGTAGACTTCACTTTGCTGGTAAATTTGTCTGCAAACTTTTTATGCCAGTCCTGGCTGTCCAGCTTTACTTTAGTGGTTTTCAGCCCCCTGGCATTTCCATCTACAAGCTGCTGGAGAGCTGCCTCTCTCTGACTGTCTCCTGCTTTACTCTGGACTGCCTTTTTCTCTGTGGCCTGGGCAGCACTCTTTTCCTCCTGCTTCAGACTTCCTGACGAAGATTTTCCGCTGCTGGCAGAGGCCAAGGCTGTCTGGGCCTGTATCCCTTTCTGAGGAAGCAGATAATCAACTCCCCAGATTCCCGTTACCAGCAGAGCTGCGATGAGGATATCTGCTGCAAAAACCATAAGTTTTCTCATCTCTGTTCACCTCTCTCTTTCTGAAAATCACCTTTCCCTGGACCAGCCAGCTTATGAGAAACAAAGTAATCTCCGTCAATATTTTGGCCGGATATACAGGAATCCTGAATACCACAGTTAAAAATTCCAGGATCAGATTATTCAATATCAAAATAATCCCCGCCAGCCCAAGATACTCTGAACCTGTCTTTACAGACTTTTTTTCATGGAAGACAAAGCGGCAGTTCATCATATAATTGTAAACAGCGCTCAGAACTCTGGCTCCTATATTAGCTCCCAGGACTCCTGCTGCTGAAGAAGGAAAAACTGCCGTAAAAATAACAAACAGCAGATAATCCAACAGAAAACTGGAAAAAGATGACATAGAAAACTTTAAAAGATTTCGGTATATCCGTATGGAATCCCGCACCTTTCTAAAATGGGAACAGCTGTTTCCCTTGTCATGATAAATGGTCTCTATGGGAACTTCCAAAATGGGAATTTTCTTTTTTACACAATTTATAAGCATATTCATTTCGTACTCATATCTTTCCCCCGGAATCTCCAGCATAAAATCCAGCAGCTCCGAAGAAAAAGCCCGAAGTCCTGTCTGAGTATCCGAAATTTCCGCTCCTGTCATCAGCTTAAAAATTTTTTGGTAAGCTGGTTGCCGAACCTGGATTTCCAGGGTGTGGACTTATCCAGATTTCTTATGCCAAGAACCAGTGCTCCGGGATTTCTTCCTGCCCGCATCAGGAG
>ERZ1643250.3695-NODE-3695-length-10259-cov-6.762544_pt1 | contig 10259 bp, 13 predicted proteins | sample MGYA00579262_ERZ1643250 | MGnify/ENA primary metagenome ERZ1643250 (study PRJEB29033, sample SAMEA4952265) | chicken gut metagenome | biome: Broiler Chicken; feature: Gastrointestinal Tract; material: Caecum | place: Ireland | collected 2018 | study: Broiler...
CTGGGGATTCATCCCTGCTTACTGCTCTCTGGCAGAAAGCAGTTCTTCATCTGTCTATTTCCGGGAAACCTGCCCGGGATCTTTTAAAACCAAATCTAAAATTCCCATATTCTGGATTTCCCGGATAACAGGAATGGGGTTTTCTACCGGCTCAGCAGGAAGTGTTGTCTCTTCCTGCGGCTCTTCTTCCTCAGCCTGGGCAGAGTCCGCTTCCTGCATCTGTATTTCATATTCCTCCATGGTCTCATTTTCATTGGCACTCTCCCACAGCTCTTCCCCTTCCAGCGACCTCTGTGTCTCTTCCCGGGCTTTTTCCCATAATTTTTTTACTGCCTGAATTCCCGCTGTTTCTTTCATATATTCAACTGCCTGCTGATAAAAAGGTTGCCCGTTTTGATCAGCAGCAAGGGTATATCCTGTAAGACCCAGGGAGGAAATCTTCATAGAAGCATGATTTTGTTCTAATACAGGCTCCATATAGCTCTGAATTTCATCGCAGATTCTGCCTATATTCAACTGACTCCCACCCCAGGTTCCGTCTATAAATAACAGGTGGTACTCTTCCAGCATATCCTTATCATACTGGGCAAACAGAGAATATAAACCTATGTCCATTCCGTTTAGAATCTGCACCCTGTAAGCCGCGTTCTTCACGGATTGAATACTGGCTGCCGTAAGAGCCAAAATGACCGTTGTAATCAATGCCAGAAACACGGTAACACTTCCTGTTTTCACGCAATCCTCCTTTTAAATGCTGTTGCTTTGCTTGGTAATCTTAGCGAGAATATTGGATACCAGGTCGTTTAACTGCTCTTTAAAAATGATAACAAGGCCTATAAGCGTGACTAAGATCAAAATAATTTCTACTACACCAACGGCATCTTCTTCCTGCCAGAATTCTCTGCATAAACTCAAAAATGTCATATCATTTTACCTCCTTTTAAGTGCTGTAAAACGTCAGACAGGCGGGAATCAATAATAAAGCAAACACCACTAAAAGCATCATTATCATGGGAATAATAAGCTTTGTAGCTGCTGTTTCCGCCATTACTTTCGCTGTTCTCTTTCTGTCTTCCCAGGCCTGAATGGATTCCACTTCCAGCATCTTTAACAGATTTTGATTTCCTTTCTTCAGGTTCTGAATTAATAAGACAGAGAAAGTTTTATATTTCACCTGTCCGCATCGTTTCCCAAATCTTTCATAGATTTCCTTTTCCGGTATTCCCTGTTCCATTTCTCTGCTGCAGATTAAGATTTCTTCATAGGCATGCCTCTTTTCTTTCTCTTTTCCCAGAGCCTGATAATCTGCCGCCATTTTCTGGAATGCCTTTCTCACAGACATTCCCGCCTGAATAAATAAAGTCAGTTTCATAATCAGCCCCGGATAATCCATCATCATTTGTTCTCTTCGTTTCTTTCTTTTTTCTTCCTCCTTTTTCTGTTTTTGTATCAGGAGCGCCGCCCCTGCCGCTATTCCCAGAAACGCCAGATACCTGCCCGAAAAATCCGGTGTCTGCTCCCATTGCATATCTTTTCCGTCCAGTTGAGAGGGAAGATAATATTTATCTTTCTCATTCCGCTTTTGGTTATAGGTTTGCAGCGCCTGCTGTATTTCCTGCTCCAGAATCTCCTGCCGGGATAACGGCTCTTCTTTTTCACTTTCCTGTTCCGGCTCATCTGAAACTTGCTCCGGGACGGAAATCTGCACTTTCTGCTGTTCTTCCCCCTCCACTGAAACCAGAAGTTCTCTTGTATAGTCGCCTTCACCTGCCGGCTTCCTCTCCAGATAGCTGTTTTCCTGGTATATCCGGTTCTGGTTTTGTGTATAAGTCAGAAAAAGTCCCATAAAATTTGCCGCCAGCATAATGAAAACAATCTTTTTTCGGCTGTTTTTGGGCCAGCGTTTACCCGCTGCCGCAAATACTGCGATGCCTGCAAAAATAACTCCATGTATCCACATCCTGTCCTCCTCTTCCTTTTTATTATTCACATTTAAACCTGAATCTCCACAATCCTTCTCCCCATCCACCAGGCCGTCCCATACACAGCCAGGCATATGGTCATTGCTGTCATCCCGAAAAGATTTCCATACAGTACGTCTAAAAATCCGGGAGAAGTCAGCCGCATATACATGATGATTCCGCAGGGCATAAAACTCATGATCATCTGTTCCGATTTCTTGGCTGCAAGTGTGGCTTCTATCTCTTTTTGTACTTCTATTTTTTCTCCCAGCATCTGAGCGGTTTTCTCTATGGCTGTTTTCATATCTCCGCCTGTTCGTTTGGCCGTCTGAAATATAACTGCAAAGTTTTCAATATCCTCTACCCGGCTGCGCTTTCCGAAATCCAGTAACAGCTTTTCCAACGGTACTTTAAGGTTTAACTGCACCCCAAAATACCGGAATTCCTTTACTATATCTGCATCTTCAGAATAAATTTTCTCCAGCTCCTGACAACACGCAAAGACTGCATTTTCTGCGGAATACCCCGCCTGAAGGGCCACATTAAGCGCATCCAGAGCATCTTTGAATTGATGGTTGAGAACCCTCTTCTGGTTTTTTACCAGTTGTTTCCGTTTCCATTTCAAAAACAGAAACGGAAGAGGAAGCATACAAAGCAGCAAAATCCAGGATTCATAGAACAAATAGTTGATTCCGGCACATAACAGGAATCCTTCTCCCCAGTACTTTATCCATTCTCCTTTTGTGAAGAAATAGCTGTTATAATCTTTTTTCACTTGAACCTTTCCTTTCCATTTTTTCACAGTTTATTAAAGAACCTGTTTTTTGAAGACCTGTCTTTTGGCTGTATTTAAATAAATTCTCCGTTCGGATTTCTCCTTCCCTGTAATCCAGAACTTCCGTTATTTCCAATACCTTCCGGCTGCCATCCCCAAGCCTGCCAAGATAAACCAGCAGGTCAACCCCTGACACCATTTGTCTTCGTATGGCTTCAAGAGGCAGATTCATCCCCATTAGAATCATTGTTTCCAGGCGACTTAACATATCGCGTCCGCTGTTGGCATGGATCGTGGAAATACTCCCTTCATGCCCTGTATTTAATGCCTGAAGCATGTCTACTGCTTCAGCGCCTCTTACTTCTCCCACGATGATGCGGTTTGGCCGCATACGCAAAGAAGCTTTTATTAAGTCTCGGATAGACACTTCCATCCCTCCTTCCAGATTAGCCATCTTAGCCTCCAGGCGAACCAGATTTTCAATTCCCTGAATCTGCAGTTCTGCGCTGTCTTCGATTGTAATCAGCCTTTCCCCCGGACTGATAAATCCGCATAGGGCTCCTAAAAATGTGGTTTTCCCGCTTCCCGTTCCGCCTCCGATTAGTATGGTGTAGTGGGCTTCTACTGCTTCTTTCAGAAAACGGGCCGCCTCCTGTGTAATACTTCCTTTCCGGATGAGCCATTCCATGGTTATGGGAGTAGCCGGAAATCTACGAATGGTCAGAATCGGCCCATTTAAAGCCACCGGAGCAATGACTGCATTTACTCTTTCTCCTGTTTCCAGTCTTGCATCTACAATCGGTCTGGATTCATTTACCACCCGGTTGCACTTCCCGACAATCTGCTGAATGACATCTTCCAGTTTCTCCCTGGAAGCAAAAGTTCTGTCAAACGGCTGAATCTTCCCGTACCTTTCAATAAAAATATGCTCCGGACCATTGACCATTATCTCTGTGATGCTCTCATCTTCCAGTAAATCCTGAAGTATATCCAACTTCCGGATGCCGTGGAATAATTCCATCCGAAGGCTTGTTTTTTCTTTAAAGGAAACTCCGTAATTTCTGCACTCTTCAATTATCAGTTCATCAATAAGTTCCAGAATTTCCTCATCTTTGTATTCTCTGGCGGAATCCAGCCGCTCTCGCAATTTCTCCCTTAATATAGGTAAAATCTTACGATTCATCCCATCTCCCTTCTTACCAGTTCCTTCGTATAGTCTCCCAGTTCGCTCCACATAAGCTGTTTCACATACTCCACCCCTCTTTCTTTGCTGGTATAATAAGGAAGTTTCAATTTCTCGATCTTCCCGAGGATTTCTTTCATATCCCAGATCCGCATTAATTTTTCAAACTGTTCTACTTTTGCCTGGGAAATCCAGTCTGTTAAAACAGGCATATAGATCTTTTTGCATTTTTCCAGGAGCTGGTATGTCTGGCAGGCGCTCTCTCCTATATCCAGAAGCAGAACCTCATAATTACTGTGAAGGGCAATCTCTCTGAGAAGTCGTTCCCATTCCTCCTGGGTTGTTTCGTGGAGATCCACAGGTGAGAGAACGGGAGGGACATAATCCAGATTCTCAATGCTGCATACTACTGTGCTTAATTTGTGAATCAGATTGGTGTTTTCCTGTCTCACGTAGTAAAGTAAATCGCTTAAATTAAACTCATAGGCTGTTTCAAAAAGGCCTTCAAATCCCGCATAGGACTCTAAGTTAAGATACAAGACCACTTTATTTTTCGCCAGAACCTGTCCGAGAGTAAGGGCAAAGGTAGTCTTTAAGGCTCTGTTTACAGGAGAATAGATTCCATAGATCTCCATGGGCCTTTTTTCTGCCAGGGATTCTTCCTCCTCTTTGGTCTCTGTTCCATAGCAGGCCATAACTTCACGCAGTACTTTCGCTGAAGACTGATACTTATAAACACTGGGATACTGATCCAGTCTGGGGTCGTGTACCCCTTCAGACAGAATCATAACCTTATCAATATCCAATTCCTTTACCTGTGGACACATAGCTTTATCTGAAATCAGTAAAATAGCTATTTTATTCTTCTGCGTGAAGGAAGCCAGTTTCTCCACGCTGGTGAATGCCTGAATCTCAAAGGGAATGCTTCTTTTCTGGTTCAGATATTCCATAAAATTATGGGCATAGTCCACTTCCAGATCACAAACTGCAAAAATATTTTTCTTCAATAGACACCTCCTGTATAAAGCATGACACTCATTAAAATCGGGATGGTGAAATGAAAATTTTCCTGCTGCATGCCTGGAAGGCGATAAGGAATTCTCTCTTTTTTCCTGAATAATTCTCCTATATAATTCATAAAATACTGAAATCGCTGGAAGATATTTCCACAGATACTAAGAATTGCAATAGAAAACAGACTTCCTATAAAAAAAGAAATAAAGATACATGTCCATATGTCCGTGCTTCCCATGATACCGCCAAGGCAGGATAATAATTTCACATCGCCTGCCCCCAGCATATGTAATGCGAAGAGCAGGAACAGGGCTATAACAGGAATTGCGGATCCTGACAGAAAAAACAGAACCCCTTCTCCATGCCGACTGAATGTATGCCAGGCAAAACCCGTCAGCCAGGAAATCCCGATCCACCAGTTGCTGATTTTTTCCTTTTCCAAATCCATCGCAGCCGATACTGCAGCAAAACAAAATGCCAGTATCCTGCACGTATTCAAATACAACTCACCTCTGATTTCTATTCTTCCTATTTTATTATCTTTTGCTTGAAAATTTGTCTGAATCGACAGGAATCGTATCTCGATTGAGATATAAGATTGATAGTGTTTATTATAATCGTTCTTTCTCTTTTTGTCTACCCCTAATTTCAATCTTACCAGAAAGAAATTCCAAAAAATTAGCACTCACCTCTTGACAGTGCTAACAACACGTGTTATAGTTCTTATAGAACGAACAAAGAACTTCAAGGAGGATGTTAATTATGTTAATACCAAGAAACCGTAATTATGATATATTTGATGAAATATTTAAAGATCCGTTTTTTACTAATACTTTTGACCGCAGCGATGCTTCTCTGATGAAAACAGATATTCTGGATCAGGAAACCCATTACCTGCTTGAAATTGAGCTTCCCGGCTACAAGAAAGAAGATGTACAGGCTCAGTTAAAGGATGGCTATCTGACTGTAACAGCCAAACGCAATGAGAACACCTCTGAGGCCAGAACTCATTTTCTTCGCAAAGAAAGATTCAGCGGAACCTGTAAACGGACTTTTTATGTAGGAGATGAAGTTCGCCAGGAAGATATTAAAGCCGGATTCCAGGACGGAATTCTCCGGCTGGCCATTCCAAAAGAACTTCCAAAGAAAGTAGACGAAACACCAAAATACATTACCATTGAGTAACGTATCAGAAACATACGCCTCAATCCCGTAATTTGATCGTATAGATTTTCTCCCCCTCTGGAGGGTTTCCAAATGCAGAGCTGTCCGCTTTGGAAACCCTCTTTTTTTCTTGAAAATCAGGACGGTTCTGTATATAGTTATAAAAAAGGAGATGTTGCAAATGAAACATATCGTCTGTCTTGGAGACAGTATTACCGATGCCCAACGGCTTTTTTCCCCGGATGGATTAGGTTACGGCTATGTTAAAATTTTATCCGGCCAGATGCCGGATGACGTTTTGATTACCAACCGGGGTGTTGACGGGTTTACCGTTCCCCGTCTTCTGGAAAACGTAGAGCGGGACTGCATTTCTAAAATGCCGGATTTGGTCACGATTTTAATTGGCATTAATGATGTTGGTCTGATCATGGGCGAGGAAGGGCGGCCGGAGCGGCAGAACGCTTACGTGGAGCGTTTCCGCATTACCTACCGCCGGCTTGTAAAACGGATCGTGGAGGAAACAGATGCCCCTGTTATTCTTATGGAACCTTTTCTCTTTCCCTGTCCGGAAAAATATAAAAACTGGTTTCCCTATGTGAAAATTTTATCGAAAGAAATAGAAAAAATTTCCCGGGACTATCAGACTGCTTTTTTATCTCTTCATGAACCTTTTAACAGTCTTGCGTCGGAAATCGGTATGGACGCGGTAACCTCTGACGGGATTCACTTAACGGAAGAAGGCCATGGTTTTCTGGCCCGGTTATTACGGCAAAAAATGAAAGAGCTTCAGAAGCATTAGCTTCTTTGGCTCTTTTATTTTTCGGGAGTTTTCATTTATGCCCTCTGCTGAATTCCTGCATGAAAGGCAATTTTGCTAAAGGCTCTTACAATTATGTACAGCATGGCTGCTTCAATAGGAAACGTAATCGCGCATTTTACCAGTCTGGTAACAAAGAGTACCTGTAAAGGCATTCCGTACATTAAGTGCAGCCAATAGGTATGCAGCGTAGCTGCAATCAAAACATGGAAAAGTTCTGCACATAAAATCCTGGGAACGGTAATCTGCGCTTTGTACAATACCAGACCGAATAAGAATCCAATCAACGCATAATCAATGGTAAAACCAAAGTTAAATGCCGCGCCCTTTCCTCCGGTTAAGAGCATACTCAGAATATCGCTGGCAGCTCCTACCGTCAGTCCCATTACCGGCCCTCCGTAATAGCCTGCCAGAGCCAGGATCAAAAAGGGAAAGCGGATTTCCAGGTTATCTGTTATCCTGATGTTCATATAAGTCAGAACAATGTACAGGGCAATAAACAAACCGCAGACAGCAATATTTTGTACTTTTGTCATATCCTGCAGTTGTTTCTTAAACTGAAAAGCTTCATTTGAAAAAATCTGCATAATAAAAACACCTCCATCATGTGCTTTCTAAAAATAGAGTACCATAAATAATAATCCCTCCACACTATGAGAAGATGTCCTCATATGTAGCAACGGGTGCGGAAAATATATCGTAAGCTACTTACTTCTGTAGTCTTTTCGTTTCACGGCAACTCCCCAGCCTGTGAACACTTAACGCATAAATTCCTACTTCGCTATTATTTATTTACGCAAATTATAGCACAATACATAGAAATTTCAAGTATAATTTGTTATAATATAAACAATCATTTCCGATTTTCGCGAAAAGTTTTTTGAATATTTTACGTGTTTTTTCATATGCTAATATATCATATTCTTAAAAGGAGTTTTTTATATGAAAAAAACGCGTGACAGTGACAAAAAATATAACATTTATTACGATAATTACCTGCATACCAATGCCTGCACCGAAAGTACCGGTCTTCAGGCTACACCGGCGAAAACACGTGAAGAATGGGAGCTGTACCGGGAGGTATTTGATTTTGCTCCCACTGCAGGGAAACATCAGAAGTAAATCGGAAGTTTTATCCGATGGAGGTTTTGAATGAAAAAATTGTTTTCTGTTTTTTCTCTTTTTTTCCTTATCACTGCCGTGGGCTGCGGAGCAAATCGAACGGTTACCGACTCCGGCGGTGATACGGAAATGAAGAAACCATTGCCCACCCGCACATTTATGGACGAGCTTTCAGGAACCCTTGTTTCTTATCAGGGAAATTATGTGTATTTAAAAGCAGCGTCCGGAAAACTTTATAAATTCGATGTCAGTCAGGCGCAGCTTCAGTGCAAAAACGGGATGCTTTCCGGTACACCTGTCAGCATTATATATGAAGGTCAGTTATCTGGTCAGGACGGTTCTACGGTAAAAACTTTAAAAGTAATTGATCAGTATGGTACGGACACAGAATTAAAGGAGCAGACTGCCTATGGCAAGCTTCGTCAGATAACCAGTAATACTATTACAGTGGTGCAGAAAGACGGAACGGAAATCCAGTTTCCTTCTATTGGAACTCCCCAGTATTTCCAGAATGGAATAAAATCCGGTTCCTGGGTATACATACATTATCTTGGTTCTCTGCATACAGAAACCACTCAAAAGAATAAAACCATACGGCCCGAGAACATTAAAGTTCTCAGCATATCAGAGACGGATCCTTTTATGGCTCCTCAGCCCACACCTACCCCGACTCCCCCTGCCGACCCGAAGCAGCCTGTTCCTCACTCCATAACCGGGGAAATTCAGTCCGTAAACGGAAATCAGATACAGATCCGGCCGAAACGTACCAATCAGCTTTATTCTTTTAATCTCCGTTCAGCTTCTACGTTTCTGTACAGCGGACTTGCCATTGGAAATGAAGTAACCCTGGACTACATGGGGGAAATGAAAGGCACAGACACTTCCGCCGTCCAGGTTTTATCCATCCGGGACCGAAATCCGGCTTCTGTAAAAGATAATGATTTTCAGAACCATATTTCCGGAGAAATTCAGGCTATGACCGCCAATACCCTGACCCTTCGTCTCAATGAGGGAATCGATGTAATCTGTGACATTCAGGATGCACAGAATTTTTCCGGCCTTCCGCTGGAACCGGGTACTGCCTTAAGTCTTATTTTTAATCCGGAAAAGTCAAAAGAAACCAATCTTTATAAAATTATTTCCATTGAAAAGCCCCGCCGGCAATCTGTATAAGATTCCGGCGGGACTTTTTATCTGCATCGGCGAAATTTTTCTTTTATTCTGTCCTCTCCCTGTTTCAGCCAGTCCTTTAATTCTCTGTTTTCTCCCAAAATCGTACAAAATGCCTGGTATTCGTCGCAGATCCCCTGTCCATGGTAAACACAGTGGGCGCCTGCGTCGCTTCCCAGAGCCGCCTGTCCCCCTGACTTTCTGAAGTATCTTATATTTTCGGCTCCGCTTTCCCGGATTCTTTCTATCTGTGAATCCTCATATCTGCTGCATCCTATCAGATTTCTTACAGTTACTAACGTGGGAACCCATACCGTAGAACTGTCAGCCAGAGCTTCTACTGCTTCTTTGTTTAAATAGTTTCCGTGCTCCAGACTGTCCACCCCTGCTTCCGCTGCGTCAATGGCTGCCTGGGAACCGTTGGTGTGGCTCATAACTGCCATCCCTTCCTGATGGGCAATTTTCACCATTTCTTTTACTTCTTCTTTCTTTAGAGCTTCTCCGGTAATTACTCCGTAGGTATGAAAATCTACAATGCCGGTGGTCATTATTTTAATAAAATCTGCTCCCTGCTTTATGGCTTCTTTTACCAGGGCTCTATACTCTTTCATAGTGTGAAACCCCCGGCCCACGATTCTTCCATAATGCCCCACTTTATGAATGGCAAATACAGGGGTTCTGTAATCTATTCCATAGTCTCCTGCAATTTCCTTTGCCCGCCTGGAAACGCCCAGGGCGTCTCCTCCGTCCCGGATAAAGGAAACTCCTTTTTCCCTGTATTGCCCAAACCGGCGGCGCAGAACTTCTTCCTGTACCTTATTTTGATGCTGTGCTACCGCTTCTCTGTAATTCACCCCATCCATGATCATATGCGCATGACACTCTCCAAACATATTTCCCCACCTCTGTTAAAAAGATACTTCGCTGCAGACTTCCGCAGGCAGTCATAACACAGCGGAGCGTTTTTTATGTAATAGGAAATCCAACGGAATTTCCTATTACATGAAAAAAACCGGAAATCTCAGGACAAGATTTCCGGTTCTGTTACGTGCG
>ERZ1643250.3696-NODE-3696-length-10257-cov-3.949618_pt1 | contig 10257 bp, 10 predicted proteins | sample MGYA00579262_ERZ1643250 | MGnify/ENA primary metagenome ERZ1643250 (study PRJEB29033, sample SAMEA4952265) | chicken gut metagenome | biome: Broiler Chicken; feature: Gastrointestinal Tract; material: Caecum | place: Ireland | collected 2018 | study: Broiler...
GTCCGCACGATTGATATCTCCGATCCGAAATCTACGGACGCCAAAAAGTGTATCTCCTGTATGCGCTGCATAAAAGTATGTCCGCAGCACGCCCGCAGCGTAAACAAGCTCATGGTTGCGGCCGCTGCCATGGCGCTCAAAAAGGCGTGCTCCGTGCGCAAGGAATGCGAGCTTTATCTGTAAGAGCGGGGGCGTGAATGCCGCTGTAGGCGGTAAGAAAGACAGCGCCGTCAAAAGCTTATTGCTGCGGTTTCGCTTTGCGCCCGTGCCGGCTGTTGCGGCGGCTAAAAAAGATCCCGTTGTTGCACTTAGGACGGAATAAAACCATTTGCGTTGTAACCATTGAATACGGAGTAAAGAAAATGTTTTTTATCCTTGTGTTTTTGTTTATGTTCGGCTCGGTTGCGGGCTGGGTGCTGGAACTTTTTTTCCGCCGCATTTTCAGTATGAAAAAATGGATAAATCCCGGATTTTTAAACGGTCCGTATCTTCCTATGTACGGATTCGGAACGGTGATTTTATACGCAGCGTGTTTTATGCCTATGCCGCGCTGGGGCATAGTAATTTTCCTGTTTGTCGCGCTGACATTGCTTGAATACATTACGGGTCTTATTTTTATTAAAGGCATGAAAATCAAACTGTGGGACTATTCAACGCAATGGGGCAATATTCAGGGCATTATTTGCCCGCTGTTTTCCGTATTTTGGGGCGTTATTGCGGCGATTTTCGTCTATTTATTGTTCAACCCGCTCAAAGGTATGGCGGAGTGGGCGGCGGGCAGCATGCCGATGGTGTTTGTGCTCGGCGTGTTTTACGGCGTATTTTTCGTTGACCTTTGCATAAGTTTCAACGTATCGCTCAAAATCCGCAAGGCCACCCGGCAGCTGAAAGTCGCGGTGCATTACGAAGAACTTAAGGCGGCGATAAACGAGCGCCGACAAATGAAAAAACAGCACAAGCGATTTTTATTCCCCTTTGCGGGCGCTTCGTTCCGCGATAGCGTAAACGATTGGTACGCCAAAAAGAAGGAGGCAATTCGCGCCGCAATGGCAAAGAAAGCAACCCGGAAAAAAGAAAGTAACGAAAAGGACAATTTAAACGAATAGGTCGGGTGGCCGAAACCAAAAATAAACATTGCGTCGGCCATACTATTTAAAACGGAAAAAGGTACGGTTGACGCGGCCGCGCGGACGGACGACGGGCATATCAGGCAAAAAAAGGCGTCTTGTCGCGGGCTAAGAATTTATGAAATCATTAAACGTGAATAAAAAAAGGAGGTTTGTATGAAGAACGTTGTTTTACGCATATTATGGGCCGTTTTGGGCGCGCTTATGATTATTGCGGCATAATATGTCTGGCGGTTCCCGGCATAACGGAGGTTACCGTGGCGATTGCCTACGGCGTTATACTGCTGGTTTCCAGTATCGCAGACATAGTGATTTTTGCCGTATGGGGACCGCAGATGTTCGGTGCCGGATGGCTGCTGCTCGACGGCATACTCACGATTTTGCTGTCGCTGTTTTTGTTGTTTAATATGGGGTTCACCGCCCTTGCCCTTCCGTATATTTTCGGAATGTGGGTCATGTTCTCGGGCATAAGCAAGTTTGTAAACTCCTTCGATCTGCGCCGTTTCGGCGTGCGCGGTTGGGGCTGGATAATGGCGCTATAGGTCAGGTCCCGGGTTCGGTGGGACATGTATTTTTCGTCGTCGCGATGACGGCTGTCGGGTTTGCTATTATCTATGTTCTCAACGCCGTAATCGACAAAAAGACCAATCCGCAGGTCAAGCATATCGACAAAAACCACCCCAAGACGGCGGACCAGCTGTCGGAACTTATTCACAGCGACCACTACGACGAACACAAGAAGAAATATGAAGAGAACAAAAGCCAGCGGTCACTAAGCCAGCTTTTTATTGCGGGGCTGGTCATGGCGTTTGCAATAGCGCTGCACAATTTTCCCGAAGGCATGGTGATAGGCGCGTCGTACGCAAGCGACGAATTGACAGGCGGAGTAGGCGGACTTGCCATGGCTATCGTAATAGGACTTCACAATATACCCGAAGGTATGGCGGTGTCCGTGCCGCTGGTAGCGGGAGGAATGCACAAGGTAAAGGCAACGTTACTTACGGCGCTCACCGGCGCTCCCACGATTTTGGGGGCAATGCTGGGATATTTTCTCGGCACGCTCAGTCCCGTAATGCTGGCGCTTTCGCTTAGTTTTGCCAGCGGGGCCATGTTGTACGTGGTATTCGGCGAATTGCTGCCGGAGGCCATTCTCATGTGGCGTTCAAAGGCGCCGGTTTTTGCCATGCTCGCCGGACTTCTCGTCGGCGTCGTTATTCTGTTTGTGTAGTCGGCGTCAAGCGGTTTGTTTCGGCCGCATGGGATAAAATAAGCAAAAACCGTAATTTCACTTGTTACGGTTTTTTGTTTTAAATTTTTATAAATGCAAAAATGCGCCTGCCACCCCTTCGGTAATAACTGCCGCGCTTAATAAACTGCGACGTATGTTTTTTATTTAGTCAGATTTTTTGCTTTTCGCGGAGAGAAAAGACGCAAAAATGTATAGCTGTATTCTATAAATAACAATACAATATAAAGGCATCATTATATATATCCTACCTTAGAAATTTTCCCGATTCAACCTCAGATAAATATACATTTACATTGTTTTTATCCTTTGTCGCCAACAAGGATACTTATCTTAAATCACATTATGTTTAAACAAGCGACAAATAGTATTTTATTGGAAAGTATGAAAGCATTTTCTCAAATTAGAGGAGCTTTATTATCTATGCCTATCAATAAATATAGCCATCAGGGAAAAATGTCACCAGAGGATGAGTTTATTTATCAACCACAGAAAGCATCTTCTGAGGATGTGCAATACATTTCAGCTTTACAATTAAATGAAGCACGTATTGGGATTGCCTTTCAAAATGCAGAAAAAATTACTGATTCCGTTTTTGCTTTTAACCGGCGAACAGATACAAAACAAAAGTTTTTTGAATTAGAAAATGAGTTAAAAGAATAGACGGCATTTGCCGTCTATTTTGTGTAAAAACCGCGTGCATCTCTTTTCTGTGTCAAGTAGAAGTCTGACCATTGCGGAACATAAACTTCGGTATTGATTATGATACCGGCAACCCCCTTAATACAAAAATAACAGAGCCGCGGGTTCAAACGCGACTCTGTTTGGCGGAGAAAGAGTAACGTAAATCGATTTTTTTCATTTTTTGGCGGTTGTTTTTTGATTTTTAAAAAGCCAAGAATAACTTTTATAGGGTTACTCTTGATTTATTTTTTGTTTTTGATATGGATACCGATTGCTACCGTTTGTTTTTTCTTATTCAATCGGTTTTAAAAATGATGAAGCGCTTTTTCCATAAATCTCATATTTCGCGTTATCGATTTTTATGCGTTTTACTAAAGGAGGCGTGTGTTCAAATTGTGCTATAACTTTCGGTTTTATGGAGGTGGCTTTTTCTGCGTTATAAGCCAGAGCGGTGCAATTTTAGGCATAAAGAGAAAGAGTCGATATGTTCATAAATGTGAAAGTTGTTGAAAAATGCGGAGGGATATATTCGGGATAAATCGGCGAACTTGACATAAAAGGTAATTTGGTGTTAAAATAAGGATAGAACAAAATCGTCGGGCGAAATTTTGGCCTTTTTAGAAAATTCAAAAGGTTTGAAAAAAGGAATAGGGATATAAGCAATTTCGATATGCAAAAAAAGAACGATTTACAGGGAAAAGAAAGAATCAATTTAATAAAAGCAATAGCTATTGACATTTCAATAGTTCTATCTGCTTTTATTGTATCGACGGGGATTTGTTATCTGCTGCAATATTTTAAGGTGGACGTTTTAAATTATATAATCATTTATATTTTGGGGATTCTGTTGACTGCAGTATTTACAAAGGGTTATATATATTCAGCGCTCTTATCGGTCGTAAGCGTTTTTGGCTACAATTTCTTTTTTACGGTGCCGAAATACACCTTTCATTTTAATGATAAGATGTACATGGTCACGTTTGTTCTGATGTTCGCCGTAGGCATCGTTACAAGCGCGATAACCTTTCAGCTGAAACGTAAAATGTTGCAAATCAATGCGTTGAATCTTGAAAAAGCGCAACTGAAAAGCGATGCGGAAAAAGAACAGTTGAAGGCTACTTTGCTGCGAAGCATCTCCCACGATTTAAGAACGCCGCTGACAACAATGAAAAACGGCGCTGAGATCGTCTTGGAAAAACAGGATCTGTCCGTCGAAGATCGGACTGAAATTCTGAATGATATTGTGGCAAAAGCAAATTGGACGATACGTCTTGTGGAAAATCTTCTTTCGCTGTCCCGTATCGATAATGAAAAGCTGACGGTAAAAAAAGTTCCGGAAGCGGTAGAGGAAATCATTCCTCAGTCGGTCAGAAATTGCAAGGGCGTATTAGGTAACAGAAAAATTCATTATGAAATGCCGGAAGAATTTTTGCTGGTGCCGATGGATGCGACTCTGATCATGCAGACAATCGGAAATATATTGATCAATGCGGCAAGACATACCTCGGAAAATGGGAATATATGGATCAAAGTGTGGAATACCGGCAGAAACGCAGTGTTTCGGATCAGTAACGACGGCGAAAAGATACGAGACGCAGATCTTCCGCATATTTTTGAAATGTACTATACGGTAGGAGATTGTCAAAGAGGAAAAGGGGTTGGGCTCGGGCTTTCGATCTGCAAATTGGTCATTGCGGCGCATGGCGGTCAAATCAGCGCGAGAAATGCTGAAGACGGGAAAGTGGTTTTTGAATTTACGTTGCCGATGGAGGATAAAAATGGCTGAAATACTGATCGTTGAAGATGATAAAGCAATACAAAACTTATTAAAGATTGCACTCAAACAGGAAAATCATAATGTTATGACAGTCGGTACGGCAAGAGAGGGGATCGATTATACTGTCAAGAACATTGTTGACGTCATGATCCTGGATCTCGGTCTTCCCGATATGGACGGGATCAACGTTGTAAAAACGGTGAGAGAGTTCAATGAAAAAATGCCGATCTTAGTCGTGAGTGCGAGAGATGACGAGAACGAAAAAATAAAATGTCTGGACGCAGGGGTGAATGATTATGTGCAAAAGCCTTTCTCATCGGCGGAGTTAATGGCGCGCGTGAGGGCGGCGATACGTTACAGTTCAAACAACGAAGGCTCTCAAAGTGCGGTCTTTGAAAACGGATATTTAAAAATAGATTTTGCCGCCCATAGTGTGTTTATGAACGAGGAAGAAGTGCATCTTACAAACTTTGAGTATAAATTGCTGGTCGTATTGGCGCAAAACGTCGGGAAAACCCTTACCCATAATTTTATTATCTCAAAAGTGTGGGGAGCAGGAGGGAACGATTCAAACGGATTGCGTGTATTTATGGCAAGTCTTCGGCGAAAGATCGAAAAGAATATTTACGAACAGGAACTGATCCGTACTGAAGTGGGCGTAGGATATAGAATGAATCGGTTATCATAAATACAAATTCTGAAAGGCTTGCCGCATCGGTAAGCCTTTTTTAATATTCTCTTTTAAAAGAGTGACGGTTTAAGACGGCATTAAATTTCTTAATGGAAATTTAATGCCGTTTACTTTGTTATTTATATTCATTTAATATTGCATGAGGTAAAATAGCACTGGAAAAAGAAAGGAGGACGGGATATGAAACAACAGATACATAATTATGCAAGTTTATCGGTTTTGCAGAAAGTTCTGTTGGCTGCCGTGAATGCGATTCAATCATACGACTATCGTTCAGCGCGGGATTTATTAAAAGAGGCGTCTTCGATCGATATAGAAAATCCGGAAATATTTAATTTGTTAGGGATCTGCTACGAAAAAGAAGGCGATTTTATAAAGGCGTCAAAGTATTATCGGGTAGCCTATTATATGGATCAAACTTTTTCGGCACCTTCCGATAATTTGGATCGGATTTGCACATTATTTTCTTATAAGTCAACAAATATAAATTGGGGATTAGAAAGAATAACAGGAGGTATTCGTATATGACTGTCGTGACAATTATTGCCGGCGTTGCCTCGATTGCGCTTTTAGGTTTTTTGTTTTACGCTTTACTTCATAGTGACAGAGGATAAAATACAAAAAAATTGACAGATAAAATTTGGAGGTAAATATGGCATCTGAAATTATTTTCGCCTCGCTGCAAGATATTTTTTATTTTTTCTTTATGATCGGCGGCGGATACTTATTCGGCAGAGCTTTTTACAAGATTTATAAAGGCCGTCCCGTTTTTGCGAAAAATTCGGTCGGAAAAATCGAGGGCGGCATTTATAAATGTATGGGCGTCGATCCGAACGAAGAAATGACGGCTAAAAAATACGCGCTGGGGATTTTGCTGTTTACTGTTTTCAGCCTGGTATTTTTTATTGCTGTCGTAATGTTACAAGCGTTTTTAACTCTGAATCCCGAACAGATTCAAGGCATGAGCTGGCATTTGGCGTTTAATACGGCGGCGAGCTTTATAACCAATACGAACTGGCAGGCGTATTCGGGAGAAACGGGACTTTCCTATTTTTCGCAGATGATTTGCCTTACCGTCCAGAACTTTTTATCCGGCGCGGTAGGTATTGCGGTTTTGTTCGCTCTGATCAGAGGATTTACGCGAAAAGAAAGCAAAACGGTCGGAAATGTCTGGGCGGATATCACAAGAATTACGCTGTTTATGTTGCCCGTAAGTTTTGTCGGGGCTATTTTATTGATTGCAGACGGCGTCCCGCAGACTTTAAGCGGTTCGGTATCTTACATAGCGTTGGACGGTACGGCATCCAAGTTGTATTTGGGACCTGCGGCAAGTCAGATCATTATCAAACAGCTTTTTACGAACGGCGGCGGTTTCTGGGGCGTCAACTCGGCATACCCGTTTGAAAATCCGACTCCCTTTACAAACTTGATCGAATGTTTGTCTTTATTATGGATTCCTGCCGGACTTTGCTTTACGTTTGGCAAAGCAGTTATTCGTAGAAATCAGGACGGAAGTATTATTCGTGAGAAAAATCAAGGTATTACCCTTTTAAAGGCAATGACCATTATTTTCGTTGTAACATTGGTTGTATGCACGTTATTCGAATATATGGGCGCAATTACAATGGAAGGTGTTGCTTCGATGGGTAATATGGAAGGCAAAGAAGTTCGTTTTGGTATCGGAGGTTCTTCCTTGTGGGCAGTTGCAACAACTTGTGGTTCAAACGGGTCTGTCAATTCAATGCACGACAGTTTTACTTCCATTGGCGGAATGATCCCGATGTTTTTGATGATGTTGGGAGAGATCGTATACGGTGGCGTAGGCTGCGGATTATACGGAATGATCGCTTTTGTGATCCTGACCGTATTCATCGCAGGACTGATGGTCGGCAGAACTCCCGAATATCTCGGCAAGAAGGTCGGCAGTTTCGATATGAAAATGGTTTGCCTCATTATTTTAACGCCTGTTTTGTGTCTTTTGATCGGGACGGCCGCGACGGTTATGCTTCCGCATGCGGACGAATGGCTGACAAACAGCGGCGCGCACGGATTCTCTGAAATTTTGTACGCGTTCGCATCCATGGCAAACAACAACGGATCCGCTTTTGCGGGAATGAACGCGAATACGCCTTGGACGAACGTAGTCGGCGGCGTGGTTATGCTCTTGGTGCGTTTTATTCCGATGTTTGCGACCCTCGGCCTTGCCGGCAGTCTCGGTAAGAAGAAAATCGTCCCGCAATCGGACGGCACTTTGGCTACCAATAACGCAATGTTTGTCGGGTTGCTGATTGCGGTGATTCTGATTATCGGCGCGCTGAGTTTCTTCCCTGCGCTTGCGCTTGGTCCGATTGCCGAGTATGTCGGCTAAGGAGGCTTTTATGAAAAAAAATAAATCAAACCTTTCGCATGAAGATAAATTGCAAAAAGGTCAGATGATCAATAAAAAAATCGTCCTGGACGCAACATTGCAGTCGCTTGTAAAATTAAATCCGAAAACACAGGTAAAGAACCCTGTCATGTTTGTGGTTTATCTCGGGGCGATCTTCACAACGATTCTGTTTTTCCTTTCGCTCGGAGGAATCAAAGACGGAGGAAGCTGGTACATATTTGCTATTTCGCTGATTCTTTGGTTCACCTCTTTGTTCGGAAACTTTGCCGAAGCGATTGCGGAAGGCAGAGGGCGCGCGCAGGCGGAGAGCCTGAAAAAAGCGCGCAGAGATGTTATTGCGCGTAAACTGAAAACCGCCGATCTTGAATCGGAATATTCGGAAGTAAAAAGCAACGAGTTGAAACCGGGCGACATTGTCCTCGTAAAAGCCGGGGAGCAGATCCCTATGGATGGGGAAGTTATCGTTGGCGTTGCAAGTGTGGACGAAAGCGCGATCACGGGGGAATCCGCTCCCGTCATTCGCGAGTCGGGCGGCGACAGAAGTGCCGTGACCGGCGGCACCACGGTCACGAGCGACTGGCTGATCGTTAAAGTTACGGCGGAAGCGGGAAAAAGTTTTCTCGATAAGATGATTTCCATGGTCGAAGGTGCGAGCCGTAAGAAGACGCCGAACGAAATTGCATTGCAGATTTTATTGATAACTCTTACGATCATTTTCCTTGTGGTTTCGGCGACCTTGCTTCCGTTCTCGAAATTTGCCGTTGATCAGGCGGGACAGGGATCTCCTGTAAGCCTGACCAATATCGTTGCATTGCTTGTATGCCTTGCGCCTACAACGATCGGCGCGTTGCTTTCTTCGATTGGTATTGCGGGTATGGCGCGGTTAAATAAGGCAAACGTACTTGCGACCAGCGGACGTGCGATCGAAGCGGCGGGAGACGTCGATATTCTGTTGCTGGATAAAACGGGTACGATCACGCTCGGCAACAGACAGGCAAGCGAATTTATTCCCGTGGGGGATACTGCGGAACGCGATCTTGCGGAAGCGGCGCAGCTTTCGTCCATTGCCGACGAAACGGCTGAGGGACGGAGCATCGTCGTGCTGGCGAAAAATAAATTCGGCTTGCGCGGCAGAGAAATTGCCAAAATGAAAGCCACCTTTATCGAATTTTCGGCGAAAACCCGTATGAGCGGCGTCGACATCGGCGAAGAGCATATCCGGAAAGGCAGCGCAGACGCAATCGAATCGTATGTCAAATCTTTGGGCGGCGCGTATCCCGATGAATGCAGAAAAGCCGTGGAGAAAGTCGCAAACGAAGGCGGCACTCCGCTGGTCGTTGCAAGAAATCAGAAGGTCCTCGGCATCGTATATCTCAAAGATATCGTAAAAGAGGGCGTAAAAGAAAAGTTTGAAGACTTGCGAAAGATCGGTATTAAGACAATCATGATTACGGGCGATAATCCCATGACGGCGGCGGCAATCGCTGCCGAAGCGGGGGTGGATGATTTTGTCGCCGAAGCAACTCCTGAAACAAAACTTGCATTGATTAAAAAACTGCAAGCAGAAGGGCATTTGGTTGCAATGACGGGCGACGGTACCAATGACGCACCCGCCCTTGCGCAAGCAGATGTCGCAGTTGCGATGAACTCGGGAACGCAGGCGGCGAAAGAGGCGGGCAACATGGTCGATCTGGATTCCAGCCCGACAAAACTCATCGAAGTGGTGCGCATCGGAAAGCAGCTTTTGATGACGCGCGGCGCGTTGACGACGTTCAGCATCGCAAACGATATCGCAAAATATTTTGCAATTATACCGATCTTGTTTGCGGGCATTTATCCGGGGCTGGAAGCATTGAACTTTATGCACCTGACAAGCCCGATGACGGCGATCTTATCTTCGGTTATCTATAACGCGCTGATCATCATCGCGCTGATACCACTTTCACTGAAAGGCGTCAAGTATAAGGAAAGACCTGCGGGAAAAATGCTGAAAAACAACTTACTGATTTATGGACTCGGAGGAGTAATAGCGCCGTTTATATTTATAAAACTTTTTGATTTGTTGTTGACCTTATGCGGCGTTATTTAAGGAGGACAGTATAATATGCAAAATAAAATAAAAGGCGATACGGCGGCAACGGAAAATATCAGCGAAGGCGCGGAAATTTCCGAAGTGCCGGCAAAAAAGAAAAAGTTTACTATGGTACGAGCCGCGCTCGTATGTCTGCTAGTATTCACATTGATCTGCGGGATAATTTATCCTATCATCGTAACTATTGTAGGGCAGACTGTATTTCCTTATGAGGCAAACGGTTCGCAAATCATCGTTACAATGCCGGACGG
>ERZ1643250.3698-NODE-3698-length-10246-cov-10.303797_pt1 | contig 10246 bp, 8 predicted proteins | sample MGYA00579262_ERZ1643250 | MGnify/ENA primary metagenome ERZ1643250 (study PRJEB29033, sample SAMEA4952265) | chicken gut metagenome | biome: Broiler Chicken; feature: Gastrointestinal Tract; material: Caecum | place: Ireland | collected 2018 | study: Broiler...
GCCAGCTTCTGAATCTCCGGTGTCATTGCAGAATATTCATTCATGTCTGTCAGTCCCCTTTCTATAAACCAAATCATACATAAACAGTTTTCCCTGTCTGATCTGCGGGCAGTAAGAAATCATCGCCCGCCAATCTTTCACAAAAATAGTTGCTCTTGTTAATTAACTATGTTAATTATTATACTGAAAAAAATTCTTCTTGTCAATCTTAGATAAAACCGCCAAAAAATTACCCTGTTTATAAAAAGTTTATGCAAAAACCGTTTTCTTATCACTAAAAATTTATGTATTATGTACAAGTTTTTTCTGTTTTTCAAATTCCAATTGTGCTATACTATAGCTATCTTTTATAAAGGGGATAGTATGCGCCTGCGGTGGCATATTTATTTTCCGAAGACGAACCTGCCCGCCGTGATTCCCCTGTCATTGAAAAACAGATGTCATTTTTAAGAAAGGAGCGTATCAAAATGCAAATACAACGTCTCGTAGATCTGGAGGATTACGAATTTGATACATTGCTCGTTACATATAACCACAAAAACCGTCTGAGCATTGAACTTGGCAAGGTCAGCGAGATTTTTAAAGCTCTCCAGGACGACGACCTGGTTGGCGGAAGCAAGGTGTATGGACTTCGGGGCAAAGATTTCTCTTACCAGGGACAGCCTTATTATAACCTGATCTTTATCGGTATTCCGGAGCACGCCTCACCGAGAAGATATCAGCTTCAGTTCGGCGCTGCTCTGAAAGAGGCAAAGAAGTTAAAGGGACATAATCTGCTGATGACCGCCATCGGCGACGACGTGGCCTACTGGCTGAATTCCGCCATGAGAGGCATTCTTCTCGCAGATTACTCTTTTGATAAATACCATTCCGATAAAAAGGATTCCCCAGAACTGAATCTGGGCATTCTCACCGGCGTGGATTCCGCTTCTTTCAAAAAAGAAGAACAATATTCCCATATGATGGCATCTGCCGTTGCTCTGGCCAGAGATCTTGTCAACGAGCCGGCAAATGTAATGACGCCTTCTGCCCTCGCCGACGCGGCAAAGGAAGTCTGCGAGAAGCAGAACATCAAATGTACCATTCTCGAGCGGGAAGACTGCGAAGCTCTGGGCATGAACGCTTTCCTGGCTGTGGCCAGAGGTTCCAAACAAGCTCCGAAGCTCATTGTGATGGAGTACAACGGACGGGTCACCGATGAAGAAAAGATTGCTCTGATCGGCAAGGGCATCTGTTTTGATGCCGGCGGATATAATCTGAAACCTTCCGTCTCCATGAAAGGAATGCACGGAGATATGGGCGGGGCTGCCGCTGTCATCGCCGCCATGGGAGCCATCGCTCAGGCGAAGCTGGGCATCAATGTAACTGCCGTGATCCCTGCCTGTGAAAATATGATCTCCGGCAAAGCCATGAAACCGGGAGATATCATCGCTTCCATGAACGGTAAATATATCGAAGTTGTCAATACTGACGCGGAAGGCCGCATGGCTCTGGCAGACGCCATCACCTACGCCATCCGGGAATGCGGCGCCACCGCTGTCATCGATGTGGCTACCCTGACCGGCGCATGTGAAGTTGCCCTGGGCAGCCGTTACACCGGCGTATTCAGCAACAGCGACGATCTGGTTGCAAAGCTGGTGCAGGCTTCCATTCTTGCCGGAGAAAATATCTGGCGCATGCCGCTGGGCGATGACGAATATAAAGACCTGAACGCTTCTTCTGTGGCGGATATCGCCAACTGCGGCACACAGTGCGGTGCCATCGCAGCCGCAAGATTCCTCAATGAATTTGTGGAGAGAAAGCCGTGGATTCATATGGATATCGCCGGGACTTCAGACTCCGACACCGACACCGAGATCTACTCCAAAGGCGGTACCGGTGTTTCTGCCATGACTTTATACGAGTTTGTAAAGTTAATGGAGAAGCCTTATAAGAGCTATTAAACAGATGGTGCCTCCTGCCTGTCCGGCGCCGGACAGGCAGACCGCTGCTGTTTGTTCAATGATATCTAAAAATCTTTCTGCACAGGATACCTCCTGGTATACAGACAGATTTCTCTATGAGAGCTGTCTGTATACCGGCTGAGAGGAAAATGATTTTACAAAAAAAGAGAGACCGCACTCATGTCTTTATTCAATGACTTTGAGCTGCGTCTCTCTTTTTATTTTTCATTCACTTTTTTATTCTTTCAGTCAAACAGCATGGCTTCCCGGATGACCACATTTTTATTTTTTCTCCAGATGGAGGGGAATTCGCGGATACCCAGCGGGCAGGTGCCTCGTCCCACTTCCAGGGTGATGCACGGGATATCTCTCTTATAAAGGAAATATTCCCTGGAACATCCTGCTGCTGAGCTGAGACTTTCCGTCGGCATCAGGCGATAGCCTGTCAGACTCTGTGCCGTCCTATACATGCGGTCAGTCACCTGCTCCACCTTTGTTTCCGCGTTGCTGGCACATCTTCCATATAAAATGGATCCGGTGGAATGATAGCTGACCACACCCGCAATCTGACCATTTTTCTCAATCCGGTTGACCATTTTGACCAGAGATTTTACTTCCGGCTCACTGGCCGCCTTGCTGCCATGGAAACCGGCATATCCGCGGACACCGCCCTTTCGGAACGTCACGGCCCAGTTCCGGTTCAGATCCACGCCCCGGGCGTTGGCCTTCCATCTCAGAGCACTTCCCGGCATCTTACGAAGGGCTGCCCGCAGACTCTTATCCCGTATGGCCCCAAATCCAAACTGACTGATGGCCGTTCCGTCAGGATTGGCGGACGGCACATAATGAATGGCGACTTTGTCAAGAACGTCCGCCACTTTCGCACCGCTGATCTTCTTATTATATTTCTTCAGATAATACTCAATCTGGCGCATACAAAGCTGCGTTGTCATATATTCCCTCGCATGAAGATTCGCAATGACCACCAGATGTTTTTTCGCCTGGGTATTGCCCAAAACCACCTCGTAAAGATTCCGGTCATCCGCTGACCGTCCGATGACATTGACCTGGCAGCGATCCGGATATTTCTTTTCCAGCTGTTTTAAATCTTTCCGATACTCCGCATATGTATATTTCTGGTGATTTGTCGATACAATGGCCGCCTCCGCTTTCTGTCCATGGGCAGCCCATAGTCCCAGTCCCACGAACAGAAACAAAAGCAGCCATATCTTCCGCCTTTTTACAATACTTTTCATCCGTTGTCTCTCCTTCTTTATTTTGTAAAAGAATCGTAACATTCTATTAATAATTTACATGAAAAGTGGAAAATCGTCAACAACGGATTTTTTTCAAAAAAAATGACATAACCGTTTGCCTGCATTAACAGCAAATTTACGGCATGTCACAGTTTTCCTCTTACTATACGAACTTTTCCGGACATAGTAAAAGAGAGCATCTGACTACCAATTCAAATGCTCCCTTTCACTGTTCACTTATTATGTCCAACGGTCTATACCTCCTGTTCATAATATAGTTTCGGTTAATTACTTATGTTTTTGTCGGACCGTACCTCAAATACTTTTCCTCTTAACCTTAAGAAGAACTTTCCGGGAATCTCATATCACCAATTCTTTTCCTATCCCTTGCACTATAACCGGTTATCTTCATCCACCTTCAAGCTTCCTTAAAATCTCGAGCGAACTTTCTTATGATCACAATTTCAAAGTGCCAATCCTATGAATCCTAAGATAAACTGCACGGTGACCTGTACATCTTCTGCTTCTCAACTCATCGGGCTCAATCACTGACAACCCCTTACCTCTTGTACCTCTTCCTTCAGCTTCTCCTGAATTCCAATCTTACTACTTCCGGTGGTCTGTACCTCCTGTCTTAGTATCGTTTGAGTGTCAGATTAAAGTTTTTGGTGGTCTGTACCTCCTTTGCTTAGTATAGTTTTGAGTCTGAAATTACTCTTTCTGGCGGTCTGTACCTCCTGTTACTTATTTAAATCTTGAAATTAAATTAACCTTCTTGGTGGTCTCACCTCTTTTTCTTTTACAAAAAACTGAAAATTAACAATTACAAGATCTATATAAAGGACTTTGTCCGTCCTGTCTTTGTTTGTATCTGTATTATAATTCCAATGCCCGATTTTGTCAATACTATTTTTCAAAAAAATTTTTGTTTTTTCAAAATGATTAAATATTCTGATAAATATTAGTTTTTATATCTATAATTAAATATTTTTCTGATAATTTATTCTTTTGACACAATCAGCACAGAAACAACGGTCCGTCACAAGATTCTGACGTCTATTTCCTTATTTTAAACTTCTTCTGAATGTCATAACGCCCCCACAGTTCCACATCGTTCTGTCTGGCCAGATTGCGGGCGCTTTTTGTGAAACCGCTGTTGGTCACCACCATGGCCCGGTCGGCATCATAGTAAGCCACAGAGCCCACAGCCTCCTGCACCGCGGAAATACCAACATTTTTCTCATAACGTTTGGCCTGCACCACTATTTTTTCCCCATGTTTCCGGACAATGAGATCTGCTCCGTAATCATGACTGAAATCTGTCAGCGTCACCCGGTAGCCCAGATGTTTAAACTGTGCCCGCAGATATTTCTCGAATGCTCTGCCGCTTAATTTATCTACTTTTCGCATGGACATACCAAGATATCGGCGGCTGATCAGGCGGCGAAACAGAAGCAGCAGTCCCACCGCGCAGAGAATTGTATAAAAAACGCATTCTTCTCCCTTAGCTTCTGTGTACATCATATATCCCCTGCCGTAAGCGCCGATGACCAATGCTGCCAATATCCCTGTCATGATGTCAAATACTCTCATTGTCCCTTTCCTTTCTTCTGTCCGCCGCGCCGTTTCTTTTCCGGATAAATCACTTTACATTTCTGAAAAACCGGACGGTCACGGCTGAATATGCAAGTAATTATACTATAATTTCCCGGTTTTTTCATTGTTTTTCCGTTATCGCTATTCTATAATGAATACTAATAGAGATAACGGAAATTTGATTCCAGGGGGGGATATACTTTGTCAGATTTCAATACATATTTTTTGATGAAAGAATCCGATGTGATCGCTTACGTTCAGGCTAAGCTGCATTATTTTAACGACGCAGCCGCTCTTTCCTGCAAGGAAATCGGAGACGGCAACCTAAATTACGTTTTCCGGGTAAAAGATGAAAAAACCGGCCGTTCTGTCATCGTAAAACAGGCCGGAACGCACCTGCGCATCTCCGATAAAATGACACTGACCACGGACCGTGGCCGCATCGAGGCCAGTATCTTAAAACTGCAGGGAATCCTGAGCCCGGGACTGGTGCCGGAGGTATACCTCTATGACGGCGTCATGTGCGCCATGATCATGGAGGACATGGTGGGGCACACCATGATGCGTACCGGCCTCATTCACCATGAAGTTTATCCGAAGTTTCCGGATCAGATCACCACATTTCTTGTGAACTGCCTTTTGATGACCACCGATATTATTATGGATCATCGGAAAAGGAAAGCACTGGTGCGGGAGTTTTCCAACCCGGAGCTCTGTGATATCACGGAAAATCTTGTATTCGGAGAACCGATTCTTAATTATAACGGAAGAAACGACGTGTTTCCTCCGGTGAAAGATTTTGTGGAAACGGAGATCTATCAGGACGAAAAATTGAAGGCGGAAGTGGCTAAACTTAAGTTTCGTTTCATGAATTACGCCCAATCCCTGATTCACGGTGATCTGCACACCGGTTCGGTATTTATCAACCAGGAGCACACTTTTGTCTTTGATCCGGAGTTTGCCTTCTTCGGCCCTATGGGCTATGACATCGGAAATGTCATCGCCAATCTTTTCTTTGCCTGGGCCAACGGCAATGCCACCATAAAAGACCCGGAAGAAAAGGCGCATTTCTGCGGCTGGTGCATGGGCGCCATTCTGGAAGTGGTGGATTTGTTTAAAGAGAAGTTTGTGCGTCTCTACGATGAACAGGTGACGGAACCGCTGGCAAAATCCGCCGGATTTAAGGAGTCTTACCTGCGGGATATTCTCGCCGACACAGCAGGATATGCCGGAACCGAATGCATCCGCCGGATCGTGGGTATGGCTCATAATAAAGATATCACCGTCATCGAAGATATGGAAAAGCGCGCCTGCGCTGAGAAGATTCTTCTGACGTTTGCCAAAGATCTGATTCTTCACCGGGAAGACTTTCAGACCTCCGGAGATTACCTCCAGGCCATGGAAAAGGCTGTCCGGGCCATAGAGCCGGAGAATCCTCTGCTCGGGCCGGAGAAAACTATCCTTGACTACGATACCGTGGCCCTGGATGATGAGAACCACGCCCTGGTGATCATTGACCAGACGAAGCTTCCTTCCCGCATTGAGATCCTTTCTCTTACCGCGCAGGAAGATATCTGGGACGCCATCTACCTTCTCAAGGTGCGGGGCGCTCCGGCCATCGGCGTGGCCGCTGCCATCGGTATTTATCTGGCCGCCAGAGAAATCGCTCTTTCCATGGCGTCTCAGAACGGCAATTCCGCCGGACAGGCGTCTTCGGATTATGATGAATTTCTTCGCCGTTTCCGGGAAGCTTCTGCCTATCTGAATTCTTCCCGGCCGACGGCTGTGAACCTTTCCTGGGCTCTGCGCCGCATGGAAAATGTGGTGCAGGACCACAAGAGGGATTCTGTGCCGCAGATTGTAACTGCCCTTCACGATGAGGCCCTTGCCATCCGCGAGGAAGATATTCTGGTATGCCGCTCCATCGGAAAGTACGGCCTCTCCCTGGTGAAACCGGGCGACGGCCTGCTGACCCACTGCAATGCCGGTCAGCTTGCCACAGTCAAATACGGCACCGCCACAGCTCCGATGTATCTGGGTCAGGAGAAGGGATATCATTTTAAAGTATACTGTGATGAGACCCGTCCGCTCCTGCAGGGCGCCAGACTGACCAGTTTTGAATTAAAGAGCGCCGGTCTGGACGTCACTCTGCTGTGCGATAACATGTCTGCTTCCCTCATGCGCGAGGGTAAGATCCAGGCTGTATTTGTGGGCTGTGACCGGGTGGCCAGAAATGGTGACACCGCCAACAAGATCGGCACCTCCATGGCCGCTCTCGCCGCCAAACGCTACAATGTGCCATTTTATGTGTGCGCGCCGACATCCACCATTGACATGAACACCGCCACCGGCGATGATATTGTCATTGAACAGAGAAAACCGGAAGAAGTCACTGATATGTGGTACGAAAAACCAATGACCGCTCCCGGCGTAAACGTTTATAATCCAGCTTTTGATGTGACCGACCATGATCTGATCACGGGCATTGTCACAGAATTCGGCGTTGCTTATCCGCCGTACGGAGAATCCTTCCAGGAAATTTTCCTGAAAAAGCAGATTCGTGATACCGTACAGCGGATGTTAAAAGATATGAAATAGGAAATCTGCCGGGGCAGACATACAGCCATGTTCTGCCCCGGCAGGTTTTGGCATTCCTGAGCAAACTTATTTTTCCCATTTATAAAAATAAGTTTTCAAAAAAGCAAACATAATATTATAAATACCTTTCCTGTACTATAGATTTATCATTTTCTCCACCCTGCCGGATATTTATTTTTTAAGGTAGCGCCGGCCACTTTGCCAAATCCCAGCGGGAAACCGTCGGCAAGAACCAGATACCAGCCATTTCTGCCCGACTGTTTTTTTCTGCTTTTCGACTGTGAATCTCCCGCCTGCATTCTGCTTTTCAATCGCATATCTTCTGCCTGCATTCTGCTTTTCGACTGTGAATCCCCCGCCTGCATTCTGCTTTTCGACAGCATATCTTCTGCCCGCATTTCACTTTCGTCTCCCGCTGCTGCCAGGCTGTCATCCGGTTCTCCTGACCAGTCCAGGGACAGACTTTCTCCCCGAAGATAGTTCTCCAGACGTGGGTCCCGGCCCGAGAAATTCAAACAGCGATCAAACGTATCTTTTGAGAGAATCAGCGCAAACGGCTGAGACGGCTCAAAACGCTTTTTCTTGAAATCTCCCATGTAAATGCCATTGCGAAGGAAATGAATGCCCTTTGCTTCCCTTGTCTCTTCCGGTACGTAGTAGAGCTTCTCTCCCCGGACATCCATGCGTTCCGGTTCCAGATCCAGCAGTACATGGGAAAAGAACTCGGCGGCTGCCTGCTGCTGCTCTTTGCCGAGGTCTTTGCACACTTCCCACCAGTGCTTGTTCCGGCCATTCTGCCGGCCCTGCCCGGAATCTTTTCTTCTTTTTTTCTTATCTTTTTTACGTTTTCCGGCTTTTATATCGCCCGCCGGCGCGTATGTCATCCGGATTCGTTCTGGCTGGATGTTTTCTGGCAGAATTTGTTCTGCCGGTGTGTTTTCCATCTGCTCTCGTTCTGTCTCTCCACGCTGACCGGCGCCTTCTTCTTTTTTATGGAGCAGCGCCATGAAATGTCCTTCTCCCGGCATCTTGTGAGGAAAAATACGCCGGCAGAGATGACAGCTTTCATGGAATTCTTCACCGGCAAAGGCAGTAAGTCCCCGGGAGAATCCTTCGTAATCCTCCATGGGAATCACTTCCATCTCCGGGCGTTCCCGGAGCAGATGGGTGATGACCCTCTCGTTTTCCGCCGGTGAAAATGTACAGGTAGAATAGAGCATCCTGCCGCCGGGCCGCAGCATATCCGCTCCATGCAGAATAATCTCCTTCTGAAGCCGGGAAAAATATTCCGGCCCCTTCTCCTGCCAGGCGTCGATGACCGCCGGATTCTTCCGGAACATGCCCTCTCCGGAGCAGGGTGCGTCCACCATGATTTTGTCAAAGTACTCCGGATATTTCTCCGCCAGAACATAGGGCGGCTCATTGGTGACAAAGGCGTTGGATATCCCGAACAGCTCCAGATTGCGCAGAAGGGCCTTCGCCCGGGCGTTGTTGATATCATTGGCCACTAAAAGCCCTTTCCCCCGGAGTTTTGCTCCCAGGGCGGTCGCCTTGCCGCCGGGCGCCGCGCACAGATCCAGTACCCGTTCGCCGGGCTGCACCGGCAACCGGGAGGCCGGAGTCATGGCGCTTGGTTCCTGCAGATAGTAAAGCCCCGCCGCATAAAATGGATGTCTGGCCGGAGCGTCTTCTTCCTCGTAAAAATATCCCTCTGGTATCCACGGGATTTTTCTCAAATGAAAAGGAGCAATTCTTTCGAATTCCTCCAATTCTATCTTTGAAGTATTTACCCGCAGACCAAATTGTCTTTTTCCGTCAAAGCCTCTTAAAAATGCTTCGTATTCTTCCCCGAGAAGCTGCTGCATCATGTTCTGGAAGCTTTCCGGTAACTGCAATTTCGTCATTGATTTTCTCCACATTGATTCTTTTTGCGTATCATCTCACTGATGATCTGTTTTCTTGTGACAATTCCAATGAATACATTTCTCCCATCCACCACGGGAACGAAGTTCTGATTCATAATATACTGGTCCAGCTCCGCCATATTGGCATCAATGCTCACCGCTTTGTAGTCCCATTTTTTCCTTAAAGATGAAACCCGTACCTTCCGCATGGCTTCCATGTCCATGTGGTAATCCTCGATGAGATTCCAGAGGAAATCCCCCTCTGTGACTGTTCCCACATAGTGTCCTTCCTCGTCAATGACCGGCACCGCCTGAAATCCATTCTTATGTATGACCCGCAGCGCCCGGCCGACGGTATCCTCATGCTCAATATAGGTCACTTCACTTTTTGGAAGCAGAAAAAATGAAATATTCATATAACCCTCCCTGTTTCGTCTCACACTACCCGCACCGCACATGAAGCGCGCCCTTCGCGGAGTAAGATTTTATATTTCATGTGCCGTATCCTCTGTATGTGATAATCCCAATAAATTTACGGTACATATGCTCTTGCCTTATCATACCACACCTGCGGTGTTTTAGATATAAAAATACAGAAGCTTCATGAAATCTTCATATTTTTGTAAAATTGGGATTTGTAAAGGTGGTAACAGCTATCTGCTCAGACAGACAATGTCGCAAGGACACATACGGATTCGCCCGTCTCGGCCCTCAGTCGGACGGTCCAGGGATATCTTTATGAGATGTCTTCCCCAGTCCTCCTTCACAGCTCGCGGCCGAAAACCGTATGTGTCCAAAACGCCATCTGCCTGTTGAGAAACCTTTGTTCCACCTTTACAAAAATCCTGTGCTACATTGATAAAACAGCAGGTTATGGCCACAGACGAATCAGCAGATACCAAAATTTACGGCCGCTTCTGTCTGACATGAACCAGCAGAGCAAGCTGCA
>ERZ1643250.3700-NODE-3700-length-10239-cov-6.435978_pt1 | contig 10239 bp, 8 predicted proteins | sample MGYA00579262_ERZ1643250 | MGnify/ENA primary metagenome ERZ1643250 (study PRJEB29033, sample SAMEA4952265) | chicken gut metagenome | biome: Broiler Chicken; feature: Gastrointestinal Tract; material: Caecum | place: Ireland | collected 2018 | study: Broiler...
TACACTGAAATATGTGAAAATTCAATGGGTAAACCGAAAAAATATTCGGGATAAACCCCCGACTGCCTCTCAATACCAAATCAAACCTATGCTTGCTTTAAACTTATAGCAGCAAACGAAAGGAATACAATCAGAAATTAATAACAATAAAACATAAGAAGGAGCACGCATAGCGTACTCCTTCCGTCTTCAATTTACATATTAATTTGCTTTTTGGTATTTGTTTAATATGTATATACATAGATACCAACTACATTATCATTGCTATCATACGCCATAACGGTTATTGAGGGCTGACGCTTCATACCATCTGCTTGATAATATTCAAAAACATATTTACCATCATAAACCTTATATGTCGTTCCATAATCATTGATAATTTGGACATCGGCACCATCTGGCACTTCGCTTATATCTATCCACTCATATGCGTCAACAGAAGTAAGGTCGTCACTGTCAAGTACAAATGTGATAGAAGCAACACCACCAGCACTTGCAGCACCACTAAATCCGAATGTCATTTCATACCGAGTAGCACCAGTAGCTTCACTAATTATAAACTTATTATCCTCAACTGTTAATAAGTTAAATGCACCTTCATTGCAATTTCCAGCATCGACCACTGCACTGTCATCATAATCAGATATTGAAATGATTAAATTAATTTTATTAGCAAATATGTTACCATAGTTCACACAGTTTATTACATTGATATTAAACGTTTCATCTACATTATACGAATTAGATATTAACATGCACCCCCAATTAGAACCTGTATTAATAATAGTGCCATAGTTCGAACAGTTAATAAACGTTATGTCCTTACAATAGTTATCGGGAACGCCTGAGCTCATATATAATCTGCCAACAAAAAATGCTGTCAACCCGTTATTATAAATTGTTGCATAATTAACACAATTTGAAAGTGTTAAACGACAATCGCTTGCGATATAAACGAATAAACCTGTATTATTATCGGTATAATTAGCTGTTCCATCAACTGTTACATAATCAAGCAATACGTCAAACGGTCTATTATCAGTGTTATAAATAAAACCAACCAGCTTCGGTCCGCAATCCACAGCAGGGCTATCAATAACAAAATTAATATGCGCTATTTCGCTATTATTAATAACATATCCGAATAAAAATGAATAATTTCTATCCTGCATAACTGGCGATTGTGTGGTGTTAGCCTGTAAGTTCTTTACCGTATGGTCATTAAATGTTATATAACCAGCAAAATAACTTAATTGAACATTATCATTTATATCTTCAAAATCCAAATCGCACAGAACGGAAAAATATTTTCCTTGAGACGCTAAAGAATACATTAAGCGTGAATTATCCGCCAAATACAACCACTGGTCTAAATTTGCAATCAGATAAGGGCTTGATTCTGTGCCAAGACCACCCGCAAAATTATCCGCAATAGTCGTGTCGACAGGCGTTGTGGTTACAATCTCACTTGTAGGCGTATTAGTATTGTTGATAACTATATTGTTGAAATCAACACTAACCCCTGTTGCTACCGCGATATTGCCCAAATTTGCGACGTCATTTACAACTATCGTAACACTTTCGCCTGTTACTATTACACCAGCGGCAGAGCTACCCGTTTCAATTACAAGTCTGCCCCGTGCAATGCTGATATTGCCCGAAACTTCGGCATATATGTGGAGCGATTCGTCTGCTACCTCCTTGCCGTTTACTGACGAGAACACTCCGTAAGCAGATACTGTATCGGTTGCCGCACTGACCGTGAGCGCACCGCCGTTGCCGTTAATAATAACATCCTGCGCCTTTTCCGTGTCCGTGTTTGTGTTAGTATATTCTATTTTCACAGCCGTTTCGAGCGCGCTCACGTCTACACCTACACTCGCACTTATCGCGTTATTTGCAATAACATCGGCACTTGTATAGTAACGGCTGAAAGACTTAGCTTCGGCAACCGCCAAATCTTCGCTGTCGCCGACTACCGTCCAATATTTGTAGCCCGTGGCGCTCGTACCAGTCGTTATATCGTCCTTTGCAATAATTTCGCCCGTTGTGCTGTTTGCAAGCACAAAGCGATTATCTTCCTGATTCCATAAAATGCTGTTTCCATCACTCGTAGGGGTGAGGGCTGTTACATTGTAGCCGCCCGATACAGCATGTTTAAGGGCTTCCTGCATAGTAGCAGGCTTTTCGCCGTCGATTGTTTCATCGGCACGGAGTATCGTATTCAGATTCTCCACCGTCTGCAAATCTGCGCTTTCGTTTGCCCTCTGCGTGAGGTTGGCGAAAGTGGGTATGAGCACCGCAGCCAAAACTGCAATTACCGCTATTACTATTACAAGTTCCATAATAGTAAAGCCGCGTTTGAGCGCCGATTTTAAGGAGTGGCGGTTATCTGACCCCCCCCCGCTGTCATCGGCATTTTTACGTTTTTGAGCATCATAAAAATGCCCTCCTTTGATTTTTTATTTCACAAAATCTTCTGCGAAAAAGCAAAAAATTTATGCGATTGAAGTTATGCGCGGGCGCGATATTATAATAATTACGCCGTCCGTATAAAAATTATAACATTGTTTATCAGATTATGCAATAGCGGAGCAAAAATTAAATTGTAAAATTTTTTAAAAAAGGGGCGGTGCGACCGCATTGCGGCTCCCTTGTGTAAAGGGAGCTCGCATACGAAAGCGCAAGCGAGAGTATGACTGAGGGATTGTTTGTCGTTGCCAAGGCCGGCATATGATTCCGAACGCGCCGCAGACAACTATAACTTTTACAATCCCCCCTTAATTCCCCCCTTTACACAAGGGGGGCTCGGGTAGGGCGTCCCACTTTACGCAAATGAGGGGCTCGGGTAGGGCGTCCCACTTTACGCACAGGGGACTTGTCCGCCTAAAATCAACGTCAGCCGCACAGACTCGTTAAATGCGCCGCGACAGAACGGTTAAGACTTCTGTATGCTTGGTTTGCGGGAACATATCGTAGGGGCGGATATAGTCTATTTTATATGCGCTCGTTGAGGCATAGTCGGGGTTCTTTTTGAGTACGCCGCCCTCATCTTTGAGCGCGCCGAGGATAATTCCCAAATCGCGCGCGAGCGTTGCGGCGTTGCAGGAGACGAGTATCACCTTGTCGGCGCCGCTGCCTTTCACCGCCTCGCATACCGAGCGTTCCATTCCTTTTCGCGGAGGGTCGCACACAATCACCCTGCGTTCGCCCTCGGTGCGCGCAAACACGCCGGCAAGTTCGTCCTCCACCCTGCCGCAGATATTGAACATTTTATCCGAAAGCCCGTTGAGCTGTTTGAGTTCGTCGGCGCATATGCTGGCCTCTTTTACAATCTCTATGCCGTACGCGCGCTTGCAGGCGCGGGCTAAGAGCGCCGTGAGCATGCCGCCGCCGCTATAAAGGTCTATCGCAACCGCGCCGCCGTCTGCCGCCTCTTTTACAATCTCGCCGTACAGCTCCGTGCGCACGCCGTCGTTCACCTGCAAAAAGGTGTTGGCGCCCGCGCGGAATTTTACGCCCATATCCTCCGACTCGAAAAAACCGTCGCCGCGCACGACTCTCCAATCGTCGCCGAACACCGCGTTGCCCGTCGATTTGTTTATATTTAAAAGAAGGGTGATTTCGCCGAGCTCTTGCTGCAGAATATCGGCAAGCGGCGCGGCGTTAACCGACTTTGCCGCGACGAGCGCGACGACGAACTTTCCGCCCACTTCGCGCACGGCTATGCGGCGGATATCTCCCCTGCCGCTCTCCTCGTCGTAGCCCGAAAGCTTGCAGAGCGACATATATTCCTTTACGGCGGCGATGACTTTTGCGCACCACGGCGACTGTATGGAGCAGTCCGACACGGGCACTATGCGGTGGCTGCGGGGCGCGTAAAACCCGATGAGCGTGTTGCCCTCCCCGTCGCGCCCGACGGGCAGGACGAGCTTGTTGCGGTAACGGTACGTCTTTTCGCCGCCGTAGGCGGGGAGCACCTCCGCCTCTATCCCCGCAATCTTTCTGAGCGTATTTTTTACGAGCGAGGTTTTAAAAGCGGTCTGCGCCGCGTAATTCATGTGCTGGAGCTGGCAGCCGCCGCACTTTGTAAATACGGGGCACTGCGGCAGCACTCTTTCGGGCGAAGGCGAGAGGAGCTTTTCGCACTTTCCGTACGCCGCGCCGCCCTTTACCGATAAAATTTTGATTTCTGCGCGCTCGCCCTCCATGCAGAAGGGGACGAACACGGGCGTGCCGTCGCACACGAACACCGCCTCGCCCTCGGTTCCGTAGCCCGATGCCGTTGAAGTTATAACGTCGTTCTTTTTCATATCATCTCCGTAAAAAATAGCGCCCTGCAACAACAAAAAAATGCGTTAGTTGCGGCATATTGCCGCGTCAATTTATTTTTTATGTAATTTATGCCGCGCCCGCACACCTGCGGGCGCGGCATTCAAAGCCTTTTTTATTACATTTGGATTTATTTTTTTATGCGGTAGACGAGCATGTTTATCCAAATCTGCACTTTGAACATGACGTAGTCGTACAGCCAAAGAAAGAGCGAACCCGCGACGAGGATGATTATCCACACATAGTCGTTTATGGTCTGCCAGAAAGTGCTGGAATCGAGCCCCATAAAACTGCCGAGCGCATAATACATTACGAACAGCATGGCGTCGAACCAGACCATTTTTACCGCGAGCGCGACCCACCTGTTTACCCTGTATTTAAGTTGCAGGGAATTGGCCAGCGGGTGAAGCCCGAAGAACATTACGAACGGGATAAACTCCCACCATCTGCCCACGAGACCGCCCACGAGCAGCGCGAGAACTACCGTGGCGATATAGGCGAGCACGTCCATGACGTAAAACTGCTTTGAAAGGGGCACCATGAGCGCCACCTGCGCGACGATGTACGCCGTGGCAAGTATCCAATACACGTAATACCCGAGCATGAGCGCCGCCACCGCAATCGCGCACGATATGCCCGAAAGCGCAATCTGGAAGGAGCGCGAATACCTGCGCCTGTTCTTTTGCTCCACAGGCTTTTGCCAGAGCACGAATTTGCGCTTTGCAGGCTCTGCGCCCCCGCCTGAAAAACCGTAATCGTCTTTGAGCTCACGGGGCTCCTGCGCGCCGCCGCTTTGCTCCTGCGCACAGTCGCGTTTTTCCCCGCCCTCTTCGGCGTTATTTGCGCCATATGCGGGGGTGTTTTGAGCTTTTTCGTCTTCGGGGACGAGCGGCCGCTCCTCCCCGCCGTTTTTGCCGTTATGCTTTTCGTCCATCATAGCACCTTGCGGCATCCGCCGCGGGCGCACCGCATAAAATTTACCTGCAGCAGTTGCACAGCATGTTTATGCACATGTTGAGCGCACAGCACTGTATGCACGTGGAGCAGAAATTGCCGCCCATCTGTTCGTCGCCCGAGGACTGCATAGTCTGCCCCTGGTAAACGCCCTGGCCGTCGCCCGCGGGGTTCTGCGCCTGCTGGGCGGTGCTCTTTATTCTTTCGTTTAACTTGCGGTACGTCTCTTTATATTTTTCGTTATCCGGTTCGAGCTGCATTGCAATCTCGAGCTGCTTTTTGCTCTCGTTCATCCAGCTCTTTTTATAGAACACGACGCTCTGCAGGTAGTGCCAGCGCGCGCTGCGCTCGTTGAACGAGTCGAGCACCCTCTGCGCCTCCTGAATGTCGCCCGAGCGGATGAGCTCTTCGACCTTTTCAAACGAAGTGCCGCCGTTTTCGGCATTCTGGCTCTCAGAGAGCTCGCTCATCAGCTCGGAATACGCCGTGTCGAGCTTGGTGAGCATGCGCGCCGCTTCGTTGCCCTCTTCGCCGTCTTTGAAGCGGTCCTCGAGGTATTTGGCGCGCAGCTTTGAATAGGCGTCCTTTATCTGCTCTTCGGTTGCGCCTTCGGAAAGGCCTAAAAGTTCAAGGTTGGACTTTTTCATTTTTATCTTATTCTCCCGTCCGACAGCTCCCGTACATAAGCTCGCGCGATTTCATGGGTATGCCGCGCAGAATTATGTTATCGGTGAGGTCGTGATTAAATTTGAATGTTATGCCCGCAAGGTGGGCGCGCATGTCGGCAAAAAGGCTGTCGAATATAAACACAAGCTCGCTCTCGCCCTTGCTTACGGCGGCTTTCTTGCTCTTTTCGCCGTAGTTTAAATATAAAACGTTGTAGCGCCCGCGCTTTACGTCCTTTTCGTAGTCGTCGAGCGCGTCGGCAAGGTATATCCACTTGCCTATTGCGTAGCTGAGCGCCTCGCTGTGTTCCGTCGAACGTTCGCCGAGCACGTAGCGCGAGAGCTTTTGCATCATCAGCGCGGTGGGTTCGCACGCCATGTCGATGCTCGTGCACCCCTCTTTTTCGAGCTTTGCCTGCGACTGCATCTGCTCGCTTATGAGCGCGATGACCTGCGGGTGCTTTTTGGCCACTTTTTTGTAGCCCCTGTTGTATAAAAACCGAAGGGCGCCGCGCGCCTCCCCGTCGGCTTTATCGTCGGAAAGTTTGAAGTAGGCGAGCGCCGTATTCACACACGCGAGCACGCGTGTGAGGTCGTCGACGTCCGCCATGGGGCGGCGGCGTATGGGGTGAACGGCGCACCTGCGCCTTACTATTTTTACGTCGTCGCCGCGTATGTTGTGCAACAGCGCCGACATGAACGCCATATCGTAGGTGAGCGCCGAGCGCGCCATCTGCCCGCACTCCGCGCCTATGCTCTTGCATACGCCGCAGTAGAGCGCCTTATACAGCGTTTCGTCCTTTATGAACAGATAGGGCCTGTCGGGGCTGATATAGCCGAACATACGTCTCCTTTAAAGCTGGTAGAAGCCTATTTTGCGGTATACCTTCGAAAGGGTGCCCGAGGCGATTTTATACGCCCTCGCCGCGCCTTCTTTCAGCACGGAATTGAGATATTCTTTATCTGCGAGCAGCCTTGCCTGTTCCTTTTGCACGGGCGCGAGCCTGTCTGCCACGACCTCGCCGACGGCGAGCTTGAAATCTCCGTAGCCGCGGCCTGCAAATTCGCGCTCCGCCTCCTCTATGCTCTTGCCCGAAAAGGCGGTGTATATGGAGAGCAGGTTGCTCACCCCGGGTTTTTCCTCGGGGTTGTAACGCACCTCGCTGTCGCTGTCGGTAACGGCGCGGCGGAACTTGCGGATAACCGTGTCTTTATCGTCGCTCATAAACACCGTGCCTGCAGTATTTTCGGAAGATTTGCTCATCTTCTTCGTCGGGTCCAAAAGGTCGCCCACCTTTGCGCCGACCTTGGGATATACGCCCTCGGGAACGACGAACGTGGGGGAATATATGTTGTTGAAACGCACTGCGATGTCGCGCGTGATTTCAAGATGCTGGCGCTGGTCTACGCCGACGGGAACGACGTCGGCATTGTATAAAAGGATATCCGCCGCCATGAGCACGGGATAGTCCATAAGCCCCATGTTAATATTATCGGCGTGTTTCGCGCTCTTATCCTTAAACTGGGTCATGCGCTCCATTTCGCCCACGTAGGTGAAGGTGTTCAAAACCCACGCAAGCTCGGCATGGCAGGGCACGTGCGACTGAACGTACAGCGTGCACCTCTCGGGCGAGAGCCCGCAGGCCATATACAGCGCGAGCATTGCAAGCGTGTTTTTGCGCAGCTCCGCGGGAACCTGGCGGACGGTTATGGCGTGCATGTTTGCGATGGCAAACAGACAGTCGTATTCGTCCTGCATTGCGACCATGTTCCTTATCGCGCCGATATAGTTGCCTATCGTGAGCGCGTTCGTCGGCTGAACAGCCGAATATAATCTCTTTTTTCTGGCGGAATTTTCCGCCGCATTTAAAGTTACTTCTTCCATAATGCCCCGATTAAAAGGCGCGCCGCGGGCGCAAAGATTTTGCCCGCAGTTAAATTTTGCCTTTATGGAGATATTTTAACATACCACAGCCCAAAATGCAACGCAATTTTTTATACATTTGGCACAATCACCAAAGTAAACGGCTTTTATCACGCCCTTTTCACCGACAAATTTGTTGTCCGGCGCAAAAAATCCTCTTAAAACGCGTTAGCCCGTCGTTTTACGGAAACAAATATTTTTGTTGCAATTAAATTTATTTTATGTGATAATACAGGTATGAGAGCAAAGAACGGCGGCACGCAGCTTTCGGAAATACAGCGGAGACTGCGCGAAGAAATTAAAAATTGCGGGCTTACGCAAAAGGAAATAGCAAAGGCGATAGGCGTTTCGCCGCAGACGGTTTCGCGCTATATGCACGACGATATATTCCCCGCGCTCGACACGCTCGCGAGACTGTGCCGGCTTTTGGATATCTCCTCCGACTATATACTCGGAATAAAGGAGCTGTAACGTAAAAAAGTATCCGCAAAACCGATTAATTACGGCATATATGCGGGTCAATTATAAAAAGAAGCCCCGCGGCGCATTGAAATGCGCCGCGGGGCGTTACTTTTAAATCATAATTTTTTAAAAACCAGGCTTATTTTTTATCGACAAATTCGAGCACCTCGGCAAAGAGGTTTTCGCGCTTTGCCGTCTTTGTAAAGCGGACGGGCTTATCCCTAAGGCCGGAAAGGCTCTTGGGAACGGCCATGGCCGTTGCGGCGTGCAGGCGCTTTATGCCCTTGAAACTGTCCTTAACGTCGTTGCCCGTAACGGCGTACAGCACGTCCTGGGGGAATTTATAGGGGTTGGCGGTGGATACGACGACCATATTGGTCGTGTCCTTTTTGTTCTTGTCGAACCAGTCGAGCGCGACCTTCATTGCGCAGCCCGTGTGCGTATCCATGGTATAGCCCGTGTCGCAGAAGACGTCGTAAATCGTTTCGACCACCTCGTCCTCGTTGGCGAAGCCGCCGTCGAAAATCTCTGCAATCTTTGCCTTTTCCTCTGCTGTTATGGTATATTCGCCCTTTTCTTTGAGCTGTTTCATGAGCTCTGCGGTGCGCCCCGTATCCCTGCCGCATATCTCGAAGAGAAGGCGCTCCAGGTTGGAGGATATGAGTATGTCCATGGAGGGCGAAGTCGTCTTGTAGAAATTGCGGTGCGTATCGTACTTGCCGCTTGCAAAGAAGTCGGTCAGAACGTTGTTTAAATTTGAGGCGCAGTGCAGCCTGCGTACGGGCAGACCCATGCGCTTTGCGTAGTACGCCGCGAGGATATTGCCGAAGTTGCCCGTGGGAACGGAGAAGTCAATCTCCTGCCCCATTTCTATCTGCCCGCCGCTCACCAAATCGAGGTAGGATGAGAAATAGTAGGCAATCTGAGGCGCAAGCCTGCCGAAGTTTATGGAGTTCGCCGAGGAGAGAATGACGTTTTTGTCCTTTAAAATTTTCACATACTCTTCGTTTGCAAAAATTTCCTTCACCGCAGTCTGGCAGTCGTCGAAATTGCCCTTTACGGCGACGACGTTGACGTTTTTGCCCTCCTGCGTGCACATCTGCAACTTCTGCATTTTAGATACGCCGTCGTCGGGATAGAACACCATTATCTTTATGCCTTCGGCGTCTTTAAAGCCCTCAAGCGCCGCCTTGCCCGTATCGCCCGAAGTTGCGACGAGGACTAAAATCTGCTCTTTGATGCCGCATATGTCGCACCCTTTGCGCAGAAGATAGGGCAGTACGGTGAGCGCCATGTCCTTGAACGCGCAGGTGGGGCCGTGCCACAGTTCGAGGATATATATGCCGTCGTCAATCTTTACGAGCGGGGCGGGGTCGCCCTCGAATTTGGAATATGCCTTATCGAGCGCAGACAAGAGCCCGGCGCCGTCGTAGTCGTCGAGATATTTGGATAAAACTTTTGCCGCCCTCTCGGGATAGCTCATGGGGAGCATCTCTTCGAGCTCTTCTCTCGTTACGGGAGGGAACGTTTCGGGAACGAACAGGCCGCCGCCCGCCGAAAGACCCTGCACGATTGCCCTGGCGCCCGTAACCTTTTCGCCGCCGCGCGTGCTTATAAAATTCATTTTATCACTCCTGGTGCGCCGCAAAAAGGGGCGCCGAAAATAAAAGGGGAGCGCGAAAAAATTGCGCTCCCCCGAAAAGTTTTGGGTAGTCTACGTTTTTAAGCGTATTTTGCAATAAATTCGGGCAGGCTCTCAACGGGGCAGCTGCACGTGATGGTTATCACGATGTTGTTGTCGTTCGAGAGTTTTTCGAGCATATAGAATATGCCCGCCATTTCGGAAAGTTCCTTGCCCGCAATGCGCGCAATGCCGTCTATGTAGATGTATTCGTAGTCGTG
>ERZ1643250.3701-NODE-3701-length-10236-cov-62.868284_pt1 | contig 10236 bp, 6 predicted proteins | sample MGYA00579262_ERZ1643250 | MGnify/ENA primary metagenome ERZ1643250 (study PRJEB29033, sample SAMEA4952265) | chicken gut metagenome | biome: Broiler Chicken; feature: Gastrointestinal Tract; material: Caecum | place: Ireland | collected 2018 | study: Broiler...
TGCTTGACTCCTGAGTACTAGGATTGGAGAAAAACGACGGAAGTCAGGTATTATAACAAATAAAATCCATGCCAGCAATAGTGACATGGATTTTTTGCATATAGTTTCTCTTAAATTTTATATTTGTTTGTGCATTTTATATAATTAAGAAAATTCAGATATCTTCATCATTTCCTTTTGCTTTTGTCTCCTCAAAAAGCTTCTGATAATATTCCAGGGAAAACTCTTCTGGATTTTCCTCATAGACAAAATGCTGCTGTATAAGTTCCTGAGGATAATCTTCCAGTTTGTAAATAGCTGCCTGAGGAATCTCCTTATTATAATACATGAGTAAAGGTATAAATTCATGTTCAGGTATTTCAATCTCTCCAGTCTCAATGTTTTTTCTCACGGTAATCTTTGCCATGGCTCCCATAAGGCTGGGAAGATCTGTCTGCGTGGAAGTGAAATTCCCCAGAGAATAATACACCAGCATTTTATGTCCATCCTCTCCCGTAAGAGTTTCCATAGTCCGGACCACATGGGGATGAGAACCGATCACAATGTCTACACCCTCTTCCAGGAAAATATCGGTCCATTCCTGAGTCTCCTGGTCTACATCCTGCTCATATTCGTTTCCCACATGCATGACTACAATTACCACATCTGCCAGTTCTTTTGCCTGGCGGATGTCTTCTCTCGCCTTTTCCTCGTCAAAAACGTCTACCATATATTCCTGACCTGAAGGGAGTTCCAGACCATTCAGACTATATGTATAATCCAACATGGCAAGCTTCAGGTCCTTGCAAGAAATAATCGGGATTTCTTCTGATGCCTCCTGGCTGTCATAAAGCCCCAGCACAGGAATGTCCGGATGGTTTTCCTCCCACCAGTTCAGAGTATATTCTATAGAATCCGTGCCTTTATCCAAAGCATGGTTGGTAGCACTGGCGATCACATCAAACCCTGTATTTACCAGAGCATCTCCGAACTCCGGAGGGGTGCCGAAGGAAGGATAGCCGGAAACATCCTCACGATCCTCCACAAAAATTGTTTCCTGGGTTACCAGAGCCAGGTCTGCTGCCTCTACATCTTCTTTTACATACTGGTAAACAGAATCATAATTCCAGGGGCCATATTCAGTCATCCCCACCTCACGTATAGTCTGGTGGGCAATATTATCTCCTACTGCCAGCAGTTCTATCGTATTTTCTTCCTGTTCTTTTTCAAGGGCCAGTCTTTCCTGTTCTGCTTTTTCTTTTGCAGCCTCCGCCTTTGCCCTCTTTGAAATGTTTATTCCCACAGTAATGCTGATGATCAGGACCACCACCAGAGCCGCCAGAACGCCTGCACCCATCACCATCTGTTTTCTCAGCTCTTGTTCCCTCTCCAGCCTCCGCTGCTCCCGTCTCTTCTCTTTTTCCCGGTCTCTCTTTAAGAGCTCTTCTCTTTCGTCCATTTCCATTCTCCTCATAAAAAGAACCAGGGCTTCACACGCTCTGGTTCTGCTGTCTTTTTCTGTTCTGTCAGCCTGGTTCTGGCAGCTGATCTGCCCTTCCAGGCTCTGCTGCCGGAGTCAGATATTCTCCTGGGTCTTAAATCTGCCCCTGAGATTAAAAATCAAATTTCTCTTCGAAATAAGCTTTCAGATCTTCAATCTTTACTCTTTCCTGTTCCATAGTATCACGGTCTCTTACGGTAACTGCCCCGTCATTTTCAGAGTCAAAGTCATAGGTGATGCAGAAAGGAGTACCGATTTCGTCCTGGCGGCGATAACGTTTTCCAATGTTTCCTCTGTCGTCATATTCACAGTTATATTTCTTGGAAAGCTGCTGATAAACTTTCTGTGCTCCCTCTGCCAGCTTTTTAGAAAGTGGAAGCACACCGATTTTCACTGGCGCCAGAGCCGGGTGGAAATGAAGAACTGTCCGGACGTCATTTTTCTCAGCATCCAGAACCTCTTCATCATAAGCGCTGCAAAGGAAAGCCAGAACCATACGGTCAGCTCCCAGTGAAGGCTCGATTACGTAAGGAACATACTTTTCTTTTGTCTCATCATCAAAGTAAGTCAGATCCTGTCCGGATACTTCCTGGTGACGGGACAGGTCATAGTCAGTCCTGTCAGCGATTCCCCACAGCTCGCCCCAGCCAAAGGGGAAGAGGAATTCTACGTCAGTGGTGGCCTTGCTGTAAAAACTCAGCTCCTCTTTATCATGGTCACGATAGCGGACTTCTTCTTTCTTCAATCCCAGGCTGTATAACCAGTCCAGACAGAACTGTTTCCAGTAGGCAAACCACTCCAGGTCTGTGTCCGGTTTACAGAAGAACTCCAGTTCCATCTGTTCGAATTCACGGGTACGGAAAGTAAAGTTTCCGGGAGTGATCTCATTTCTGAAGGATTTTCCGATCTGGGCAATACCAAATGGAAGTTTCTTTCTGGAAGTTCTCTGGACATTTTTAAAGTTTACGAAAATTCCCTGAGCAGTCTCAGGTCTTAAATATACAGTATTTTTCGCGTCTTCTGTAACGCCCTGGAAAGTTTTGAACATCAGGTTAAACTGGCGGATATCTGTAAAGTTATGCTTTCCGCAGCTTGGGCAGGGGATATTGTGCTCTTCAATAAAGTTCTTCATTTCTTCCTGGCTCCAGGCGTCTACACTGCCTTCCAGCTTGATGTGGTTTTCTGCACAGTAATCTTCAATGATCTTGTCTGCACGGAATCTTTCATGACATTCTCTACAGTCCATAAGAGGATCAGAAAATCCTCCCAGATGACCAGATGCTACCCAGGTCTGAGGATTCATGAGGATGGCACAGTCAACCCCTACATTATAAGGGCTTTCCATAACAAACTTCTGCCACCAGGCCTTCTTTACATTATTCTTTAATTCCACACCCAGGTTTCCATAATCCCATGTATTTGCCAGGCCGCCGTAAATTTCAGAACCTGGATACACAAAACCTCTGGATTTTGCCAGGGCTACGATTTTTTCCATTGTCTTTTCCATTGTATGATCTCCTCTGTTACAATATTTCCTCAGAAACTCCGTGGGATTCCTGGGATTGTCTCACCGATAAGCCATATTATAACTGCTGCAAACATTCTTTTCAACTACTAAAAGGCTGTTTTTCCCTGTTAATCCATGATTTTCAGGATTTCCAGGCTCTTAAATTCCCGGTCTATGTACCTTTTCATATAAGCCCGCATCACCCTTCCCACTTCCTCCCGGACTTCTCTGGTCACAGTAAAGGAGTAAAGCTTCTCCAGCTTTGCGGCAATAATAAACTGAAGGGTATACAGAGCAGCGGGACTTACATGGATCAGGCCTTTCTGCACATTTCCACAGGAAGAGCAGTAGACGCAGGATTCTTCCACAGAAAACCATTCTATGTTTTCAGTTGTGCCGCAGCCTGCACAGGTAAATACCGAAGGATATTCCCCATTGATAGTCATGAGCTTCAGCTCAAAAATATACCGGATCAGCACATTGTCCACCTGGCCTTTGATCAGCGCCTTTAAGGTCACATACAGCAGATTCAGCATTTCCTTTCCATCTGCATTTTCCCTTGCATAATAGTCTGCCAGCTCCAGAAAGTAAAATCCATAATACACTCCCGGCTGGATTCCTGCCAGTTCAGAAAAATAATGGATAACTGAGGCAGAGCGCATCTGATAGGCAGTCCTTCCCTCGTATAAAAAGAAAGAGCCAAAAACAAAAGGATTGGCCGCTGCCAGAAGAGAACTGTTCTGCCGTCTGGCGCCTTTTGCAAAAGCTGTGATCTTCCCTCTCTCTCTGGTAAGGAGCACAAGCCTTTTGTCATAATCTCCCACCGGCGTGGCAGACAACACCATGCCAGTGACTGTTATCAAATCGCTCATCAGATTTCCTTCTTGTCATATCCGAAGTTTTTTATAAGAAAATCACTGTCTCTCCAGTCTTTCTTCACTTTTACCCAAAGCTTCAGATTTACCTTTGTTTCCAACATATTTTCAATTTCTGTTCTGGCCTGACTGCCGATCTTCTTCAGCATAGCGCCCTGTTTGCCTATGATAATTCCTTTGTGGGAGTCTCTTTCACAGATAATAGTGGCGTCAATATCTACCATATCCCCCTGGGGACGTTCTTTCATTCTCTCGATAGTTACTGCAATACCGTGGGGGATTTCCTCTTCCAGGCAGCGGAGGGCTTTCTCCCGTATCATTTCTGCCACGATCTGTCTCTGGGGCTGGTCGGTTACCGTATCCTCGTCATAAAACTGAGGGCCGTAAGGAAGATATTTAAATATACACTCTAAAAGGGTATCCAGATTTACGGAACGCAGGGCAGACACCGGCACGATCTCCGCAAAGTCATAAAGCTTTCTGTATGCCTCTATAAACCCTGCCACCTGTTTTTTCTCCACTTTGTCCACTTTATTCATGACCAGGATCACCGGCAGCTTTGTTTTCTGAAGCTGCTGGGCAATATGCTTCTCTCCTGCTCCGATATAATCAGAGGCTTCCACCAGCCAGAGGATCACATCTGCATCCTGGAAGGTCCTCTGGGCCACATTTACCATATATTCTCCCAGCTTATTCTTTGCCTTGTGTATTCCAGGGGTATCCAGAAACACAATCTGTCCTCTTTCACTGGTATATACCGTCTGGATCCTGTTTCTGGTAGTCTGAGGCTTTCGAGATGTTATGGCAATCTTCTGCCCGATCAGATGGTTCATCAGCGTGGATTTTCCTACATTAGGCCTGCCGATAATAGCCGCAAATCCTGATTTAAAATCTTCCTTCATATATTCTCCTCTTTTCTCTACAGCAGATGTTTGATTTCCTTAAATACTTCTTTATCCTGCTGGAGTTTCTCTTCACTTCCGATCACGCAGATCCTGTTCTGGCCTACAATAGTGTCTACGATTCCCGCCAGATTCCGGATATCCTCAGGCTGAGCGTCTAAGATTTCCTGTCGTTCTTTTTCCATATCCTCTCTGGTGATCCCTGAAAACCAGGCATTCAAAGACATAGAACCTTTGGCTGAAGGAGTCAGGGGCGCGTCTATCTCACTGATGGTTCCGATAATATATTTTGTCATCTCCCGTTCGTCTGCGTCAAAGGAACGGATAAAGTCTCCTGTCTTTTGGAACACCTCCAGGGTATTCTTCAGGTGAGGATCCCGGTAAGATACCAGAAATCCGTCTCCGGTCCTTCGGAATCCGCTCATACAGCCGTAAGCTCCGCCTTTTACCCGGATATTAGTCCACAGATACTCATAGCTGAGCATTACTTTTAAAATCCGGAGAGCTCCCGTATACTCATATCCTCCTTCGGCAAAGTTTCCTGCCACGGCCACATACTGAACCTGGCCTGAGGTCTGGAAGCCTTCGTTTTTATTTTCAAATGCTGGATTTAACTGGGCATCTTCCAGTTCTCCTTTCCAGAGAACTTCCTTCAGCCCTTCCACTTCTTTTTCCAGATAGCCGTATCCTTCCTGGTCCGCTGTATAGCTGACAACAAGATTTTCTCTGCGGAATACCAGTTCCATAAGTTCTTTCAGATTGTCTATGATCTCTGCTTTCCGCTCCTGGAAGTTTTTCTCCAGTTCATCAATGAGATTATAAAAATCAATTCCTGCAATCTTTTCCTGGAAATAAGAATTTTCAGAGAAATAAGACAGAGCTCGGTTAACCGCCGTAGAATGGCCTGCAGAAACCATACTCATCTGCATTCTGGATTTCATCTTGGCGATGATCTCATACAGCCGCTTTTCATCATCCAGTTTTGAAGTGCAGAGAATTTCCCTTATCATCCGGAAGACAAAAGGCAGGTCTTTATACAGGGCCTTAGCCTTTATCCCCATCATGTGGGTAGTGATCCGGTTGTCTTTGGCATTGCCAAACACCTGAATGCCAAAGAAAATCCCGCCAGTCTTAGCATTAATCTCATTAAACAGCTCTCCGTAGGTATAGTTCTCTGTACCTACATAGCCCAGCACAGACTTCAGGATTCCCAGATAAGGAACCAGTCTGGAAGGTACTTTCTTAGTATCGAACAGCAGGTTCAGATAGCCTATGCCATTTGTATACAGATCATGATGAAGGATCAGTGTTTCTCCGGAATGCTTTTCTGTATTATAAATCTTGCCGCTGGTTCTTCCAATATCTTCCCGCTTCAGAAGAGGAATGGTCTTAAGGCCCTCTTCTGTTTCCGGAGCATCCTGGTACTCTTTTAAATGAGCCGTATCTTTTACCAGTTTTTCCAGTTCCTCCTGGGAAAGAGATGCCTTGTAGTCTGCCAGCTTTTTCTCCAGCTCTCCCTCTCTCTGGGCAGCCAGTCCTCTCTTTGGATTTACCACTACCACAGAAGCATGGGTATTGTCCAGAAGAAATTCCTGAATTAATTTTTCAAAATATCCAGTCTCAGCCTTTTCCTTTAATTTTTCATAAATACCCAGACGTTTTAAATGGTCAAAGGGCTTACTGTCATCATAAAGCCAGCTGTCAAATACATCAATTCCATACATCAGTCCTTTAGGGAAGGAAGAATAGTCTGCTTCCCGGAACCGAAACTCCATATAATTGATACCGGCAGCCACGGCCTTCTGATCGATTCCTTCTTTCACAATCTTTTCCAGCGTCTCACGGATCAGGGAAATAAATTTCTCCTTATCCTCTGGTCTGGCATTTTTGGCCACAACGGAAAAGAACGGCTGATAAATCCCATCCTCATAAGAGCCCAGGATATCTTTACCGATGCCTGCATCCAGAAGCACCTGCTTCAGGGGGGCTCCCGGAGCGCTTAAAAGCACATAGTCCAGCACCTCAAAGGCAGTGCATCTCTCTACGTCCAGGCTGTCTCCGACCACCAGATTATAAGACAGATAGGAGTTTTCTTCCACAGGCTCACTTTCTGATATAGGGTACTCCATCTCGATTTCTTTTGCCTTGTCAAAGGACTTCTGTCTGGCTATGGCGGAGTCTACCGGTATAGCATCATATTTTGAAAGATATTCCTTGTCCATCCAGTTCAGCCTTTCTTCCATATCCATATCTCCATAGAGATAGATATAGCTGTTGGCCGGATGGTAATACCGGCTGTGGAAGGAAAGGAACTGGGAATATTTCAAATCCGGAATATACTGAGGATCTCCCCCTGATTCTACGCCGTAGGGGGTATCCGGGAACAGAGAATTGAAAATTTCCCTGTCCAGCACATCTTCCGGAGAAGAAAAAGCCCCTTTCATTTCATTGTATACTACGCCGTTTATAGTAACAGGACTGTTCAGGTCCTTCATTTCATAGTGCCAGCCTTCCTGGCGGAAAATCTCTTCCCTCTTGTAAATATTCGGAAAAAATACCGCATCCAGATATACATGCATTAAATTTTTAAAATCCTGGTCATTACAGCTTGCAACAGGATACATAGTCTTATCCGGATAAGTCATTGCGTTTAAAAAGGTATTCAGAGAGCCTTTCACCAGCTCTACAAAAGGATCCTTCAAAGGGAAATGTTCTGAGCCGCATAATACGCTGTGTTCCAGAATATGAGCCACTCCTGTGCTGTCCGCCGGAGGAGTCCGGAAGGCAATATTAAAGACTTTGTTGTTATCATCATTTTCCAGCACCATGACTCTGGCCCCGCTTTTTTTATGCTTCAGCAGATATCCCTGAGAATGAATATCGGGGATTTCCTGCTGCATTATCAGCTGGTATCCAGGTACTGCTTCCAATTTCATAATCATTCCTCCTGATGTATTTTATATCCGGCCCCTCTCTCAGGGCCTCTTTTTATACAATAATAGCCCGGACAGACAAATCTGTCCAGGCTATTAATATAGCACATTTTCCCTTAAGATGATAGGGGCATTTCAAATGTTTAGAGTTTTGAATACCCGTATCCATTAACGATGGCATCGATTTTTTCTTTCTTTTTGCACATAGGGCACTGCTCAGCAGGATAAGACTCATAGTTTGGTATGTCCTGCTTATAAAATACAGAATTGATGTCCAGACCTGCTACTTTGGTCACTGCGCTGAATATTGCAGAAACCCCCTGAATAACGCCGCCATAGTATAATACGCTTTCCATACACTGACGGAGAGTGGCGCCCGTGGTGATAGAACCCATAAGGATTACCACATTCCGGTTCCGTACCATGTGCTGGATATTGTCACGGAAGATCATCTGGCCATTGGAATTAAACTCCGGAGTTACAATATAGATAGTCTTATGGGCATTCATGGATAATACTCCTGCTTTTGCCAGTTCCTCTGCCAGAAAGGCTCCGATCACTTCCAGACCGTCCATGCAGATAATAGAATCTACCGGCGTTGTGGTTTCATATCTGCTGGAAAGAAGTTTTGCAATCCTGGCAGCCTCTGCACATCTCGTCTTCATAGTTGTCATATCCAGATAGTGACTGATATGAGACTGGGACGTAACAAAGTGCCCCGGAATAATCTTTAACTGAATCCTTTCATCTCCTTTTGCATAGACTTTAAACATCCTTGCTTCTAATTCCATAACCATGCCTCCTCTCGAGATTTTCTGTTAATCTCTTTATTCCTGCGAGCAACGAGCCAAGGGGGCATGCTTGCATGTCCATTTGGCGACTGCCGCAAGGGTCTTTAGACTCACGAACAATTTTCTGATAATTATTATAGCACTCTTTTCCCATAAAAGAAAGAAAAACCTTGTACTTCTCCCTGCTGAAAAAGAGGTTTTTCTTGACAACTTCCGCCATATATGATAATTTTATTAGCAAATCAGAAAGGATGTGAATATTTACATGGACGGAGATCCTGACACTTGTAGTTGCAAATATCGAAATTCTGCCAATCCATGTTTATTATTATGAATACATAACGGGGCAGTTACACAGGGAGTAAACAGAAGGTTTTTCTGTTCTTTTTTGTGTGACCGTCCCTTTTTGCGTTTCTTAATAATATAACATTGGAGGAAAATAATAAATTATGATTGGCTCGATTATTCTATTAATTGTATTGATTTTTTTAAATGCTATTTTTGCCAGTGCGGAAATTGCTGTAATTTCCATGAACGATGCAAAACTGAAAAAGCTCACAGAAGAGGGAAACAAAAAGGCTATTAAACTGACAAAGCTGACCGAACAGCCTGCAAGATTTCTGGCTACCATACAGGTTGTAATTACCTTAGCCGGATTTCTGAACAGTGCTTTTGCTGCAGACTATTTTGCAGATCCTCTTGTAGATCTGTTTGCAGGTCTGGGCGTACCCATTCCCAGAAGTGTTTTAAGTTCGGTTTCCGTTATTATTATCACCGTGATCCTTTCCTATTTTAACCTGGTCTTCGGTGAGCTGGTTCCCAAACGTATTGCCATGAAAAAGACAGAATCCCTTTCCCTGGCACTGGCTGGTCCTTTATACACGATTTCCAAGATCTTCACTCCCCTGGTATTTCTTCTTACAGTATCTACCAACGGTGTGCTGAGGCTTCTCGGCATCGATCCAAATGAAAGTGAAGAACAGGTTACAGAAGAAGAAATCCGTATGATGCTTTCGGAGGGAAGCCAGCAGGGCACCATTGATCAGAGTGAAACGGAAATGATCCAGAATGTATTTGATTTTAATGATATATCCGTGGAGCAGATCTGTACTCATCGTATTGATGTAACTTCTCTGGATATCAACGATAGTCTGGAAACCTGGCAGGGAATTATTTTTGAAAGCCGGCACACCTTCTATCCTGTATACAAGGAAAACACAGATAATATCGTAGGAATCCTGAATACGAAGGATTACTTCCGCATGGAAAACAAGTCGAAAGAGGAAATTGTAAAGAATGCTATTGATAAACCCTGGTTTGTACCAGAAAACATGAAAGCAAATGTTCTCTTCCAGAATATGAAAACTTCCAGAAAATACATTGCCGTATTGATTGATGAATACGGCGGTATGTCCGGTCTGATCACACTTCATGACCTGATCGAGGCTCTGGTAGGCGATCTGTATGAATTAGAGGACGCCGTACAGTCTCCGGATATCCTGCAGATCGGAGAAAACACCTGGGAGATCCAGGGTTCCGCAGATCTGGAAGACGTAGCCGAGGCTCTGGACATTGAGCTTCCTACGGAAGATTTCGATACTTATAATGGTTATGTCTGCGATGTAATCGGACGTGTTCCTGCAAACGGAGAGACCTTCTCCTGTGAAACGGAAGATCTCAGCATTCAGGTACATAGTGTGGTAAACCACCGTATCGGAGACAGCACTGTGATCAAAAAGATAAAACCA
>ERZ1643250.3705-NODE-3705-length-10231-cov-4.762972_pt1 | contig 10231 bp, 10 predicted proteins | sample MGYA00579262_ERZ1643250 | MGnify/ENA primary metagenome ERZ1643250 (study PRJEB29033, sample SAMEA4952265) | chicken gut metagenome | biome: Broiler Chicken; feature: Gastrointestinal Tract; material: Caecum | place: Ireland | collected 2018 | study: Broiler...
CTCATCAACCTTTTAATGCGCTTTTACGACGTGGACAAGGGGTGCGTCTCGGTGGACGGGCACGATATCAGGGAGATCACGCGCAAGTCGCTCCGCAGTCACTACGGCATGGTATTGCAGGAGACGTGGCTGAAAAAGGCGACCGTGCGCGAGAACCTTCTGATGGGCAATCCCGAAGCGACCGAAGAGGAGATGATCGAGGCCGCCCGCGCGGCGCACGCGCACGGCTTTATCTCCCGCCTGCCCGAAGGGTACGATACCGTCATCGGCGACGAGGGCGCGCTCTCGCAGGGGCAGCGGCAGCTACTCTGCATCGCGCGCATCATGCTCACCCGTCCGCCTATGCTCATTCTGGACGAGGCGACGAGCTCCATCGATACCCGTACCGAAATGCGCGTGCAGGACGCCTTTTCTAAGCTCATGCAGGGGCGCACCTGCTTCATCGTGGCGCACCGCCTTTCGACGATCGAGAACGCCGATCTCATCCTTGTGATGAAGGCGGGCACCATCATCGAGCAGGGCACGCACAAGGAGCTCCTTCAAAAGGGCGGCTTCTATTCGGAGCTCTACAAGGCGCAGTTTGCAGGGTGAAAAAATTCACGAATTTCTTTTTGCTGACGCAAAAATCTTTCCGCGAGTTTAAGTGCCCTGCGGGTACAAATTGGGTCCCGCAGCAGAGGGAAACCCTCCTCGCGGAAGTGATTTTAGAAGCAAAAACGTGGTCCTGCCTGCGGAAGTTTCAAAGATCAGGCCCCCTCGGTGAGGGGGCTTTTTGCTTGCAGATGTTTCGTTCGTTCGGCAGGGCAGCGCGGCGGGTTCGCTCGGGCGGCGCGCAAAGGCAGTTTTCTTTCGTCCGGCAAAAAAATTTTGCGCTCGGGGGAGGGGAGTTGCTCTTAACCGGTTGACAATCTGCATAGAGTATTGTATAATCATTAAGACAATGCCTAACTATACGCCTTTTCATGGGGCGATATACGGATAAAATGTCAAAAAATAACCCAAGCAGGAGGCTGAAAATGACGATTTTAAGCAGCCTGCTCCTTGATGTATCGACGGGGCTCGCAGTCGCGCTCTTTGTCGTCCTGCCTATCTTAGGGCTTGCAATCGGCGGTGCGGCGGTCTACGTCATTCTTCAAAAAATTGCCAAAAAGAAGTCGGAGCAAAAGCTCGATGAGACCTCGCAGCAAGTCGAGAAGATGCTCGCAAGCGCGAAGGCGGAATGCAAGCAATTAAAAAAAGAAGCGGTCCTCGAGGCCAAGGAGCAGGAACTCAAAAGAAGAAACGAGTTTGAGCAGGAAATGAAGGAGAAGCGCGCCGAGCAGCAACGCATCGAAGCGCGCCTCAACAAGCAGGAAGACGCCCTCGAGCGGAAAGATCAGGAACTTTCCAAGAAGCTCGACAGCGTCGAACAGCAGAAGAACAATCTGAATCACCGCCTCGAAGAGGTGGAAAAGACGAGGGAAGAGCTCTCGCATCAGCATGAACTCATGGTGCAGGAGCTCGAGCGCGTCGCCCAGCTCACCAAAGAGGAGGCAAAGGCGCAGCTCACCGACGAAATTTTGGACGAGACCCGCCGCGACTGTGCGGTGCAGGTAAGGAACCTCGAACAGCAGGCAAAGGACGAGGCAGATCTCAACGCCAAGAACATCATCACGCTCGCCATCCAGCGCTGCGCATCCGACCACGCTTCGGAGACGACGGTCTCCGTCGTGCCGCTGCCCAACGACGACATGAAGGCGCGCATCATCGGCCGCGAGGGCCGCAACATCCGCGCCATCGAGAACGCGACCGGCATCGAACTCATCATCGACGATACGCCCGAAGTCGTCATCCTTTCGGGCTTCGACCCCGTAAGAAGGGAGATCGCCCGCCTCACGCTCGAGCGCCTCATCTCGGACGGCCGCATCCACCCCGCCCGCATCGAGGAGACGGTGGAAAAGGTCACCAAAGAGATCGATCAGCAGATTAAAGCGGCAGGCGAGAACGCCATGTTCGAAGTGGGCATCTTCGGGCTGCATCCCGAGCTCATCAAGCTCATCGGCCGCCTCAAATTCCGCACGAGCTACGGTCAGAACGTCTACCGCCACTCCATCGAAGTCGCGCAGCTCGCGGGGCTCATGGCGCAGGAGCTCGGCCTCGACGTCAACTTTGCCAAGCGCGCGGGCCTTCTGCACGACATCGGCAAAGCGGTCGACAGGGAGCAGGAAGGCACGCATATCCAGATCGGCGCAGACCTTGCCAAGAAGTACAAGGAAAACGCGATGATCGTCAACGCCATCATGGCGCACCACGGCGACGTGGAGCCCAAGACCATCGAGGCGGTGCTCATCCAGGCGGCGGACGCCATCTCGGGCGCGCGCCCCGGCGCACGCAGGGAGACGGGCAGCAACTACGTCAAGCGTCTCGAAAAGCTCGAAGAGATCGCCTCGAGCTTCCGCGGGGTCGACAAGAGCTACGCCATCCAGGCGGGCCGCGAAGTGCGCGTCATCGTCAAGCCCGACCAGGTGGACGACACCAAGGCGATGTATCTCGCCAAGGACATCGCCAAGAAGATCGAGAACGAGCTCGAATATCCCGGGCAGATCAAGGTCAACGTCATCCGCGAATTCCGCAGCGCAGAATTTGCAAAATAAAACCACAGCAGCAAAACCGCCGCTCCCAACTATGGAGCGGCGGTTTTTTCGTGCAGTTATTGTACTTTTTCGGGCGACGCTTTTCTTTCATCCGTTTTGTTGTCGGCGTCGGCTGCGGCGGCTTCGCCCGAGATCGCATCGTAATGCCTGCCTGCCGAGGCGTATTTCTTCCCCGCCAGGGCGTAAAAGGTGCGGATGCGCTCGCGCAAAGAAGCGGGGCGCACGACGAAGGCGTCGCGGCCGAACCGCACGAGATACTGCATGAGCTGCTGATGGGAGCAGGCGAAGGTGAAGGTGTTGTTTTCGACGGAGACGGGCACGGGGCGGTGCACATAGAGGGCGCGGTACATCTCCATGCCGTGCGCCGTGAACTGCACGACCGCCTCCTCCTCGCGCTTGCCGTAGCGGAACTGCGGCCCGAAGGCAAGCATCCTTGCAAACAGCGAAAGCTGTTCGGGGGAGAATTCGGCGTCCTTTGTAAGGGGCGTCACCGAGAGGATGCGCGAAAGGCGGATGGGGACGCACTCGTTCCCGCGGGCGGCAAGCAGATAGCAGTGCAGCTCCTCTTTGGAGGCGGCGATGCGGTAGGGGGAGAGCTCGTAGCCCTTCTCGCGCGTGCGCTGCGTGCTGAGGAACACCTTCTTCTTTGCGGCGATCGCCCTCTCGAGCGCCTCGTACTGCGGGCGGAAGGCGATCTTCTCGCGCTCATCCTGCGGAAGAGCGGCGTAAGAGGAGAAGAGGTTGCGGAAGTACTCCGAAAGCGAGCTCCCGCCAAGGAGATACGCCTCGATATAGTCGAGGACGGGCTCGGAGGCACGCGTGGGCTTGACGGAGACGGTGCAGTCGAAGCGCTCTTTGAGGGGCGCCGCCTCCCGCTTGCGGACGTGCGAGGCGATCGTGCGGCACATCGTTTCGAGCTCGCCCTTTTTGAGGTGCGTCTCCTTCCCGACCGCGCCCATGAGATAGGAGAAGAGCTCTTTCTCCTGCGTGCGGAAGCGCTCGTAATAGTTGACGATGAGCTGCGTCAAAAGCGCGTTCTTGTTGAGCGTGCGACCGTCCGCCTTGAAAAATTCAAAGCTTTCGGCGTCCTTTTCGAGGATGTCCGCCGTCCGCTTCGTCACGTTGATCTTTAACTTTTCCGTCATGAGCTTTTCCTCCCTTTCCAAGATCATACCACAAAAAGGGGTCAAAAGCAAATGAATGAAAGTACATATCTGATAGTTTTTTCTCAAAAATATGCCGTTATCTCTGCATTTTACACAAAAATAAGGGGTCAAAAAAATATTTGAAACTGCGCATTTACAAACGGAAAAAGATGTGCGATAATAGGGGCAGGAAAACGAACGGGAGGAAAACAACATGAAAGTTTGCCATACGGAAGCCATGAAGCTCATCAAGGAGCTCGAAAAGCAGAAGGACGAGCTCATCGAGTTCGAGGACCGCAATTCGGTCGTCTCCTACAAGGAGGGCGAGACGCCCATCGACAGCGGCTATGCGTATGAAAAGACGCGCGAAGAGATCCGCGCCATCGACGATAGGATCCGCGCCGTCCGCACGGCGCTCGGGCGGGCGAATACCGAGGTCATCGCCGAACCCTTCGGCATCACCATCGGCGAAGCGCTCGTGCTCCTTGCCCAGCTGCAGGGCGAACGCGTGCAGGTAGAGTCGCTCACGGGGCGCAACCCGCTGACGAGCGAGATCACCTACAACGGCGTCATCCGCTTCACGCGCTGCAATTACGACGTCAAGCAGGTGGAGGCCGACGCGGGCGCCCTGCGCAAGCGCATCTCCGAGCTGCAGATCGCCATCGACCGCGCCAATCTTACCAATTATATCGAGATCTGACGCCCTTTCCGAAGAGGGACGGTCTTGCTTTGATACCGGGGAATGTCCCCGGATAACAGGCTACGCCATGGTGGCACAAGGAACGGTCAAAGCTATCGTTTATCGTTTTTGTCAGCGCTTTGCGGGTTTTCCGTTTGTGCGTTACAGGTTGCAAGGTCATGGGATTTATTAAGGAGAAATACCTTTTAATAGAATTTTTAGCAGACAGTCACTCTTAAAAACCACAAGGGCGGGGAGGTTCGGTTTGACCCCGTCCGCTTTTTTTATCGAAATTTTAACGAACAAAAGTCCGCCTCTGAAAGGGCGGAGAGGAGGGGATATGCACAAGAGATGGTTTGCCTTTTACTGCGACGGGGAAGGCGCCCCCGAAGGGCGCGTCGACATCCTGCGCCTCGATCTTGCCTTTCGCCGTTTTGAGGTCATTGGCGAATGCGAGCGCAGCGGGCTCTGCAAGGGGTATCACGGCGAGAACAGCGAGGAGGTGCGTCTCACGCGGGAGCAGTTCAATGCGCTGCTGGCGATCGCGCGGGAGTGCTTCGGCAAGGGGAGCTACACCGTGGGCGGTCCGCAGCCCGCGTCTGCCGTGCAGAACGGATCACAGTCCGCGCCCGCCGTGCGAAAAGGCACGCCCCCGCGCGAGGTCGTTCCCAAAAAACGCGTCTTTGCCGCCATGCGGCGCACCCTTTCCGAGGAGGAGATCGCGCAGATCGTCCGAAGCGGCACGCCCGAGCGCGCCGACTACTTCGACCGGGTGGCGATGCTCTCGGCGGTGGACTGCTTCCTCGCGGGCGGGATGACGTCCTCTGCGTTCGCCGATTGGTGCCTTTTGATGATGTACTGCTTTCAGAACGGCGTCTATCGTGGCAGGCAGCTAATTGAACTCTACAACGAGCTCGCCGACAGCTTCGACGGCATGGCGTTCACATCGGAGGACTGTACGGACGAGGAGACGCGCCTTCGCGTATTGGAATTTTACGCCGAACTCAAGTACGCTGCCCATCGCCGCGACTGCCTGCTGCAAAAGAAAAAGAAGCCCTTCCAAAAGAACGACATCGTCGTCTATGCCGCGTTCGCCTTTACGGCAGGATTTGACCGGGAGGACGGGTGCTGCGTCTATTTCTTCTGCGTCGCCGATCATCGGCACGAGCGCGTCAACTATTATCAGGTGGACGACCCCGCATTTGACCGGGAGCTTTGTTATACGATGATCTCTTCGGAGGAGTTTGCGGGCCTTCCGGGCAGATATGTCGACTTTCGGCTCGACCGCACTCTCTTTGCTTCGGCGCAGAAGGGGAGCTGAGGAACGAAAAATAGGGGCGGGGCGCGCCGCTTGCGGCGCGCCCCGCCCCCTTGTCGTATCGTCGTGATGATCGTGCGGCGCAGCGCTCAGATGTTTTCGGGGAGACGGGTGACATCGCTTCCGAGGAAGGAGACGTCGGCATAGCGTCCGATCGTAAATGCGCCGCTTTCAAAACGCACTTCGCTCAGAGAGGCGTTGGGAACAAAGGGGATGTGCTGCATCTCGGAAAGCGGCAGTCCGCGGAAGGCGCAGGTGAGGGCGCGGATCATCGCGGCGTGCGTCGCAAGGACGACGGCTTTCCCGTCGTTTTCTTGGGCGATGCGCAAGACGGCGGCAAGCCCGCGTGCCTGCACTTCTTCGAGCGATTCCCCGCCCGTACAGCGCGCAAGCCCGATGTTCTCCGTCCAGCGGGCGTAGTCTTCGGGATAGGCGCGGGCGATCTCGCCGATGTGCTTCCCTTCCCACAGCCCGCCGTCGATCTCGCGGAGGCCCTTCTCGGGGCGGACGGCAAGCCCCAGCGCCTCTGCCGCGGGCGTTACCGTCTGCACGGCGCGGAGAAGATCGCTCGAAAAGAAGGCGTCCGGGCGCAGAGAGAGCAGGCGCTCTTTCAGTTCTTCCGCCTGCCGCATGCCGCGGTCGGAGAGCGGTACGTCCGTCTGCCCCGTAAATACTTTTTCCACATTGGCGCGGCTCTCGCCGTGCCGCACGAAATAGAGTGTCGTCATAAGTGTCGTTCCTGAGGTGCCGCCCCGCTTTCCGGGCGCTCTTTGAGCATCGCGTCCACCTCTTCGCGGGTGCAGCGGTAGTCTCCCTCCCCGCTGCGGCGATAGGTGCCCGTGTACGGGTCGGAGCCTAAAAAGACGGGCCGGTCCTGATCCTCGGCGCGCGGCACGGCGATGACGACGATGCGGCATTTCCCCGCCTCCTGCACGCGCACGTCGCCGCGGCTTAAAATGTTGGCGCTCACGAAGCGCCGATCGCCGAGGATGTTCCAGAACTCCCCGATGAGCTTGTCGGGGTCGGGGAGCTCGACGGGGTGCAGGGAATGATCGGGCCGCTCCTCGACGCCGAGCAGAATGACCCCGCCCTCCGTATTGGCGAAGGCGGAGTACGTCTCCCACAGGCTCTGGGGCAGCCCGCCCACGGCGAGCTTGGCTTCCAGGCGGTTGCCCTCGCGGTAGCGTTCGAGGTGCGAAAAATTGATCATACCATCCCCCTTGCCGCCATTATAGCACAACTTTTCCCCAAAGGCAAGGGCGGGCGCCGAAAAGCAGGGCGGGCGGAAAGGCGGCGCGTTTCTGCACTGCATCGGATATTTGATCGCGTCGATCATCGATCATATCTTATTGTTTTCTTGACAGATCGTGTAGGATATGTTATAATAAGTAAGAAAAGTAATACGAATTATACTCAAAGGAGCAAACAATGGAAAATTTCCCCGAAGGTAAATTTCTGGCAACGGTCAAGATCGGCCCCAAAGGGCAGATCGTCATCCCTAAAGAGGTGCGTGATATGTTTTCGCTGAACCCGGGAGATTCGCTGGTCTTGATGGCGGACAAAGGGCAAGGCATTGCCTTGCAGCCGTTTTCCTATGTGGAATCGTTTTGGAAGGCTGTCAATCATGTAAAGGACGGCGAGCAAAAATGAATGCGCTTGAAGTAAAAGGACTGACGAAAGTCTATCCCGAATTCACGCTTGATAAGATCGGTTTTTGCGTACCGCAGGGGCATATCGTCGGGCTCATCGGCAGAAACGGCGCAGGAAAAAGCACGACTATAAAAGGTATATTGCAGCTTATCGCAACAGAAGGAGATGTCGCCGTCTTTGGAAAGAATATGGATGTGGATGAACTTGCGGCAAAGCAGATGATCGGCTATGTCGGCGGCGGTTTTCGCTATTATCCCATGAACACGCTTGTTTCTATCCGCAAAGCATACTCGCCTTTCTATCCGACGTGGAATCAGGGCAAGTATGAAAAATTCTTTGCGCAATTCGATTTGTCTGAACGAAAGAAGGTCAAAGAACTTTCCGAGGGCATGAAGGTAAAGTTTGCGCTTGCCCTCGCCCTTTCGCACGGTGCCAAGCTGCTCATCATGGACGAGCCGACGAGTGGGCTCGATCCGCTTTCGCGTGAAGAGTTTTGCGACATCGTTTTGCAGCTTGTGCAGGAAGACGGCGTTTCCGTCCTCTTTTCTACGCATATCACGTCCGACCTGATGCGCATTGCCGACGACATCGTCTATATCTCGCAGGGCAAGCTCCTTGCAGCGTGCCCGCTGAAAGAGTTGCTCGGGAAATACCGGTTGGCGCGTTTTTCTTCTCTTGCAGACGCGACGGCTGCCAAAGCCATCGGCGTAAAGGCGGTCAAAGAAGGCTACGAAGGTCTGCTGCCCCGTGATATGCAAATATCAACAAATGTTGCCGTGTCCGACGCAACGATCGATAACATCATCGTACATTTGGAAAAAGCAAACGAGGGGGAAAGGGTATGCTGAATTTAATTAAAAAGGAAATCGCTCTTTGTATGCACCCGACGGCCTTTATCTTTCTCTTCTTTGCCGTGCTTGTTTTCATACCAAATTATCCCTATGAAGTCATTTTCTTTTTCTCCTGCCTTTCGGTATTTTTCTGCTGTATAACGGGAAGAGAAAACGGCGATATTGCATTTTCCTGCGCATTGCCCGTAAAAAAGGAGCATATCCCCATTGCAAAGATGCTTGTGGTATTCGGGCTGCAAGGTATCATTTTGCTGTTTGTCGGGATCGCCGGCGCAGTCAAAGGCGCTGTTTTGCCTGCGGAGCAGTATGTCAATCAAGCGGGGATCTCGGCAAATCTTGCTTTGGTCGGCAATGGTGCAATACTGCTCGGCGTGTTCAACCTGATCTTTTTCCCTCGTTACTTCAAATCCCCGGATAAGATCGGGGTTCCGTTCGTAATAGGTGCGATCGTCGTATTCTTGCTGATCGGCGTCTTTATCGTTTTACGCTGGGTAACGCCGCTGTATTCTACAACGCTGAACGAACTTAATACTGTAAATACGGGCGCAAAAGCGGCCGCTTTGATCATAGGAATGGCGATTTATGCTATCATGTCTACAATAAGTTGCAAATTATCCATGCGCCGTTTGCAAGAATATGATACATAAAATGCCCGGTTCGGCTTTAGCCTCTTATAGCCCCCGCGATAGTCGCGGGGGCTTCGTTTATACAGGCAAAAGCGGCCGCCCACAAGGGGCAGCCGCCGCAATCATTGGTTTTGTTTGGCTTATTTGGTGCCGAACAGCCTGTCGCCCGCGTCGCCGAGGCCGGGCAGGATATAGCCGTTCTCGTTGAGGCCTCTATCGAGGGTGGAGACGTACACGCGCACGTCGGGGTGTTCGCGCGCCACCCTTTCGATGCCTTCGGGCGCGGCGATGATGGACATCATGCGAATATTTTTACAGCCGCGCTTTTTCAACGCCGCCAGCGCGTCGCAGGCGGAACCGCCCGTGGCGAGCATGGGATCGACGAGGATGACCGTCTTGTTTTCGATGCCGGCGGGCAGCTTGCAGTAATACTCCTGCGGCTGCAGCGTCTCTTCGTCGCGGTACATGCCGATATGCCCCACGCGCGCGGTGGGAAACACCTTGTGCACGCCGTTGACCATGCCCAGCCCCGCCCGCAGGATGGGGACGATGGCGACGCTCTCTTCGGGGATGCGGTACTGCACCGTCTTTTCCAGCGGCGTTTCCACCTCGACGGGGACGAGCTCGATATCCTGCATGGTGACGTAGGTCATGACCTGCGTGATCTCTTCCACCAGCTCGCGGAATTCCTTCATGCCCGTATTCTTGTCGCGGAGGATGGAGATCTTGTGCTTGATGAGAGGATGATCGAAGATGAATACGTTGTTATATGCCTGCATTATTTTTCCTCCCCTTCGCCTTTCTGCCCTGCCTGCACGGCCGCATCGGCAGCGGCGCTCTGCCCTTCTGCCTCGGCGGACTGTTCCAAAGCCGCGCCCTGCCCTTCCGCTTCCTTCTGCAAGCGGCGCTTTTTGCCGATATTGACCAAAAGGTTGGTAAGGATGCCGAGGATGAGCGCGCAGGCGATGGAGGTGACGGTGATGCCGCCGAAGTTGAGGGTCAGCCCGCCGACGCCCGCGATGAGGATGACGGAGACGGTGAACAGGTTGGAGTTTTCGTTCAGATCGACTTGCTGCACCATCTTCAGGCCGCTGACGGCGATGAAGCCGTACAGCGAGATGCACACGCCGCCCATCACGCAGCCGGGGATGGTCGCCAAGAAGGTGGTGAACACGCCGATAAAGGAGAAGGCGATGGCAAAGAGCGCCGTCAGGAGCGTGGTAGAGACGGAGGCGTTGCCGGAGATGGCCACGCAGCCGACCGACTCGCCGTAGGTCGTATTGGGGCAGCCGCCGAAGAAGGCGCCCACCATCGAGCCGACGCCGTCGC
>ERZ1643250.3709-NODE-3709-length-10224-cov-8.232865_pt1 | contig 10224 bp, 10 predicted proteins | sample MGYA00579262_ERZ1643250 | MGnify/ENA primary metagenome ERZ1643250 (study PRJEB29033, sample SAMEA4952265) | chicken gut metagenome | biome: Broiler Chicken; feature: Gastrointestinal Tract; material: Caecum | place: Ireland | collected 2018 | study: Broiler...
CGCATAGCGGGTGGTTGTCTGTTTCGCTCTGCTCAACTGCCTAAAGGCACTAATACCAAAGGGCAGGACCTGCGATCCTGCCCTTTTCTGTTTCTCTTTATGGGGTTGGCTCAGCCCTCATAACCGTTGGGGTTCTGAGACTGCCAACGCCAGGAATCGGCACACATGTCGTCCAGCGTCTTTTTGGCTTCCCAGTGCAGCTCCTCCTTGGCCTTGGAGCAGTCTGCATAGCAGGCGGGCACATCGCCGGGACGGCGGTCCACAATTTCATAGGGAATGGGACGGCCCACAGCCTTGCCGAAGGCTTTGACCATATCCAACACGGAATAGCCCACACCGGTACCCAGATTATAAATCCGCAGGCCGCAGTTGGTTTTTCCGTCCTCACCGAACAGCTTCAGCGCCGCCACATGACCCTCTGCCAGGTCTACCACATGGATGTAGTCCCGCACGCCGGTGCCATCATGGGTGGGATAATCGTTACCAAATACGCGGAGCTTTTCCAGCTTGCCAATGGCCACCTGAGTGATATAGGGAACCAGGTTGTTGGGAATGCCGTTGGGGTCTTCACCGATTTTTCCGCTTTCGTGGGCGCCCACCGGGTTGAAGTACCGGAGGAGAATGGGGTTGAACTCCGGGTCTGCCTTGGCCATATCCTTGAGCATCATCTCAATCATCAGCTTGGTGGAGCCATAGGGATTGGTGGTGGACAGGGGGAAGTCCTCGGTAATCGGCACTGTAGCCGGGTCGCCGTACACCGTTGCGGAAGAGCTGAACACAAAGTTGTGAACGCCGTGCTCCTTCATGACTTCCAGCAGAACCAGCGTGGAAATCAGGTTGTTTTGATAATAGCGCAGGGGAATCCGAACCGACTCGCCCACTGCCTTCAGGCCGGCAAAATGGATGACAGCGCTGATGTCCTCTTTGGAGAAGATTTCCTCCATGGCCTCGCGGTCGCAGACATCCTTTTCATAAAAAGTGACCTTTTTGCCTGCGATTTCCTCCACACGGCGAAGGGCTTCCGGCTTACTGTTGATCAGGTTATCCACCACGACCACTTCATAACCGGATTCCAACAGGGAAATACAGGTGTGGCTGCCGATATAGCCGGCGCCGCCGGTGACCAGAATTTTCATGATTATCAGCCTCTCTTTCAAAATCAGTCCGGGTTGCTTTCTGTCCTTATTATACCGCGGCCTTTTGGGAAAGGCTATGGGAAATTGTTGTAGAAATTTATCTTTTTATTGAAATAGACGGTTTTCACCGGGAAACCGGGTGTTTTTCGCCCCGTCTTCTCCGCAGATACGCGCCTGCCGGAATTGTGCGGGACACCTGTGCCGTCACTTCCATGGTGGCGTGAGGAGCGGCTTCGATTTCCTCTCCTTCGCTGTTCCTCATGTCGGACAGCACCACCACAAAGGGTTCCTCTTCCGGACAGAGCACGTCCAGCTCTTCCCCGGCAAAAAAACGATTCCGCTGGGAAAGGTGGACATGGGTTTCGTCGGTCATGCCCAAACTGACAGCCGCCACTTCCCAGTCACGGACATAGCCGCCCCGCTCGGAATCCTGCCCCGGACCGCCCTTGTTATAATAGAAGCCGGTGCCATAGGCCCGATGGCTGATTTTGTCCAGCTCGGGCATGACCCACTCCGGCAGCGGACGGTTTTCCAGCGCCGCATCCACTGCGCCGCGATAGGCTTTGGTCACGCTGGCCACATAATAATCCGCTTTGGCTCTCCCCTCGATTTTCAGGCTGTAAACGCCCGCTTTCATCAGCTCGGGAATGTGATCCGCCATGCACAGATCCCGGGAATTGAGAATAAAGGTACCCGCCTCTGTCTCTTCAATGGGCATATACCGTCCCGGACGGGTTTCCTCCATCAGGCTGTATTTCCACCGGCAAGGCTGGGCACACTCGCCCCGGTTTCCGTCCCGGCCGGTAAAGTAATTGGACAGCAGGCAACGGCCGGAGAAGGACACACACATAGCCCCATGGACAAAGGCTTCGATTTCCAGCTCCCGGGGCGTTTTCGCACGGATGTCGGCGATTTCTTCCAGCGTCATCTCCCGGGCCAGCACCACCCGGGACGCTCCCAGTTCATGGAGCATACAGGCGGATTCCGAGTTGACCACGCCGGTCTGGGTGGAAATGTGGATTTCCGTGTGGGGGGCGTGCTTTTTCGCCAGCCGGAGCACGCCCAGATCACTGATAATCAGGGCATCGGCTTCGGCAGCCTCACAGCTTTCCAGAAAACCGGGCAAAGCGTCCAGCTCATCGTTTCTGGGCAACGTATTGCAGGTCACATAGATTTTCTTTCCCAAGCTGTGGGCAAGGCTGGCAGCTTCCTTCATTTCCTCAAAGGTGAAGTTGGGGGATGCACTGCGCATTCCAAATTCACGGCCTGCCAGATACACCGCGTCTGCACCATAGCGAAACGCGGCTTTCAGCCGTTCAAAATCTCCGGCTGGGGAAAGCAGTTCAACGGGTTTTGTATTCAAAGAGAGTTCCTCCTGTTCCTCATAGAAAACGGGCGCAGCAGGGCGCCCGTTCCATTTACTGATTTGATTTTCCGGCGATCAGTCCGTCAGACCCGCCTCTGCAAGATTGGCCTCATGCTGGCTCCAGGTGGAGGCATAATAGGCGTTTCCGTCTGCGTCGTGACAGAAATAGTACATGCCCGCAGACTCGGAAGAGGGTTCCAGTACCGCCTGAATGGCATCCATACCGGGATTGCAGATGGGTCCCGGCGGCAGGCCTTCTATGGTATAGGTATCATAGGTGCTCTTGAAGGTATCCCGCTCCTTCTCCGGCACCTGTGATTTGCTTCGATAGGGATAATAGGTGGTGGAGTCGCATTCCAGACGGTAAATGTCACGGGAAGCGCCATCTTCCAGACGATTGATGAGAATACCAGCCACCATGCGCATGTCCTTCTCATCTGTGGCCTCGGCCTGTACGATGGAAGCCAGCGTCAGCACTTCGTCAATGGTATATCCCTGTTCCTGAATCTCGTCCCGGGTTTCCTTGGAGAACCGATTCTGACAGTTGTTGATCATTTTACCCAGTGCGATTTTGGGATCTTCTCCCTTGTAGAAGTCATAGGTATCGGGGAACAGATAGCCTTCCAGCTTATAGTACCGGTCTTCCTCGTTGTCAATGGCATTGATGAAGTCGTAATTGTCATACTCTCCGGAATTGGCGGCTTCCAGCACCTCTTCCACTGTACAGACTTCGTTTTCCTCCAGCTTTTGGGCGGTTTCCAACAGACTGAGGCCTTCCGGGAAGGTAATGGTCACCACATCCTGCCGGTTGCCGGTGGTCTGTAAGTAATTAATAATGGCTTCATAGTCCAGATTGGTGTCCAGCGTAAAGCTGCCCTGTCCAAAACCGTCATCCGCACCAGTCACCAGGCAGTACATGGTAAAGAAAAAGGAATTGTTAATAACGCCCTGTTCTTTCAGTACATCGGCAACATCGCCCACGGAACAGTTTTCTTCCAGCTCCACCTGGGCGCTGCCGCTGGCACGGGAAACTGCCAGCAGGTCATCTACACCCACCATCAGATAGCGGGTCAGGGCAATGGACACCAGCAAAATCATGGAAATCCACACACACCGGAACAGGCCCCGGTTATTCCTGCCCTTGACCTTCTCCCGGGCTTTCATTTCCTTTTTTTCCTGTTTGCGCTGTTTGCGATCCACCGCCTTTTTGTTTTTGACGCTCTCCTCTTTTTTGAACCCGTCGCTGCAGCTATGGATGGATTCCGGGTCTTCTTCTCCGAATCGAAGGGCCTCTTCCGGAATATTCAGCTGAAATTTTTCAGCTCTGGTTCCGGTTCCTTTCTGCCCGTCCTGTTCGGGCACATCCTTGCGTTCATTCTCCAAAGTCAGAAACCTCCTGCTCTGTTGTTAGGGCACGGCTTATTTTCCGCGCTTTCCCTTTTCCTCCTGCCGAATGCGGCGGGAATACTTTTCGGTAATCAGCACGTTTACCGGCCGGTCAAAATATCCATGGGGAAGATTCCACTGGATACAGCTGCTATAGCAGATTCCCGCCGTAAAGCCCTGATAGGCCGACAGGAACCGGTCATAATACCCTTTTCCATATCCCAGACGGAATCCATGGGAATCAAAGCACAGGCCGGGCACGATACAGAATCCGCCGGCGGGTGCTTCCAGCTTTTCACACTGGCCGGGAATGGGCTCCAACACCCCAAAGCTTCCCTTTTCCAGATCCTCTTCGGAACGAATATAGTAAAATTCCATGAGATAGGTGCCGGGTACACACCGGGGCACCGCCACTTTTTTCCCATCCCGCCACGCCTGGCGGATCAGTTCCATGGTGTCCACTTCAATGGGCTTGCTCACATAGGTAAAGAGCGTATCCGCCCGCTGGTATTCCCGCATATTCCAGATACGTCGGGCGATCTCCCCGTCCTGACGCTGTTTTTCCGCCGGGTCCATGGTTTCCCGAATATTCCGGTACCGGGCCCGCAGCTGTATTTTCAACTCCCGAATATTCTTTACGGACATTGCATCGACATCCTCAGCCGGTCTGCGGTTTCGTCGTCCGTGAGCATCCGGACGATTTCCAGACCAAAATCAATGGCAGCACCTGCACCCTTACCGGTAATGATATTTCCGTCACGGCAGACAAAACCCTCTGCCAGCTGGGCTCCTTCCAGCTCCTGTTCAAAGCCGGGGAAGCAGACCGCTTTTTTCCCGCGGAGAAGTCCCATATGGCCCAGAACCGAAGGCGCTGCACAAATGGCAGCCATAGGCAGGCCGTTGTCGGCGCAATACTGAATACTGGCCACCACAATGGGGGAATTTTCCAGATTCAGAGTACCGGGCATCCCGCCGGGCAAAATTATCATATCCATATTGCCGGTCAGCACTTCCCGCTCCTCCAGATCGGTGGTCACGGTGATATGGTGGCTGCCGGTGATGATCTTGGAGCCAACGCCCACGGTGACCACTTCCAGCTCCGCACGGCGGAGCACGTCCAGCGTGGCCAGCGCCTCGATTTCTTCAAAGCCGTTTGCCAGAAACAGATAAATCATTCTGCACCATCCTTTCGGGTATCGGGGCAACTCCCCCGCTATTGTCATTGCATCTGTTTTTTCATTATATCGGATTTTTTCCCGTTTGTACAGGGCAGCAGACGGGAAAAGGAAATTTGTGGAAAACTGTTATTCCATGGTCAGCCCCAGATAGGGCGTTCCGTCCGCCGGAAATCCCCGAACCACTTCCCGGCACAGTGGGCGCAGCGTCCCATGGGGACACACAGTCCCCTTTCCGGGAAACAGCGGGCTTTTGACTGGAAGCCGCAGGGTCAGGGTGTGCGGGGAAACCGCTCTCTGCATCTGCAAAAGCAGCGCCTTTTCCTCACCGGGCAAAGCCATCAGCTCCTGTACCATACCCTTCCGGGTGAAAAGGCCGTACCCGTTTTTCGTAAATACGGTTCCCTGCCCCCATTTTCTCTGGGCCCACAGGGCAAACTGCACGCTCCGGGCATCCCACAGCACGGAGCCCACCTGCTTTTCCAGACAACGACTGCGAATTTCGGCACACTCCCGAGGGGTGAGGATGGTTTTTTCCCGGGGAAGGCTTTGAAAAAATGTGTCAGGCTCCGGCTGCCATTCCCGGACGCCAAACACGGTCCGATATCCAAACCGGTGGTAGTACTCATATAACGAAGGCTCTCCGGGCAGCAAAACAGAAGCAGCATCTCCCCGCCGCTGGCCATATCGGGCGGCAGCTTCCAGCAAATATCCCATATACCCCCGCCCCCGGTATTGGGGAAGGGTTGCAGCCGCGTACAGATAGTGAGCCTGTACAGGGCCGGAGGGCAGAAGAATCCGACAGGGAAGCAAATAGAGGGCCGCCGCCGGTTTTCCGTCTGCCAGCAGCACCAACCCGTTTTCCGGACGCCAGCAGCTTCGGAAAAACAGATCCGTTTCCCGCCGTCCGCCGCCAAAGCTGGTATGCCAGATATGGGCCAGCGAACGCTCCAACCCGTATTGGGAAAGTGTGATTTCCAGCTGTGCCATCCTCTCCCCTCCTGTCATAGCCGATGGTTATAAATTTGGAGAAACCAGCTCCGCAGAGAACTTTTCCAGCAAAATCGCCGGATAATAGGACTGTTTCGCTTTCCGCAGTCCGGGAATCCCCATATCCTCTTCCCGGTTAATCAAACGATAACCGGTCAGCTCCCGGGCGGCAAATTCCTGATTGATAGTGGGATACAGCCCGTCGTATCCGTCCAGTGCCTTTTCAAAGTGAACGTCGAACACCTCGGGGTTGATTTCCTCTCCCATAGTAAAGGCCACCGGTTTTCCCTCAATGCGGATCAGGCCGCCGCGGAAATGCAGATCGTCATAGTGGCGCAGCGTCCGGACAATGGCGCAGTTTTCATCCCGCAGTTCTCCGCCGCAGCCGTGCAGATGGCACCATTCCCGGGCAACGGCTTCACAATCAGAAAGGTTGTCCGCCGTTACCGGCTCGTAGGAATAGTCATAGTGGCGGCGGAACCGGGCGATATGATTCCGCTTGCTGTGATATTTCCGGCCTGCCAGCTCTGCCAGATCCCGGGAGTCATAGAGATAGTCACTGTCATCCGGCGTGGAAGTAAACCGGAATCGGCCCGGGAACAGTGCATCCAGCCAGTCCCGCTCTACCGCCGTCATTCCCCACAAATGCAGGGGCATTCCCAATTCTTCCGCATTCTGTATCAGCAGGGAAATCCCATGGTACAGGGCCTCTCCGTTTTTTGTGCTCACAGGAAAACCGAACCGATAGGACTCTTTTCCATATCGGGTAAAGAGCAGATCATCCCGCAGGCAAATGCGGGTATGATACTTTCCCGCCCAGATAAACAGAGTGCCAAAGGCATCCTGACTGCCCATTCCGCCGCTTGCCGACAGCAGGGGCTGTATCCAGTCACGGTCACGGATTTCCGGTTTGTAAAATTCCAGCATTCTGTGCCTCCTTCACCGCTGCCGCCACGTCCGCTTCAATCTCCGCAAGGCTTCTGGGCTCTCCGTCCCGGGAACAGGGAATGACTTTCCAGCCCAAATGCTCCGCCGCATACAGCGCCGTTTCCCGACAGCTTTTTAAAAACGCCAGATCCCGCTCGTGAATATCCTTTTTGCCTTCGTCCCCGTGATACCGGCCGGACAGCAGCTTCTGGGATACCTCCACCGGCATGTCCAGAAACAGCACCAGATCCGGGCGGGGCAGCCCCAGCTTGTGATATTCAAAATCCTCTTCCCAGCGGACATACTCCGCCCACTCCTCCCGGGGGAGCTTGGTGAGCTGATACACAATATTGGACGTGACATACCGGTCTGCCAGAATCAGCTGTCCGGCTTCATAGTCCTGCTGCCAGTTTTTCCGGAAAGACGCGTACCGGTCTACTGCATAAAAAGAGGAAGCGGCATAGGCGCTGACATCTTCGGGCCGGGTACCAAATTCCCCGCCCAGATACATTTTGACCAGCGAAGAGGACGGAGATTCATAATCGGGAAAAGAAACCCGGCGTACAGGCCCCTGTTTTTCCAGCATGGCCAACAAACGGGCGGTTTGGGTTGCTTTTCCGCTGCCGTCCAGCCCTTCCACTACAATCAGACTCATGATTTCCCCTCCAAGACACCGTATTTGCGGCGCACTTCCAGCATCTTCCCACAGGACATTTTGCCCTCAGGGCATGGACCGGTGAGACAGGGCGGTCCAGCCAGCGCGAAAAGATGGGGCGCCTGCTCCTTGACCAGTGCCAGCATCTGCTCTGCCACCTGCCGAATCTCCCACTGGGCCCGGTTGCAGCACCGGTGTGCGAAAAAGTTCATTAGAGAGCGGGCGTTAAAGGTGGCGATCATTTTGGTGGCACAGGCATTGGGCAGTACAAACCGGGCGTCCTCAATGGCCTGTTTTTCCGCCAGACGATTGGCGGTTTTCTCGTCCTTGCCCTCTTCCAGCAGACGGCGCACATGCTTTTCCTTTAAAATAGCGGTCAGAGACTCATAATGGGCCTGATCCTCTTCCATGGCCCGCAAAAACTCCGCTTTCGCTTCGGGAATGGCTTCAATTTCCGGCGGAACCACGAATTCAAAGCAGGCTTCCTTCACATAGCGCTGGCTCTGAACGCTGTAGGAAGCGAGGCGGTGACGGGTAATCTGCGCCAGCAGGGACCGGGATACCCCTTCAATGCCAAAGGTAAAGCTGGCGTGTTCAATGGGGCTTTCGTGGCCGATTTCCGCCAGCATTTCCACAAAGGAAGCGGTTTTTTCTTCTGTCAGCCCCTCCATCAGGGTCGGGATATTGGACGGGGAATAGCACAGCTTCGCGGAGGAAGCGATGATTTTTTCGGGAGCCGGCGTACAGGCCAGCAGGGTGACAATTGCCATTTCAGGGGTCTCCTTTCGGGCGGCAGGAAATGCAGCCCTTTTTCTCATTTTATTATGTTGATTATATCAGATTTCAAGTAAAAAATCATCACTATTCTCATTCTCCCCTGTTTTCCTGTGAAAACAGGCGCTTTTCCGAAAACTTCCCCTTGTATTTTTGCCCAAAACGTGGTATACTGATAAACCACAAATCAGGAAAAGGAGGGCCTTTGGCTATGGAAAAGAAAGCGCTTCGCACCATTGCGCAGAATAAAAAGGCCTTTCACGACTATTTTGTGGAGGAAAGCATGGAAGCCGGCATTGAGCTGGCCGGAACGGAGGTCAAGTCCCTTCGTCAGGGCCGGGTTAATCTGAAGGATTCCTGGTGCTCGGTGGTCAACGGAGAACTGCTGCTCAACGGCGTACACATCAGCCCCTATGAGCACGGCAATATTTTCAACCGGGACCCGGTACGGGTTCGGCGTCTGCTGATGCACCGGCGGGAAATCATGCGGCTGTTCGGCCTTGTGAAACAGGACGGTTATTCCCTGATTCCCCTTTCCCTTTATTTCAAAGGCTCCCGGGTCAAGGTACAGGTCGGTTTGTGTAAAGGTAAGAAAAATTACGACAAGCGGGCCGACATGGCGGAACGGGCAGCAAAGCGGGATATGGAACGCGCCATGAAGGAGCGGAACCGGTAAGGTTTTCTCCTTTTGATACATGGGGATGCAAAGGTTTCGACGGGGGTTGTGAGCCTTCGTAAGCGAGTAGCGGTGCGGGACCGCTATAAAATCCGCAAACTTAAAATTAAACGACAACAATACTGTTGCTGTTGCTGCCTAATTAAGGCGGCCGTCTTTACCGGGAGCACCGCGGCCCGGATAAAGGCGTCGATTAGCGGTGAACGTGAACCGGGTTACGCCCTTACCCCGGTCACGGTTTAAGGGCTGCCAAAGTGCAGAGCCTGCCGATAGGCGCTGTGCTGCGGGAGATTCAAAATACCGGCTACACTCGTAGAAAGCGTTGGTAAGTGACTTTCGGACAGGGGTTCGACTCCCCTCATCTCCACCAAATGGACATTGCACGAACACCTACTTTTTCAAAGGCGGCTTTGCCGTCAGGGTGTGGTTGTGATGTCAAAACAGAAAACGAGGGCCAAGGTACTTATGTGCCTTGGCCCTCGTTTTTTATATACTTGTGCCTGATTGGAATTTAGTGCCTAATCATAACAGACAGACCACCGCAAGCAATGTGAGTGTTAATACACACTCACCTTTTCTGCTTGTTGGGGGCTATACCCCAAACCCCACTGAACACAGAATTCATTCTGTGGCTGCACATTGCACCCGTACAGGGTGCATTTTTTGCCCTATCCATAGCAGCGTTATGCGGCTGTTAATCCCAAATCCTCATCTCAACCCCTTCCGAAACCATTGACAAATTTATTGTCGATGGTTATAATTTATACAAACAAAGGGAGGTGCAAATATGGAAGAAATTATTCGTATGCAAGAAAACTTGCTTTTAATTCGACGCACTGTTGGATGGACTGCCGAGGAGTTTGGTGAAAAAATCGGCGTCACCAGACAGACTATCAATAACATCGAAAGTGGTCGCAATAAGCTGACCAAAACACAATATATCGCCATGCGGAGTGTTCTTGATGCTGAAATGATTCAGAAACCTGAAGACACTGAAATGCTGAAAGTCCTTCTGGACGTGCTTGTGGATCACCCGGAAAACTACAGTGAAGACCACAGGAATGAACTTTTGGCGAAAGCAAATATGATGGCTCCTTCCATCCTTGCAGGCACTACTACCCGTGCGGATGTGTCTAAGG
>ERZ1643250.3710-NODE-3710-length-10223-cov-8.780193_pt1 | contig 10223 bp, 6 predicted proteins | sample MGYA00579262_ERZ1643250 | MGnify/ENA primary metagenome ERZ1643250 (study PRJEB29033, sample SAMEA4952265) | chicken gut metagenome | biome: Broiler Chicken; feature: Gastrointestinal Tract; material: Caecum | place: Ireland | collected 2018 | study: Broiler...
GGAGTGTATCTCTTTTGAAACAAACAGTTTCCTTCCAAAAGGAAAAGAGCGCTGCCGTGGATTTTCTCATGGCACTGGTGGGCGGACTCTGCCTGCTGTTTACGGCGGCAAACGAGTGGATTTTATACAATAACCTGTATGGCCGGGAGCTGCGCCAGCCTTCCGGGCTGCTGGAAAGCGGCCAGTTTTCCACCATTGCCGATGCAGAGAAGTTGCAGGCTGACTACCAGTTCTGGAATACCGGCTGGGCCATTGGTTTGCGGCTGTTTCTGCTGGTGGCGGGAATTGCCCTGTGTGCCATCGGACTGATCCGGCTGGTGCATCTCTGCCAGCGGAAGCGCTGGATTGCCTATCTGATTATTTCCGTCATCGGCGTGCTGCTGGTGGGCTTTGGACTGTTTGTGGAAATCTATATGCTGGAGAATCCCAACGGAATTGTGTTGACCTCCATGACCGACGGGGAAATCGCCTATTATATCGATCTCCACTACAATGAGCATCTGGACTGGGCCTCCACACAGGGAACGGTAATCCGTCTGGGGTATTGGCTGCTGTCCGTGTTTACGGCAGCTTCCGGTATTGTGGGTGCAGCCAGAAGCCGTGTCCGCAATCGCCGGGAAGACCGGGTGGACCCGCAGGCCAAGCGTCAGGAAATGCTCAAGCACGCGGCAGGAAAGGGCAAAGGAAAGAAATAACCATTCATTTTTCCCGGTGGGAACCTTGACAAAGGGAAAAAACAGTGGTAACATGAAGCCAACAAAGAGAAATGCAGAGAAGAGGAAGCTCTTCTTCCAGTTTCCTGTAAAAGAGAGCGGGCGTCACCGGCTGAAAGCGCCTGCGGCAGGAGGAAGACGAGACACCGCCTCTGAGCAGCCGCCGAACACGGGAAACCGCCAAAGGCCGGCCGGGTGGCGCCGTTATGAGCCGCAAGAGGGTTTTTGTTTTGACAAAAGCCGAATTCCGGGTGGAACCGCAGTGCATTACGCCTGCCCCAGATGTGGGGCAGGCGTTTTTTGTTTTTACGGCCGCCGGAAATCCTTTCTCTGAAATTTCCAAATTATTTTTATAAAAGGAGAGATTCAATCATGGTGAAAGTCAGTTTGAAGGGCGAAGTCCGGGAGTTTGAAAACGGCGTCACCGTTGCGGACATTGCCAAGAGCATCGGCATGGGTCTGTACAAGGCTTCCTGTGCCGGCAAAATCAACGGCGAGGTGGTGGACCTGCGCACCCCCATCAACGAGGACTGCGAGCTTTCCATCCTGACCTTTGACGACCCCGAGGGCAAAAAGGCCTACTGGCACACCACTTCCCATATTATGGCCCAGGCTGTCCAGCGTCTGTTCCCCGAAGCAGTTTTCGGCGTGGGACCCTCTGTGGACAATGGTTTCTATTATGATATCGGCGGCGTAAAGCCCTTTACCCCCGAGGATCTGAGCAAAATCGAGGCGGAGATTAAGAAGATTATTAAAGAAAACCTGCCGCTGGAGCGCTTTGAGCTTTCCCCCGAAGAGGCTGAAAAGTTCATGGCAGAGCATGGCCAGAAGTATAAGGTGGAGCTGATTCAGGAGCACGCCGGAAAGGGCGAGGCCATTTCCCTGTATCGTCAGGGCGACTTCACCGACCTGTGCGCTGGCCCCCACCTGATGAGCACCGGCTGCGTCAAGGCCGTGAAGCTCACCGCCGCTACCGCTGCTTACTGGCGCGGCGATGCAAAGAACGATATGCTCCAGCGTGTGTACGGCATTTCCTTCCCCAAGGCAGCCCAGCTGGAAGAACATCTCACCGCCATGGAAGAAGCCAAGAAGCGCGACCACAACATTTTGGGCCGTCAGCTGGAATACTTCACCACCTGCGACCTGATCGGTCAGGGCCTGCCCATCCTGCTGCCCAACGGTGCAAGAGTCATTCAGCTGCTGCAGCGTTTTGTGGAGGATGAGGAGCAGAAGAGAGGCTGGCTGCTGACCAAGACTCCCCTTATGGCCAAGAGCGACCTGTACAAGGTCAGCGGCCACTGGGATCACTATAAAGACGGCATGTTCGTGCTGGGCGATGAGGAAAAGGACGACGAAGTGTTTGCCCTGCGTCCCATGACCTGCCCCTTCCAGTATCAGGCATATCTGAACCGCCAGCGTTCCTACCGCGACCTGCCCCTGCGGTATAACGAGACTTCCACCCTGTTCCGCAACGAGGCTTCCGGCGAAATGCACGGTCTGATTCGTGTGCGTCAGTTCACCATTTCCGAAGGCCACCTGATGTGCCGTCCTGACCAGCTGGAAGACGAGTTCAAAGGCTGCCTGGAGCTGGTGATCTTCATGCTGAAGACCCTGGGCCTGTACGAGGACGTTTCCTACCGCTTCTCCATGTGGGACCCGGACAACCGCGACAAGTATATCGGCACTGAGGAGCAGTGGAACGAGGCACAGGATACCATGCGCCGCATTCTGAACCATCTGGAAATCTCCTATGTGGAGGGCGTGGGCGAAGCTGCTTTCTACGGTCCCAAGCTGGACATCCAGATCAAGAACGTGTATGGCAAAGAGGATACCCTCATCACCATCCAGATCGACCAGATGCTGGCGGAAAAGTTCGGCATGGAATATGTGGACTCCGATGGAAAGCGCAAGAACCCCTATATCATCCACCGTACCTCCATCGGCTGCTACGAGCGCACCCTGGCCCTGCTGATTGAAAAGTATGCCGGTGCTTTGCCCATGTGGCTGATGCCCGAACAGGTTCGCATCCTGCCCATCAGCGAGCGGTTCCACGACAAGGCACAGGAAGTCACCGAGGCTTTGAAGAATGCCGGTCTGCGCGCTTCCTGCGATATGAGAAGCGAAAAGATCGGCTACAAGATCCGCGAAGCCCAGCTGCAGAAGATCCCCTATATGCTGATTGTGGGCGAGAAAGAAGCCGAGAGCAACACGGTTTCTGTCCGTCACCGCAAAGAGGGCGATCTGGGTGCTATGTCTGTGGAGGAATTCCACAGCAAGGCCCTGATGCAGGTTGCCACCAAAGCAAAAGACTGATTGCATTCCCCGTTGATCATTTGAAAGAATCAAGCGCCCTTCCGGTTTGTTCCGGGAGGGCGTTGCTGTTTTCATACGGCGGATTCTGTGTTACAATGGGTCAGATACCTTCGTTTGGAAAGGAACGATGTGAGCTATGCAGAAAAATCTGACACAGGGGTCCATTACCAAAACCATTCTGCTGTTTTCCCTGCCAATGATTGCCGGGAACCTGCTGCAGCAGTTTTATAATATTGCGGATACCCTGATTGTAGGCCAGTTTCTCGGTTCCGGCGCACTGGCGGCGGTGGGGTCTTCTTATACCCTCATGACCTTTCTCACCTCGATTTTGCTGGGACTGTGTATGGGCAGCGGCGCGCTGTTTTCCATCCGATATGGAGAAAAAAGGATGGAAAGCCTTCGAGAGAGTATGGGTGCTTCCTTTATCCTGATTCTGGCGGCAGCGGTAGTGCTGAATCTGCTGGTTTTTGGCTTGATGGACCAGATTTTGTATCTGCTTCAGGTTCCGGAAGAAATTGAACCTCTGATGCGGGAATACCTGTGGTGGATTTTCTGGGGAATTCCGGCCACCTTTCTCTATAATTATTTTGCGTCCCTTCTGCGGGCAGTGGGAAATTCCGTGGTGCCGCTGTTGTTTCTGGCCGTGTGTGCCGTGCTGAATGTGGTGCTGGACTTGTGGTTTGTGCTGGGGTTTTCCTGGGGCGTCAAAGGGGCTGCCATTGCAACGGTGATTTCCCAGTATGTTTCCGGTATTGGAATTGCGGTGTATACTTGGCTGCGGCTGCCGGAATTCCGCCTGAAACTCCGGTACCTGTATCCGAAAAAAGAGGTTTTGCAGCAGATCGCTCAGTTTTCCTTCCTCACCTCTTTGCAGCAGTCTGTGATGAATCTGGGCATTCTGATGGTGCAGGGACTGGTGAACAGTTTTGGAACAGCAGTCATGGCGGCCTTTGCGGCGGCAGTGAAAATTGACTCCTTTGCCTATATGCCGGTACAGGACTTTGGAAACGGCTTCTCCACTTTTGTGGCGCAGAACTTCGGAGCAGGGCAGACCGAACGGATTCAAAAGGGAATCCGTCGGGCAGTGGCTATGGCAGCAGCCTTCTGTGTGGTGATTTCTGCGGCGGTGTACATTTTTGCGGAGCCGCTGATGCTGATTTTTGTTAAGCCGGAGGAACGGGAAATCCTGGCCATCGGCGTGGAATATCTGCGGATCGAAGGCGCTTTTTATTGGGGAATCGGCTGTCTGTTTTTGCTCTATGGACTGTACCGCTCCGTGAAAAAGCCGGGAATGTCGGTGGTGCTGACGGTGATTTCCCTCGGATTGCGGGTTGTATTGGCTTATTTGCTGTCTGCCATTCCGGCTGTGGGCGTTACCGGAATCTGGTGGTCGGTTCCCATTGGATGGATGGCGGCGGATCTGGTCGGGTATTGGTATTACAGAAGGCAGAAAGAGAAAATTTTTGCCCGGTCTGTTTCGGGTTCGGAACATCACAGGGGATGAAGGAAATATACAGGTTTGGACAAAGCGTCTTCCCATTGGGAAGGCGCTTTTGTCTTTGCAATAAAAATCCATAAGAAGAATAAATGAGCCCGAGAAAAGCACTTTGGGTGTACGGTCCATTTTTTCGGGAAAAATACCATCGGAAAAAGGAGTTCCTCCAGAGCCAAATGTAAAAAACTCTGGACAAAACCCCCTGTGTATGATACACTGATTTTACAAACAGATTCTGTGCTGTGAATATTGAGAGAGTCATCATATTAAAGAAAATCCGGTAAAACGCACAGGTCTGACAGCAAACTTTTTTGCCGGCAATACGGGCAGGCTGCAGCAGTACGCTGAGGACCTGAATGGGCCTGGAAAATTCCTGATGCTTGCGGAAGTTGTGATTCATCTGTCCTCTGCTTAACGTTTGGCACGGCGGGCGCCGCTCTTTTGGCTGCATCAGTGCATCGCCATCGATAAAAACGTTGAGCAGGGATTTTTTGTTTTCTGCCGGCTTTTTTCTGAATCGGAACAGAATATAAAATCCGGGACGCCTGTACTGTTTCTCATAGGGCGTGCAAACTTTTTTATTCCGGCACAGCCGGTTTCCCTGTTGACAGGATAGAGACAAAAAGAGATTTATCTAAATTTTTCTTAATTTTTTCATTTTATTTGCAGAGGTTCCATGGGAAACTGTCACAGACAGTTTATCTGCAAGATTGAAGAGAGGTTTCTAATGTTGGAAAGTCCTGAGATTTTGATTGAAAATAAGGAAGAGCTGCGGTTGATTTCCGCAACAGCAGTCCATATGGAGTGGGAGCGTATCTTCCTGAAAATCGACGTAAAGATTGAGTTTTTTCCGGGAGCAGACACAGAAGCTCCGCTGACCTTTTATGCGGTCAATGGTCTGAATCGTGCAAAAACAGCATACCAGATTACAAAGCTGGAGGAGAACCTGTATCGGCTGACGCTGAATATTACCAATAATGGCGCAAATCGTTGTCTGCCCAGAGGTAATTACCGCATTGCTGTGTGTCAGGGAACCAATCAGCTGGCAACCGTAATGGCGTCTCCCGATGTGATTCGGCATACCAATGACAATTCCCGAATTTTCCCCTATCATGACAGCAAGAGTGCTTACAATGTGTTTTTCTATGTAGCGGAAGGCGAGGACGATTTGCCGCTGATTATGTATGTAGCATCCCTGTCCCGTTCCTCTATGGAATTTCCTTCCAATAAAAAACACCATCTGCCCCATCCGGTGCGGGCCATCCGTCGTTATCTTTCCAAAAATCACCGCCGTGTTTTGCGGAATGCCTATAAGTTCTGGTCTTTTGTTTATCGCAAACGCACCAATACCGTCCTGTTTATTTCCGAACAGAGCAATACCTGCGGTGGTAACCAGATGGCAGTGTACAACCGGATGAAGGAGCGGAAGATGGATCAGCAGTACACGTTGCTGCTGTCCGCCAGAATGGCGGCTTCCCAGCGGCAGAGTTATGGCAGCTGGCTGTCCCTGATGCGGAAGATCGCCATGAGCCAGCTGATCTTCATCGACGACCATGCGCCGGTGTTTGACTGGCTCAAGCTGAACAGCCGCACCCGTATGGTGCAGCTGTGGCACGCAGGTGCAGGCTTCAAGTCCTCCGGCTACAGCCGGTGGGGTCATTTTGGATGCCCTGCCCCTCAGAGCTGTCACCGTCAGTATCAGTACGGTATTGCCGGCTCCCGCCATATCGCCCATTTCTTCTCTGAGGTATGGGGAATTCTGGACGAACAGGTGCTGCCTGCCGGTATGCCCAGAATGGACGAGTATCTGGATGAAAATAATCGCCGTACAGTGACGGAAAAGCTTTATGAGAGCTATCCCATGTGCAAAGGGAAAAAGGTGATGCTCTTCGCACCTACCTACCGCGGCAAAAACCGGAAAACGGCTCACTATCCTTATTCGCTGCTGGATTTCAAGCGCCTGTATGAGCTTTGCGGCGACGAATGGGTAGTGCTCTTTAAGATGCATCCCTGGGTTCACGACGGTGTGCCCATTCCTGAGGAATATCAGGACAAATTTCTGGATGTGGGAACCTATCCCAACATCAACGACCTGTTCTATATCACAGATCTGTTAATTACCGACTACTCTTCCAATATTTTCGAATATTCTCTGATGCGCAAGCCCATGATGTTCTTTGCCTTTGATAAGGTGCAGTACTCCTTCTCCCGTGGTTTCCACCGGGATTATGAGGAATCCGCTCCCGGAAAGATCTGTTACACCTTTGACGAGCTGATGGATGCTTTTGCGGCTCAGGATTTTGAGTATGAAAAAGTGGAAGAATATGTGGAGAAACACTTCGATTATATCGACACCCATTCCTCTGACCGCGTCATTGACTGGTTCGTTCTGGACCAGATTCCGGAAGAATTCCGGGATGCGCTGAAGAAAAAGCAGGAAGAGGCGGATTATGTTTCCCGGCTGGTTTTCTCCGTTCCGGAGTCGGAAGAAGAAGACACCAACTGATCTGGTCAAACGGGGAGGCTCTGAAGCCTGCTTTGGAGCCTCCCTTTTTGTATATCCGTGAAAAATCTTGTTGCGAAAGGTTTGCAGAAAGGATTTTGAACCATGAATATTGCGATTATTTTTGCCGGCGGCAGCGGCGTCCGTATGGGTGCCGGTATTCCCAAACAGTTTCTGGAAATCAACGGAAAGCCTATCATTGTCCATACCCTTCAGCTGTTCCAGAATCATGACATGATCGACAAAATCTATATTTCCGTATTGGAGAAATACATTCCCTATATGGATGATCTTTGCAAGGAGTTCCGGCTGAATAAAGTCTGCGGCATTGTAGCCGGTGGCGAAACCGGTCAGGATTCCATTTACAATGCACTGAAAAAGGCGGAATCCGAAAATCCCGGTGATTCCATCGTGCTGATTCATGACGGCGTGCGTCCCTTCATTACCTACGAAGTCATTGCCAACAACATCGAGGGCGTAGAGGCCAATGGCAATGCCATTACCTGCACTTCCTGCTATGAGACCATTCTGTTGAGCAAGACCGGCGACGTGGTGGATAGTGTTCCCTTCCGCAAGGAGACCTATGCGGCACAGGCGCCCCAGAGCTTCTACCTCAAGGACATTATTGCTGCCCACGATCAGGTTCGCAGCATGCCTACTCGTTACGACAATCTGGTGGACTCCTGTACGCTGATCCGTGTGCTGGGTCAGACCGCCCATATGGTTCCCGGAAACCGCGGCAACATCAAGGTGACAACGCCGGAAGACGTGTATATGTTCCGGGCTCTGCTGACCTATAAGGAAAACGAGCAGGCATTCGGCCTTGGTCTTACCGATCAGATTGAATCCCGGATGAACAGCATCCGTCGGAGAACTCAGAAGAAATAAGCCGGATGGGGAGTTTTATGAATCAAACAGAAAAGCCTTTATCCCATGCAAAATCCCTCAGTTCCCGCTATAACGGAGGGTTGGATTTCTGGAAACTGGTCTTTACCTTTGTGATTGTCATTTATCACGGAGGCCAGATTGGTGACGGCAGAAATATTTTCAACATCGGCGCCACGGCAGTGGAATTTTTCTTCATTTTGTCCGGCTATTTTATGGCGGTATCTGCGGTGAAAAAGCCGGACCCGGAACGGGGGACCCTTGGAAAGGAAACTGCCGGATTTATCTGGCACAAGATCAAGTCCATTTTACCCTATTATCTGTTCGGATATTTCATCAGTCTGGTGTTGTATATTTACATTGACCTTCGGCAGGTGTCGGGACTGAGTCAGATTGTGAAAAAGCTGAGCCTGAGTATCCCGAATTTCTTTCTGCTGTCTACCTCCGGTTTAGAGGAAACCACCGTGCTGGGAATGACCTGGTATATTTCCGCCATGCTGCTGGCCATGTGCTTCCTGTATCCTCTGCTGAGGAAATACAAGGATATGTACCTGCATGTCATTGCGCCTCTGTCTGCCATTCTGGTGGCAGGGTATATGTGTCAGAAATTCGGTAATTTCAAATTGACATATGAGCTGGATATCTTCGTCACCAAGGAGATTCTCCGGGCTGTGGTGGGACTGAATATCGGTTGTACTGTATATGTGGTATCTGAAAAGCTGAAAAAGGTGCCGTTTACCACCTTTTCCCGGGTTTTGCTGGCTCTTGTGGAATGGGGATGCTATCTGTGGGTACTGCTGGGCATGCATTTTATGGAAGCGGACTATGTGTTTGTCGAGCTGTTCCTGTATTTCTTTGCGATTTCCATTACCACCAGTAAACAGTCGATTTTGGGTCATGTCTTCGATCACAATTTCATCAAGGCCACCAATCGGTTCAGTCTGGCGCTGTATCTCTGTCATTCGGCGTGCCGCAGAGTCATCCGGTATCTGGAGCCGGATTGGGGATATTATCAGACGATTGCGGTATTTGTGCTCTTTTCCATTGTGACCGCCGTGATTTGTATGGTGGTTGTTGCATTGATCCAAAAGATCATTCGAAAATATGCTCCTGAGCTGAAAAAAATATGGATTCAATCCAGCAACAACCAGATATAAAGAGACAGAGCCGATCATAAGCAGAAGCTGAGAGGAGTATTCAAGGTGAAGTATGGAGTAATTGCTCATACAACCACGACCAATCTGGGTGATGATGTCCAGACCTATGCAGCGATGAAATTGCTGCCCAGAGTAGATTACTTTCTGACACGGGAAAGGCTGGACTCTTTCCGCTCGGAAAATAACGAGCCTGTGGCGGTAGTGATGAATGCGTGGTGGATGTGGGAGAAGTGGAACTGGCCGCCGGCTGACTGCATTTATCCCCTGATGGTCAGTATGCACATGAATAACTATACTTACCGTGAAAATGGGACCCCTGTTCAAAGCGAATGGCTGGAAGGTCTTGGCGGTGAGTATTTCCGTGCGTATGGTCCTGTCGGTGCAAGAGATCAGACGACGGTAGATTTCTTTCAGAACCACAATATCGACACGTACTTTAGCGGATGCATGACTTTGACATTGCCGAAACAGAAGGTAACGCCGGATGCGGGTACTTATGTGTGTCTGGTAGACTTGAAGCCGGAGCTTGAGGCCAAAGCAAGAGAATGGTTAAAGGATACCGGTTTGGAAATTCGCACCATGACACACAAATGCAATTACCGCAATGTGGAAGTCAGTATGGAAGAGCGGATGAAGACCGTGGAGGAGGTTCTGACCGTTTATCAGAACGCCAAAATGGTCATCACCAGCAGACTGCATGTGACGCTTCCCTGTCTGGCCTTGGAAGTTCCGGTCATGTCCATTGTCGATTTGAATATTCCCAAAAATCATACCCGCTGGGCTCCTTACACTGACTGGGTCAATTATATATCCGAAAAAGACTTTATTAACCATAATTTCACCTATGATTTTCAAAATCCTGTCCCAAATCCCGATACGTATCGGGCTACTCGCGAAAGCCTGATTCAGAAAGTAAAGGATTTTGTTGCAGAGACAGATGGCGATTTCACGGTGGAACAGTTGAAGAAAACCACTTATACGGAACAGGAAGCCTATGAGTGGCAGCATGAACTGATGCATTGGACGTTGGATACATGGCTGTATGCCAATAGAAGCCTTTTAAAGGATATTAATAAGTACAAAAAAGAAGCGGAAAAGGCCAAAAGAGAAGCGAAAAAATTGAAAAAAGAGCTGGCAGAGTTAAAAAAACTTTGTCC
>ERZ1643250.3711-NODE-3711-length-10221-cov-4.874877_pt1 | contig 10221 bp, 9 predicted proteins | sample MGYA00579262_ERZ1643250 | MGnify/ENA primary metagenome ERZ1643250 (study PRJEB29033, sample SAMEA4952265) | chicken gut metagenome | biome: Broiler Chicken; feature: Gastrointestinal Tract; material: Caecum | place: Ireland | collected 2018 | study: Broiler...
AGAATAGTGTAAGAGGTAATGTATTTTTAAAAAGTAAATAAAACGGTAGTCACTATTCAGGAAAGCGTGTTATAATAAATAAGAATAAGCGCTGGAGGAGGGAGTACCATGATTTCCAATCAGGTAATTCAGATGACAATGGAAGAACTGCATTCCATTACTAAAATCGATCTCTGCGTGCTGGAGACGGACGGAAGCACGGCGGCTTCGACATTTGAGCCGGAGAATATTTCTCAGGAGATGGTTCGTATCTTTGCGCAGTCCCCTGCGGAGGGACAGAGCCTGCAGGGATGTCATTTTTTCAAGGTATATGATGAGGGGACGCTTGCATACATATTGCTGGCGAAGGGCAGCGGCGAAGATGCCTACATGATTGGAAAGGTAGCCGTCAGCGAACTCCAGAATCTGATCGTGGCATATAAAGAACGCTTTGACCGGAACAATTTTGTTCAGAATCTGCTGTTGGACAACCTGCTGCTGGTGGATATCTACAGCCAGGCCAAAAAGCTGCATATGGATACGGAGGCCGTGCGCGTAGTATTTCTGGTGGAGACCAGAGATGAAAAGGATGCTCTGGCGCTGGAGGCTGTGCGGAGCGTATTTGCGCCCCGGTCCCAGGATGTGATCACAGCAGTGGATCAGAAGAATATCGTGGTAGTGAAGACGGTAGGGGAGCGGGACACTTACGAGACCCTGGAAGAGATCGCGGGTATGCTGGCGAAAATGCTGAATACAGATGAGGCAGACCGGGTACGGGTAGCATACGGAACCATGGTGAGCCAGATTAAGGATGTGTCCAAGTCCTACAAGGAAGCGAAAATGGCCATGGAGGTGGGAAGAATCTTCTACCCGGAAAAGACGGTGACCGCCTATCATACGCTGGGAATCGGCCGGCTGATCTATCAGCTTCCCCAGCCCCTCTGTGAGATGTTCATGAGGGAGATTTTCGGAGAGAATCTGCCGGATACTTTTGATGAAGAGACTCTTACCACCATTGAGAAATTTTTTGACAATAATCTGAACGTATCCGAGACGGCCCGGCAGCTTTTTGTCCACCGGAACACGCTGGTGTATCGTCTGGAAAAGCTGCAGAAGACCACAGGGCTGGATATCCGTGTATTTGAAGACGCGATGACCTTCAAAATCGCTCTCATGGTAGCCAGCTACATGAAATATCTGGACAGGCTTTCCAATTGAGAAACAAAAAAGGCTGAGGCTTTTGGGATGCTTGGGTCCGGAAAGTCCGGCAAGTTCTGAGAAATCTGAAGAAAATGAAAAGAGACCGGTCATTACTCGGCCTCTTTTTCTTTGTGGTTCTTTTTGGAGGGCTTGTCCCGTTCCGGGAACTGATCGATCAGTTTTTCGATTACCTGCTTTTTCATGTATACGTCAAAGCTCAGCATACAGATAAAGGCGAAAAGCTGAAGGAACTCCCTGTCTTCCCCGGAAGCGTCGGAAAAGGTGTTTTCCGAAAGCCGGTACTTCTGAACCAGATCCTCCTTCAGGATTTCGATCTGGCTTTTTTCCAGACTGAATACCTCTGTGTAAATGCGGTCCAGCTGGAGATCGTTCTCTGTGTGGAAAAACCGTTCCGTCAAGGGAGCCAGGAGACTCTGAATATCATTTATGGACAGAATGCTTTTAAAATAATAAATGAAAATCAGAAGCAGCATATGCTCCCTGGAATATTTCTTCTTTTCCGGAGGCGGAAGCAGATGATTCTTTGCGTAGTTATTGATCATGGTCTTCGTAAGAATCTTATCGTCTTCGTACCGTCTGGAGGAACTCAGCTGGCTGTCCATAAAGGTTGTCACCTGATCCATATACAGATCAATGCCGGGAATGTCTTCCGGGCGGATATAGTCGATCCGATCCAGACTCTTCAAAATACTCTCCAGAAGATTTTGACTGTCAATGGTCATAATCATTCACCTCTTAGTAATTCATTATATAGTATTCAAAACTATATGACAAGTGGCAAATATTTAAATTTCTTTAAAGATTCCAGCCGGAAGCAAGCCGCTCGCGGATTCCGCGGTACGGAGACGGGGATTTATCCGCAGCCGGAAAGAGGCGTATTTCCTCTTGTGCGGAGGTGTGGAAATGTAATATAATAAGACGAAGAAAACACGTGCCGGCGGCAGTGTCAGCCGTCCATACAAGGAGGAAAAGAATGGCAAATATTTTAAAGAGGTTTGGAGATATCATGTCAGCAAACATCAATGCGCTTTTGGATCGTGCGGAAGACCCGGAGAAGATGATCGATGAGTATCTGCGGGATATTGAGAGCGATCTGGGAAAGGTAAAGGCTGAGACCGCTGCGGTTATGGCGGCCGAGACCAAAGCCAAGAGAGAGCTTGACGAGTGTACGGATGGCATTGCGAAAATGCAGCGGTATGCGGAAAAGGCTTTGATGGCTGGAAACGACAATGACGCGCGGCAGTTTCTGGAAAAGAAGGCGCAGCTTGTAAAGCAGCAGGAGAGCCTGAAGCAGTCCTATGATCTGGCGGCGGCCAACGCGGCGAAGATGCGGGAGATGCACGATAAGCTGGCAAAAGACCTGGAGAATCTGCAGGCGAAGCGCGACGCGGTTAAGGCCAAGGTGGCGGTGGCGAAGACCCAGGAGAAGATGAATAAGATGGGCTCCAGTATTTCCGGAGCAGGAGAGGCTATGGCAGCCTTTGATCGTATGGAGGAAAAGGCCAACCGGATGCTGGACGAGGCGAACGCTATGTCTCAGCTGAACGCCCGGGGAGACAGCATTGAGGATCTGGCAAAGAAATATGATATGGATGAGAGTTCTTCATCTGTGGACGATGAGCTGGCGGCCCTGAAGGCCAAAATGGGATTATAGATAACCGGGAAGAGACAAGATGGACAATCAAATATACTATTGTGAAAACTGCGGCGGCGTCATGGAGTTTGATGTGGAGACCCAGAGTCTGAAATGTCCTAACTGTGACACGGTGGTTCCGATTCTGAACGAGCAGGAGCGCATCGTGGAGCACAGTCTGACCAGGCATGCCATGCAGACCATACGGGCGGAGGAAAAGACGACCCAGACCATGGAATGCAAGGGCTGCGGCGCGAAGATCGAGGTGGACCCCACGAGCACGTCTGTGGAGTGTCCTTACTGCGGTTCCAGCTATGTGCTGGCGGAGAAGCAGGAGGACGCCATTATTCCGGACGGCGTGCTGCCGTTTCAGATTGACAAAGACCGGGTGGGAGAACTGTTCCGGCAATGGATGAAGGGACGGTGGCTGGCCCCCGGAGAACTGAAGCATCTGTACCAGAGGGAGCGTCTCCAGGGGATTTATCTGCCCTATTGGACCTTTGACGCAAAGGCGGACGCCAGATATACGGCTATGGGCGGACGCCGCAGAACAGTGACGCGAAAAGGGCCGGACGGGAAGACCACTCACCATGTGGTGACAGACTGGTATCCTACCTCCGGGGCGCTGCGCCATGCCTTTGACGATGTGCTGGTGCCGGCGTCTCATAAGCTGGACGGCGATCTTCTGAGAAGAGCGGGAGTCTTCGGAACCCGGCAGATGGCTTCCTATTCGCCGGAGTATTTTTCCGGCTATGGAGCGGAATGTTATACAGTGGATCTGGACGACGCCCACAGGGAAGCAGTTCAGACTATGGAGCAGCAGCTGACGGAAATGGCCAGAAGCGATGTGCTGCGACGCTTTGACGACGCGCGGGATATACGGATTCGGACGGAATACCGGGATGAGACTTACAAACATGTGATGATGCCTGTCTATACGACGGCCTATACATATAAGGGAAAACAGTACCATGTGCTCATCAATGGCCAGAGCGGCCGGGTGGAGGGTGATTATCCCAAGAGTCCGGCCAGAATTGCGGCGATCGCGGCGGCGGTCCTGGTGATCGTGGCGCTGGTCTACTGGTTCAGTGAAGGCGGAAGCGGAAGAAGACACGCGGATGTGGGCGGAGTATGGACTGCGGCCTGGACTGCGGAGTCAGAGACAGAACTGGAAAATGAGGAGGAGATTCCATGGGTTTATTTGGAGGACAGTTTGCCAACGTAGTCGAATGGCAGGAATTCCGGGACGACATGCTGTTCTGGAAATGGAGCAACAAAGAAATCAAAAAAGGCAGCCGGCTGATTATACGGCCGGGACAGGATGCCATTTTTCTCTATAACGGCAAGGTAGAGGGAATTTTCCGGGATGAGGGAAGTTATGATATCGAGTCCGATATCATTCCATTTCTGTCTACGCTGAAAGGCTTTAAATTTGGATTTAACAGCGGTCTGCGGGCTGAGGTTCTGTTTATCAATACGAAGGAAGTGCTGGTGAAATGGGGAACCAAAAGCCCGGTTCTGATCCCGGCGCCGGGGCTTCCGGGCGGAATGCCCATCCGTTCTTTCGGGACCTTTACCTGCAAGGCAGCGGATTACGACGCGCTGATTGAGAAGGTAGCCGGCATCCGCCAGCAGTTTACGGTAGAAGAGGTGAAAGAACGCATCACTTCCATGCTGGATCAGCTTCTGATGAAATGGATCGTCCAGGAAGGAAAGGATATGTTCAATCTTCAGGTCAATGCCAGGGAGATCGGACGGGGAATTCAGGAAGATCTGGATATGGAGATGCAGAAAATAGGCATCGGCATCACAAGCTTTGCCGTCTCCAGTTTCAACTATCCGCCGGAGGTACAGAAGATGGCGGAGAAGGCGGCTGCCCAGAGCATGATTGGGGACGTGGGACGTTTCCAGCAGGTGGCTATGGGCGAAGCCATGGCAAACGGACAGGGCGGCGGGACGGCCGCGGATATGGCGGGCCTTGCCATGGGAATGGCTATGGGTCAGCAGATGGCAGCGCAGATGGGCCAGAATCAGAACGTGGCCGGCGGACAGCAGGCCGCTCCCGCAGCGGCAGGCGGAACCGGGAGCGGGACTTCCGGCAGCGCGGCGCCCAACTTCTGCCCGGACTGCGGCACAAAGACGAACGGCGCCAATTTCTGCCCCAACTGCGGACGGAAGCTGGTATAAGCTGCGTTTGAGGAAAAGCACTGAAAAAGTGCAGATGATTATTATAGATTAGAAAGAGACAACGGATTATGGACAGTAATACTCTAAACCAGGTTACTTTAAATCCGGAGCAGCAGGAAGCGGTGCTTCATACAGAAGGGCCGCTTCTGATTTTGGCAGGAGCCGGCTCCGGAAAGACCCGCGTGCTTACGCACCGGGCCGCATATCTTATCGAGCAGGGGGTAAATCCCTGGAATATTCTTGCCATCACCTTTACCAATAAGGCGGCCGGAGAAATGCGGGAGCGCATCGACCAGATCGTGGGGATGGGCAGTGAGAGCGTGTGGGTCAGCACCTTTCATTCTACCTGCGTGCGCATCCTGCGCCGTTACATAGACAGACTGGGTTTTGATACGTCTTTCTCCATCTATGACACAGACGATCAGAAATCGGTGATGAAGGATGTCTGCAAAAAGCTGAATATAGATACGAAAATCATCAAAGAGCGGACACTGCTTGGGGCCATCTCCAGGGCCAAGGATGAGCTGATAAGCCCGGCGGAGATGGAATTGAACGCGGGAGTGGATTTTCAGCAGCAGAGGACTGCGGCGGTATATAAGGAATACCAGGCGCAGCTCCGGAAAAATAACGCTCTGGATTTTGACGATCTGATCATGAAGACAGTGGAGCTGTTTCAGAACTGCCCCGAGGTGCTGGACAGTTACCAGGAGCGTTTCCGCTATATTATGGTGGACGAGTATCAGGACACGAATACGGCCCAGTTCCGGCTGGTGAGTCTGCTGGCGTCCAAATACCGGAATCTCTGCGTAGTGGGCGACGACGATCAGTCCATTTACCGGTTCCGGGGAGCCAATATCGGAAACATCCTGAATTTTGAGAAGATTTTCCCGGACGCAAAGGTAATCAAGCTGGAGCAGAACTACCGTTCCACCGGAAATATCCTGAACGCGGCCAATGACGTAATCCGGAATAACGCAGGCCGCATGGACAAGCGGCTCTGGACGGAAAACGGAGAGGGGGCTCCGGTGCATTTCCGGCAGTTCCAGAACGGTTTTGAGGAAGCGGAATATGTCATCGGAAATATCCGCAGCCATGTACAGAAGGGAGAGGGAGATTACCGGGATCACGCGGTCCTCTACCGGACCAACGCCCAGTCCCGCCTTTTTGAGGAGAAGCTGATTTATGCCGGCATACCGTACAAGCTGATCGGCGGCGTGAACTTCTATGCCCGCAGGGAGATCAAGGATCTGCTGGCGTACCTGAAAACCATTGACAATGGCCGGGATGAGCTGGCGGTGCGCCGCATCATCAACGTCCCGAAACGGGGCATCGGAGCCACCACGCTCATCCGGGTGGGAGATTACGCGGCGGCTTATGGAATCAGTTTTTACGATGCCCTTCTGAAGGCGGATGAGATCCCCGGAATCGGCCGGGGAAGCTCCAAGGTGCTGCCTTTTACTGTGCTGATTCAGACTCTGCGGGCAAAGCAGGAGCAGATCAGCGTCCATGAGCTCCTGGAGGCCGTGATTGAAGAAACAGGCTATGTAAAGGAGCTGGAGCTTGAGAACACAGAGGAGTCCAGGGCCAGAATTGAAAATATCAACGAGCTTATCAGCAAGGTCCAGGATTATGACGATACGGCGGAAGAGCCGTCCTTAAGCGGCTTTCTGGAGGAAGTCGCGCTGGTGGCGGATATCGACAATCTGGAAGAAGAGAGCAACCATGTGGTGCTCATGACCCTTCACAGCGCCAAGGGACTGGAATTCCCCTACGTCTATATGGCGGGCATGGAAGAAGGACTTTTCCCCAGCTACATGTCCATCATGGCTGAAAATCCCAGAGAAGAGATCGAGGAAGAACGCCGTCTCTGCTACGTGGGAATCACCCGCGCGAAAAAGGAGCTGACGCTGACGGCGGCCAGACAGCGGATGGTCCGGGGAGAAATACAGTATAATCAGGTTTCCCGTTTCCTTCGGGAGATTCCGGAAGAGTATCTGGATGTGAAAAACGAGACTCCGGGGCAGCGCGCAAAGGAAGAATGGGAGAGCCGCCGGGAGAAACGCAGGGAAGCCGTGCTGGAGGCCCGCAGAAGCCTGCGCTCCAAGCCTTTCGAGACCTCACCGGTCACCGTGTCAAAAGCCGATCATCTGGATTACGGCGTGGGAGACCGGGTGCGTCATCTCAGGTTCGGAGAAGGAACCGTGCTGGAGATTACAGAGGGCAGGAAAGATTACGAAGTGCGGGTCGAATTCGACACAGCCGGCGTAAAAAAACTCTTTGCTTCTTTCGCGAAACTGAAAAAGATTTAGGAAATGATAGTAATTTTGTCCTCTTTGTGATATAATATGAGCAATTAACAGGCGTGGATGTCCCATGACGCAGAAAGGAAGTATGAGCCATGAATAAAATGGAAGATTTTTTAACAGCCACCCGGCTGAACGACCTGCTTCGCAAAAAAGAAGAGGATGAAAAGAGCAAGAACACACTGCTCTGGGTTCTGGCGATTATCGGAGCTGTAGCGGCTATCGCGGGAATCGCATACGCTGTGTATCGTTTCTTTACTCCGTCCTATCCGGATGAGTTTGAAGACGATTTCGATGATGATTTCGATGACGACTTTTTTGAGGATGGAGAAGAAGAGTAGCACCTGACAAAAAGAGTGCCTCAAGACGAAGAAATGTTTTGAGGCGCTCTTTTTTAGAGCGCGGCAGCCGGAACATGCCCGCATGTTCCGACAGAAAAAAGAGGAGGAAAGAAATTTGAAAAAGCAGCGCAATCCGCTGGCACAATTTGTAATCGGCATGGTGATGCTGGCGGCAGGATTATACTGGTTCCTTTCTAATGTATCAGTCAGTACCTATTTCGGCTTAAGCCTCTGGGGCTTCCGCTTCGGGGCCGGGCTTGTGGTAGTGCCCTTTATCGCCGGAATCATCTGGCTGTTCCTGAATGTGGACTCTGTGGGGGCAAAGATCCTGACCGTTCTCGGAATCGTCATCATTCTGGCATCCATCATTTCCAATATCCGGTTTGTATTCCGTTCTGTGAGCCTGTACGCCTACCTGATTATGCTGATTCTTATTTTCGGCGGCGCGGCTCTCGTGGGGCAGGTTCTGTTCCGCTGGCCGAAGGATAAGGACGATAATTAGAGATGCACATGTATTTCGAGCCGAGAGGAAAAGCAGCAGAACGATAAATGGAAAAGTAAGATCATAGGAAGACAGCAGAAAGCAGTAAAAAATAAAAGAAAGTAAAAAGAAGGCGGAGCCCGGGGCCCCGCTTTATCTGAAGAAGAGGAGTATTCATGAAAAAGGGAGAGATTTACGAGGGAATCGTTGAGAAGACCGAGTTTCCGAACCGGGGAATTATCAGGGCGGAGGACCGCCGCATTATCATAAAGAATACGCTGCCGGGCCAGAAGATTCGTTACCGGCTGAAAAAGCTACGCAAGGGAACAGGCGAGGGCCAGCTTCTGGAAGTGCTGGAGCCCTCGCCTCTGGAAGTCAGTCCCGCCTGTCCGCATTTCGGCCAGTGCGGCGGCTGCACCTATCAGAATCTGCCCTACGAAGAGCAGATCCGACTGAAGGAGGGCCAGCTTCGGGAACTGCTGGACGGAGCCATAGAGAAGCCCTATGTCTTTGAGGGCGTGAAAGAGAGCCCCCGCCGATTTGCTTACCGCAATAAGATGGAATTTTCATTCGGTGATGAGGTAAAAGACGGACCTCTGGCTCTGGGAATGCACAAGAGGGGCGGATTTTATGATATTGTCACTACCGATCAGTGCCAGATCGTGGACGAGGATTACCGGAAGATTCTGACCTGCACCCTCCAGTACTTTCAGGAAAAGGGTCTTCCCTTTTACCACAGGCTGCGCCACACCGGCTATCTGCGCCATCTGCTGGTGAGAAAAGGCGCGAAGACCGGGGAGATCCTGGTGGACCTGGTGACAACGACCCAGCTGGAGGGAGAAAAAGCTTCTGTTCTTCAGGCCAGGTTGGAGGGAGAGCAAAATGAAAATCAGGGAGAAAGCCAGGGAGTGAATCGGGTACAGGCATCCTCCTCTGACGGAGCAATGGAAGAGAAGAAGGCTGACGGAGAACAGAGGCTGCCTGGCGGGACTGGAAGTGAAAGCAGTCAGATTCAGGAGACAGACGCAGCCTGGGCGGAACAGCTGCGTGCTCTGAAGCTGGAAGGTGAAATTGTCGGTATTCTGCACACTTATAATGACAGCCTGGCTGATGTGGTGCAGAATGACAGAACAGAGATTCTCTGGGGAAGAGACTATTTCTATGAGGAGCTTCTCGGCCTGCGCTTCAAAATTTCCCCCTTTTCCTTCTTCCAGACAAATTCACTGGGAGCCGAGGTGCTTTACAGCACAGCCCGGGATTATATCGGGGAGACGAAGGATAAGGTCATCTTTGACCTTTACAGCGGAACCGGAACCATCGCACAGATCCTTGCGCCAGTGGCGCAGAAGGTAGCAGGCGTGGAGATTGTGGAAGAAGCCGTGGAAGCTGCGCGTGTAAACGCGCGGCTGAACGGCCTGGAGAACTGCTCCTTCCTTGCCGGTGACGTGCTGAAAGTGATAGATGAGCTTCAGGACAAGCCGGACCTGATTGTCCTTGACCCGCCCCGGGATGGGATTCATCCCAAGGCACTGCAGAAGATTATAGACTTTGGGGTGGAAAGAATTGTGTATATTAGCTGCAAGCCCACGAGCCTTGTAAGAGATTTGGAGATGCTGCAGGGCAGAGGGTATCAGGTGGAAAAGGCTGTTGGTGTGGATATGTTTCCGGGGACGGGGCACGTCGAGACAATAGTGTTGCTACAAAGAGAAACCTTGTAGAAATCCTTAGATTTAGGCACTTTTCCCGCCATGTGGTGTTTGACGCAGAGGGTGATAAATTCCGCAATAAGCGTATTGAGGACTATATCACGGTTTCGGTAGTTATTGATATGGAGTGTGGGAACACAAAAAACTAAATAGTTGACTGAAAAGGACATCGTGCAAGCGGTGTCCTTTTCTTTTAGGCGAAACCGCAGATTTTGAAACAGTCTGCGGCTTTTTTATGCCCTCATGTTACGCAGTAGGGGCAGAAAAAGCCTTGATACAAGCGGCTTTGCGGGCGCGTTTCTCACGCGGTAAGGGCTTTATCCCTAAACCCTCAAAATCGCTGTTCTACTGCGTAACAAATCCACAGCAA
>ERZ1643250.3712-NODE-3712-length-10219-cov-12.113046_pt1 | contig 10219 bp, 10 predicted proteins | sample MGYA00579262_ERZ1643250 | MGnify/ENA primary metagenome ERZ1643250 (study PRJEB29033, sample SAMEA4952265) | chicken gut metagenome | biome: Broiler Chicken; feature: Gastrointestinal Tract; material: Caecum | place: Ireland | collected 2018 | study: Broiler...
AATATGGGCGTGTAGCTCAGGTGGTAGAGCACTTGACTTTTAATCAAGTTGTCCGGGGTTCGAATCCCCGCACGCTCAGTATTCATAAGACGCAATAAGGTATATAATAGAGGAAATCCACTTTCGGGTTTCCGTTTTTTGTCTTATGAAAAGATTTGCGGATATGGCGGAATTGGCAGACGCGCCAGATTTAGGATCTGGTGTCTACGACGTGCAGGTTCAAGTCCTGTTATCCGCATCGGACCTGATCTCGGACGTGCCTGTAAACGGGGTGCTTCCGAGTTTTTTCGTATTATGATAAGGAGGCGGCTATGAATCATATCAACGAGATCACCCATATTGAGAGTGTCCGTCTCAGTGACGACGGCAAAAGCGTAGTTATCATAGACCAGACACAACTCCCCAACCGGACAGAATATCTTACGCTGTCTACGGCGCAAGATATATGGGATGCTATCTATCATCTGAAAGTCCGGGGAGCGCCGGCCATCGGTATCTGTGCAGGATATGGGATCTACTGCCTTGCACTTCAGATCAAAGCTGAGGATTATGCTGGTTTCCTGCGTGAATTCAGGCAGAATAAGGAGTATCTGGATTCCTCCAGACCGACAGCCGTGAATCTGAGCTGGGCGCTGAACCGGATGGAACGGGTCGTAACAGGGAACAGTGATAAAAAGATAACTGAGATACTGGAATTGCTGAAAGAGGAATGTCTGAAGATCCATCAGGAGGATATCAGCATGTGCAGAGCGATATCTGAGTATGGACTTTCCCTTCTGAAAGACGGTGACGGCGTCCTTACCCACTGTAATGCCGGCCCTCTTGCCACATCCCGGTACGGGACCGGGCAGGGACCGCTGTTTCTCGGGAAGGAGCGGGGAATGGATTTTCACGTGTATGCAGATGAGACACGTCCGCTTTTGCAGGGAGCAAGGCTTACCGCCTACGAACTTCAGAGGGCCGGGATCGATGTCACGCTGATCTGTGATAACATGGCGAGCATTGTCATGAAGAACGGATGGATTCAGGCGTGCATGGTCGGATGCGACCGGGTGGCCGCTAACGGCGATACGGCAAATAAGATCGGAACGAGTGGTGTGACCGTACTTGCAAAGTATTACGAGATTCCGTTTTATGTACTTGGACCGACTTCGACGATCGATATGGGATGCAGAAGCGGGGAGAATATTCATATTGAACTGAGAGCGCCGGAGGAAATTAAAGAAAAATTTTACAGAGAACCAGTGGCGTTGAAGGAAGTGAAATGCTATAATCCTTCTTTTGATGTGACAGACCACAGTCTGATCACGGCAATCGTAACAGAGAAGGGAATATGTTACCCTCCGTATACGGAAAGCCTGGCGAAGCTGTTTTAGAGAAAATATTTCATTTTTTGCTTGCTGAATCATGGAATTTAGTATATACTACGTAAGGTGCTTAACAGGAGGTCAGAAATATGGTCGAGAAGAAGATTAAATTCATAACATCAGGTCAGTTGATGAGCTTTTGCGACACATGCCAGAAAATGAAATCAGATATTGATGTGACAGATATGGCCAATCGTAATTTCCGTATTGACGGAAAATCAATCCTCGGGCTCATGTCGATCAAGCTGGGACTGCCTATGCGTCTGATTGTAGACGGTGAGGACGAAGAACTGGCAAACGAGTATTTCACAAAATATGAATTTGAATAAAAAAGACAGAAGCGTCAAAAAAAGGAGCAGCCACCGTTCAGAACGGTGAAAATGCTCCTTTTTTGTATGTCTTGAGCAGGAAGAATGCCACGACAGCAGCGCAGAGCTCGCCGGCGGGAAATGCAATCCATACACCAACGGGACCGAAAAAGTGCGAGAGCATGTAACTCAGCGGAATTGTGACCACAAACTGTCGCAACAGGGAAATGATCAGGGAATCACGCCCGTTTCCCAGCGCCTCGAAAGCACCTGCATAGATGACGCCTATTGAGGAGATGAGGAATCCGAGGCAGATAATGCGAAGTGCTGTCACGCCGGCATCCATAAGCTTTGCGTCTGCGTCGAACAAGGTGAAGATCTGTTCCGGAAGGATGAGTGACAGCAGTGTCCCGATCAGCATGATCGCGGCTGCGCAGCCAAGGCTGTAGCGTATCGTGCTGCGGACTCTTGCGTGTTCGCCGGCGCCGTAGTTGTAGCCAAGGATCGGGCGCATTCCCTGTACGATCCCGTTTGCAGGCATATAGATAAATGTCTGCAGTTTGAAGTATACGCCGAGTACGGCCACGTACAGATCAGAAAATGAAGCCAGGATCCGGTTTAGAAGACTGATGAGCACGGATGGGAGCAGCATCATGATGCTGGACGGGATCCCCACACTGTAGATCCGGCGGATGATCTTCCAGTCCGGTCTCACATATTTCAGGCGTATGCGGACAGCATATGATTTTCTTACATATACAAGTATATATAGGAGAAAAGCGCTGATCTGTCCGATGACGGTGGCAATAGCTGCTCCGGCAACACCAAGTGCGGGAAAACCGAGCAGCCCGAAGATCAGCACCGGATCGAGGATAATATTGATCACACATCCGACAATGAGAAGATACATGGTGATCTTCATCTTTCCGATACTCTGGAAGATCTTTTCGAATGCAAGCTGCAGCAGTGCGCCGAATGACAGGCAAAGTACGATATAAGTATAATCACAGGCATCTTTCAGGATATCAGGATCATCTGTAAACAGATGCAGGAACGGACGGGTGATGAAAATCCCTGCAAGGACGAAGAGGATACAGTGGAAAAATGTCAATATGACTCCCAGAGTGGCTGCCCGGTCAGCTTTTTCCTGATCGCCGGAACCGAGATAGATTGAAACGGCAGAGCTTATGCCTACACCGATTCCGACTCCGACGGAAACAATGGCATTCTGCAGCGGATAAGCGAGGGAAACTGCGGTCAATGCATCTGTGCCCAGTCTTGAAACATAAATACTGTCTACTATATTATAGAGAGACTGGATCAGCATGGACAGCATCATGGGGACGGACATTGAGACAAGCAGCGGGAAAACAGGTTTTGTCCGCATAAATGAATTTTCTCTTTCCATGAATAAACTCCTTTCAAATAATAAAAAAAGCCATATGCCTGTTTGGATTCTGAAACAGGAAAACCATATGACTTGAAAGAATATACTCTTTTTTACGCACCGACAATGATAGCACAGAGGTGCTGATCAGTCAATGGAAAACTGAAAATAGTATACAGTCCGGCAGACTCTGCGCAGGACTGTTATAAGATCCCGAGATGTTCCAGCAGGATTTTGACTCCCAGCAGGATCAGAATGGCGCCGCCGGCAAATTCGGCTTTTGATTTATATTTTGTACCGAAGACATTCCCGATTTTTACACCGATGGCGGAGATCACAAATGTAGTGACGCCGATAAATGATACAGCGGCGATGATATGTACATCAAGGAAAGCGAAGGTAATACCAACCGCAAGCGCATCGATACTTGTTGCGACGGCCAGCAGGAACATAGTCCTGATGTCCAGAGAATCATCCTCTTTCTCACAGTCGCCTGAACAGGCTTCCTTGATCATGTTTGCGCCTATGATACCCAGGAGGATGAAAGCGATCCAGTGGTCGATGGCGGTGATCTTGTCACGGAACTGGTAGCCCAGCAGATATCCCAGAGCCGGCATCAGAGCCTGGAATCCTCCGAACCACAAGCCTACGATCCCGGCTTTTCTGACTGAAATCTTCGGCATGGCAAGTCCTTTGCAGACAGAGACGGCAAAGGCGTCCATTGATAAACCTACGGCAAGTATAAAGAGTTCTAATAATCCCATTTTCTTTTCTCCTTAGTGTAAGATTGATTGCATAAAAAAAGCAGGCACATGCTGTACCTGTCATAAAAACATGTACAGCAAAAAACTGTACATGAGTCTCATTATTTAAGATAAGCCAGGCCCCGTCAAGACCAGTATGTTGACTTACCACGCAGGAATACGCCAATTACTCCCTCACGAACTGATAATATATTATCATCAGATAACAGTGAATGCAAGAAAAAAATCCGGTTAGAAAGAAGTTTTCCGTTTCACAGGATTGACATATTTTTTTGATAAACTTACACTGTTTATTAATGATGGAGAAACAGGTCTGACCGTGTACATAAAAGGAGGAAACGGCGATGGAAAATATGAATATAAAGATCCTTGTTGTAGATGATGAAAGCAGGATGCGTAAACTGGTAAAGGATTTCCTTGCCAGAGAGGGATATACGGTCCTTGAGGCCGGCGACGGGATGGAGGCAATGGATGTTTTCTATGAGGAAAAAGATATCGCGCTTGTCATTCTTGACGTGATGATGCCGAAGATGGACGGCTGGCAGGTATGCCGCGAGATTCGGGAATCTTCGAAAGTGCCGATCATCATGCTGACAGCCAGGTCAGAAGAACGCGATGAACTGCAGGGATTTGAACTGGGAGTGGATGAGTATATTTCCAAGCCGTTCAGCCCGAAGATCCTGGTGGCCAGGGTGAATGCGATCCTGCGCAGATCGCTGGGGAATGCCGGTGGCGATGTGATCGAAGCCGGAGGTATTGTGGTCGATAAAGCTGCACATATCGTAAAGATAGACGGCGCACAGATAGAATTGAGCTATAAGGAGTTCGAACTGCTTTCTTATTTTATGGAGAATCAGGGGATAGCGCTTTCAAGAGAAAAAATTCTGAACAATGTGTGGAATTATGATTATTTCGGGGATGCCAGGACTATTGATACCCATGTCAAAAAGCTGAGGAGCAAACTGGGAGCCAAAGGAGAATATATCCGGACGATATGGGGAATGGGCTATAAATTCGAGGTGGATTCATGAAATATTCGATAAGACGGCAGATGGCGGCAATTTTTATCGGCCTGTTTGTCTGTATACTGGGCGCCGTGCTCATTATCAATAATGGCTTCCTCGGAAGATATTATCTCTCGCATAAAGCGAAAGATCTGGTTCGGACATATTACGCCGTGGATGAAGTGCTCCAGGAGGGCAGCCTGACAGATCTGTCAGTGCTTAATGGTATTATAAGCCGGACAGAGCGGGGGAATATCGATATCGTTGTCACGGACAGCGGCGGAAAGGCAGTCTTTTCTACCCTGGGGGAGAGCGATCCGAGACTGAGCCAGATGATCAGCGATGTTGTCGGTCAGAATATTGATGCGGATGCAGTTCTTGAGCAGACTGAAAATTTTACAATATACCGCTCGACAGCGGACAGTGATCTGAATAATGTGGAATATCTCAGGATGTGGGGAATATTCTCAGACGGCTCATGGTTTGTGATGCAGAGCCCTCTGGCGAGTATCAGGGAGAGCGCGGCTCTGGCAAACCAGTTTCTGATCTATCTGGGAGCCGTCGGTATCTTTGTCGGCGGAGTGCTTGTGTGGCTCCTGTCACGGCGGATCACGCAGCCGCTGATGGAGCTGACGCGTCTTTCGCAGGAGATGGCGAATTTGAATTTCGATGCAAAGTATACAAGTGGAGGCCTGGATGAGATCGGTGTCCTGGGAAGTAACTTCAACAGGATGTCCGAGCAGCTTGAGAAGACGATCTCAGAGCTCAAGAGTGCGAATAATCAGCTTCAGAAAGATATCGAGCAGAAGGAAAAGATGGAAGAGATGCGAAATGAATTCCTTGGAAACGTCTCACACGAACTCAAGACTCCGATCGCATTGATACAGGGATATGCCGAAGGACTGAGGGAAGGGGTAAATGATGACCCGGAGAGCCGTGAATTCTATTGTGAAGTTATCATGGATGAAGCGGACAAGATGAACCAGATGGTAAAGAATCTGCTGACGCTGAATCAGCTTGAGTTTGGTTCGGACGAGGTACAGTTTGATCGCTTTGATATTGTCGGTCTGGTCCGGGGAGTTATTGCAAGCTGTGAGATACTGATCCAGCAGGCGGGAGCGACTGTGGATTTTATTGCTGATGAAAAGCTGGATGTCTGGGCAGATGAATTTAAGACCGAGCAGGTTGTCCGGAATTATCTGACGAATGCGATCCACCATGTAGAAAATGAGAAGCGGATAGAGGTGAGGATCAGACGAGACGGGGATAAGGCGCATGTGACAGTCTTTAACAGCGGAAAACCGATTCCGGAGGAAGACATTCCAAAACTGTGGGATAAGTTCTATAAAGTGGATAAAGCGCATACAAGAGAGTATGGAGGAAACGGTATAGGGCTTTCAATTGTAAAAGCGATCATGGAGTCGTTCCATCAGGAGTACGGAGTGCGCAATTTTGATAACGGCGTGGAATTCTGGTTTGATCTGGATGCAAAAACAGAAAATACTTCTTTACATTAAAGTGAAAATGCGATAAAATGTTAACGTTATAGAGTGATCTTAAGGCATACGGCATGCCGACTGTCAGCAGTGGGCGTGGGTATGCCTTATATCATTTTTAGAAAAAGAGAATGAGGAGGAATTTGCAGTGTATGACAAGATTTACAGTGTCGTACAGACGGTAGACGACTTTGTATGGAGCTGGTGGATGATCATCCTTCTGCTGGGAACCCATGTTTTCCTGACGCTGAGGACAGGATTTATCCAGAGAAAGACGATCACAAAGGGAATCCCGCTGTCTGTATCAAAAGAGGAAGGTGCTGACGGCGAAGTCAGTCAGTTTGGAGCGCTGGCAACAGCACTGGCATCTACGATCGGAACAGGTAACATTATTGGTGTGGGAACAGCGATAGCACTGGGCGGTCCGGGAGCCGTGTTATGGTGCTGGCTGACAGGGGTGTTTGGCATTGCCACAAAATATGCAGAGTCACTGATAGCCGTCAAATACCGTGTGAAGACACCTGACGGTAGAATGCAGGGAGGCGCCATGTATGCGCTTGAACGCGGCCTGAACATGAAATGGCTCGGTATGATCTTCGCGGTCTTCGCCGGCTTTGCATCGTTCGGTATCGGATGCGCGACTCAGGTCAATGCTATTGCAGAAGTCTGCAATACCAATCTGGGAATCGACCCGTGGATCATTGGCGTAGTGGTTGCAGTTTTGACGGCATTTGTTATCTTTGGCGGAATTAAGAGCATTGCAAGTGTGTGTGAGAAACTGGTCCCGTTTATGGCGCTTTTTTACGTCATCGGCTGTATTATTATCCTGGGAATCAATCATGAGTTCCTTATCCCGACTATTACTACGATATGCCGTCTTGCGTTTGCGGATAAAGGCGCGGTAATCGGCGGTCTTGTCGGAGGCGGACTGCGTTATGCGATCCAGTACGGAGTTGCCAGAGGACTTTTCTCCAATGAATCCGGCATGGGATCCGCACCGATCGCGGCAGCTGCGGCAAGGACCAGAAATCCGGTCCGTCAGGCACTGGTTTCTTCGACAGGAACGTTCTGGGATACAGTCGTTGTCTGTCTGATGACAGGGCTTGTGCTTGTATCGACCATGCTGAAGAACCCGGAGCTGCTCTCGTCTGTAGATAACGGAGGACAGCTTACAACGATGGCGTTTTCGCAGATACCGTTTTTTGGACCTTTTATCCTTGTTGTAGGTATCATTACATTTGCATATTCGACGATTCTCGGCTGGGCATATTACGGGGAACGGTGTGTGGAATATTTTGCAGGAAAGTTCGGCCTCATTCCGTACAGAGTGCTTTATGTGGCTGTTGCGCTGATCGCACCTGTCCTGGCGCTTGACCTGGTATGGCTGGTTGCAGATATCCTTAATGCGCTTATGGCAATTCCGAACCTCATTGCAGTCCTGCTGCTTTCGCCGGTTATTGTTAAAGAAACGAAAAAATATGTTAACAACCTGGATGCGGTAGATGACACGCCGATCCCGGTGGTTGAGACAGGTATCGGGAATGGGAAAAAATAAGCCGATGGATTTTTAGATACAGAAGCGGAGGAAAAAGGATGATAGCGATTATTGACTATGATGCAGGTAATATAAAGAGTGTGGAAAAAGCACTGCTCTTTCTCGGTCAGGAAGTAAAAGTGACCGGCGATAAAGAGACGATCCTGTCGGCTGATAAGGTGATCCTGCCCGGTGTAGGGGCTTTTGGAGATGCGATGGCTACAATCCGTGAAAGAGGGCTGGAGAGTGTGATCCGCCATGTCGCAGAAAGTGGAACTCCGTTCCTTGGAATCTGTCTCGGGCTGCAGCTCCTCTTTGAGCGCAGTGATGAGGCTCCGGGGACAGAGGGACTTGGAATCCTGAAAGGGGAGATCCTGAAAATTCCGGAAAAAGATGGGCTGAAGATCCCTCATATGGGATGGAATTCACTTCATCTGGAGAATGATGGCAGACTGTTTCGCGGAGTTGCAGAAGGAGCCTGTGTTTACTTCGTTCACTCCTATTATCTGAAGGCAGCCGATGCGCAGATCGTGAAAGCCTCCACGGATTACTGTACACATATCCATGCTTCCGTGGAGAAAGACAATGTGTTTGCATGCCAGTTCCATCCGGAGAAGAGCAGTGATGTGGGACTTCAGATACTGAAGAATTTTGTGGAACTGTAGGAGGGAAACGATATGTTTACAAAGAGAATCATTCCCTGCCTTGATGTAAACGGGGGAAGAGTGGTAAAAGGAGTCAATTTCGTGGATCTCAAAGATGCGGGTGATCCGGTGGAGATCGCGAAAGCATATGATAAGGCGGGAGCAGACGAACTTGTATTTCTCGATATAACGGCATCGTCCGACAACAGAGGCACAGTCATCGACATGGTGCGTAAAGTTGCTGAATGTGTATTTATTCCGTTCACCGTAGGCGGCGGTATCCGCACTGTAGATGATTTTCGGGCGATTCTCCGTGAAGGTGCGGATAAAATTTCAATCAATTCTTCTGCGATCAATACGCCTGAGCTGGTCAGTGATGCGGCTGATAAGTTTGGAAGCCAGTGTGTCGTTGTAGCGATCGACGCCAAGAAAAGAGCAGACGGTTCGGGTTGGAATATATACAAGAACGGCGGACGCATCGATGTGGGCATCGATGCAGTAGAGTGGGCGATGAAAGTGGAACGCCTCGGAGCAGGTGAGATCCTGCTTACCAGTATGGACTGCGACGGCACGAAAGCCGGTTATGATCTGGAACTGACACGCACGATCGCTGAAAATGTATCCATTCCGGTCATTGCTTCCGGCGGAGCAGGCACATTAGAACATTTCAAAGAAGCGCTGAAAGTCGGAAAGGCAGACGCGGCGCTGGCTGCGTCTCTGTTCCACTATAAGGAGCTGGAAATCCGGCAGGTGAAAGAATACCTTCAGAGCGAAGGAGTTCCGGTGCGGCTATAAATAAAACAGTTCATGCGGCTATAAATAAAACAGTTCATCCATTGCAATGCGTTCGGTATGATGATAAAATTATCTGGAATATTCAGAAAGAAAAGAGGAACAGGAGCATGGCAGGTCTGAACGGAGACTGGTATGAAGCGCTGAAAGGGGAATTCTCAAAGCCCTATTATAAGAAGTTATTTGAGACGGTGAATAGGGAATACAGGACACATCTGATCTTTCCGCCGGCGGAGGATATCTTCAATGCTTTTCATCTGACGCCGCTGAAAGATGTTAAGGTCGTGATCCTTGGACAAGATCCGTACCATAATAATGGGCAGGCGCACGGCCTGTGCTTCTCTGTGAAGAAGGGGGTAGACATTCCCCCGTCTCTTGTGAATATCTATCAGGAACTGCATGATGATCTGGGATGTACGATTCCGAACCATGGCTGCCTGACGAAATGGGCGGAGCAGGGTGTGCTTATGCTGAACACGGTGCTTACTGTGCGGGCGCATCAGGCGAACTCTCACCGGGGGATTGGCTGGGAAGAGTTTACAGATGCGGCGATCATGGCGCTGAATAGTCAGGACAGGCCGATCGTGTTCATCCTGTGGGGCAGCCCGGCTCAGAGAAAGAAAGTGATGCTCAATAACCCGAAGCATCTGATCCTGACGGCACCTCATCCGAGCCCGCTGTCTGCCTACAGGGGATTCTTCGGCAGCAGGCCGTTCAGTAAGACGAACGCCTTTCTGGAGAGTCACGGGATCGAACCGGTCGACTGGCAGATTGACTGAGAAAAGTCTTGCAATTTCAATAAAAGCGCGTTATAATTTTTAACGTGCCAGATGCAGATGTAGTTCATCGGTAGAATACCAGCTTCCCAAGCTGGGGAGGCGGGTTCGATTCCCGTCATCTGCTTAGAAAAAGCCGGAAACGTT
>ERZ1643250.3714-NODE-3714-length-10216-cov-5.181773_pt1 | contig 10216 bp, 7 predicted proteins | sample MGYA00579262_ERZ1643250 | MGnify/ENA primary metagenome ERZ1643250 (study PRJEB29033, sample SAMEA4952265) | chicken gut metagenome | biome: Broiler Chicken; feature: Gastrointestinal Tract; material: Caecum | place: Ireland | collected 2018 | study: Broiler...
GCTGCGCTGTTAATTGCGGCATATTGCCGCGCCGATTTATATTTCGCCGCAAATTACGCGGCCTTTGAGAGAGATTTTTATGCTTAGAAAATTTTACAAGATGCAGGGCATCGGCAACGATTATATATACTTCGACTGTATGCACGAGCCGATAGATAACCCCGAAGAACTTGCAATAAGGCTTTCTGACCGCCACTTCGGAATAGGCGGCGACGGCGTAATACTTCTTTGCCCCTCAGACGTGGCAGACTGCCGTATGCGTATGTTCAACCTCGACGGTTCCGAGGGCAAGATGTGCGGCAACGGCATACGCTGCGTGGGCAAACTCGCGCACGATTTGGGCTACGTAAAGGGCGACAGCGTTAAAATAGAGACGCTTTCGGGCATAAAAACGCTTTCGCTCAATATCGGGGCGGACGGCAAAGTCTGCTCTGCCAAGGTAGATATGGGCGCGCCCGTTTTGGACGGCGAAAAGATACCCAGCACTTACCGCGGCGAAAAAGTCGTGAACGCGCCGATTGAAGTGGGCGGAAAGACTTTCGGAGCCACGCTCGTTTCTATGGGCAACCCGCACTGCGTGGTGTTCGAGGACCCCGACACGGTCGGGCTGGAACACTACGGCCCGCTGTTCGAGCGGCATACCGCCTTCCCCGAAAGGGTGAACACCGAATTCGTGCGCGTGATTGACCGTGGCAGGCTTAAAATGCGCGTGTGGGAGCGCGGCAGCGGCGAAACGCTTGCCTGCGGCACGGGCGCGTGCGCCTCGGCGGTGGCGGCAGTGCTCAACGGGTATTGCGACAAAAATTCAGAAATATCGGTATTTCTTCTCGGCGGGGAACTCCGCATAACCTACACCGACGAAACGGTGTTTATGGAGGGCGCCGCCACGCTCGTCTTTACCGGCGAAATAGAAATTTAAACGGCAGTTTTTATTGACTGTCTGACAAATTAAAAGCGTGCGCGGCCGTAAAAAATTTACGGCCGCGCTTTTAGCTTTAAAATTATTTGAATATTTTTCAGTCCTCTATCAGTTCTTCGGGTACGGGCAGCCCTAAGCGGTTCAGCGGAATATACTCGAAATAATAGTCGCAGTTTACAGAATGTATATAATCGAGTACGTCTTTATATTTCGGGTCGCGGAACCAGTTGTCGAGCAGGTATATGTATTCAACGTCGATATTTGCAGATGACATCAGTTTTTTGTACTGCTTTTTCTTGAAATCGCACGTCTGCAACTTTTCGTCAACAGAGCCCGCAACTTCCTGGTGTTTGCACTCTATGATGAACAGTGTGTTGTTGGATAGCACAAAAATGCTGTCGTCGGGCAGAAGTCTTTTTGATATATGCTTTGTCCAGTCTATGCCAAGGCTTTTTAAAAAGATATTGTAAAAATCATACTTTTTATAGACCTCTGCAACCTTTTCGCCGTTGAAATAGACCTGATGGTTGAGTACTTTATAGTGTGGCTGTTGCGCTAAAAATGACGATACATCGGTTTTGCCTTCAAATACCAGTCCCGTGCGTGTGTTTCCGCCGCCTTTTCCGCTCTTTATCATAATTCTTTATCCTCAGTTATAAATTATAAGTTCCTTGATTTTTCCGCGCCTTTCGGCTTTACTGTTTATCATACGTGAAACGCCTATTCGCTCGATGGTGTAATCTTTGTAAAGCTCGTCGAAGAAGTTGTCGTCATCGTCGGTATTTTTCGGGTCGGAGTTACTTAACGCAAATTTTACGCCGCGGGCGTTCAATTCGTCTGCGAATTTCGCCAGTCTGAACTGTTCGCTGTCGTCGAACGCTTCGGCGTTATACGATGTGAATGAAGAGGTGGCCGAAATGGGGCGGTAGGGCGGGTCTAAATATACAAATGTATTTTTGTCGGCAAAATTTTTACAAAGGCTGTAATCGCCGTGAACTATCGTCACGCTTTTCAGTGCTGCCGAAATATTGCGCAGGTTGTCTTCGTCGCATATTTTCGGGCACTTGTATGCGCCCATAGGCACATTGAATTGTCCCTTGCCGTTTACCCTGTATAGTCCGTTGAAGCAGGTCTTGTTCAGGAATATGAATAAGGCTGCTTTTTCTGTGGCGGCACCGTCGCTTAAAGGCGTGTCGTTGAATTTTTCCCTCACCGAATAGTAGTAACGTTTTCTGTCGTCAATGTCCATTGGCAGATAGTCCTGCTGCATTTTTTTCAGCTTTTCGATGAGTTCTTCCTCATTGTTCTTTATTGCGCGGTAGGCGTTTATAAGTTCGGTGTTGTTGTCGCCTATGTAGTATTCTTCAAATTCGTGTTTGAAAAGTACGTCAAAAAACAGAGCGCCCCCGCCGACCATAGGCTCGGCATATTTTTTCAATGTGCGGGTATCTTCCCGCGCAATCAGTTCTCCAAGTTTATTCACGAGCTGGCTCTTACCGCCCGCCCATTTGACGAACGGTTTCAGCGGAGCAATCTCTTTTGCAAGGCTGCCGTGCACCCGCTTGTCTTGCGGCTTTACCGCATTGTCAGGTATTATCCACATATTGCCGACGAACATCGCGCCGGCAACGCGTTTTTCTGCACAGAGTATGGCTACCCGCCGTTGCGAGATATTCCATTTTTCCGCCGTTTCGCGCGCTGAAAGATAACCTGGCATATGTTTAACCTCGTTTGATGATTATATTATACTCCAAAACACGAATAATATCAAGCAAATCTTTGTTCAGTTATCGGCTGTATGCATTGTTGTTGTTATTTTCTACTGTGGGAAAATTAAAAAAATAATTGCGCGTTTGCGGTTGCCTTAAAGCGCGTTGTATGTTATACTATACGGGAATAATTCAGCCCGCTTTGCAGCGCGGCATTGTCCGCGCGCGTGCGCGGAATTTAAATTTTACATTTGCGGCAGCAAGTCCGCCTTTGCGGACGGGGAGAAAAGGTTTATGACAAAGTACATTTTCGTAACAGGCGGCGTGGTTTCAGGTCTCGGCAAGGGCATTACTGCGGCTTCGCTCGGCAGACTTTTGAAGTGCAGGGGCTATAAGGTGGCTTCGCAGAAGCTCGACCCCTACATAAATATCGACCCCGGCACGATGAGCCCCTACCAGCACGGCGAGGTGTTCGTCACCGACGACGGCGCGGAAACCGACCTCGACCTCGGCCATTACGAGAGGTTTATCGACGAGAATCTGAATAAATATTCCAACCTGACGACGGGCAAGGTATATTGGAACGTTCTCAACAAAGAGCGCAACGGCGAATACCTCGGCCAGACCGTTCAGGTGATTCCCCATATCACCGACGAAATCAAGACCTTTATTTACAACGTGGGCAAAACTACGGGCGCCGACGTGGTAATCACCGAAATCGGCGGCACCATAGGCGACATCGAAAGCCAGCCCTTCATCGAGGCCATAAGGCAGGTTGCGCGCGAAGTGGGCAGGGACAACTGCTGCTTCATTCACGTAACTCTCGTGCCCTACATATCGGGTTCGGAAGAGTTCAAGTCCAAGCCCACCCAGCACTCCGTTAAAGAGCTTCAAGGTATGGGCATAAATCCCGATATAATCATCGCGCGCGTAGACGCGCATATGCCCAAGGACGTGCGCACCAAGATATCTATGTTCTGCAACGTCGCGCCCGAGTGCTGCATAGAAAACCTCACCCTTCCCGTGCTCTATCAGGCGCCCATAATGCTTGAAGAGAGCAACTTCTCGCAGATAGTGTGCGACAGGTTGAAGCTCGACCCCAGGGTTATAGACCTCACCGAGTGGAACAAGATGCTGGCGAGAATAGCCGCGCGCGACAAGACCGTAAAGATTGCGCTGTGCGGAAAGTACGTTCAGTTGCACGACGCATACCTCTCCGTGGCGGAAGCGCTCGCACACGCGGGTTATGAAAACGCCGCCAAGGTTGAAATCAAGTGGGTAGACAGCGAAACGATTACGGCAGGCAACGTAAAAGAGCTTCTGGGCGACGTTGACGGCATACTTGTGCCCGGCGGCTTCGGCGGACGCGGCATAGAGGGCAAGATAGAGTGCGCTAAGTATGCGAGGGAGAACAATATCCCCTACCTCGGCATCTGCCTCGGTATGCAGACGGCGGTAATAGAGTTCGCCCGCAACGTTCTGGGCTATAAAGACGCCAACTCTTCGGAGTTCGACCCCGATTCGGCGCACTGCGTGATAGACCTTATGCCCGACCAGCACGGCGTGAAGATGGGCGGCACGATGCGCCTGGGCGCATACCCCTGCAAGGTGCTGGGCGCAAAGATGAAGAAGGCCTATGGTAAGGACGAGATATCCGAACGCCACCGCCACAGATACGAATTCAACAACGACTTCCGCGCCGAGGTAGAAAAGGCGGGAATGAAGATTGCGGGTACTTCCCCGAACGGACTTCTGGTAGAGGCGGTAGAGGTTCCTGCCAACGACTTCTACGTAGGCGTGCAGTTCCACCCCGAATTCAAGTCGCGCCCCCAGTCGGCGCACCCGCTGTTCCGCGAATTTATATCCGCGGCGGTAAAATACAACAAAAAACACAGCAAATAAGGCGGGCGGCAGAAAAGAGCAGCCGCTTATGCTGATTAACGCTTTTTTAAAAGGGAACAGTTATTGACGGCGCCGCACCGCGCAGTTTGCGGGGCGGCGCCGTTTGTAAAAATAAAGTAAATAAATTTTATTTTAAATGCGCGTGCGGCTTGGTGCCGCGGCGCGCAATACGGTGCATATAATGAAACTGAACACAAATTATCTCAACGTAAACGACAGTTATCTCTTTTCAACGATAGCAAAAAAGGTTGCGGCCTATCAGCAGGCGCACCCCGATAAAACGGTTCTCCGCCTCGGCATAGGCGACGTAACGCTTCCGCTTGCGCCAGCGGTAATTTCTGCCCTTCACTCCGCCGTGGACGAGATGGCGAACAAGGATACATTCCGCGGCTACGGTCCCGAACAGGGCTACGGCTTTTTGAAGGACAGCATTGCCGCATACTATAAAGAGCGCGGCGTGCAGCTTGCCGGCGACGAAATTTTCATCTCCGACGGCGCCAAGTCTGACCTCGGCAACATACTCGACCTGTTCTCGCAGGACAACGTAGTGCTCGTGCCCGACCCTGTATATCCCGTATACGTGGATACCAACGTAATGGCGGGGCGCAAGATTATATATGCCGACGCCAACGAGGCAAACGGCTTTCTGCCTATGCCCGACTATTCGGTGGACGCAGACCTTATATACATCTGCTCGCCCAACAATCCCACGGGCGCGGCATACACCGTTGCCCAGCTTAAAGAGTGGGTGGACTACGCGACGAAGAAGGGCGCGATAATTTTATACGACGCCGCCTATGAATGTTTTGTGGAGAGCGAAGGGCTCGCCCGCTCGGTATACCAGGTAGAGGGTGCAAAGAACTGCGCGATAGAGTTCTGCTCGTTCTCTAAAATGGCGGGCTTCACGGGTACGCGCTGCGGCTATACCGTCGTGCCCGAGGCTATCGAAAAGGACGGCCTTTCGGTGAACAAAATGTGGCTTCGCCGCCAGACTACCAAGTTCAACGGTGTGCCCTACATAGTTCAGCGCGGCGCAGCCGCCGTGTTCACCAAGGAGGGCAGGGAGCAGATTTCCAAAAACCTCGACTATTACCGCGCGAACGCCAAGGTCATTGCCGAGGGGCTTAAAGAGCTGGGAATATGGTTCACGGGCGGCGAAAACTCGCCCTATATCTGGCTCAAATGCCCGAACGGAATGAAGAGCTGGGAGTTCTTCGACTACCTTCTCGAAAACGCGCAGGTGGTTGGCACTCCCGGAGCGGGCTTCGGCGTAAACGGCGAAGGCTTCTTCCGTCTCACCGCGTTCGGCAGCGCGGAAGTCACCAAAGAGGCGGTAGAGCACATCAAAAAACTGCTTTCAAAGTAACTTTGGCACATGGCCTAAAAGTAAAATACAGGCGCGGCGGCGGAAAAGGGGGGACCGTTTGCGGCGCGGCTTAAAGTATTGATACGTCAGGTGAATTTTTATGGATAAACGCAGGTTTGAACGGGGCGCTGGCGTGCTTTGCCACATCTCGTCCCTGCCGGGCAAATACGGCATCGGCTCGCTCGGGAAGGAGGCTTACGACTTCGTCGACTTCCTCGAAAGGAGCAAAATAAAGTACTGGCAGATACTGCCGCTCGTGCAGACGGGCTACGGCGATTCCCCCTATCAGTCGGTGTGCTGCAATTCGGGCAACCCATATTTCATCGATTTGGAAGAGCTTTACCGCCGCGGACTTCTTGACGCGGAAGAGCTGAAAGAGGCGCAGATGCCTGCGGGCAGAGTGGACTATGGCGAGCTGTATAAAAGGCGCTATGCAACGCTTCGCAGGGCATATGCCCGTTTCAATATCCGCGGAAAGGACTTTTCGAAGTTCGTGGAAAGCGGACTGTTCGACGACTATGCCCTGTTTATGTCGTTAAAATCGGTATACGGCGGCACCTTCCGCGACTTCCCCAAGGTCTATAAGTTTAAAGAAAAGCTGGCGATAGACGAATTCCGCGCAAACGCGTACAAAAAGGAATACTGCTTCTGGCAGTTCTTGCAGTACGAATTCTTATGCCAGTGGAAAAAGCTCAAAGAATACGCCAATTCCAAGGGCATAAAGATAATCGGCGACATACCGCTGTATATGGCGGCCGACTCGTCCGACGTGTGGGCGCACCCCGAAATGTTCCTTCTGGACGAAGATTTGAACCCCACCGAGGTTGCGGGCGTTCCGCCCGACTACTTCTCGGCGACGGGTCAGTTGTGGGGCAACCCCCTGTATGACTGGGGCGCGGCAGAAAAGGACGGCTACCTCTGGTGGATAAACCGCATACAGCGCGCCTTCGAACTCTACGACATAGTGCGCGTCGACCACTTCCGCGGGTTCGACAGATACTACGCCATACCCGCAGGCTCGCCCACGGCGGAGGTCGGCGAGTGGAGGCAGGGCCCGGGGATAAAGCTGTTCGAGGCTATGGAGCGCGCCGCGGGGCACCTCAATTTTATAGCCGAGGACCTCGGCGTGATAGACGACGGAGTTGTGGCGCTGCGCGACGAAACGGGCTTCCCGGGAATGAAGATAATGCTGTTCGCCTTCGACGGCAACGCCGAAAACGAGTATCTGCCGCAGTATATAGGCGAAAACACGGTTACATATACGGGCACGCACGATAACGACACCGCCCTCGGCTTTGTGGCGGGAATGACGGACGAAAGGTTCGCGGAGTTCAGGAAGCTGCTGCGCGAGGCGCTTAAATACGAGGGCGTGAGCTATCCCATTGTATCGCGCGAGGACGCGGCGAGGGCGATTGTAAAGTGTGCGCTCGGCGCAAAGTCCGATATGTGCATAGTGCCCATTCAGGACGTGCTCGGGCTGGACAATTCCGCAAGAATGAACGTGCCTTCCACGCCATCGGGTAACTGGCAGTTCAGGCTTGAAGAAATACCTTCGCGCAGGGTTGCGGCATGGCTTCGCACGGCCGTGAAATCGAGCGGAAGGCTTTAAGGGCAGTGCAATTGCATAAAACAAATATTGCTTTTGCAATATAAAATAAAGTACGCAAAAGGGCGCGGAAAGTTTTGCCGCGCCCTTTTGCATTTTTATGTTAATCGCGGCATATATGCCGTCCTTTTGTGTTTGCAGCGCAAACGCGCACTTTTTACGGCGCATTTGTGCCGCCGCTAAATAATTTGGCCATATATGCCGCCCTTTTTAAATGGCTGCGTCATATGCGGCGGTGTTAATAATTATTATAAAGGGGAAACAGCATTGTTTTGCGCATATTTCGCGGGCAATGTGTTCACACCGCGGCGGGGAGGGGTTCTTGCTCCTCGGCGGGGTCGGTGGCAAAAATGCGCGTGCAAAGCACGGTCATATCGTCCTCGGCCTTGCCGTCTGTGCGTTCAAGTGCGCCTGCAAGCAGTTTGTCTGCAAGGTTCTGCGGGTTCAGCGGGCGCATCGGCTGCAAAAAGTCTAAAAGTTCGGGCGTGGAGTTGAAGGCGGAGGTTATTCCGTCGCTCATAAACACCAGCATATCGCCGTCGCACAGCTTTTCCTGCGCAACGGTGGGGCGCAGTCCTTCGAGTATGCCGAGCGGCAGGCTCTGGCTTTCCAATACTTTAATATCGCCGCCCCTCATAATAAGCGCGGCGGGAGCGCCTATTTTTACAAACTCCGCGCTGCCGTTTCCAAGGTCTACCGAGCATATGTCTATGCAGGCGAACCGCTCTTCGCCTGTGAATGCGAGCAGTTTGTTTATCGTTTCGAGCACCGTCCCTTCGGGCATTTCGGCGCGGTAGAAAGCCTCAATCAGCGATATCGCCGTGCGCGATATTTTGCACGCGTGCCCGCCGCTGCCCATACCGTCTGAAAGCGCCATTAAAAATCTGTGCTCGTTTATTCGTATCACCGAGTGCGTGTCGCCCGAGGCCGCCTCGCCGCTCTTTTTTGCCGAGGCCACCCCGAACACGGCGTCGTACTTCGGCGGTCGGCAGAATATGTAGCAGTTTTTTTCGTCGCCCAAAGCTATTTTGTCCTTCAAAATAAACTTCGCGCCGGTGGCCCTGTAAATTGCCTTTATTGCCGAAGGAAGGTCGGCTTTGCCGACTATTATTGCGGTAATTTCGGGGTTTTCGTCGCCGCTTACTGCCGCCTCGGGGCACATTATTCCGCACTGCGCCAGCGCCCGCGCAATATTTTCGCCCGCGTCGGTTTTCAGCTCTCTGCACATATCTACGGCGTTGCTTTTGAGTACGGCCGAAATGCCGCGTGCCTGGTCGGCAAGCAGCTGTCTGCCGCCGCGCGCGTTCTCTGCCTCGGTCATATACCGCCTGTACTCGGCGAGCAGCAGGTTGAGCTCCTTTATCGCGTCGGCGGGCTTTGTGCAGTTCTGCGTAACGGCGGGCGGCAGGTCAATAAGGTTTACTTTGCCCTTCAACGTGCCCGCCTCAACAAGGCGCGCAAATCCCGTATACACCACGCTCTTTTCGCACCTTGCCCGCTTTTCGCACTTTAAGCACAGCCTCTCTTTAAGTTCGGCGGCAACGCGCCGCTTTGCTCCCGCTTCGTCTGCGCCCTCGTCCATATCCTTGAAGGCGCTCTCCACTTCGCGGAACACCTCGCTCATTCTGAACAGCTTCTCGCCCGCGCGCTCGCGCTCTCTGTTTACCGCCGTGCCTGCAAGGAAAGTGCGCACGGTCAGCGCGTCGTACAATGCTTTCAGCCGCCTTTCGGAGGGAATGGCGGCAAGTATGCAGCATATACATATGGTTACAGCGCGCACGGCGGCAAGCGCCGCGCCCTGCGAAAACCAGTTTATGGTATATCCGTAAGCGCACATAAGCGCGCATACGCATACGGGCGGAGCCGCCCTGCCCGCACGCGTGAACAGGAGGGAGAGTGCGCCCGCGCATACGCACAGCGTTACGGGAGTGAGCGAAAGTTCTGTCACGGCAAGGGGTATTCCCGCGGCTATGGCGACAATCAGTGAGGCGGGACCGCGGAAAAACCGCGCGGAAAACGAGAGCGCAAAGGCGCACAGCGCCATATAGGCAAACTCGCCCGCAAGGTTTATAAAGCCGGTACCTATGCCTGCATAAACCGCCGCAAGGCAAAAAATTTCGTCCTCTTTCAGCCTGCAACGCCCCAGCCTGAACACGCAGGCATACACGCCCTTATAGCAGAATACGAAGAACAGCAGCACTGCGGCCGCGGCTATCGCGCGCACGGCGTAGGGTGAGAGGTCTTCGAGCACGGGCAGCGTCCGGTCGGAAAGCGCCACAAAGGGCGCAAGGGCTATGGCGCACCAAACGGCGGCTTCAAACCTCATCTTTTTGCCCGTGCGGCGGTATATAAGCACCACGGCGAGCAGGAACGCCGCCTCTGCAAGCGCGCACAGCGAGGCGGTGAGGTCTGCGTGCACTGCCGAACACGCCGCGTACAGAACGGGGGAGGCGACTGCATTCCCGCCGCATATCAGCAGAGAGAAGTACAGTCCCAGCGAAAGCGGCACGCCGCTTGCGGCGCCGTTCAGAAATACGCACGCGGCGGCGTAGATTATGTAGACGAATACGCTTTTTACGTTTATTTTTATGGGCATACCGTAATTTTAAGGTCGCGCAAAGCGCACATTCTGCCCGCTTTTAAGTTAATTTGGCGAAATATGAATTAAGTCCGATTTTTCATAAATTTTTATCGTTGCAGGAAACGCCCTCCGC
>ERZ1643250.3715-NODE-3715-length-10216-cov-5.088771_pt1 | contig 10216 bp, 7 predicted proteins | sample MGYA00579262_ERZ1643250 | MGnify/ENA primary metagenome ERZ1643250 (study PRJEB29033, sample SAMEA4952265) | chicken gut metagenome | biome: Broiler Chicken; feature: Gastrointestinal Tract; material: Caecum | place: Ireland | collected 2018 | study: Broiler...
GTGTCTTTTTATGTAATAGGAAATTCCGTCGGATTTCCTATTACATAAAAACCGCTCCGCTATGGATGCGATCAGATAGTATTAAAAATTCTTTTAGCCATTGACAAAATGAAGGAAGGATGGTAATCTTATTTTAATAATTTCATAAGACGAAATGCTTAGATGAGGATGAGTACATATTGCTTTGGAGCACAGAGAGCTGCTGGCCGGTGGAAAGCAGCGGAAGGAGGATATGGAACTGCCCTCGGAGCATCTGTCCGAAATGAATGAGAGTAGGCGCAGACGGGTTCCCGCCGTTAAAAGGGATGGATATAAGGCTCCCCGGGAGTCCGTATCTCAGAGTGTATGAGGAAACTCATAAATAAGAGTGGTACCGCGCAGACTAATCGTCTTTCGTCTCTTGCAGCAATGATTGCAGAGCCGGGAGATTTTTTTATGTAATAGAAAATTCTGTTGGATTTCCTATTATATAAAAAACGCTCCGTGAGGGATATAGGGAGTTGAAGAGGACTTGTCCTCTTTGTTATGTAATAGTTTTAAGGAGGAAAAGAAGATGATGAATGTAAACAAATATAAGAGGCAGTATTATATGCCTCCGGTAAAATGTATGAAATGGGCAGAAAAAGAATATGTGGATAAGGCGCCGATCTGGTGCAGCGTGGATCTGCGTGACGGAAACCAGGCCCTTGTGATTCCCATGAGTCTGGAACAGAAGATCGAATTCTTTAAACTTCTTGTTCAGATCGGTTTTAAAGAAATTGAAGTGGGATTTCCGGCAGCTTCTGAGACAGAATACACCTTTCTTCGGACATTGATTGAGCAGGACCTGATTCCGGAAGATGTTACCATCCAGGTTTTAACTCAGGCCAGAGAACATATTATCCGCAAGACATTTGAGGCAGTGAAAGGCGCTCCGAAAGCCATTGTCCATGTGTACAATTCCACTTCTGTAGCTCAGAGAGAGCAGGTATTTAAAAAATCAAAAGAAGAGATTTTGAAAATTGCCGTAGACGGAGCCGCCCTTTTGAAAAAACTGGCAGATGAAACAGAAGGAAACTTCCAGTTTGAATACAGCCCGGAAAGTTTCACAGGAACAGAGCCGGAGTATGCTCTGGAAGTCTGCAACGCAGTTTTAGACGTATGGAAACCTACGCCGGATAAGAAATGTATCATTAACCTTCCTGTAACCGTGCAGCATTCCATGCCACACGTATACGCCAGCCAGATTGAATATATGTGTGAAAACTTAAAATACAGAGAAAACGTGGTGGTATCTCTTCATCCGCACAATGACAGAGGATGCGGAGTGGCCGATTCGGAAATGGGTCTTCTGGCAGGAGCCGACAGAATCGAGGGAACCCTTTTCGGAAACGGAGAAAGAACCGGAAATGTGGACATTGTTACTCTTGCAATGAATATGTATTCTCAGGGTGTGGAGCCGGAACTGGACTTCTCAGATATGCCTCATGTATGCCAGGTATATGAAGAGTGTACGGGGATGAAGGTAGGAGACAGAAGTCCATACAGCGGCGCTCTTGTATTTGCGGCCTTCTCCGGTTCCCATCAGGATGCTATTGCCAAAGGTATGCACTGGAAAGAAGAAAAGGATCCGGATCACTGGACAGTTCCTTATCTGCCCATTGACCCCACCGATGTGGGACGCAATTACGACGCAGATGTTATCCGTATTAACAGCCAGTCCGGAAAAGGCGGCGTCGGATATATTCTGGAAACCAATTACGGCTTAAATCTGCCGGCGAAGATGCGGGAAGCTATGGGATATGCGGCAAAAGAGGTATCCGATCACCGTCATAAAGAACTGCATCCCGATGAAATTTTTGCATTGTTTAAGAAAAAATTCGAAAATGTGGTTATGCCGTACAGCATCAATGAGGTGCATTTCCAGCAGAAAGACGGAATCATTGCACAGGTTACATCCACATTCCAGGGGAAAACCATTGTTACTGAAGCAGCCGGTAACGGCCGTCTTAATGCAGTAAGCAACGCCTTAAAGAAAGCTTACGGACTGGAATATAATCTGGATACGTATCAGGAACATGCTCTTGAGAGAAGCTCCAGTTCCAAGGCAATTGCCTATGTGGGAATTCAGAAGCCGGACGGAACTCTGGCATGGGGAGCAGGCGTGGATCCGGATATTATCCGGGCTTCTATTGACGCTCTGGTTACGGCGATTAATAACCGGTAAAGCAGTCGAATACTGTTAATTCCATGAAAAAAAGAAATAAATTTGTCATAAATATATGAAAAGAGTGGGGTTTGTCGAAAGAAAATTGAAGGAAACATCCAAAATCTTTTAAAATTGCTTGACTTCTGGACTGATATTAAATATAATTTTCTTATGCGTTACAAAAATGTTACAAAATGTAACAATAATGTTTTGTGTAGAGGGCAGAGCTATGAGAGACAAGATTCAAGAGAGACAAAAACCACGAGGGAAAAAACAGACGAAAAAGAGAAAACTGAACAGTTTACATGGTCTTACTGTAATTGGAGGATGCTTTGCAGTGGCAATGGTGATTGCGGTGGGTTCTAAAGTTGTAGTACCTTCGGAAAAGAGTGAGGTTTATGCAGCGGCGGAAGATCCTGCTGAGATTTACCAGACATCGGCTTCTCAGAAAGAAAGCCCGGTTGTCTCCGGAATTCAGGGAATTCTGGAAAGTGTTCAGGAGACGGCAGTATCAGCTACTTCTGTAGAGCGAATCGGGACCTCTTATGAAGATGTTATTGTGGGACAGAGGATTAAGAAAGTAGATCCCACACCGGCAGAAGTAGATGTAAGCAGTTCCATGGAGCAGGCAGTCAGCCGGATGGAAGAACAGTCTGTGTCCAAGGCGGGAACACCGAAGATGATGTCAGACACAGATTATAATACGCTGCTTCGGATCGTAGAAGCAGAAGCCGGCGGAGAAGACATCAAAGGAAGAGTCCTGGTGGCCAATGTAATTATGAATCGTGTTCAGAGCGATCGTTTTCCGGATACCATTACCGATGTGGTATGGGACTGGACAGGAGGCACTCCTCAGTTTTCGCCTACCTATGACGGAAGAATTGAGGAAGTGGAGGTTTCACCGGAAACGGAAGAAGCAGTAAAGATGGCCATGGAGGGTACAGATTATTCCCAGGGCGCTCTGTTCTTTGTGGCAAAGGATCAGGCAGAAGAGGGAAATGTACAGTGGTTTGAACGGGACTTAGTGAAACTGTTTAAACATGGTGTTCATGATTTTTACACCTATCCGGATTTAGTCGAAAAGGAAAAAGAAGCATAAATTTTAAGACAGCACGAAGGGAGAAATGAGATTTGCTTTCTCCCTTCGTGTTTTTTTGAGCCGGGAAACTGGCTGATGAAAGAAAAAGTGGCACCGTTTCTTATTTCATGCTATAATGAGGCATTAAGAGAACCATCACAGAAAGGCAGGGTAATTATGCAGATTTACTACAAGAGTACAAGAGGACATGAAGAAAATGTGACCGCCTCCCAGGCAATATTAAAAGGTTTATCAAAAGACGGAGGCCTTTTTGTTCCCACTAAGATTCCGAAACTGGATATAAATATGGAAACACTTTCTCAAATGAGCTATCAGGAGACCGCATACGAAGTGATGAAACGGTTCTTTACAGACTTTACAGAAGAAGAACTGAAAGACTGTATAAACAAAGCTTACGATGAGAAATTTGATACAGACGCAATCGCTCCGTTAAAAGAAGCGGACGGGGTATATTATCTGGAACTGTTTCACGGAGCTACAATAGCATTTAAAGATATGGCTCTTTCTATTCTTCCTCATTTAATGACAACGGCAGCCAGAAAGAACGGCACCGAGAAAGAGATTGTTATATTAACGGCAACATCCGGTGACACCGGAAAGGCAGCTCTGGCAGGATTTGCAGATGTGCCGGGGACCAGAATCATTGTATTTTATCCGAAACATGGTGTAAGTCCCATTCAGGAAAAACAGATGGTGACCCAGAAAGGGAAAAATACCTGTGTAATCGGAATTACAGGAAACTTTGACGATGCCCAGACCGGAGTTAAGAAAATCTTTAATAATCAGGAACTGGTACAGGAGCTGGAAGAGAAGGGATTTCAGTTTTCTTCTGCAAACTCTATTAACATCGGCCGCCTGGTTCCTCAGATTGTCTATTATGTATATGCTTATGCAACTTTATACCGTCAGGGAAAGATTAAAGAAGGACAGGAAATCAATGTGGTAGTTCCCACAGGAAATTTCGGAAACATCCTGGCTGCTTATTATGCGAAAAATATGGGGCTTCCGATACATAAATTTATCTGTGCCTCCAATGAAAATAAAGTGTTGTATGATTTCTTCCGCACAGGAACTTACGACAGAAACCGGGAATTTATTTTAACCAGTTCTCCTTCCATGGATATTCTGATTTCCAGCAACCTGGAGAGACTCCTTTACCTGCTTGCGGGAGAAGATTCCGGAAAATGTGCGGAATTAATGAAAGAATTAGCAGAAAAGGGCAGCTATACCATTACAGAAGAAATGAAAGAAAAGCTGGGAGATTTCTACGGAAATTACTGCAGCGAGGGAGAAACGAAAGAAGCCATCAGCGCTGTTTATTACGGAAGCGGCTATGTGCTGGATCCCCATACAGCCGTGGCAGGCGGTGTTTACCAGAAATATTTAAAGGAGACCGGGGACGATTCAGTAACTGTGATTGCCTCTACGGCAAGTCCCTATAAATTTACGAGAAGCGTTGTGGACGCCATTTCAGACAGATACCAGGGAATCGACGATTTACAGCTTTCGAAAGTACTGGAAGAACTCTCCAAAGTGCCTGTTCCGAAAGCGGTGAAAGAGTTAATGGATGCGCCGGTTCTTCATGACCGTGTTATCGCGGCAGACGAAATGGCGGAAACAGTGAAAACAGTACTGGGAATTTAAAAGATGGATTGGAAAGCATTGTTGTGCCCCAGACGTCCGGGAACCTATAAAAAAGTTTCCGGAAACGGGGGGAATGATTTAAGAAGCGAGTTTGAGAAAGATTATCACAGAATCATAGGAAGCTCCTCCTTTCGGAGACTGCAGGATAAAACACAGGTATTTCCCCTGGATAAAAGTGACTTTATCCGTACCAGACTGACCCATTCTCTGGAAGTTTCTTCCTTTGCGAAATCTCTGGGGCAGAATATTGCAGAATATCTTCTGAGAAACAAGATGGATCCTGAATTCACAGAAAAAGATAAGGCAGACATATGCGACATTCTTCAATGCGCAGGTCTGATTCACGACATCGGTAATCCGCCCTTCGGTCATTTCGGCGAGGAGGCGATTCGGGACTGGTTTGTCAGAAACCTCCATAAAATAGAATTTCAGGGAACGCCCGTAACAGAGATTTTATCTCCTCAGATGATTCAGGATTTTTATCATTTTGAAGGTAATGCCCAGGCTCTCAGGCAGGTATGCAGACTTCATTTTCTGGTCAATGAAAAGGGAATGAATCTTACCTTCGGAATTTTGAATACGATTATCAAATATCCTGTCTCTTCCCTGGAAATTCGTCCGGAAAGCAAAGATATACGTGAGAAAAAGATGGGCTACTTCTATGCGGAAAAAGATTTGTTTCAGGAAGTGCAGGAAGCTACCGGAACACATGGGAAACGGCATCCTCTGACCTTTATCCTGGAAGCAGCCGACGACATTGCCTACCGGACGGCAGATATTGAAGATGCATTTAAGAAAAGCTGTTTTTCTTACGATCAGTTAAATTATGAAATTGAAAAATGGCAGAGCCGGCAGCCCCATCGGGAAGACGCTATCGATTTAAAAGGGATGCTGCAGCATCAGTATCAGAAAGCAGTTTCCATGGGAATCAGCAATCCTCAGCTCTACGCTGTGCAAAACTGGGTTGTGCGCCTGCAGAGCGCTCTGATTTTCTGCGCGACCCGGGGATTTACTTCCCATTACCAGGAGATTATGAGAGGAAGCTGGGAGAAGGATTTATTTTTTGAAACGGCAGGAGAATGGGTGATGGAGGCGCTGGGAGATATTGCTTACCGTTATGCCTTTATTTCCAAGCCTATTTTGCAGTTGGAAGCAGCAGCAGCGACCATCCTGAACTTCCTTTTGGATAAATATGTGAAGGCAGCGGTATATTATGATACCGAGGTTCCCATGCAGATGATGGATGAAAAAATGATGGCTCTGATCTCGGAGAATTACCGGCAGACATATCACTTTCATGCCAGAGGAAAGACCTGGGAAGAGAAGCTGTATCTGCGGTTTTTGCTGGTGACAGATTTTATCAGCGGTATGACAGATACATATGCAAAAGATTTGTATCAGAAATTAAATGGAATTACCTGAAAAATGAGAGAATTTTATCAAAAAAGGCCCGGAAAGAATTTTTTATTGAATTCCTGCGTATACTAGAGTATAATAAATGATAGAAATAGAAAGGTTGTCAGATAATAATCCTGGAATGTGCGAGCACCCTTCTATTTTGAACCTACATCTATTTTTATGGGACTCCAATATTGTTAATAGGATGTCAGACCTCACGTCGTGGTAGGCAGAGTATTAATTGAGGAAACCCACCTAGCTTCCGGCTAGGCGTCAAAATAACGGGAACGGCATTCTGGGTATTCTAAAAAAATATATTAGGAGCGTGTCCCAAAACCCAGATTTTATTGGTGTTTTCGGACACGCTTTTTCTGTATACCTTTCAGAAAAGGGAGGAAATTATGAGCATTACAAAAAGAGAATTCGGAAAACTGGAATCAGGGGAAGAAGTATCTGTATATCAGATTAAGAATGAATCCGGCGCTTACATAGAAGTTACAGACTACGGCGCTATTTTACGCTGTATCTGTGTTCCGGACAAAGACGGAAAACTTCAGGATGTGGTTTTGGGATACGATAAGCTGGAGCAGTATTTTGTAAACGGCTGCTACTTCGGATCCACCATCGGAAGAAACGGAAACCGGATTGCAGGCGGAAAGGTTCCTGTAAACGGACAGGTATATCAGATGCCTCAGAATGAAAATGAGAATAATCTTCACAGTGGTCCTGATGGATATGAGAAACAACTGTGGAAGGTAAAAGAAGTTTCTGAGGAAGAAAACGCAGTTACCTTTACCAGAATGAGCCCGGATAAAGAGCAGGGACTTCCCGGAAACTTTGAAGTAGCGGTTACGTATCAGTTTACCGGTGACAATGAAGTGAAGATTCATTACCAGGGTGTCAGCGATCAGGATACGCTGGTAAATATGACCAATCATTCCTACTTTAATCTTTCCGGACATCAGAGTGGAACGGTAGCCGACCAGTATCTGTGTATGCGTTCCGAAGAGTTTACACCGGTTATAGACAGCAAGTCTATACCTACAGGAGAATACGCAAAGGTTGCCGATACGCCTATGGATTTCAGAACAGAGAAGAAAATCGGTCAGGATGTGGATGCTGATTATGAACAGTTAAAGATGACCGGAGGATACGATCATAATTTCATGCTGATGGATTATCAGCCCGGAAAGGTAAGAAGCGCAGCCAAAGCATATGCGCCGGATACAGAGATTGTTATGGAAGTACTTACCGATACGCCGGCCGTACAGTTTTATTCCGGAAACTTTGTAGAAAGAGAAGAAGGAAAGAACAATGCGGTATACACCAAGAGATCCGGATTCTGTCTGGAAACACAGTTTGAGCCGGACGCTGTAAATCAGAAAAATTTCCATTCACCGATTCTGAAAGCCGGAGAAAAATACGATAGCACCACCATTTATCGTTTCAGCGTAAAAAAAGACTGAGAGCAAAAAGAAACCTCTGAGTCAGAGTAATTAAGATACCAATGAAAGACTGCTGCGGAATAAGAAGAACGACTTCAAAAGCCGCAGCAGATTTTTATTTCATAGAAGCCGTATTTCATAAGAAACCTTGCAAGAAAAGAAAAACCGTGCTATATTCTTAATTTGAAACAGTGAAAACAAGCTCCGGGAGAGGAGGGATGTATTGGAAAATGGAAAGAAGGTCCTGGAATCTGTCCGGGGATTTATAAAACGAACCAATGAAGATCATGTGGGAGCTTATTCCGCCCAGGCAGCGTATTTCCTTATTTTATCATTTATCCCGTTTGTGCTGTTTCTGGCCTCTCTTGTGAAATATACACCTCTGACTTATACGATTGTACAGGATGCGATTATCAGCTTTTTGCCGGAAAGTGTGCAGGGCGTAATTCTCAGTATTGTACAGGAAATTTTTAACCGGAATTCGGCAATAGTGCCCCTGACCGTTGTAACGGCTCTGTGGGCTGCGGGGAAAGGCTGCCAGGCTATGATTAACGGATTAAACTCCATTTATCATGTAAAAGAAACCCGTAACTGGCTTTTAACCAGGATTCGCTCGGTCTTCTATACCCTGCTTTTTGTGATCGCCCTGGTCACCAGTCTGACTTTGCTGGTACTGGGAAACCGAATACAGAAATATATTTCCGTCTATCTGCCTTTTGTGGGAAGGATTTTAGGACAGATCTTAAGCACCCGAACCTTCCTGGTATTTATTGTATTGCTGTGTGTTTTTTTATTTTTGTATAAAATGCTGCCTAACCGAAAAGCCACTTTAAAAAGCCAGATGCCGGGAGCGCTTTTGACAGCCATGGCCTGGATGGTATTTTCCTACTTTTTTTCTCTTTATTTTACTTTTTTTCCAAACTTCAGCAATATGTACGGAAGCCTGACTGCGATTATTATGATTATGCTGTGGCTCTACGTATGTATGAATATTGTCCTCTACGGGGCGGAGATCAACGCCTATTATGAAAAGGACTTCCGCCAGGCTCAGGAGATGGCAAAAGAGTTTCTGGAGAAAAGCAAAGATGAAAAAGAGATGGAACTGGAGGATGTCTTTGACCGGATCTTCGAGGAGGAGCAGAAAAAAAAGAAAGAAAAATCACAGAAACGGAAGGAATCCTGAAATCTGCTACTTGACAGAATTTCTTTTTACAGATAAAATAACAAAAGTATAAATAAGAAAAAGCAAGGAAAGTGTCAGTAGAAATAATTTTTCTATCAGAGAGAGGAGATCATCGGCTGAAAGTCACCTTTAGTTCAGAATTATTTTGAGATTCCCACTGGAGCTGCTTCTCTGAAAACAGTAGGAGATGCCGTGTGCTGCGCGTTAAGCAGATGAGTGCCTGCATAAGCAAAGAAGATATGCAGGAAACAGGGTGGTACCGCGAGATAGCTTCGTCCCTTTTGGGGATGGAGCTTTTTTATTTAATAGGAAACTGCGTTCCCTATTAAACAAAACGCTCCGCGTGGATCGCACTGCGTCGGAGTGGAAGAAGGCGCTTTGCGCCCCCGCCGCAGGCGGAGAATCCTGCGAGCAGGATTCTTTTTTATTTAAAAGATTGTTAAAAAAGTAAAGGAGAGAATAGAGACATGGATATGAAGCAGAAACTGGAAGCGCTTCATGAGGAAGCCAGGAAAAAGATTATGGAGTCGGGAAACCTGGATAAACTCAATGAAGTGAGAGTTGCCTATCTCGGAAAAAAAGGCGAACTGACAGCTATTTTAAAAAGTATGAAGGATGTGGCGCCGGAAGACCGTCCCAAGGTAGGACAGCTTGTCAATGAGACAAGAAGCCGGATTGAAGGACTTCTGGAAAACCATAAGAAAGCGCTGGCAGACGCAAAACGAGAAGCCCAGTTAAAGGCAGAAGTGATTGATGTGACACTTCCCGCTAAGAAAGCAAGAATCGGCCACCGCCATCCGAATACCATCGCACTGGAAGAAGTAGAGCGTATTTTCGTGGGAATGGGCTATGAAGTGGTAGAAGGTCCGGAAGTGGAATACCAGGACTACAACTTTACCAAACTGAATATCCCGGAGGATCATCCTGCCAGAGACGAACAGGATACTTTTTTCATTAATAAAGAAATCTGTCTGCGTTCTCAGACGTCTCCGGTACAGGCGCGTACCATGGAACAGGGAAAACTCCCGATTCGTATGATTGCGCCGGGAAGAGTGTTCCGTTCTGACGAAGTGGACGCGACCCATTCTCCTTCTTTCCATCAGATTGAAGGACTTGTGATTGATAAAAATATTACATTTGCAGATCTGAAGGGAACCCTGGAAGAGTTTGCTAAAGAATTATTCGGACCGGAAACAAAGACCAAGTTCCGTCCTCATCATTTCCCGTTTACAGAGCCCAGTGCAGAAGTGGATGTATCC
>ERZ1643250.3723-NODE-3723-length-10193-cov-5.493293_pt1 | contig 10193 bp, 10 predicted proteins | sample MGYA00579262_ERZ1643250 | MGnify/ENA primary metagenome ERZ1643250 (study PRJEB29033, sample SAMEA4952265) | chicken gut metagenome | biome: Broiler Chicken; feature: Gastrointestinal Tract; material: Caecum | place: Ireland | collected 2018 | study: Broiler...
GCACAGAAACACAGTCGTGGAGAGATTTGACGGCGTAACTTTTGTGGATGACAGCAAAGCCACAAACGTACATGCAACCCTTTCGGCATTGAAATGTTACGCAAACACCCCCGTTGCCTTGATTGTGGGAGGATTTGACAAAGGGGAAAATTTTGACAGACTGTTTGACGGGGTGTCGCCCAACGTAAAAGTGGTGTGTGCAGTGGGTCAGACGGCGGAAAAAATCTTCAACTGTGGAAAAAAACACTTTTGCAACGTGAAAATTTGCAAAGACTACCGCCAGGCGGTAAAACTTTGTTACAGAGCAATGTTGCCTACGGGCGGAACGGTGTTGATGTCCAACGCTTGCGCAAGTTTCGACAGTTTTGAAAATTACGCCCGCCGTGGCGAATATTTTTGCCGTATTGTTGGGGAATTACACCGTGAAAAAATTTGATGCCGCTGGAAAAATTGACAAAGTTTTGCTTGTGTCTGTGTTGACGTTGGTGGGTATCGGTTTGCTTTTCGTGTACAGTGCCAGCATGTACACTGCGGAAATATCCTACGGAAACAAGTATTTTTTCCTTTTCAAACAACTGACGGGAGCGGCTGTCGGGCTTGTTGCTATGTTTGCCGTAAGCCGTGTCAACACAGATTTTCTCAAAAAGTTTTGGATAGCGGGCGTAATCGTGTCGGCGGTATTGCTGGGTTGCGTGTTTATTCCCGGTTTGGGAATAGAAAATTACGGTGCAAAACGTTGGATAGGTTTCGGAAGTTTTTCCTTTCAGCCGTCGGAAATTGCAAAATTTGCTTTTGTGCTGTTTTGTGCTGTGTACATGTCCAAAAAAGACATGGCAAAGTTTTCCAACAGTCTTGCCGTTGTGGGCGTCGGGGTGTTGTTTTGCGGACTTATCATAGCCGAACCGAACATGTCCATCACCATGTGCGTGGCTATGCTTATGGTGATTATGCTCTTTTTAGGAGGGATGAAGTGGAAAAACTTTTTGTTTTTGCTTGCACCGATAGTGCTTGCCGTTCCCGTGCTTATTTTTGCGGAACCCTACCGCCTGCAACGACTGTTGGCGTTTCTGGATCCGTGGGCAAGCCCCAAGGATGAGGGGTATCAACTGATTCAGTCGCTGTACGCTTTGGGAAGCGGTGGCTTTTTCGGAGTAGGTCTGTTCAACAGCAGGCAAAAGTACCGTTTTTTGCCCTTTGCCGAAAGCGATTTTATTTTTTCCGTTATCGGTGAAGAAACGGGATTGTTGGGCTGCATGATTGTGTTTGCCCTGTTTGCCGTAGTGGTTGTGCGTGGCGTACGCATTGCGGCAAACAGCAGGGACAAATTCCGCTGTTACCTTGCAGGAGGCATTTCCGCCGTCATTGCCGTACAAACCTTGCTCAATTTTGCCGTGGTTACCGGAAGCATTCCCCCTACGGGATTGCCGTTGCCGTTCATCAGTTACGGCGGAACGTCGCTGGTCGTGTTTATGTCGGCGGTGGGGGTGTTGCTTAACCTTTCCAAAGACGTTTTGAAAACGGAGGGCGCTTTGTGGATTACATAATCGAAGGTCAACACAAACTTAACGGCGAAGTTGCCGTGTGCGGAGGCAAAAACTGCGCTTTGCCACTGCTTGCCGCCACCGTCCTTACGGACAAAGAGGTGGTTTTGCACAACTGTCCCGACATTTTTGACGTGCAAAACATGCTTTCGCTGTTGGAAAGCCTGGGCAAAAAGACGCAACGTCAGGGAGAAACGGTAATTGTCGGCGGAGAAGTCGCCACAACGCAAATTTCCCGTGAAAAGGCTGTGCTTTTGCGTGGTTCCGGACTGCTGTTGGGGGGACTTGTGGCAAAAAGAGGCAGCGCATTTCTTCCTCAGACAGGGGGCTGCGCAATAGGAAAACGCCCGATGGACATCCACGTCGACGGACTGCGTGCGTTGGGTATAGAGGTGGATGACGCAGAAGGTATCTTGTGCCACGGCAAACCAATCGGCGGAAAATACCGTCTGAGAATGCCCAGCGTCGGCGCAACGGAAAATTTGTTGTGTGCAGCCTCTCTTTGCAAGCAGACAACTGTGTTGTTAAACTGTGCAATGGAGCCTGAAGTTGTGGCGTTACAACGTTTTTTGCAACTTTTGGGAGTAAAAATACAGGGAGTGGGTACGTCGACACTGCAAATTGAGGGCAAAGAAAGTCTTGGCGGAGGAGAATTTCAAATAATACCCGACAGAATAGTTGCCTGCACCTATCTGGCGTGTGCCGTTGCCTGTGGCGGTAACGTTACCGTGAAAGATTGCTCTCCGATGCATTTTGAATGTTTTCTGAAAATGCTTGAAGAGCGTTTTACCTTACGTACTTTTCAAAACGCCGTAAACATTGTCGTCAGCAGAAAAACCGACGGCTACGGCAGTGTTACTACGGCACCTTATCCCGGCTTTCCCACCGATGTACAGCAAATTTTGCTTTCTCTAGCCGCTTTAAGCGACGGCGGAACGACAAAAATAACGGAAACACTGTTTGAAAACAGGTTGAAGCACAACGTTTCGCAACTTCAGAAAATGGGAGCGGATGTATCTTGCCGTGGCGACTGTGCGGAAATACGGGGCAAAAACTTGCACGCCGCCGATGTGTCCGCCGCCGACTTGCGTGGCGGAGCGGCATTGGTTGTGGCTGCTTTGGGGGCGGAAGGAACAAGCCGTGTTTCACAAGCTCAGCACATTTTCAGAGGTTATTCCTGCTTTCGGGAAAATCTCGTTTCGCTGGGAGGGAAAATGGAATATTTGCAGTAAACAGGCACTGATATGCCGTGTTTTTTCGGGGCAAAAGGGAAGAAAGAGATTTTCTTTCTTCCCTTTTGCCTGTTCTGTGACAAATTTTACCTTCATTACTTAAAAAGCATGTACGTATTGCAAAAAATATTACATTTTCGCCCTGTTTAATTGTACTTTCTATTGACAAACAAAAACTCAAAATGTATAATAATATATATTTATTTGTCGGGAAAATCTCTTCCCGAGCATTTCAAGGAGATTGCCGTGAAAAGCAAAAAATTGCTTACGTTGATAATAGCCGTTGCCGTCGTTGTGGTGGTAGTCGTGGTTTTGGCTAGCGTGTTTGCCGTTCGCCAGGTTTTGCCCGTCTATCACAATTTCGAAGGCGGACAAACTCTTTCGGTGGAGGGTGCCCCCAAAGGGCAAAAGCATTTTCACCCTTTCAAAAAGCCAACTGACGGATAAACTCAACAGTCAGTATCCCGAGTGGAGCGTGGTGGGAATTGTAAAAAATTTCCCAAATATTCTGGAAGTTCACTTTGTGCAGCGTGTGGCGGTGGTGAAAGTCAGCGTCAACGGTGCCGATGTTTTTCTTGACAACACCGGTTACGTCGTGGATGCCCCGCAATCGGGCAATGTGCCAATAGATATCACCAGCGCCGTGTCTACACCCACAACGGCAAAGGTAAATGTCAAGGGGCAAAAATTGCAGTTTGAGGACGACGTCAACAATCATCGCCTCGAATGCGTGTTGGAAAGCATAATGGCGTTGTGGCAATGTCAGTGCGAAATAGAGGATATCCCCACAATTTTGGGCAAAAGCAATGTGTTTACCTTCAACGCTGACGGCGAAATGACCATTACCACCCGAGCAGGAGCAAAAATTATCGTTATGTCGCCCGACGACGGATTGACGGATAAACTTATTCAGGCTTTCAGCGTGTACTGCGACGGTTCAAACGATTTGCAAAAGTACGGAACGGAAATTACCGTTTGGCCTGACGGAAAGGTTACAACACCTCAAAAATAAAAGCAGAGGAACATATGAAGAACAATTTTGTAGCAATTTTAGACTTCGGTTCAAGCAAAGTAACCTGCATGGCGGCAACCAAAGTTGCCGGCAGGTCGGATTTCGTCATCCGTGCCGTGGGACAAAGCGCATACAACGGTTTTGACGACAACTCATGGTACGAGCCGGAAACAATTTCTTTCGCCGTAACCGATGCAATTTCGCAGGTGGAAAAGAAAATGGACAGTCCGATAAAGGAAATTTTTGTCGGAGTGCCCGGCGTATTTTGCGCTACCGTTACCAGCGAAGCGTCGGTAACTTTCCATTCCAAAAAGAAAATCGACGGCGATGACATTCAGGAACTGATAAAAAAAGCCGACATTTTCGACGTCGGTTCGGACAACATACCCATGGGCGGGAAACCCGTGTATTTCATTTTGGACGGTGCACTGAAAACTTTTGACCCTGTCGGTAGCGTTGCCAGCAAACTCACGGCTTTGGTGTCCTTTTCCTTCATGAAAAACTACTTCCGCAATTCCGTTTCGCCTGTATTGTTGCAAAAAGGTATCAAAAAAGTTACCTATATGAATGCTTGCGATGCCGAAACGCAGTTTATTGCGCAAACTATGGGGCTTACCGACTACTGCATTGTTGTGGATGTCGGACACATTACCACAAACGTGATGTTGAGCGGCGGAAAAAGTCTGTTGTTCTCCCGTACCTTTTCTTTGGGAAGCGGTTACCTTGCCAGCGACCTGTGCCAGGTAGAGGGATGCGAATACAAGGTGGCAATGGCAACTCTGGAAAAAATCAATTTCAGTTTGGAATTCCGTGAGGGGGACACCTACAACGTCAACGGCGTGGCTTTGGACGCAAAACGCACCAACGAAATTCTCAAAGCACGCATCGGACAGATTGCCGATTACATAATTAAAAGTTTTCAGTACTGCGATAAGGAAATTCCCTACAACACGCCTGTAATTCTCACGGGCGGCGGGCTGACCTATTTGCGTGGCGGTGCCTACGTGTTGTCCACGTTTTTGGGCAAAAATGTCAAGGTGTACGAAAGCGCAAATCCGCAAACAAACAGAAACGAGTACACGTCTTGTTACGGTCTGTTAGCCGAAGCAATCAAAAACAACGGCGCAAGAAGCAGTATTTTCGCTTTTTTGCGCAGATAACGCAAGTAATTTAAGGAGAAAGAAACAATGGAAGGAACAAACGGAAACATTGCAAAAATTTTGGTTGTCGGCATAGGCGGCGGTGGCGGAAATGCCGTAAACGCAATGGTAAACGAAAATATTCAGGAAGTTGAATTTTTGGCGATGAACACCGATAAGCAGGCATTGAGCACTGTTCGTGCTAAAAGACTTGCCATCGGTGAAAAACTCACAAAAGGTTTGGGCGCAGGAGCCAATCCCGAAATCGGCAGACAGGCTGCGGAAGAAAGCCGTGCTACAATTCAGCAGATGCTGGAAGGCGCCGACCTTGTTTTTATTGCCGCTGGCATGGGCGGCGGTACCGGAACGGGTGCGGCACCCGTTGTGGCGCAAATAGCACGTGAGTTGGGAATTCTTACAATTGCCGTAGTTACAAAGCCCTTCAATTTTGAAGGTACACGTCGCATGAAGTACGCCGAAATGGGCATAGACAACCTCAAAGGCAACGTGGATGCTTTGGTAATAGTGCAAAATGAAAAACTCAACAGAGACAAAAACTTTTCCATCAAGGACGCATTTACAAAAGCCGACGAGATTTTGATGCAAGGTATCAGAGGCGTTACGGAAATAGTCGTGCAAAACGGACGTATCAATCTCGACCTTGCCGACGTGCAATGCGCAATGCGTGACAGCGGAATGGCACACATGGGTATCGGTGAAGGAAAGGGCAAAAACAAGACAATCGACGCTATTCGCAAGGCAGTGTATTCCCCCTTGTCGGAAACTACAATTCAGGGGGCGGCAAACCTCATGATCAACTTCCGTGGCGGCGACGACCTCACTTTGGATGAGGTTACCGTTGGCGTCGACCTTGTAAAACAGGTTATTTCTCCCAACGCAAACGTACTGTTCGGCGTCGGTTTTGACGAAGAAATGAAGGATGAAGTCCGTGTTACATTGATTGCAACGGGTTTTTCCGGCGGAAACGACGGAAAAGCGGCATTTTTCAGCAGCGAAGCGGCAACCCAGGTAGCGGCGGACAATGTCAAACGTCGTGCGGAAGCAACTGCAGGCCCCGCAACGGTAAATCCTGTGGACATGCTTTCACAGGGAGGAGCAACACGTCCCGCACCTCAACCCTCTGCATTTACAGCGCAAAAGCCTGTAAACGCACCCATATCAGGCACCGTTTCCGTAGACGAAGACAAAAATATTCCTCCTTTCCTTCGCAAAATGAAAGGTTGATAAAAACACAAAGGCAACGTTTCGTTGCCTTTTATTTTGTCTTTTAGTTTTTTTCTTGTAAATTGCGGTGCATAGGCTTATTGATTTGCTTTCCGTTGCAAATTTTTCTTGCACGCTTAAAGCACCTGCTACAACTTTCGTTGCAACGTTGTTGCAGTCGGTGGATGCCTGCAACTTACAGACTAGGCAAAACAAGTGACTTATTTGTTTGTTAACAGCGAAATAAAGTATGTTCGGAAGGGACAACTTTATTTTCAGTACATACACAAAAAATGAGTTAATCACCGTAAAATCCGTAATACGGCTCAGTCAGCGTTTTGAAAAGGTTAGTTGAAACGGCACAGTGTTAATTTGTATACATTAGACATACGAAAAGCATAATGGCAAACTGTAAGGTGTTTTTTTAGTGATAAACAAAAATAATGTGTAAACATGCAAAGTGGCACAACGTGAAGGAAATGGAAAAAACTGAATTTCACAAAAATTTTGTCTGTTTTCATATTTTGCGTTTATTTTTTCCCCCTTTGGTTACACTAATTGCAGGAGGTGCTTAATATGAAATCTACAAAAAATTGCAATGGCACAAAATCTTGTTCTAAGAAAAACTCTGCAGGTAAATCGGCAAAAAAGGCGAGGTCCTCACAGGAAAGTGAAAGTGACCCGTCAGGGAGTTACACGGGCAATCCAATAGGTTGGGGAATAGACGCCCTCCCCGTACAGGACGCCGACGATTTGTAAAAACTGACTGCATTTGCACTTTTGTGCATTTGCAGTTTTGTTTTTACCCTTTGTAAACTGCCGTTGGTAGAAAAATCAAAATAAAAGATATGGTTTGACATTCCCTCGGCAATTTTCAATGCGCTTGTGTTGAAGGCTTTTTTGCCGATACATGCCACAACGTACGGACTTTGATGTTTTCAACATGAGTGTGACACTCAGTGCGTTTTTGTAATTAAGGCAAGAGGTTCCGCCAATTTTAATACACAAATAAAGTGCGTTGTGGCGCTGTTCCCCAACAGTACAACAAGTTGAAATGTGGTGCAAGTTGTTGAAAGGTAAAATGCGTTACCTATGCTGTTTGGGGGATTCGGAATCAACTTCTTCACCGTGCAGGCAACGCTTGTTTTGACAATTACAGTTTGGCGAACAAACTTGCAGTTGCAAGTCGGTGCTAACTTCATCGCAGCGCAGACAAATTCTGCCGTTCTTTGTCTGACAGGTGTATTGTACATAAGGTCTTTCTCTGTGGCAGGGTGGTTGAGGCGGACGTTTTTTGCTTTTACACACAGTGTCAAGATACGTCTGCTGGTTGATAAATCTGCCGTTGTTGCATTTTCTCATATCTAATAATATGTAACAAAAGTTAATTGTGTGAAAACAGTTGAAAAAAGCGTAAAAATACTGTACAATAAGTACAAACAATTTAGGAGGTTGCTTAAATGACTTTTGAAAAGGTGCAAAAACTCATTGCACAACAGTTCAGTATTGATCCGGCAAAAGTTACGATGGAATCTGACTTGGTAAAGGATCTCGGCGCCGACAGTCTGGACATCGCCGACATGATCATGACTTTGGAAGACGAATTCAATGTTACCGTGCCCGATGAAATGGCAAACGATTTTCTTGTCGTTGGCAAAATCGTCGAATTCATTGATTCTCAAAATAAGTAATTTGCGTCAACACAAGTCCAAGCCGTCGGCTTGGACTTTTTGTTTGTAAAGGAGCATAACGGTGCAATACAGTCAGTTGCTTGCCTTTCTGAAAGAAAATTCATCACCAAAAACCGCACAATTCAACCGTCGCATTATCAACAGCAAAGTGCCCGTTTTGGGGTGTAAAATCCCTGTCATACGCAAAGCGGTCAGGCTTTTTTCTCCCACCGTTGAGGAAGCGGAACACCTGCCTTGTCATCAGTTTTTGGAAGTAGATTTGTTTCAGGGTATCGCTTTGTCGCAGGCGAAACTTCCCTTTGAAGAAAAGAGCCGCCTTTTGGAACAATTTGCAAACACCTTGGAAAACTGGGCAGTGTGCGACAGCAGTACAGTTAAGGTTTCACCAAAGCAAGAAGACTACTTTCAATTTTTTAGCCGTCTTGCAACCGACTCCGTACCCTTTGTAAGCAGGTACGGTATTGTCAACATTTTGTGCAACTTCACGGATGACCGACACATACAATCAATTTTCAAACTGCTTGCAGAGGTGAAACAAGGCGACTACTACGTGGATATGGCAATAGCATGGCTAATTTCCGTAGCAATGGTCAAGTGTCGCAATCAAACTGTCAGTTTTATGCAGGAAGACGGCAGGCAAGTTCTTTATTGCTTCACCTACAACGCCGCATTGCAAAAAATGCGAGATTCTTTCCGTGTTTCCGACGAGGACAAACAATGGACAAAATCCCTCAAACGGCAAAAGTAATTTTTCGGCGATAGTGTAGGTTTCGCTTTTTTGATTTGCTACATTACACTAAAAAGCAAACTTATTTCACTTTCGGCGGTGAAGTATTTTGTTACACAGCGTTTTTTTAGTAATTTATCTGATGTAATGTTGTTTAATTACGCATTACAACACGCTGTTTATTCAAAAACGCATTATACGCACACGTTTTAATCTGTTTTGACAACTGTTGTGTTGTTTAACTAACACCTGCAAACAAAAATTTTTATGCAACAAGGCAATAAGTTTTGTAGTGTCTGTTTGTTGAAAATTTTCGTCAGCCGGATTTGTCTGTCGGGAAACATTTTGCGAGCGTTTCTTGCGTTTAACGTCTGATGTAAAATATTGCATTACAAATTTTTTCCTGTCGATTGTTGTCGCCGCAAAATAAAGATATTGAAAATTGAATACAATAGAATTATGTACGAAGTAACAGTAAGCGCTTTGCGAAAAGAGCAACACCTTTTGGAACACATCAAGAGAGAGGCGGTTCCTGCAATAGCGGAAATGGACGGAATATTCACAGAAATGTCGGACGAAAGCAGAAGTTATTTTTCCGCCGCCTGCTCCGACACCTATCGTTTTCAGTTGCGTCGGCTTTTGTCGGGAAGCATTGCCGAAACCATTGCATTGGGGTACAAAAATATTTTTGTACGCAATTGCCTGCACGTAAACAAGGGCAATTTTTTGCAAAATGTGCTGATAAACACCATGTGCGTGTTTGACAAAACGTACGACCAGCAAATCGTTTCCAAAATTATCGATGTAGACAAACCCGTCTTTATTGACGGTTACTGCAATTTCCGTTTGCAACCTCTCAAAAAGAAGTGGAAAGAAATTGCCAACCTTGTTGCGGAAAACAACTACATTTTGCAGGACAAACAACTGATATTGGAATTTTTGCAATATCTTTTGGAATCGGTGTACAGCCGTGCGGAGCAACTGACTGTTACTTTGGACAAAGACACATTTTTGTTGTATGACGGACAGGGAAAAGTTTTGACGTCGTGCAGTACTCTTGCGCAAAATCCAACGGTGGAAGAGGAGGCGGCAGTAAACGTCCTTTTGTTGAAGCCCTCAAAGTTAAACGTGTACTTTGACAAGCAACCGTCGGAAGATTTCTGCACGGTAATGCAAATGTTTCGATGCCGTTTTGTACAAACGCAGTAACACTTTGGAAAGGGCAGAGGCTTAACATGTGTGCGACGTAAAAAACAGTCGTATTTCAAACAATTTCGGTGTTTTACTTTTGCAAAGTTTGTCAAAAACAGTTGACTTATTTTTTGACAGGTACTACAATGAAGACACAAAAGAATAGGTCATACGGGCATAGACAACGTTTTGCGAGGTAGTTTCCCAGAGAGTAACAGACGGTGCGATTGTTGCAAACGAAACGTAAAAATACCACTGTGCCGGACACGCATTCCATGCGCATTGGAAAAACGAGCGGGCGGCATAGCCGTCAATTAAGGTGGAACCACGGAAATTTTTTCGTCCTTATGATTTTCATAAGGGCGTTTTTTATTTGACCTACTCACAGTAACTTTACGGAGGAAAATATGATAAATATTAAATTGCCTGACGGCAG
>ERZ1643250.3727-NODE-3727-length-10185-cov-4.360513_pt1 | contig 10185 bp, 10 predicted proteins | sample MGYA00579262_ERZ1643250 | MGnify/ENA primary metagenome ERZ1643250 (study PRJEB29033, sample SAMEA4952265) | chicken gut metagenome | biome: Broiler Chicken; feature: Gastrointestinal Tract; material: Caecum | place: Ireland | collected 2018 | study: Broiler...
TTGACGGCAAAATCATGGAGCCCTGCGAGGCCGAGCCGGTTGACGAGGAGCTCAAGGCCATGGCGCTGGCCCTGCCGGCCAAGGTTGAAGCCAAGATGGACGGCCTGCATGTTGCGGACGCCATCGACGAGATCTTTGCCCTGCTGCGCCGCTCCAACAAGTATATCGACGAGACCATGCCCTGGGCGCTGGCCAAGGATGAGAGCAAGAAGGCGCGCCTTGGCACGGTGCTGTACAACCTGCTCGAGTCTATCCGCTTTGCGGCCACCATGCTGCGCCCCTATCTGCCCGAGACCGCGGACAAGATCTTTGCCCAGCTGAACGTCGCGGACAAGGGCGTGGAGTCGCTGGCATCGTTTGACGGCATGCCGGTTGGCGGCACGGTCGGCAAGGCCGAGATCCTGTTCAGCCGTATCGACATCCCGAAGAAGCTGACCGAGATCGTCTGCGAAAACCGTCAGGAGGAAAAGAAGCAGGACAAGGCTGCCAAGAAGGAAGGGAAGAAGGCCAAGAAGGTCGAAATCCCCGAGGGCTGCATCACGATCGACGAGTTCGCCAAGGTCGAGATGACCGTGTGCAAGGTGACCGCCTGCGAGAACGTGCCCAAGAGCGAAAAGCTGCTCAAATTCCAGCTGGACGACGGCAGCGGTACGCCCCGCCAGATCCTGTCGGGCATTGCCAAGTACTACAAGGCCGAGGATCTTGTCGGCAAGACGCTGGTGGCCTGCACCAACCTGCCGCCGCGCAAGATGATGGGCCTGGAGTCCAACGGCATGATCCTATCGGCCGTCCGTGAGCTGGAGGACGGCGCGGAAGAGTTGCATCTGGTCATGCTGGACGATGCGGTCCCGGCTGGCGCAAAGCTGTGCTGACGCCTGATTTTTGAATGATTCTGGCAAGGGCGCGGGGGAAACTCTGCGCCCTTGTGCTGTTTTTTGAGACTAAAGGAGGTCGATCCCGTGTTTGAGTACACCTATAAGACCATTTATACCGGCGGCGGGTTTTTTATGGATAACAGCAGCCAGGAGCACCGGGAGGTCATTGCATCTTACGCGGCCAAGGGCTGGCGGTTTGTGGGCTTTGTACCCAGCAGGTTTACCGGAAACGGCGGCATCAAGGAGCTGGACCTTGTGTTTGAGAGGGAGGCAGTAAACCGGTGAAAGTATTTGATACCCACGCGCACTATGACGACGCGCGGTTCGATGAGGACCGCGACGCGCTGCTCGCGTCCATGCCGGAAAATGACGTAGAGCTCATCCTGAACCCCGGCTGTGACCCGGAGACCAGCCGCAAGGCGGTCTCCTATGCCGAGCACTATCCGTTTGTGTATGCGGCGGTCGGCTATCACCCGGAAAATATTGAGGGCCTGTCCGACGAACAGATCGCGGATGGCCTCAAAGAGATCGAGGAGATGGTGAAGCATCCCAAAGTCCGTGCCATCGGTGAGATTGGTCTGGATTACTACTGGTGCAAGGACCCGGGGGAGCGCCGCCGCCAGCAGGAGGTTTTCCGCGCGCAGATGCGCATGGCGCGGCGCTGCGGCCTGCCGGTTATCATCCATGACCGCGAGGCTCACCTGGATAGTCTGACCATTGTCGAGCAGTATCCCGGCGTGCCCAGCGTGTTCCACTGCTATTCGGGATCGGCCGAGTTTGCAGGGCAGCTCCTGGCGCTTGGCTGCATGATCTCGTTTACCGGCGTGGCCACTTTCAAGAACTCAAAAAAGGCGCGGGCCGCTATCGAGGCGATCCCGCTGGAGCGCCTAATGATCGAGACCGACGCGCCCTATATGGCGCCCGAGCCCTACCGCGGCAAGCGCAACTCATCGCTTTATGTGCACCGCGTGGCTGAGGTGATCGCGGAGGTCAAGGGGATTTCTCCGGAGGAAGCGGCGCGCGTAACGCTGGAGAACGGCAAACGCTTTTTCGGCATTGCCTGACGGCGCCCCAAAGTCAAAAAAGCACATCCATCCGGTGTGCTTTTTTTGACCGTTAATTGTAAACCTAAAATAAATTATAAGTTGACAATAAGCGGCGGCTATGGTATCATAAACCAAACCAAGGAGGTGAGGCGCATGCAGACGAGAGAACGGCTGCTTGCATTTTTGGAAGAGAATAAGGGGCGCTACCTGTCCGGAGAGCAGATTGCCCAGGCGCTGTCGGTCTCGCGTGCGGCGGTCTGGAAGGCCGTCCAGGGCCTGCGCAGCGCGGGCTATGAGATCGACGCTGTCCCGCATAAGGGATACAGCCTGTCACTTCAAAGCGATAGGCTGTCGCCCCAGGGGATCGGGAAATACTTGGAGCCTGCCTGTGGCGGACTGGCGATCGACGTGCTGCCCGAGGTAGACTCTACCAATACCGTCGTGCGCGCGCGGGCTGCGGCTGGCGCGGCCGAGGGCTGCACGGTGCTGGCGGTCCGGCAGACGCAGGGGCGTGGGCGCCGCGGGCGCAGCTTTTTCTCGCCGGCGGATACCGGCGTGTACCTGAGCATCCTGCTCCGCCCAGGCCAGGCCCAGGCTGGGCGGCTGACGACCATGGCGGCGGCCGCGGCGTGCCAGGCCATTGAGACGGTGTCGGGCGAGGCCGCCCAGATCAAGTGGGTCAACGATATCTTTCTGCGCGGCCGGAAAGTTGGCGGAATTTTGACCGAGGCCGCTTTTGCCCTGGAGGACGGTGCCGTGGATTATGCGGTGCTGGGCGTCGGGATGAACGTATATCCGCCGCAGGACGGCTTCCCGGCGGCGCTGTCTGATATCGCCGGGAGCGTGTTCCGCGCGCCGCAGGACGACGGGAAAAACCGGATGGCAGCCGCCTTTTTAAACCGCTTCATGTCCTATTACACGGCCCAGCAGCCCGAGAGCTATGTGGACGAATACCGGCGGCGCAGCCTGGCCATCGGCCGGACGGTCGAGGTGCAGCAGCTGGGCGGCGCGCGGCGTGCGACCGTGTTGGACGTAGACGACGCCTGCCGCTTGGTCGTGCGCTACGAGGACGGCACGGCTGGGCGGCTGTCGGCCGGGGAGATCACGATGCGGCTGGCCGGGGAAGGGGGTGCACCGGCATGACCCGAGACCGGATTCGGCGCATGGTGCTGTGCGCCATGTTCGCCGCGCTCATTGCAGCGGGCGCGTTCCTGCGCATCCCGACTCCGTTTGTTCCCATCACGCTGCAATATCTGTTCACCATGCTCGCCGGCCTGCTCCTGGGCGGGAAAGATGGCGCGGCGGCGGTTTGTCTGTATGTCGTCCTGGGGCTTTTGGGCCTGCCGGTCTTCACGGCGGGCGGCGGCCCGAGCTATGTGTTCCATCCCACCTTCGGGTATCTCATCGGCTTTGCGCTCGGCACGTTTGTGACCGGTACACTGGCCCACCGCCCGGGCGGGCTGCACACTGGACGGCTGATCGCGGCCAGCCTGGCCGGGCTCGCCATCGTCTACCTGTGCGGGACAGTCTATTATGCCCTCATCATGGGGCTTTATCTTGGCACCCCGATGGGGCTGTGGCAGCTCTTTTTCTACTGTGTCGCGATGACTGCGCCAGGGGATATTTTGCTGAGCGTGCTGGGCGCGATACTATGCCGGCGGCTCATTCCGATTTTGCAGCGGGAAAGGACGTGACCGCGATGTCTTATGTGGAGGTATGCAAGACACAGGATATCTTGCACTTTTCCATCGTCACTTCGGGCAGGCACTTGCGGGACGACGAGGTGGACGCTATGTGTGACGCGCCGGACGGCACACACTGCTGAAAAATATGGGGGAAATCCCTGTCAATTGGCCTGCGCTTATGCTATACTTATATCGTCGAGTATAGCGGGTGCAGGCTTTTTTGCGCCGCTGTACCCGGATATATGTTGCCGTATTGCGCTGCAAAACCGGCGATTTCTGTGAGATTGGCCTTGTAGTGCGGGGATTCCACGCGGCGTGGATTTGATTTCGGCAGGCGGTGGGTTGTCCGTGGACCGCCCGCGTGGTATGCTCAAACCACAAAAGGAGGGATCTTATATGGATAACCGGAAGATCGGCGCATTCATTGCCGAACGGCGCAAGGCGATCGGGCTGACCCAGCAGATGCTGGCCGACCGGCTGGGCCTGACCAATAAGGCCGTGTCCAAGTGGGAGACTGGCGACGGCCTGCCCGACATTACGGTCCTACCCGCACTGGCTGAGAACCTCGGCGTGACCGTGGACGAACTGCTGGCCGGGGAGCGCAGGCCCAAAGACCCGAACTTGGGACTAGAAACCCAGAAGTATCTCGAGGATCGCAAACGCAAACAATACAAGATTGCGGTGATGGCTGCGGCATTGATGGTTGTCCCTGCGGTCTTGTATAGGATGAACGGTACGTATTACTTTTGGCTCAGCGTCAACTATCTCGTGCTGATGGCGCTGTCTATCGGCGGGTATATCGCGGTGAATATCTGGATACCTGGACAGGAGACACTGCGCCAGCGTAAGCGATTGTGTGCCCTGTGGATGGCGACTTTGTTTGCGCTTCCGGCACAGTGGTTCACCCGATTCGCAGATAGGCTTTTGGAGGATTTGCAGTTGGCGGACTACTTGGCTGAATGCTATGTACAGAGGCACGATTTGACCGCGCAGCAGACCTACTGGGACTTTTTGCAGTATTATGAGGATAAGATTGCGCAGTGGACGGCTCAGTATGAGTGGATATCATGGCTGGCTGGAATCGCAATTATGATCGTACTCGGTCTGCTCCTTGGCCATATTACGTGGAAATTACAGCATAGGAAACAAAATAAGCATGAACCTGAATCTTGAAACCTTTAACCGAAAAGAAGTCTTACAATATCTGCGCTGGACGGGCAGCGAGATCCCGCCCGAGATCGATGCGCTGATCGATGTCTGCATGGCAGAGACCCTGCGTGTGTCCGAGCCGCGCTACACCTACCGCATCCTGCCCATCGACCGCGCCGCGCGCACGCCGGCGCTGGCCTTCACCGGACAGGATGTGCCGGCCATGCTTACGGACTGTGACCGCATGGTATTGCTGGCCGCGACGCTTGGCAACGGCCTGGAGCTGGCCATCCGCAGGGCACAGGTGCGCGATATGTCGCGCGCGGTCGTCTTAGATTGCTGCGGCTCGGCCGCCATTGAGGCCGTGTGCGACGCGGCCGAGCGGGAGATCCAGGCTGCGGCCGGTGCCGGGATCTACCTGACCGACCGGTTCAGTCCGGGCTACGGAGACCTGCCTATTTTGCTGCAGGACGATTTCGTCCAGCTGGTGGATGCGCCACGCCGCATCGGTCTGACCGTGACGAGCACCCATATCTTGACGCCGCGCAAGTCGGTCACCGCTATCATCGGTCTGGCCGGCCGGCCGCAGCAAAAGCGGTTCCGCGGCTGTGCATACTGTTCAATGTTTGAGACCTGCGCCTTTCGCAAGGCCGGGAAGACCTGTGGGAGAGAATAGGAAAGACTTATGGAAAGAACACTCTGTTATCTGGACGGTGCCATGGGCACCATGCTGCAGCAGGCGGGCCTGCCTGCCGGCCGCGCGCCGGAGGCCTGGAACCTGGAGGCGCCCGAGCGGGTGGCCCGGGTGCACGCGGCCTATCTGGAGGCTGGCAGCCAGCTCATTTATGCAAATACCTTTGGCGCGAACCGCGAAAAGCTCCTGCGCGAGGGCCTGGACACCGGGGAGACCGTGCGCGCCGGGCTCGCCTGCGCGCGGCAGGCCGTGGACGCGTTCTGCGCGGCCCATCCGGGCTGTGCGCGGCCGCGCGTGGCGCTCGATATCGGCCCCATCGGCCGCCTGCTCGAGCCGTATGGCACGCTGGCCTTTGAGGAGGCTTACGACATCTTCCGCGAGATCGTTGAGGCCGGCGAGGCGGCCGACCTCATCGTCTTTGAGACTATGACCGACCTCTATGAGGTCAAGGCGGGCGTGCTCGCGGCCAAGGAACACAGCCAAAAGCCGGTCTTTGTCACCATGACCTTTGAGCCCAACCATCGCACCTTCACCGGCTGTTCGGTGGATGCCATGTGCGCGGTGCTCGAAGGCCTAGGCGTGGACGCATTGGGCGTTAACTGCTCGCTCGGCCCGGTTGAGCTGTATCCCATCGTGCAGGAGATGAGCCGCCTGACCCGCCTGCCGCTCATCGTCAAGGCAAACGCCGGCCTGCCGGACCCCGAAACCGGGGCGTACAGCATTACGGCGGACGATTTTGCCCGTGAGATGGCGAAGTTCCCGGCGCTGGGCGTGCAGTATCTGGGCGGCTGCTGCGGTACCGCCCCGGAATTTATCCGTGCGCTCGTGCAGGCAACGGCCGGCCAGACGGCTGCCACACACAAGATAGTGCGCCGTACGCACCCCGACCGAGACCGTTGTGGTGGACGGTGTGCGCGTGATTGGCGAGCGCATCAACCCGACCGGAAAAAAGCGCTTCCAGCAGGCCTTGCGTGAGGGTGACCTGGACTATATCCTGGCGCAGGCGGTCGAACAGACCGAAGCCGGCGCACATATCCTGGACGTCAACGTCGGTCTGCCCGGCATCGATGAGCCCTCTATGATGGTCAAGGTGGTCAAGGCCATCCAATCGGTGACCGACCTGCCCATCCAGATCGACTCCTCCGACCCCAAGGCGCTGGAGGCCGGCCTGCGCGTGGTCAACGGCAAGGCCATCGTCAATTCGGTCAACGGCGAACCCGAGGTGTTGGCACGGGTGCTGCCACTGGTCAAAAAGTACGGCGCGGCCGTCATTGGCCTGACCATGGACCAGGGCGGTATCCCGGCCACGGCCGAGGCGCGCTTTGCCATCGCTGAGCGCATCCTGCAGGCCGCTCTGTCTTATGGCATCCCAAAAGAGGACGTCATCATCGACTGCCTGACGCTGACCGTGTCGGCCGAGCAGGACAAGGCGGTGGAGACCCTGCGCGCCATGCAGATGGTACGAGAGCGCCTGGGGCTGCACTGTGCGCTGGGCGTGTCCAACATCTCGTTCGGCCTGCCCAACCGCACGCTGATCACCGCAAGCTTTTTGACACTGGCCATGGCGCACGGCTTAGACCTGCCCATCATCAACCCCAACACGGCGGCGGTAATGGACGCCATCCGCGCGTTTAATGTCATTTATAACCGGGACAAAAATGCAGAGGCCTATATTGCGGCCTGTACCCAGGGCAAGGGCGGGCCGGCGCCCGCGCAGCCGGCCCCGGATGCCTCCCAGGCCACCTTGCCGCACGCGGTTGAGCGCGGGCTCAAGGATGAGGCGCGCCGCCTGACCGCTGGGCTGCTCGCGTCGGGCAAGCCGGCGCTCGAAGTCGTCAATGAGCTGCTCATCCCGGCGCTGGACGTGGTCGGCGGCCGCTTTGAGCGCGGCGAGATCTTCCTGCCGCAGCTCATCAACGCCGCAGGCGCGGCCCAGGAGGCCTTTGAAATCATCCGGGCCGAGCTCGCAGCGACCGGCGGTCCGGCCGTCTCCAAGGGCAAGGTCCTGGTCGCGACCGTCAAGGGCGATATCCATGACATTGGCAAGAACATCGTCAAGACCATTGTAGAAAATTATGGCTACCGCGTCATCGATCTGGGCCGCGATGTGCCGGTCGAAACCGTTGTCGAGACCGCCATCCGGGAAGACGTGCATCTGATCGGCCTGTCCGCTCTTATGACCACCACGCTTGTGAGCATGGACGAGACCATCCAGGCCCTGCGCCAGAGCGGCCACCCGTGCAAGATCTGGGTGGGCGGCGCGGTGCTCACGCCGGAATATGCCAAAAAGATGGGCGCAGACTTTTATGCCCGCGATGCGCGGGAGTCGGTTGAGATCTGTAGGGAGGTACTGGGATAAGAGATGGAACTGAGAGAGTATCTAAAGCATAAGGTGCTGCTGTTTGACGGCGCAATGGGCACCTATTTCCGGGCAGTGCACCCGGAATATCCGGGCAAATGCGAGCTGGCCAACTGCACTGCGCCTGAACAGGTCACGGCTGTGCACAAGGCGTATCTGGAATCGGGCGCCCGCGCCATCAAGACCAACACCTTTGCCGCCAATACCCACGCGCTCGAGTGCAGCTTCGACCGGGTGCGCACGGTCATCCGTGCGGGCTGGAAACTGGCCCAGGAGGCCGCAGAGCCGTACCGCGCCTTCGTCTTTGCGGATATTGGGCCGATCACCGACGCCGACGGGGAATATGAGAAGATTGTGGATGAGTTTTTGGCGCTCGGCGCGCAGAACTTCCTGTTTGAGACCTTTTCGGATGACGATGACCTGTATGGTCTTGCGGCCTATATCAAGGCGCGCTGCCCGGAAGCATTCCTTATCACTTCCTTTGCGGTCACGCCCGATGGATTTACCCGCAAGGGCCTGTCCGCCCGTGCGGTGCTTGCGCGCGCGGCTGAGTGTCCGCTCATCGACGCGGCCGGGTTCAACTGCGTGTCCGGGCCCAACCATCTGCTGGCCCAGGCGCGGGCGAATGCCAGCCTGTTTGGCAAAGAGCGCCCGGGGGCAGAGCCTGCCATGTTGAGCGTCATGCCCAACGCCGGGTATCCGACGATCGTCGATGGCCGTACGTTCTTTGAGAACCGTGCTGGGTATTTTGCCGCCCGCATGGTGGAGATCGTCGCCGCGGGCGCAAAGATCATCGGTGGCTGCTGCGGCACGACGCCCGAACATATCCGTCTGACGGCAGAGGCGCTCAACGAGGAGGAGATCAAGCCGGTTGCCTCCAAGGAGCAGCCGGCCGCGGTGCCGCGCAATGTCCGCAACCGCTTGGCGGATAAGTTTCGGGCGGGCAAGCGCGTGATCGCGGTCGAGTTGGACCCGCCGGCGGACGCCCGCCTGGACCGGTTCATGGCCGGGGCAAGGGCGCTCAAGCAGGCGGGCGTGGACGCGGTGACCATTGCCGACTGCCCGATTGCGCGCGCGCGCGCGGATAGCTCTATGCTGGCGGCCAAGCTGCACCGGGAGCTGGACATCGATCCCATCCCGCACATGACCTGCCGCGACCGCAATATCAATGCCACCAAGGCGCTGCTGCTCGGCCTGTCGGCTGAGGACGTACATAATGTGCTTGTCGTCACCGGCGATCCGATTCCGTCGGCCGAGCGGGACGAGGTCAAGGGCGTATTTTCGTTCAATTCGGCGGTGCTGGCAGGCTATATCCGTGAGCTCGGCGAACAGGGCATTACCGCGCCGTTCCGGGTGTATGGCGCGCTCAATGTCAACGCGGCCAACTTTGAGGTGGAGCTGCGCCGCGCGAAGCGCAAGCAGGAGCAGGGCGTCGCGGCTTTCTTGACCCAGCCGGTCTTCACCTCACGCGCCTTTGAAAACCTGATCCGCGCCCACGAGGAATTGGACAGCGATATTTTGGGCGGCGTCATCCCGATCGTGAGCTACCGCAATGCGCTGTATATGAACAATGAAGTTGCCGGGATCGAGATCTCACAGGGCGTGATCAAACGCTACGAGGGGTTGGACCGCGAGGCGGCCGAGGACCTAGCGGTGGATCTTTCTGTGCAGCTCGCCCAGCGCATGGAGCCGTACACGGCAGGGTGGTACTTCATCACGCCGTTCCAGCGCGTCGGTCTCATTACTCGGATTTTACGAGAGCTGCGCGGCGGCAAGGAAGCCAACGGCTGATAATTTGTAAACATTGTGCAAACTGTCCATAACACGCCTTGAATCGACTGGTAGCATTTGGTAAAATAGAGAAAACACAACAGAACTACGTTTTTAAGGATGTGCTTACATGAATATCATGTTTTTCCTGACTTATAAGAGTGAGGTGACATATCTATATGATGATATGGGTATCAAGGACGGTTTGGACAAATTGCGGGCGAGCGGCTATCACGCGATTCCACTGATCTCGCGCGAAGGAGAGTACATTGGCACGGTGACCGAGGGGGACTTCCTGTGGATGAGCTGTGATTGTGGGGAGCTAATCGGTAAAAAGAAGACCATGTCGCTGCAAATGCGCGACCTGCCGCGGCGGTGTGACAACAAGGCGGTCGATGCCAATGCGAGGATCGTAGATTTGCTGTCGCGGGCGTCCAACCAGAATTTTGTCCCGGTTATCGATGACCGCAATATGTTTATTGGGATCGTAACAAGAAAGAAGATATTCGACTATTGTTATGAGCACCTCAAAGATATGCAGTTGTAAAAATAGTGCGCCGGCGGGGAACTCCTGCCGGCGCACGAAAAATTTGCAGAAAAACTGGAA
>ERZ1643250.3728-NODE-3728-length-10183-cov-6.379542_pt1 | contig 10183 bp, 10 predicted proteins | sample MGYA00579262_ERZ1643250 | MGnify/ENA primary metagenome ERZ1643250 (study PRJEB29033, sample SAMEA4952265) | chicken gut metagenome | biome: Broiler Chicken; feature: Gastrointestinal Tract; material: Caecum | place: Ireland | collected 2018 | study: Broiler...
CCTCTATCAGCTCTTCTTTTTCCATGATTTCCTGTCCGTTCACTGCCCGGATATAATCGCCGCCCTGGACAATCCGAAGGGCGGGCTCATAATTCAGGCCATCCATTCCGGTCACAGTGCCGGTATCGATAATCAGGACTCCCTTTGTCTCCAGATAGATTCCGATAGGAATCCCTCCCGGTATCACATACACCGGGTCGCGAATCTCCACCTGAGTCTCCTTCATTGGGAAAAGCCCAAGATATTTATAGGAAATGGTATAGCTGTCAGAAGCGAATGCGTTAGCGGAAGCCTCTGCCATATCCGCTTTTACTTCTTCTGTCACCAGAGGACTTACCCGGTCCGGCCTGGCTTCTCCTTCTGTCTGAATATAGGAATCCGGAATGCGGTCCCGTATCTGTATATAATTCAGTACCCCAAGGCCCGCCAGGCACAAAATCAGTATGCCCGACAGAAAAAGGCGGTATTTTTTTCTGAAATCCATTGTTTCACATCCTCTGCGTCCATAGTGTCCTTTCCAAAACCAAAAAGGAGGATGCAAAAGCTTTTGCACCCTCTTTTAGTATGTGAAATATGGATTTTGTTACTCTAGCACATTTTGTCACCGGCTCTGCTTTCTCTCCAGCGCCAGCGCGCGCATCTCTTCCGCATTTTTTGTAACCGCGTCCGTGATCTCCGCTCCACCCAGAATTCGGGCCAGCTCCTCAATGCTTTCTTTCTCGCTGAGCCGGCGGATCTGGGTCCGCGTCTCTCCTTCCTCCACCTGCTTCTCAATCCGGTAGTGGCTGTCAGCCATGGCCGCAATCTGAGCCAGATGCGTAATGCAGATGACCTGTCTGGTCCGCCCGATCAGCATCATCTTTTCCGAAACCTTCTGAGCCGTCCTTCCGCTGATGCCCACATCGATCTCGTCAAAAATCACCGTGTCAATCTCATCCCGGTCAGCCAGAACCGTCTTAATCGCCAGCATAATCCGGGACAGCTCGCCGCCGGAGGCAATCTTCATCAGCGGCCGCAGCGGCTCGCCGGGATTGGTGGAAATCAGGAATTCCGCGGAATCTTTTCCCTGCGCTGTATATTCCGGCAGTTCCTCAAAAGCCATTTCAAACTCCACGTTCAGAAAATTCAGATCAATCAGATGTTCTTTGATCTTTTCGCAGAGCATTTTCCCGTAACGCTGCCGTATTCCGGAAGCCTCCGCGCAGAGGTCCTGGAGCTCTTCTTCCGCCTTTTTAAGCTGCGCCTCCAGATCCTGAAGATACCGGTCGTAATCCTGCAGGGCAGCCAGACGCTGTTCCTGCTTTTCCTGATAAGCCAGAATCTCTTCCAGCGTATGTCCATACCGGGATTTCAGATAGTTCAGAAGATTCAGCCTTTCCTCTGTCTCTGAAAATTCCTTTTCGTCAAACTCCAGGGAAGTGAGATAATCCGACATCTCCCGGTTGAAATCATTCAGAAGTCCGTCCACATCTGAAAGCAGAGACGCCAGCCCGGAAAGCTCCTCGTCAAAGGAGGCTGCGCTCTGAAGCTCCCGGACTGCTCTTCCAATGACCGCGCCGGCTCCCGATTCTTCCTCGTAGCCTGTCAGGGCATAAGCGCTGCCTGCCGCTTCCATCAGCTTCCGGGCATTGGTCATCCTGCGGTAGCGCCGCTCCAGCTCTTCATCCTCTCCCGGAACGAGCTCCGCTTTTCCGATTTCATCCATCTCAAACTCCAGAAGAGAGATTTCCCGCAGCCGGCTCTCCTCGTCCATCTGAGCTTCCTGAAGCTGTTTCTTCAGCTTCTTCCAGTTCTGAAACGCTCCCGCCAGCTTTTCCTTCACCGGCCCCAGCTCTTCCTTCGCAAATTCATCCAGAATTTCCAGATGCTTTTTCTTCTGAAGCAGGGACTGATGCTCGTGCTGTCCGTGCACGTCAATCAAAAGCGAAGCCGTCTCTCTCAGCTGGCTTAAGGTTACTGTCTCGCCATTGATTTTATTTATACTTCTTCCATCCGATATTTTTCTGGAAATAATTACCTGGTCTTCTTCCGGCGTAATGCCCAGTTCCAGAAGCTTTTCTTTCTGTTTTTCCCGGTTCACAAGAAAAACCAGCTCCGCCAGTCCGTAATCCGCTCCGGGGCGTACCATTTCCCTGGATACCTTTCCCCCGAGGGCCAGACTCACAGAGCCAATCACAATGGATTTTCCCGCTCCCGTTTCTCCTGTCAGGATATTGAGTCCTTCTGTAAAATCGATCTCCGCCTCTCGAATCAGAGCCAGATTTTTCACATGCAGATGTGTTAACATATCCTCTCCTTACCGGGTTTCATAGTCAACTGTTCCTCTTACCGCCATTCAGCGCCCTGCGCAGCTTTTCCATAACCAGCATGGCATCATCCGCCGTGCGCACCGCGCAGAATACCGTATCGTCTCCGGCAATGCAGCCTGCGATTTCCTGCCAGTTTAAAGCGTCCAGCGCCGCAGCCACAGCCATGGCCATACCGGATACTGTCTTGACCACCAGGATATTCTGGGCCATATCCATAGACAGAAAGCCTTCCCGCAGAATTCCGATGTATTTATCTCCCAGCTGGCTTCCCGGCCCGGGAACGATCACATAGCGCTGCCGCCCGTCCACTGTCATCTTTGTAAGCTTCAGTTCCCGGATATCCCGGGAAACAGTGGCCTGTGTCACGCGGAATCCCGCCTCGTTCAGCCTGCCTGCCAGTTCCTCCTGTGTTTCTATGGCATACTTCCCTATCAGCTCTATGATTTTTGCATGCCTTTCAAGCTTCATCCTCTGCTTCCTCCCACCTGATCTGCCGTTAATTTGCCCGCATCTTATTGCGCAGGACTTCCAGAAAACTGATTTTGCTGATTTTCAGAATATTTACCGTCTTTTCGGATCTCCGGATATCCACACAGTCCCCTGTCTCCACCGGGACCAGCACATCTCCGTCGAAGGTGACGAAGGCCTGCTCTTTATCATTTCTGCGGCCGGACCCGATATGAACCGTTACCCTGTCCCCGCCCGACAGCACAATACTTCTGGCCGTCAGTGTATGCGGACAGACCGGCGTCACCACAATCATGGATGCCATAGGAGAGATAATGGGACCTCCCGCTGACAGACTGTAGCCTGTGGAGCCTGTCGGCGTGGAGACAATGATTCCATCCGCGGAATACCGGTTCAGAAATTCACCGTTTACACTGATCTCATAATCGATAATCCTTAAAGTTCCGGCCCTGTTCACCACAATATCATTGAGCGCGATATTCTGCGCCGGACCTCCGTTTCTCCTGTGGACGCACCCTTCCAGAAGCATCCGCGGCTCAATGGTATAGTTGTCGAGAAGCAGGCTGTCCAGCGCATCCGGAATGCCGGACTTTTCAATCTCCGCAAGAAAACCCAGCGTGCCCAGATTGATGCCCAGAAGCGGTATCTTCCGGTTAACGGTATCTCTGGCCGCCTGAATCATAGTGCCGTCGCCGCCCAGCACCAGAATACATTCCGTCCCTTCGGGAATCCAGGATTCATCCGTGTATTTGAAATGACTGCCATCCGGGGGCTCTCCCTTTCCCTGGTACTCACGGACAATACATTCGCAGCCTCTCGCCTTCAGGTACTCGTAAATCTCCCCGGTAGTCTTCAGTTCCTTATCTTTTTCACTGTTCGTAATGATGTAGAATCGATTCATGTCAAGTCGTCCTCTTCTAAGCCAGCTCCTTATGCGCCTCTTCCACAATCTGCTCCGGGTCCATTCCTTCCGGAAGGGCTGCTCTCACCTCTTCCCAGGCAGGAATCTCCTCCAGCTCCTTCCGCTCTGTCTTCTGAAGCCAGGCCAGATACTCAATATTCCCCTCCGGCCCCTTGATGGGAGAAAACTCCAGCGCCAGGATGTCAAAACCAATGGACCAGGCATAAGCCAGCACCTGGCGGATCACCTCAAGATGCGTGCTCTTTTCCCGGACTACGCCCTTCTTTCCCACCTTTTCTCTGCCTGCCTCGAACTGAGGCTTAATCAGAGCCACCACCTGTCCATCCGCAGTCAGAAGCTCCCTTACCGGCCTCAGCACCTTGGTCAGAGAGATAAAAGCCACATCAATGGACGCAAATGCCGGAGGCTCTTCAATCTGTTCGGGAAGCAGGTAGCGGATATTCGTCTTCTCCATGCAGACTACCCTCGGATCGCTTCGGAGCTTCCAGTCCAGCTGGTTCGTTCCCACGTCCACAGCATAGACCTTCGCGGCCCCGTTCTGAAGCATACAGTCCGTAAAGCCGCCTGTAGAAGAGCCCACGTCCATACAGATCTTTCCTTCCAGCTTCAAGTCAAAATGGGCCACCGCCTTTTCCAGCTTCAGCCCTCCCCGGCTCACATAGCGCAGCTTCTGGCCGTGTATCTCTATAGGGGCTGCCTCGTCAAACATGGAACCCGCCTTATCTTCCCTCTGTCCCTTTACAAAGACCTTTCCTTCCATAATCACGGCCTTGGCCTTTTCCCGCGATTCCGCCAGTCCCCGGTTCACGAGAAGCACATCCAGCCTCATCTTCATGTCCTCTTCTCCTTACATCTGACCGATATAATCTGTAATGATCCGCTTGGCAATCAGTTCCGGATCAAGTCCGACTTCTTTATAAAGCAGATCCACATTGCCGTGCTCCACATACTCATCCGGAAGGGCCACGTTCAGCACCTGCAGCGGAAGCTCCCGATCTGACACATATTCCAGCACATGATCGCCAAAGCCGCCGTTTCTCACATTTTCTTCCATGGTTACTGCCAGCCTGTGGTTTTTCGCCAGATCCTCCAGCAGTTCTTCGTCAATGGGCTTCACAAAACGCACATTTACAAGGGTGCAGCTGTATCCCGTCTCCTTCAGAACATCCCGCACCTTTTCCGCCATCTTTACCATGCTTCCCACAGCAAGCAGGGCGATGTCCGCCTCTTCGTAAATCATCTCGCTGCGGCCGTACTCCACGGGAGCCCGGAATTCCTGCAGTCCGTCATAAGCCTCGCCTCTGGGATACCGGAGCGCAATGGGACCGTCATAATCCACGGCAAATTTCAGCATATCCGAAAGCTCCCATTTATTCTTTGGAGCCATAACAGTCATGTTCGGAATACTTGAAAGATAGGAAAGATCAAAGATTCCCTGATGAGTCTCTCCATCGCTTCCCACCAGTCCAGCCCTGTCAATGGCAAAGACCACGTGCAGGTTCTGAATACAGACATCGTGGAGAATCTGATCATAGGCCCTCTGCAGGAAGGAAGAATAAACCGCCACCACAGGCTTCAGCCCGCCCGCCGCCAGTCCTGCCGCAAAGGTCACCGCATGCTGCTCCGCAATTCCCACGTCAAAAAACCGGTCCGGGAACATATTCCGGAAGCGCTTCAATCCCGTTCCATCCGGCATGGCGGCTGTAATTGCCACCACTTTATCATCCCGGTCGCCGAGTTTGCGCATAACCGTGGAGAAAATATCCGTATAATTCGCCTTTGTCCTCTTATGCTTGGGAAGTCCCGTCTCAATCTCAAAGGGCTCCGCCCCATGAAACCGGGAAGGATGCCGCTCTGCCGGAGCGTAGCCTTTTCCCTTCTTGGTACAGACATGAAGCAGAACCGCGTGGCGGATCTTTTTCGCGTCGTTAAAGGCCCGGATCAGCTGATCCATATTGTGTCCGTCCACAGGCCCCAGATAGGTGATACCCATATTTTCAAAGAACATGCCCGGAATTACCAGCTGCTTAAGGCCGCTCTTGGTCTTTTTCAGCTGACGGACCAGCCCTTCTCCGTAAACCGGTATCTTTTCCAGCGTATTCTGAAGTCCTTCTTTGAAATTGTTGTAGCCTTCCGCGGACCGAAGCCCGTTCAGGTACTGAGAGATGCCGCCCACGTTCTCGGCAATGGACATCTGGTTATCATTCAGCACAATGATAAAATTGCTTTTCAGCTGGGAAGCGTTGTTCAGCGCCTCAAAGGCCATTCCTCCAGTCAGGGCTCCGTCTCCAATCACGGAAATCACGCTGTAATTTCCGCCCAGCAGATCTCTTGCCTTCACCAGTCCGATTCCCGCCGAGATGGAGGTAGAGCTGTGTCCTGTATCAAAGCAGTCGCAGTCGCTTTCCTTGCGCTTGGGGAAGCCGCTCATTCCCCCGTATTTCCGCAGCTCGTCAAAGCCGGCCTTCCGACCGGTGAGAAGCTTATGGGTATAGGACTGATGGCCCACATCCCACACCACCTTGTCCTGCGGAAAATCAAAGGCCAGGTGCATGGCCATGGTCAGCTCCACGACGCCGAGATTCGAGGCCAGATGGCCGCCGGTTACACTGATTTTCTCAATCAGGAACTCCCGGATCTCCTGTGCCAGGGCATTCCACTCATTTTTATCCAGCTTCTTGATATCATTCACCTGATTGATCTGCTCCAGATACATGATTTCACCTCTGTTTTATTTTTCTCTCGTGATCAGCATGCGAATCAGTTCTTCCAGAAACTCATTCCGGTAATTTAATGACCTCAGCGTCTCCAGCGCCCGCTCTGAGACTGCTTCCACGTCCGCTCTGGCCTTGTCCAGTCCTTCCAGCGTCACGTAGGTAGTCTTATTGTTTTTGTCATCACTGTGAATGGGCTTTCCCAGCACCTCCAGCGTGCTGGTCACATCCAGGATATCGTCCTGAATCTGGAACGCCAGTCCCACGTCGCCCGCCACGCGCTCAACAGCTGCCAGCTCCTCATCGGAAGCTCCCGCCAGCACGGCTCCAATCATCATGGACGCCTCAATCAGCGCGCTGGTTTTCAGCCGGTAGATAAAATTCAGCTTTTCCCTGGAGAGAGGCTGTCCCTCTGATTCCACATCCACCACCTGGCCGCCAATCATGCCGTAAATGCCTGCCTTCCGGGCAAGGATCTGCATGGCTCTGGCCGTGCGGGAACTCACCTCTATAGCAAAAGCTTCCGCAGCTGTCTCGAATGCCAGGTTCAAAAGAGCGTCTCCGGCCAGAATTCCCATGGCTTCCCCGTAGACTGCATGGGTCGTCTTCTTGCCGCGCCGGTACTCATCGTTGTCCATAGCCGGCAGATCATCGTGGACCAGGGAGTAAGTGTGAATCATCTCTATAGCCGCCATAAAGGGCTTTACCAGCTCACCTTCACCGCCGAACATCCGGCAGGTCTCCTGCATCAGCATGGGGCGGAGCCTCTTTCCTCCGGCCAGCACGCTGTAATTGACTGCTTCCAGCACCGTCTTCTGAAATCCCGTCTCTTCCGGAAGATACCCTTTGATAATCTCCTCGATCTCTCCGGTTCTTTTCTGAAGCTCTTCCTTAAAATTCATCCAGTCCGCCCTCCTCGTTCATCACAAGCATTTTTTTCTCTACCTTATCCAGCTTATCGCTGCAGTATTTCAAAAGCTTCGTGCCCTCTGTATAGACCTTGAAGGATTCCTCCAGGGACACGTCCTTATCCGACAGCTTCTCCAGCATCTCGTCCAGCTGGGCAAACGCTTCTTCCAGCGTCTTCTCTTTCTTTCCTGCCATAACTATCCTCTCTTAAGCCTTGTCCGGCTCTCCACCACTGCTGTATACATGCCGTCCGTCACATGGATCTTCAGCTTCTCTCCTTCAGCCGCCTGATCGATCCTGGTCACCGCCCGGCCGTCCTGATCTTCCGTATAGGAATATCCCTGCTGCAGCTTCAGAAGCGGCGAAAGACCGTGCAGCCGTTCCGCCAGCAGCGCAAGACGGTTCTTCCGGTCTGCCAGCTTATCCTTCATGGCCTGGGAAAACCGGTTCTGCAGATCCGCCTGCCGCATTCTCCGCTCAAACAGCTGCTGTCTCGGGCTGGACTGGGCCAGCCTTTTCTGGAGCTCCGCCAGTCTTCTCCTGTACTGCTCGATTCTCCACTCAAAAGCCTGAGAAAGTCTTTTCCGGTAAGTGTCCATCCGTTCGGTATTTTCCCGGATATCCGCCACTGCAAGCTCTGCCGCCGCCGAAGGTGTCGGAGCCCGCAGATCTGCCACAAAATCCGCAATCGTCGTATCTGTCTCATGACCCACCGCCGAAATCACCGGCGTCCGGCATTCAAAAATGGCCCTGGCCACCTTCTCTTCATTGAATGCCCAGAGATCCTCGATGGAGCCTCCTCCTCTTCCCACAATCAAAACATCCAGATTCAGCGCGTCCAGAGCCTCTATGCCCCGGACAATACTGTCTGCCGCCCCCTCGCCCTGCACCTGGGCCGGATAGAGAATCAGCTGTATATAAGGATTCCTGCGCAGGGCAATGTTCCTGATATCCTGCACCGCCGCACCTGTGGGGGCCGTGACGACTCCAAGCTTCCGGACATAAAAAGGAATGGGCTGCTTGTATTCCTGGGCAAACATCCCCATTTCTTCCAGCTCCGCTTTCAGTTTCTCATAGGCTTCGTAAAGACGGCCTGTCCCATCCTGGAGGATTTCCCGCGCGTAGAGCTGATAGCTCCCGGCCCTCTCGTAAACGCTGACGCTGCCCAGCACGATCACTCTCTGACCGTCCCGCATAGGAAAAGAAAGCCCTTTTCTCTGCCCGGCAAACATAACGCAGGAAAGCGTACCGCTCTCATCCTTCAGAGAAAAATAAATATGCCCCGAACTGTGATATTTGCAGTTGGATACCTCTCCCTTCACATAAATCCGGCTCAGCATGAAATCCTGGGTGAACATATTCTTGATGTAGGCGTTTACCTGAGCCACTGTATAGACATTTTTCATTCCGCAGCCTCTGTCTCTGCCTTTTCTGTCTCCATCTCCGCTTCAGCGGTTTTCTCTTCTTTTTCTGCCTCTGCTTCAGCGGCTTTCTCTATCTCCGCCTTCTCCATCTTGCCGATTTTTCCGAGAACTCCGTTCACAAACGCCGGTGATCCGTCTCCGCCAAACTTTTTCGACAGTTCTACCGCCTCGTTGACCGCCACGCCCACCGGCACATCCTCGTCAAACTCCATCTCATAGACCGCAAGCCGCAGAATGGCCAGATCGGTCTTTCCCATACGGGATACCTTCCAGCCCTCCGCTGCCTCTCCCAGAAGCCTGTCTATCTCCGGAAGCCTTTCCATGATCCGCTCATACTTCTTCTCCATGTATGCCTGATCCCCTTCGGAAAGCTCCGGAAGGCTTTCGAAAAACAGCCGCATCTGCTCGGGCATCTCTTCCCGTTCATTAAATTCCACCCGGAACAGCAGCTCAAATATATGTTCTCTCAACTCTCGTCTTTTCATTTCTTTCCGTCCTGATTTTCTATAGTCTTACCTGCTGGATAACAGATAGTCAAAGACCCCGATGCAAGCATACAAGGCATCAAACTAGAAGCGATGCAAGCATCGGGGTATTTGACCCTGGCGGCGTTCACCAAATGGACGCGCAAGCGCAAGGTCAAGAAGGCGGCCTGGGCCGCGTCCGCCTGGCGAACTGTCCGCGGGAATAAAGCGGGCAAGCCCACATCAGCTCCCCTGCCCTTTCCGTCCCGAAAGGTCTGCTCTGCAGCCTGCCCGCACGCAAGGATTGCGCTTCTTTGTGCAATCCTTTTCACCCTAGGTTGATAAGGGCATACACTCTTGTCAACTTAGGGTACTTTATCCATATTGACATTCATAATACGGATATTGACCATGGAAACCTCCAGGCCTGTCATATTCTCAATGGCGCTCTTTACACGATCCTGCACTTTTTCAGACACCTTCATGATGCTGTATCCGTAATCAATATTCAAAGCCAGGTCCACATCCACGTTATTGTCTGTCACCAGAACCTTCACACCCTTGGAAAGATTCTTCACGCCCAGCTTTCCGATGAGCTCCTTCGTCACATTTCCTGCCATGGAAGCCACTCCTTCCACCTCCGTAGCCGCAAGACCTGCAATCGTGGCTACAACCTCATCCGCGATCTGCACCTCTCCCAGCTGTCCGTCGGCATGTATCATATGAACGCCTCTTTTTTCTTCCTTTGACATCTTCCATACCTCCTGCTATTCCGGTAATTATCGATTCATTTTTGCTCTTTCAAAAAACAAAAACAGATTTTCTCTATTGTCCCATTCTACCATACTTTCAGAAAAATGGGAATACCCTAACACCACAGACATTACAGTTCCTGTAACCGTTGTTACTATTCACAGCCGTTCAGCTTTGCTGAACCGTCACCAGCTCCCACTGCCCGTCATTAACGGCCGAA
>ERZ1643250.3730-NODE-3730-length-10179-cov-4.610727_pt1 | contig 10179 bp, 9 predicted proteins | sample MGYA00579262_ERZ1643250 | MGnify/ENA primary metagenome ERZ1643250 (study PRJEB29033, sample SAMEA4952265) | chicken gut metagenome | biome: Broiler Chicken; feature: Gastrointestinal Tract; material: Caecum | place: Ireland | collected 2018 | study: Broiler...
TCTTTTCCCCGGTAAAAACGTTCAAACAGATGGGGCAGATCCTTCGGATCGATTCCCGGTCCTGTGTCACGGACGATGATTTCCGTGTAAAGAGGATTTTCGTGACCGGTCAGGAAAATGGTTCCCCCTTCCGGCGTGTGTTCCGAGCAGTTTTTCAGAATGTTTCCCAGCGCTTCGGCAGTCCAGGCCAGATCACCCTGAAAGGTTCCGCCGATCTCTTTCTGAATGCTCTGATTTTTCAGTTCCATCTGGATCTCCAGGGGAAGAAGCGCCTGACCCGCCAGCTCCTCCAGAGGGTATGTCTCTTTCTGAAAGGTGATGGTTCCGGCATCCAGGCGGGCAATTTTCAGCAGGGAATGAATCAGCCAGTCCATACGCCCCAGCTGCCGTTTGATTTCCCACAGACTCTCTCTGGCCTCTTCCGGAAGATCCTCATCCATCAGGGAAGCGCAGATCAGATGGACTGCGGTCAGCGGTGTACGGATCTGGTGAGATATGTCAGCGATGGAATCCGCCAGATATTTTTTGTCTTTCTGCAGCAAATCCGCCTGCTCCCGCAGACGGACTGTCAGTTTCTGTACCTGATTTTCCAGCTGATTCAGATCATCTTCTCTGTAGTCGGACAGACGGAACGTCTCCTCCCCGTGGAGCAGCCGGTCCGTCTCCCGGATAAATTCCCGGATGTGCTTTTTTCTCCGAAGCCGGAGCGCCGCGGCTGCCACGACCGCTCCCAGCAGACACACCGTCAGAACCAGCAGAAGAACGTCTTTTCCATTTTCCGATATCCAGGTAATTACCATTTTACTCTTCTCCTGTCCGGTATCCGAGTCCCCGCACGGTCAGAATCAGTCTCGGATTCTGGGGATCTTCCTCAATTTTTTCCCGGATTCTTTTTATGTATACCGTCAGCGTGTTGTCATTGACAAAATCTCCTGCCATATCCCAGAGTTCCTCCAGCAGCTGGCTTCGGGTCAGCACTCTGCCGCGGTTATTCAGAAAGATCAGCAGCAGACGATATTCCAGAGCGGAAAGATTCAGTTCTTTTCCATCCCGGTATGCGATGCCTTTCTCAGTGTCCACAGTCACCGGTCCCAGACGCAGCCGGGCGCCCGACTTTCCGGCCCTCCGCAGGACGGAACGAATCCGGGATACCAGTTCTCTCGGGCGGAAGGGTTTCGACACGTAATCGTCCGCTCCCATATCCAGCCCGGTCACGATACTGTACTCATCTCCCGACGCAGTCAGAAAAATCACCGGGATGTCCCGGATCTGCTTCAGCGCGGAGCACACCACAAAACCGTTTCCGTCCGCCAGAGAAATATCCAGGAGCGCCAGGTCAAAGGACTGTGTTTCCGCCAGTTCCAGTGCTTTCTGCTGGCCCGGCGCGGAACTCACACAGAACCCTTCTTTTCTGAGAAATTCTGTCAGCGAACGGACGATCCCCGGATCATCCTCCACCAGCAGCAGTTTTGTCTCCATACTCTCCATCCTTTCTCACGATTCTCTCCACATTTCCCGGAACACAGGAATATAAAAGCAGAGGGTGCAGACCATCAGCGCCGCACACAGCCCCGTCAGCGTCCTCACGGCGGGAAGGGGAAGATCCGGAAGAATCAGAAGGAGAAACATCACCACATAGGAAACCGCCGTGCATACCTTTCCATACCACTGAGCTCCGTCCAGTTTTCTCCCGTTTCTCCTGAGAAGCAGAAGTCCCATCACAGCCATAAACCCTTCCTTCACCACAAACAGCCCCACCAGGAGCCAGATTTCCCGGTAGCGTGCGGCAAGGCAGAGGATAATCACGCCAAGCGTCAGTTTATCCGCAAGCGGGTCGAGAAATTTCCCAAGCTCTGTGATCTGATGAAATTTTCTCGCGATCTTTCCGTCGAACAGATCCGTCAGGCCGGACAGGCCGATGACAAGCGCCGCCCTGATATACTCTCCCTCCGTCTCCGCATTCAGATACAGCCATGCGAACACCGGAATCAGAAGAATCCGGAAATATCCCAGCAGATTCGGAATCGTATACCAGTCTGATCTCTTCCATTTTTTCATTTTGTTCTCCTCCCATGATGAGCGCTGCGGATCGAACAAGTTCCTTTACGGCTGCAGATTCACCGTATCCAGATTGATATAAACTCTCGTTCCCTGCCCCGGCTCCGACTCGATCCGTATGGTATGGGACAGGCGGTTCAGAACTCTCCTGCACAGATAAAGGCCGATTCCGGTAGAACGCTTGTCATATCTTCCATTATAACCGGTAAAGCCTTTTTCAAAAACACGGGGAACATCCTCCGCGGCGATTCCGATGCCGGTGTCTGCGATCACCAGCGTTTTCTCCTCCCGGTCGTCCATGTAAACCGCTACACTGCCGCGCTTCGTATATTTGATCGCGTTGGACAGAATCTGCTCCAGGACAAATTCCAGCCATTTCTCATCGGTCAGCACCTGGCAGTTCACAGGCTCATAGACCAGCGTCAGCTTTTTCCGGATAAAGAGCGGCGCATATTTTTTCACCGCCTGGCGGATAATGTCGTCAAGGTTCTGGGTTTTCAGCACCAGATCGCTGGACTCACTCTCCAGCCTCAGATACTGAAGAACCATCAGTACATACTGTTCGATTTTAAACAGTTCTGACAGAAGCTCCCTGTTTCTGTCACTGTCCTCCTGCTGCAGAAGCAGGCGTATCGCCGCAATCGGCGTCTTGATCTGATGGGCCCAGAGGGTGTAATATTCGATCATCTCCCGGTAGGAGGAACGATCCTTCTCTTCCATTTCCGCCATTTTCTGCCGCAGCACTCTCACCATGTCCTGATAGACTTCCTCAACGGAATCTTCCGGCTCAGGCAGTTCCTCCGCCAGAACAATGTCCTCCCTGATCTTCTCCAGTTCCATGGATTTTCTGCGGAACCGGAAAAATCCGATCATCACCGCCAACGCCCCGAACACCAGCGCCACCTGCGCCGCATATACCGCCGGCTGCACCGGAACATCGTACAGAAAACACACCAGCGCGAAAATCCCCAGGAAAAAAGCGGTCCAGAGCAGTGTCGGGAAAATTTTCTTCAGATAGTTGAACAGTTGTCTCATTTTCACTCCACAAAATACCCTACGCCTTTTTTCGTGCGTATGAAATTTTCCAGGCCGACTTCCTCCAGTTTTCTCCGAAGCCGGGTCACGTTGACGGTGAGGGTGTTGTCATCGATAAAGCTGTCGGATTCCCAGAGCCTGGTCATCAGTGTGTCTCTGCTCACTGCCTTTCCTTTGTTCTCCATCAGCACCTGGAGAATTCTCCACTCATTTCTCGTCAGCTCAATCCGCTGTCCCTGGTAGTTCAGAATGCCGCTGCCGGTATCAAGGATCGCGCCACGGTGCTCCAGCAGATTCGTCTCTCTCCCGAAATCATAGGTTCTCCGGAGCATCGCCTGAACCTTAGCCGTCAGAATGTTCAGATCGAACGGCTTCGCGATAAAATCATCCGCTCCCATATTGACCGCCATGATAATATTCATTTTGTCCGCCGCGGACGACAGAAAAATCACCGGCACTTTGGAGACCCGGCGGATCTCCTGGCACCAGTGATATCCGTTGTAAAACGGCAGCGAGATGTCCAGCAGCACAAGCTGCGGCGAGAAAGAAGTGAATTCCGCCATGACATTCTGAAAATCTTCCACACAGTAAACTTCCATTCCCCAGGAGGTCAGCGTTTCCCCGACCGTTTTCGCTATAACCGGGTCGTCCTCAATCATCATAATCTTATGCATAGATAATATAGTCTTTCTTTCTCTCCTTGGGCTCCGGATATTCACAGTCACGGTAACCGAGAATACAGTTTCCGATACCAATATAGTTGTCCGACAGTCCCCACTCTTTCAGCAGTTCTTTGCCTTCCGGCGTCTCGAAAACCTCCCGCGCCCGATGAATCCAGCAGGAATCCACGCCGACTGCATGCGCCGCCAGAAGCAGTGTGCCCATCACCAGAGAACCGTCCTCCACACAGGTTCCTCTGGCAGAATCCGCCAGAACCACAACAACCGTCGGAGCCCCGTAAAACGGATCGCCGTCCGAACCCATTACCCCTGCATTCAGGCGGGACAGCTTTTCAATCAGTTCCGGCTTCTGTACCACTACCATCACCGGCGACTGTTTTCCCTGGCCGGTCGGCGCATAAGTCGCTGCCTCAAGAATCGCTTTCAGCTGTTCGTCGCTGATCTGTTCCTTCTTGTATTTCCGGATGCTTCTTCTCTCTTTGATTGCCGTCAGTACTGCATTTTCCATGTGGAATCTCCTCCTTTTCACATCTGATAAATTTTAATCCCATTTTTCACAGCCCAACACGAGAGAAAAATGGGATTCTTATATTTTCTATACATATTCATGATAACACAGACAGAAGGAAATTTCACTACACTTTTTCTTGGGAATTTCTTAATTTGCGCAACAATTACGTGACTTTTGATGGTCAGATGCACACAGAATCTGTGCTTTTCTGCTCCCTGCGTATTTATTCCACCTGCAGTTCTTTCCTGCACTGTTTTCTGACAAAGTAATAGCAGACCGCCTGCATGAGAATGGTAGCGATCCAGGAACCCGGATAGGAAATAAAGAGGAAGTACAGCGATCTGTGATGCGGGAAAAACGCATAAATCCAGAGAACCCTTGTACCTACGGTTCCGATCACCGACAGAACCATCGGCACTGCCGAACGTCCCATCCCCCGCAGAGCGCCCGGAATCAAATCCAAAATACGGTACGGTGGTGATCGAGAGAATCTCAAGACCGCACTGAACCACATCCGGATCTGATGTGTAAATGGACAGAAGCTGCGTTCCCAACAGATACGCTCCGATTCCAAGCACGGCTGCCACTCCCGCCGACAGAATCAGACAATCCACAAAAACCCGGTCCATTCTTTTTGTCTTCTTTACACTGTAATTCTGGCTGGTGAAGCTCATACAAGCCTGGGTGACTGCGTTCACTGCCACATACAGAAATCCGAGAATATTGTTCGCCGCCGTGTAACCGGCCATTGCTGTGGAACCGAAGGAATTCACCGACGACTGAAGCAGCGCGTTGGAAAAACTGATGACCGTACTCTGGATTCCCGCCGGAATTCCCACCTGAAAGATACGTTTCAGGTAAATTCCCCGGATTCTGAGCCTGGAAAAATGCAGCTGATAACTCGCTTCCGTCCGGCACAGACACCAGAGCACCAGAATACAGGAAATCATCTGGGACGCCACGGTTCCGATCGCCACGCCGGCGACTCCCAGAGGGATCACAATCACCAGCAGCAGATCCAGCACAACATTGGCAAGACCGGCAACAATCAGAAAGACAAGCGGCCGTTTCGTATCTCCCACTGCCCGCAGAATTGCCGCGCCATAGTTATAGAGCATGAAGAACGGCATTCCCATAAAATAAATTCTCATATAAGTCACAGACTGATCGATGACGTCTGCCGGCGTCTCCATCACCTCCAGCGCCAGTCTGGAGACTCCCACGCCCACAAATGCCATCAGAATTCCGCTGACCAGCGCCAGCGCAATCGCCGTATGTACCGCTTCCGACATCTCCCTGTCCCGTTTCGCCGCGTGATATCGGGCCGCAAGAACATTTGCGCCCAGAGAAATGCCGATAAAAAGATTGGTGAAAATGTTGATCAGCGCAGTGGTGGATCCCACTGCTGCAAGCGCCTGACTGCCGCTGAACCTTCCCACAACAATGATATCCACCGCGTTGAACATCAGCTGCAGAATGCTGGAAATCATCAGGGGAAGGGAGAAAGAGATGAGTTTGTCCATGATGGAGCCGTTGCACATGTCTATTTCGTATTTATTGCCTTTCAATGTCCGGTCCCTCCTTATATTTTCCAAACTGTAACTCCAAAATATCTTACTCCCTCCGGAGCATTTCGTCAATATAAGCAGCATAGGGAACCAACAAAAAAATGCCGGGCAGCCGTTCCGTCGAAGGGAACGGCTGCCCGGCGCAGACCTGGCTGAACGGTAACTACTCCGGACACAGGACGATAATCTTCTGTGGCGTTGTCATGGGCGGAATGCTTCTTGTCACCGCCGTATAATAGACCAGCAGCTCAGCGTTTCCGGGACTGCAGCTGTAGCTCTGTCCGTTTGCCGTTGTGATCTTTACCTGCCTGTCAAGATTCAGCTGAAGAGACTGGTCCGCGGCAAGAAGATTTTCGTCAAAATAGGCCAGCGCCACGCTCTGATTCCGCCAGAGCATTGTGACGATTTCCGCCTGATAGCGGGGCGGATAGATCGCCGGAGTCGGAAGATTCGCATCGTAAAATGCAGCGACTCTCATTCCTCTGCGCAACGTTGTGTTGTTGATCACCAGAGTGCGCCCGGATACGACAAACTGTACCTCCCGTCCGCGGTCGCTGATGCTGATTATTTTGGAACAGCAGTCATTTTCCATATCCTGGATTGCCATAACCGTGCCCGTCACCACCTGGTAAGTTTCATATGCCATACAGTTCTCCTGACCTTCTGCCGGTCTTCCCCTTTGGGAATACCGGCGTCTGAATCGTCTTTTTTACCAACATATGCGCAACCGGGCGCTTCGTATGACTGATGAAGCCTGCCGCCGGTCTCAGGACGCGCAGGTATCCTTCATGACGCCCGTCTGTTTCAGCACATCTGTGACATAGTGAACAGGAACGATCTTCAGCGCCTGTCTGACTTCCTCCGGCACATCCATCAGATCATCCTGATTTTCTTCCGGAATAAACACCTGTTTTACTCCCGCTCTCTGGGCCGCCATCAGTTTTTCCGGCAGACCGCCGATCGGCATGACGACGCCGCGCAGAGAAACCTCTCCGGTCATCGCATATTCGGGGCTGACCGCATTTCCGGTTACCAGCGAAGCCAGCGCCGTGGTCAGCGTAATGCCCGCCGACGGTCCGTCCTTCGGAACCGCTCCGGCCGGAACGTGAATATGAAGATCGTTATGTACAAACTTCTCCGATTCTTCCGGAAAGATGGATTTTACAAGGCTGACTGCAATCTGCACGGATTCTTTCATCACATCGCCCAGCTGTCCGGTAATGACAGTTTTTCCGTTTCCTTTGGTAAACAGAGTCTCTATAAACAGAATCTCTCCGCCCGCCTGGGTCCACGCCAGTCCCGTCACAATACCGGGTGCCTTTGCCTCCAGAATATGATCATGGCGAATCGGCGCCAGTTCCAGAAGTCCCCGCAGATCCTCCGGTTTCACCTTCACGGATTCCTTCGCGCCGCTGACCAGCTGAACCGCCGCCGCACGGCACAGGGTATCCAGCCGGTTTTTCAGTCCCCGGACGCCTGCCTCCATCGTGTAATCGGCGATCACCGCCCGCAGCGTCTCGTCGCTGACTGTCAGCTGTTCCTCTGAAATACCCGCTTTTTCCATGGCCTTGGGCAGAAGATGGCGTTTGGCGATCTGGAATTTTTCCAGAGCCGAATATCCCGGGAAGGAGATGACCTCCATACGGTTGAGCAGCGGCTCCGGAATCGTATCTGTAGTATTGGCGGTGCAGACAAACAGAACGTCCGACAGATCATAGGGAACATTCATATAGTGGTCGGTGAATGTCGCATTCTGTTCCGGATCCAGCACCTCCAGAAGGGCGCTGGACGGATCTCCGCCGTAATCCCTTACCAGTTTGTCCACCTCGTCCAGAACCACAACCGGGTTAGACGCCCCGCTCCGCCGGATTCCATCCATAATACGCCCCGGCATCGCGCCGATATAGGTGCGCCGGTGGCCGCGGATTTCCGCCTCGTCGCGGACGCCGCCCAGGCTGACCCGTACATATTTACGCTGCAGTGCTTTGGCAATACTCTGCCCGATACTGGTCTTTCCGGTTCCGGGAGCCCCTACAAACAGGAGAATGGAACCTGACTGCTTTTTATTGAGAGCCATCACAGCAATCTGCTGTATGATCCGGTCCTTTGTCTTTTTCAGCCCGAAATGATCTTCATCCAGAACCTTGCGGGCAGCCTCAAGATCAATCTCAGCCGGCGGCTCTTTCTTCCACACCAGTCCGGTAACAAAATCCAGGTAATCATAGAGCATTCCGTATTCATGCCCCTCCTGTCCTTCCTGCTTCATGCGGTTCAGTACTTTCTCCGCTTCTGCCCGGGCAGTCTCGTTCATCCCGGACTCCTGAATTTTCTTCTCAAACTTCTGAATATCCGTCACATTCTCCGGATGCAGCTTGTCCAGCTCGCCCTGGAGATAATTCATCTGTCTGCGGATCGCCTGCTCACGGTACAGCTGTTCATTGGACTGTTTCTGTGCATCCTGCGCCTCACTGTTGACCTTGTACAGCTCCAGCGACTCGTAAAAAGCCTTTTCCATCCGCTCCGTACGTTTTGCAACGGAATCCTCCGCCAGGATCGCATACTTTTCATCACTGCTGATCTGAAGCATCGCCGAAGTCAGCGACACCAGTTCATTCATATTGTTCCAGCGCATCACATAATTTCTGGCGCCCATCAGCCACTGGGTTCCCTCCAGCGCCTCCAGCATATCCGAGCGCATTTTCTGAAAGCGTTTGTTCTGCTCTTCCGGGTCCAGATCATTGATTTCCGGACGGGTACGCATTTCCACATGGAACGATTTTCCGTCCGCCTGAATGGAATCCAGGTTCACACGGCTGGTCGTATGAAGAAGCGCCCACTCGCCCTCGATGCTCTCCACCACGCCGCGGGTCGCAATGGGGTAAATATCCTCGGCACGTATCTCATCGTCCTTTTTGGACTCCTTCAGCATCAGAAAGAGAACTTTGTCGCCGACTTCTATGGGTTTGTCTGCCATCTCTTTCAGTGCGTCCAGTTTAAAATAGCAGGAAACATCCGGCAGCGTCAGCGCGCCGTAATAAGGAATATAAATCATAACTTTCCACCTCCAAAATGTTCATAACTCACTGTTTTTCGGAACGGTTCCGCCAATACAAAAACTGCTCAGCCGACAGTATCTCTCTGTCGTCTGAACAGTTCCGGAGTTTTCTTTTCAGCTTTTTTCAGACTTCTCAGAACCTGCGATGATCTCGCGTGCTCTCAGGACACGCTGTCACCTTTACCGGCCGCAGCACGCCAAGCCGAACCAGAATTCTGGTCCGCAGTTCTCTGATCACTTCTATATCCTGATAAATCATTTCTGTTATTCTCATATGCGTCATCCCCTTCGTCCTTTGCGACTCCCGCTCCCGTTTCCTCTGAAACGGAGCTCCGGTCCGGCAGTTCCATCCGTCCCATCTCCATGTACCAGACGGTCCGGAACCTGCAACTGCTGTCCCCTGGTTACACATCTATTATATAACAGAAATTGACAAATACCTAATAGTCTTTTTCTAAAACTTCTAAAAAATATATAAATTATCTGTAAATATTCCATCAGGCCTGTGCATTCCCTGTACAGGCCGCAGAAAAATATAGGATTTGCAGATATACGGCCTACTGCTTTCTCGCAATCGCATACTCGTCTCCCAGACGGTAATAGGGACAGTCATAAAAAGTATCCGCCATAAAACGGGCCATCTCATCCTCGTCCAGATCTACCTCACAGGTATAACACTCATATTCCTCATCATAAACATAATTGGCACAGGAATCGCAGCTTGTCTGCCGCCTGGCTGTCTTCTTTCTCTTCATAATCTCCGTCTCCCCCCCAACCAAACGGTTACCCGGATGCCCACAGGCACTATGCTTTCATACGGTCTGTGCAGTGAATGTGCAGACCTGGCTGAACGGTAACATTATTTTTCATCACACACCTGAAAAATATAGAATTTCAGATAGTAAGATTCTTCCGCCGCCCAGAGAATCGGATGATCCGGCGCCTGGGTGCGGTATTCCACCTGGCGGAGACGCCTGTGCACATTCTGAGCCGCCTGATGAAGGGTCTTTGTGAACAGCTCATAGGTCATGAAGTGGGAGCAGGAGCATGTGGCCAGATAGCCGCCATCCTTAACCAGCTTCATCGCTCTCAGGTTGATCTCACGGTAGCCTTTCACCGCATTTTTCACAGAATTCCTGGATTTCGTAAACGCCGGCGGATCCAGAATAATCACATCATACTTCTCACCCTTCGCCTCCAGTTCCGGCAGCAGCTCAAAGACGTCCCTGCAGATAAATTTCACCCGATCCTCCAGATAATTCAGCTCCGCAT